>WNGC01003223.1_pt1 | contig 10362 bp, 9 predicted proteins | sample 5400051 | NCBI WGS metagenome assembly WNGC01 (sample SAMN13153368, study PRJNA577476) | soil metagenome | isolation source: 20 cm soil or saprolite under grassland replicate 2 | place: USA:California | collected 2016-06-15 | reverse complement strand
TCGTTAGGGTCAACGATCGGATCGCTAAAGCTACCGTCGCTGAACCGGACAAAGGCTCGCGTCACCCCGTTCGAATCGATGAACTCGCCAACGACGTCGCCTCTTTCGTTAATCTTTTGCGGAAGGGTCAAATTTCCGGTCCCGGGATAATCAAAAGTCGCGATCACTTCGATAGAGCCCGAGTTTGCTGCTTGCTGAGCGAACGTTCCCATTAAAGGGAACAGGAATAGAACTGTCAGAATGCTGTTAAATATTTGTTTTGGTTTCATGATGCTTATTGCCTCCTTAATTGAATTTTCCTGAGCAAATTTCTGGAGCTGGTGTGGACCGGACAAGATCCACTTGGTGTTTTTGGTACAGACCACTTTCACCTCGCCCAAACCCTGCGAACAAAATTTCGTTATGGTTCTTTGAACTCGCCAGCGTGCCGTGCGTCTCGATCACGTTGCCCGCCGCATCGTAAACACGAATCACCGAGCGAGGCCGCTAGAACGCTCGGAGTCCCTGAGCCGTTGTCTTGACCCTTTGGGCGACCGTTGGCCCATCACTTTTTCGCGTAACCTCGCGCCGGATTTTACGCACTACCTAAGTGAACGCCCAGAAATGAGTTCTCAAGACGAGAAATCAAAAACGCCAAAACAATGAAAGGAAACTAAATAACATGGCTACAAAGGAAACCAAAAAGAACGTTACGAACATTAGCATTAAAGCCCGTGACCTGAAGCCAGCCAAAGACGCCAAAGGTGGCCGGAAACATCATCATCGACGGAGCCAAACGCCAGTTACGACAGTTTACGATGGCGGTTGGGGCCCCGATGGCGCTGGCAAATGGGATTATTGAGGTGAAATCGATCACACGCACCGTGCATCTCGATCAGGTTGCCAGCTCATCGTAAACGCCAATCACCGCATCGTGTGAGCGGCTGCGAAACTTCGCGTAGTCGATTGCGTTGCTGACTGGCGTCAGGATCACGCACAGAGCCGATTTCGCTTGTCACGGCCCTCTGACACTACCGCCATGAGACCATTGGCTCCTTTCCGGAAAAGGGTTAAGATCTTCGGTCTCGTATCGCGACGACGGAGGGTGTGACGGCCCGTTTAGAGCGGCAGGCTGGTTGCGCGGGCTTCCCTGATTTGTTGTCTGGCACGCAGCTAAAAAAGCGACCATCGCATATGCGAAATAGCTTTTGAGACGACTCTCCATCGGCCTAGCCACGAAGCTCAGCCACAGCTACGACGAGCGCAAGCGACGCCGCGATGATCTTTGCGGGCGCACTTCGTAAAGGTGTTGTTTGAGCCAGTCATCGCGCCCGGCCAGCGGTTAGTAACAGCGCCTAGATGACATGTAAAGAGTGCGGGCAAGTGGTTAAACTCACCCGCACTTATGCATATTACTAATACTGAGTTGTCCTCACCCGAGGAAACCCGCTGCCAGTTTAATGGCGGCAGATGCGCGATCAAGATGGGAATTGATGTGCATCAGGATTTTTATGTGGTGGTCGAGCAGGTGGGCGGGACCAATCCCAAGCCGCCGCAGCGCTTTAGCAAGCAAGCGTTCCTGCGCTGGGCGGCAAAGCTCAAGGAGAAGAGCGCGGGCGCCGAAGTGCACGCGGTGTATGAAGCGTGCGGGTTTGGTTTTTCCTTGCAGCGACAATTAAGTGCGTTGGGGATTGTTTGCCACGTGGTCTGTCCGCAGAAGTTGGATGAGCAAAACAGGCGGGTGAAGACCGACGGACTGGATGCCAAGGCGCTCTGTCTGCGGTTGGATCGCTTTGTGCAAGGCAACCGCGACGCGCTGGCGATCGTGCGCGTGCCCACTGAAGAAGAGCAACGCTCTCGGGCCATTCATCGGCAACGGCAATTAGTGGGGGCGCGAAAGCGACTGGAAGCTCAAGGGCGCAGTTTGATGGTCAATCACGGAGTGGAGCCGGTGCAAAACTGGTGGAAACCGCGCACTTTTGCCGCGCTCCCAGTACCGTAGTGGATGAGAGAGCTGCTTCTAAACAGCCAACCCATCCTGCTTTCGTTACAGGAAAAGATCGCTGCCCTCACAGTGCAACTGCAAAGTGCCGCCGCTCCCAACCAACCGTGCGGACTGGGGAGAATGACCAGCGTGGTGATCGATCGGGAGATTGGTGATTGGTATCGGTTTAACAATCGTCGTCAGATTGCCAGCTACACCGGTTTTTGCCCGGGCGAATACTCCAGTGGCCAATACGCGGCTGCAAAGCTGCGTGATCAAACACGGCAACCCGCGCTTGCGCGCTGCCTTGGTGGAGTTGGCCTGGAGACTGGTCTGCTTTCAGCGACTTGGCCACAACCTGTCCCCGGAGGGTGAGACAGTTCCACGCGCGCGCGCGAGGGCTCGATTGTTTCACGGTGCTTTCTACGGTCGGCGAATTTTTTGCTGCAAAACTGTGCAATTCTACGCAACATAGGGCGAAAGCGGAATGACAAATTACCTAGCGTCCGCCATGCTTTGCAAAGCAGCGCAACGATGCGCAATTCGTCAGGCTTGAATTAGAAATCCGTTGCTCTCTCCCAGCTGAGCTACGGGCGCATTTAGCAGGTAAGTCAGTGTAACAAAGTTCGCCTGATCGACGGACTGTCAATCCGTGTCTCATAGCATCCAGCGTACTGTTTTAACTTTTCGACCATTTTGTTATGAACAGCAGGAGGCAACCGAGGGCGGCAGCAGCAAATTTGGACTTCGCCAAGTGCCGAAAAGTAATGAGTTGCTTTGGTTCACGCACGTGTCCCTGCCAATTTCCGCTCGTAGCTTAGGCGTATAGTGCAACGGATTTCTAATTCAAGAAAGAGTTTTTGCGCTCATTTTCACGCGCTGGCGTACCGTTGCCGATGCTAGGCGTTTAGGCCATTTCGATTCGCGCCGCCTTGCGCAGAATTGCAGCGTTTTACGTCGAAAATGCTGCAGACCGTAGAAATCGACCGTGATTCGTCACGGGAGTTCTCTCCCTCGCGCGCGTACTTGGTTGCATCAAGAGGTTGTCTCCCTCCCTACTTGGGTGTTTTGATGGCCATGGTTTGCAGCACCACCGTGTCGTTACCTGTCTCAATTGACAGGTTCGAACCTGAGGGCACCGTGAAAAACTCTTCCACCGTACGCTTCTGGCGCTGGCCGTCGATTACTGTATACACATCCTCACCGCTTCGCACTTGAACAATCAAGAATCCCTGTTCGGGAAAGCGCTCAATACGCTGTCGGTTCGGAATGGTCCAATTGCGGAGTGTCATTTGAATTTCAGCTTGCCCGGCGGCCAGCAATCTAGGGTTCTTCAGAGCGGTGCGCCCGTCGAAACGCTCAATAGGCTGAAGTGGCATTGGCTCATCGAACTTGGTGGTGTCAATTTGTTCACCTAGCTTAGCCGGACTTGCTGACGGCGACGGCGATGGTGATGGTTGCTGACCAAAACAGACCAGCACGATGACAGTCTCTACGACCAAAAGACTTACACCTATCATAAAGGAGCGCGTCATAATATTTCTCCCTTGGGCGTTCATGGCGAAAGCATGTAGACGTTATTTGCATCCGTCGCGACGTAAACACGCCCGTTTGCCAGAACGGGCTCATTGTAGACCATCCTGCCTGACAGCGCGATGTTCGCCACTACTGCCGGCTGCGGCACAAGTTTGTAACCCAACGAGACGCAAGTAGCATTTGGAACGTCGGGATTGCTACACCGAAATCCCGCTGGCGGAACCAGGCTCGGATCTGCAATCACAACCAGGTGGCCGGTGTCCGTTCCTATGTAAACTATTCCGTTAGTGATCGTCGGATGTCCCAAAGAGTAAGTCGCGCCGGATGCATTAGGCACATCGATTAACCAGCGAAGGCGATCCGCCTCAGCGGCGCAAACGTTAAAAGCGTGTAATCGCTTGTAACCTCCGGTGACACCGGAGGTGGTGAGATTCAAACCGCCGTTCATGGCAACGTAAACATCTCCCCAAGCAGCACCACCGCGCATGTACCGAGTATCACCATGAAAAGTGCCATCGCCTGGAGTGAAGGGAATGGTTGCAGAAGGATATGACCACCGGCGTGATGGTGGGCCGGGTACGGGTGGGCCATCATCGAGTGCGTGGGTCCAGCCGTCCTTCATAGTCGAAATAACAACCTCGCCACAGCTCGTGGACATAACCGCTACTCCTGCTGACCAGTCAGGGTCGCCATCCATGATCCACGGTACCGGCTGGAATTTCCACGTGATAGCTCCGGTACTACGATTCAGCTTCATCATGCTCAGGCCGTTATTTGGCGAAGGCTCAGTGGGATCTCCGGATTTTGTGTTGCCCGTTGTTATGTAAACACTATCGCCTTCTGCTGCTACCGGGGCCCAGACTCCTCCACCGCGCGTCGAATCAGCACAAGTACCCGTACTGCAATAACTAAAAGCCGGAGCGATTGCACCCGTCTCCAGTTTCACGGCAACGACGCGTCCTTTTTGAATTGGGTTATCGCATTGATCGGCGACACCTACGTAAACGTGATTCTTAAAAACAATTGGGGAAGAGTAGCCGATGTTCTCATGAAACTCAGTCTTGCTCCCAAACGTGAGACCAGTTAGCCGCGCGATCACCGGGGACTTCCAAATTTCTGCTCCCGTCTTGGCGTCTAGCGCAAACAGCCGGCTATCGCCAAGATGCATGCCAATGGATTGATCGGGCGCAGCGAAGATCACAGCATCATTTCCCTTGATCTTCGTGATGGTAGCGCTCGATGCAATTCCATAGCTTGATGGGTTGCATTGGAATTGAGTCAGTAGAGGTGGTGAACTGGCAGCCGGATACTGCCAGAGCAGCGCGCCTATGTCGCCGTTTAGCGCGTAGAAGTAGCCGTTGCCATTACCTATGTAAACAATATTGTCGTGGATCACAGGAGACGCTCGGAAGCCAGCCTGGCCACCTGGACCAGGCGCAGGCGCGGTCCAAGTCCAACGTACAGCGAGACCGGGTACCTTTGCCGGGTCAGATAACGCGCTGCTGTTAGGTTGGTTCGATGTGCGCCTTGAGTCGTAGTGAAAAGAGTGCCACTCTTGTTCTCTCCGGCAGCCCGCGAAACAGAATAGTAGAAGCATTCCAATGCTTAGTGTCATCAGAGTGGGGTGATCTTTTGATGTCATTTTTACCTCCGCATCGCGTGTGAGTTAAGGAACCCTAACGACATAAGCTCTCAGCGTCATTGGCGCATCGCCCTTCGCTGCGATCTTGAGCGGCTCCCCTTCCGGCACTGCGAATGTGGAACCAGTGCCAAGTTCGTGTGATCTCGCGCCGATCGTTGCGCTCCCGCCCCCACCTGTGACTTCAAATGTTGCCGCGCCTTGAAGCGGTATTGACGCCTCTTTGCCGGGTGCGACGATCACATCTTGAACTTCGACATGGTAGGAGTCTTTCGCTGTTGGTTCGACAACAAAGACAGTGCGCGTTGCAAGCCCGGGAGAGATCTGACTGAAGGCCTTTTCTGGCTGGTAATCGGATAATCGCGCTTGTTCTTGCGGTGGTGGCGGTGGCAGAGGACCGGTTCCGCGTCCACGAGAATCGCGGCACCCTGCCGCTTGAAACGCGATCGCGGAAAAAGCTGCGAACAGCGAGATATACGTCAATCTGGTCTTAGCTCTCCTCAAATCCCCGTCGGCCGCGAATGCAAGTTTTGCCATGTTTCCTCCGCCGCTCGCTTCTAATAACATTTTTGGCGTTGCGCTGGAAAGAAAAAAAGAGTCAGAATCCCCGTGTGAAGTACTTCGGAATCATCGCTAATAATTTCAGCAAAGCCTGTTGGAGTGGGGCTGTATTTCAGCGATTGATTCCAACGGGCGCGTTGGCGAACAAATAGATCACATCATCAAGTCGCCGCCGTTGATGTCGAGAGACGCGCCGGTGATGTAGCCGGCGGCCTCGGAGGCGGCGAAGCAAATCAAATCGGCGACTTCGAGCGCGGTGCCGAGGCGCCGCACGGGATAGCTCGCCGCGAGGCGTTCGAGCAACTCGTCCGAGGCATGTTCGCGCGTCAGCTCGGTATCGATCATGCCGGGACAGATGGCGTTCACGGTGATGCCGAACTTGCCGAGCTCCTTCGCGGCTGCGCGCGTCAATCCGAGGAGTCCGGCCTTCGATGCCGTGTAGTGCGCACCGCCGAGCGTGCTCACCATCCGGCCGGCCGAGGACGAGATATTAATGATGCGGCCATAGTGCTGGGCGCGCATGGCCGGAAGAACGGCTTTCGTCATCAAGAACGGCGCGGTGAGGTTGACCTCGATCGCTGTGCGCCATTCCTCGGCAGTGAGATCGGGGAAGCGTGTTGACAGCGGAAGCGCGGCGTTGTTGACCAGGATGTCGATTCGTCCGAAGCGCTCGAGCGTGCGGCGCGCAATCTCGTCGGGGACACCGTCCGCCGCGACATCGCCCGGCACGGCGAAGGCGCGCTCGCCGATTTTCTTCGCCATCGCCTCGGCTCGCTCGCGGTTGCGGACGTTCAATGCGACCGAGGCGCCGCGCTCGTGCAGGCGCGCTGCAGCAGCCCGTCCGAGGCCGCGCCACGCGCCTGTAACGACGGCGACGCGCCCCGCAAAATCAGCGTTTTCCATCAGGAGAATTGTTTCACATTGCCTGAGCTCCGCGCACGTTCATATCACTTTGTCATTGATGTGTGGAGAGCAAAAGAGGCAGAATCCCATTGCGCGACGTACTGGGAAATAATAGCCGGCAATCTCAAGAAGCGCGGTTGGAGCTTGGGTTACGTCTCAGCGATTGATCCCAACGGGCGAACGATCTGGATTGCAGATGCACATCGCGACAACGGTCAACGCTTCATTTGGCCCGTTGTTTTGCTCTCGCCCCGCTCTGATTTCGCGGGTGAGCAGCGCGCCATTCTCGCTGTTTCCGCGTGTAATACGCGCGCCAGTATTCAGCCGTGCGAATTCGGCGGCGGCCACGCTTTTTAATCTTACCCACAAGATCAAAATAAGGGAGGCGCTCCGGGTCGCAAGGAGAAGGAACGCGTAAGACAGGAGCTGGCGCGAGTGCAGCGTCAGCACTAGATGCAGTCGTTGGGCGATGCCGGAAAGTAGAACGAGGCGAATGCCAATGCTAGGGGCGAACAATCTGGATTGCAGACGCGCATCGCGGCGACGGAAAGCGTTTCATTGTGCACGCGGATTCGGGGTATTAAGCGGCTATGCAATTCCTGCGCTAGGGCCCGAAAGAGAGCATACTTTGCCGTGAGCGTCACGACATTCACACGGCGAATCAAAGTGACTGGCGGTTCTATTGTCGCGGCCCCACGCAAAGGAACGCAATCGCGGCAAGGATGAGTGTTTGTCGCTCGAATCGTTGCGCCTGTTCATATTACAGCTTTTGAAAGCACACATCGCTGAACCTGCAACCGATCCCGGGAGAAAAAGTAAAAAAAAGCGACCAAAATGGCCGACATTTTCGTCTTGATCTTTGTCGGGGACTCCCCAATTTCACTCAAACTTCAATTCGTTATCACCAGTTCAAAAAAGTCTATGAAAACTCCTGGTTGGTTTACTCTAAATCGCGCTCTCTCACATCTGCGTATCGCAACTGCAGTCACGCTTATCTTCGCGGCGGCGGCAATGGCTTTCGTCGCGGTCCGCCCATCTAGCGCCATTGCGCAGTCGACCGGCGCACAGGCTTTCCCAAAGCCAATGCCGATCCCGCCGAAAAAGGGCGCAATTCGCCCCGCCGCAACTCCCACCCTCGCTCCCGGCTCGCCTTGGCAACTATTGACAAACCAACCTCCAGTTCTTGACTATGCCGATTGCGGCCCTGGGAACCCGATTTTACTCACTGATGGCACTGTTATGCTGCAAGACGACGGCTGCCAAGATTGGTGGAAACTGACCCCCGACGAGTTCGGCAGCTACGTGAATGGCACGTGGACCCAGCTGGCCTCAACGCCAGCGGGATACAGCCCGCTTTATCACTCATCAGCCGTACTCCCCGACGGCCGGGTCATCATTGAGGGTGGGGAATACAACTTCCTGCAACCGGTCTGGACCAATTTGGGCGCCATCTATGACCCGCAGACCGACACTTGGACCAGCGTAAGTCCTCCAGCGGGTTGGTCCACGATTGGCGATGCTCAAGGCGTCGTTCTCTTCGATGGAACGTTCATGCAGGCCAATTGCTGCACTACTCAGGCAGCTCTACTAAACCTCAACACCTTGACGTGGACGCCCACCGGCTCGAACAAATTCGACGTCAACGACGAAGAAGGGTGGACGCTGTTGCCCAATAGGCGCGTGCTCACGGTGGATGCCTACGTTTTTTCGTATGACTCCAGGGGGACCAACTCGGAAATCTACAACCCCAATACTGGCTCGTGGTCCAGCGCCGGCAGTACGATTGTGCAGCTGTGGGATTCCGCCAAAGGGTGCGGTGGGAGGAACCATGCCTCGTTCGAAGTGGGACCTGGGGTCCTGCGGCCCGACGGCACCGTCTTCTACACTGGCGCAAACGCTTGCGGTGCAGGTCATACCGCGATCTACAACTCGAATACCGGGGTCTGGACTCCGGGTCCGGATTTTCCAGGCTCACTAGACATAGCCGATGGTCCCGCAGCGCTGGAGCCTAACGGCAAAGTTCTGATGATGACAAGTCCAACGATCTTTAATACTCCGGCGACCTTCTTCGAGTGGGACGGGTCGAGCCTGACGGAAATTCCGCCGGCTCCCCACGCGTCGAACGACTCGTCGTTCTACGGCAACTTCCTAGTCCTTCCAACCGGCCAGATTCTCTTCACCGACTTCTTTTTTGTCTCAGTTTATAATCCTTCGGGAACCTATAATCCGGCTTGGGCACCAAGCATCCAGTCTGCCCCCGCCAGGGTTAGCCGCGGGGGGTCGTATGTCATCTCCGGCCATCGTTTCAACGGCATGTCACAAGGGGCTGCTTACGGGGACGATCAGCAAGCCGCGACGAACTTTCCACTCGTGCGCATCACGAACAACAGAACTGGACACGTGTTTTATAGCCGAACGCACGACCACAGCAGCATGGCCGTTGCCTCTGGCGATCTCGTGTCTACTCATTTCGATGTCCCGACAACCCAAGAGCCGGGCCCTAGCCAACTTGTTGTCGTCGCTAACGGAATCCCTTCGGCTCCCGTTGCTATTACGGTGAACTGAAGATCATCTTACCCACGCGGTCACAATCTTCATCGTCAACGCGGATCACAGCATCATGTGACCGGTTACGAAACTTCGCGTAGTCAACTGCGTTCGCTACTGCGTTTGGCTCACCATACCCACAGGCGACCGAACGGCAGGGCATCGGAAATTAGATTGACGCCGCGATGATCTTTGCAGGGAAATCCTGAATTTAGTTGGCCGCACTTGACGAATACTTGACGAATAGACGGTCTTTTCGTGCGCTTTTGTGCGCGTCATTTCGCGACCGATAAAATCGCGGATTCTAACGATCTCCCATCGTGAAATCGCATTTTCGAGGCTGCCGATGCCGGGATTCGAACCCGGACCGCGCTTTCGCGAGAACAGATTTTAAGTCTGCTGTGTTGCTGCCTTTGCCGTGGTGTGTCCCTTTCTACCGCCTGACACGTGTAGAAACGAGAGCCGAAATTTTCTACAGTCGGGCAAATTTTTGCTGCAAAACGGCGCAATTCTGCGTAACGCGTTGCGAATGCTGAATGGCCGGATTACCTAGCGTGCGCGACGCTGTGCAAAGCGGCGAAATGACACGCAAAAACTCTTTCTTGATTTATGAGTCCCCTGCTCTAACCGCTGAGCTACAGGCCCGCATTGATCGTGAACTGAATCATAGCATATCGCGGTTAGCAGGTCACTCGGCTAAATTTCGGATTGCGGATTGTGGATTGCGGATTTGGATGGGGCGGTGATTCGAGCAATCCTCAGCACAATTGAAATCGCACTTCTCAGCGCTTTGATCCTGGCAACGCGCTGCGCAAATTATCAGGACATTTTCGTTGCTGGCAACGTTTACTTCGTCGATGCGGATTGTTACGCACGCATGACGCGCGTGCGGATGTGCGATGCAAAGCCGGGGCTGATCGTGCGGCATCACGATTTTGAGAATTTCCCGCAAGGAACAACTCCACACACGACCGCGCCGCTCGATTATCTCATTCTCGGACTTTCGCTCCTGCTAAACCCATTCACGGCGCACACGCTGGATTTGGCGGGAGCATTCATCTCGCCGTTGCTAGCGCTGCTTGGAGGCTGGTTTCTCTGGTGGTGGTCACGCCGAATGAAATTCCGGTATCGCTGGGTCATGTTGGTCTTGTACGCGATCAGTCCCATTCTGGTCCACGGGACGGAGCTTGGCAGGCCCGATCATCAATCCTTA
>WNGC01009967.1_pt1 | contig 10366 bp, 9 predicted proteins | sample 5400051 | NCBI WGS metagenome assembly WNGC01 (sample SAMN13153368, study PRJNA577476) | soil metagenome | isolation source: 20 cm soil or saprolite under grassland replicate 2 | place: USA:California | collected 2016-06-15 | reverse complement strand
TCGATATTTCATGTTCGTTACCTCGCGCTTACCATAGGATAATCGACCGCAGCGATGCAAGGCATGAAGGCCGCAGCAAGAGTCATTTCACCACAGAGACGCAGAGTACTGAGAAGTTCCAATATTTTATCAAGAACTCTTTACTCCGCGTCCTCCGCGCCTCCGCGGTGAGTTCTCTTCTGATCGATACAATCAATAATGATTGGAAAATTGCGGGAGCCGCGAAAACGCTCCTCGCGACTTCGCATTGACAAGCCTGGTGCAATCCCATATAAATTTCTTCACTACCGTCGCCTGATCGGGCGTAATTCAGCGGTAGAATGCCAGCTTCCCAAGCTGGACGTCGCCGGTTCGATCCCGGTCGCCCGCTCCAAAATTCTTCTAATAAATCCTGCAAGAACTAGCGCAATTGCGAAGCCGTCGAAACCGGCCGATTTTCGCTGGCGGTGAAAAGTTTCCAGACGTTCTCTACCAACTATCTTTGTGGACTGCCTCATTGGACTTTGAATGGTGAAAAACCATTAGCATTCCCATAGCTACTTTCATACTGCTTCGGCCTCATACCAATCAAGACTTTCTTCAAATGCCACCCAATGGTTTGGTTCTAGACAGTGCTGGACATCTTTTCCGCATTAGAGTAATGAGGGTCAAACTGGACGAAGGAAGGGCGAAAGTAATCTCGCTTTTCTCTGGGTGTCTTTAGGGCGGTGCGTCTTTATTACGTTACGGGCGAAGGCCGTTAGCCAGCTAAACTCGCACTTGGAGATTTATCGAGCTTAACGCAAGTGGGGGATGACATGGGAAAAAGATTCGTCACGATAGCCGTAATGGGTCTGATGCTTGGCAGCGCGCCTGGGACCTTCGCCCAGCGACCTCTCACGATTCGGCTGGGAGTCCATGGGGCGGTGCAGGGGGCGCCCGATGTCATTGCGATCCGACAGGGATATTTCAAGGAGGAGCGCTTAGAAGTCGACTGGCGGCGCTTCGGCGTCGGCCGCGAGGGTCGCGACGCCATGATCGCGGGTGCCATCGACATCAACGCGACCGCGACGACGCCTTTTCTGATCGGCCTGGAGAAAGGAGTTCCCTACACGGCAGTCGCCGTTAACTCGCTCTTCTGCGGCACGAACCACATCGTCGTGCGAAAGGACTCCGATATTCAGAGCATCTCCCAGCTCAAAGGGAAACGGATTGCCCTAGCCAGAGGGACGGTCACTGAATACATTTTTGCGGCGAAGATCGCTCCGGCTTACGGTCTTAAACCCGGGGACTACGAGGTCGCCAACATCGCCGATCAGAAGGATCGGATCCCGACGCTGGTCGCCAAGGCGGTAGACGCAACCGGCATTGGGGATCCGTATGTCGCAGTTGCGGAACACGAAGGGCTGGTTCGAAGCCTTGGAGACTTTTGTAAGTACGACACGCTCCCGTTTATAGCGACCGTGACCAATAAGGTGATCAAAGAGAATCCCGCTGCGGTCGTTGCGTATCTGCGCGGATGGCTGAGAGCCGTGAAGCTTCTCAAGGAGCAGCCGGAGAAGGCGGCTGAGGTCTATTGGCAGGAGCAGGAGGCGGCAGGTCGCAGCGTGCCGGTATCGGTCCTCGACAAGACATTGCGCCGGATGCGTTGGGAACCTGAGATCACGCCGGAGATTGAGAAGTACCTGGGAGACCAAGCCCAGGACCTCTTGAAGGGGGCAGGGGAAGGGCGTCTCAATTCCATCCCGGACATTAGCAAGGCCCTCAACAAAGAACTGCTTCGAAAGGCCAAGGCCGGGCTTTAAAATTTGTTCTCCTGCTGAGCATGCGACGTGCACTGGTCCCCGTTGCTGAGGCAGTTCTTCCCTTTGTTGTCGTTGGAATTTTATGGGAGGCCTTTGCGCTTCTGGGGCCGTTCCCGCCGAAGCTCTTTCCCGGGGTCGAGACCATCTTCTCGACGTTTGTCCGCCTCGTGGGCAACGGAATTCTTCTTATCCATGCTTCCAGCACGCTGCTCCGACTGATTCTCGCGTTTCTTCTCGCAACGTCAATCGGAGTCGGGTTAGGAATCATCATCGGCCGGTACCGCTGGGCGGAGGACTTCTTCTTGCCGCTCGTCAGCATCGGCAATCCCATTCCCGGTCTGGCCTATGCGCCACTGTTCGTCCTGTGGTTCGGTCTCGGTAATCTTCCAGCTATTCTTCTGGTCGCATTCGCCGCGGCTTTTCCTATCGTGCTGAACACGTGGACCGGCGTGAAAGCGGTGAAAGAGATCTGGATCCGAGCGGCGCAGGCGATGGGTGCCGAGGATCGCCAGCTCTTCTGGAAGGTCGTCCTGCCCGGCGCCCTACCCTATATCCTAACAGGCTTGAGATTGGGGTTGGCTCGGGCCTGGCGAGTGCTCGTCGCCGTCGAGATGCTGACCTCGGTCAGGCTCGGTCTTGGTTGGCTGATCTTCGGCGCGCGCGAGTTCCTGAACACGGACGTCATGATGGCCGGTATTGCGGTCATCGGACTTATAGGATTCCTGCTGGAGAAGCTGGTCTTCCAAAAGCTCGAGGAGTTGACCTTGGTACGCTGGGGGATGATGGAGGCATGATGCCGCGCCGATATGCGTCGCCTCACTGCGTTCTCGGTCGTCGCCGATCCTCACGTACAAAACCACGTACGCTCCGGTCGGCTCCTCCATCGGGCCTTGTGATGCTCGCATCTCGGCGCGGCGTGAGAGCATAGAATCATGCTAACAAGAAACTCGATGCGGTCCATTCTGGGAGCGGCTTTCTCTCTCACCGTGGCATGTCTCATCTGGGAAGGATTCGCCCGGAGCGGGCTCTTTGCTCCTGCGTTAGCTCCCTCCGTGATTCTGATTGGCTCAGCCCTTGGTCGGATGGTTCTCAGTGGGGCGATGCTTCGCCATGCACTCTACACGCTTTACCGCGTCCTCTTTGGATTCGTCCTGGCAGGCGCCGTTGGGGTTCCTATCGGCATCTTGATGGGACGTTTTCGCCGCGTGGAGCGTTTCTTCCTTCCTCTGGTGAGCGTTCTCATGCCGATCCCGTCGCTGGCATGGGTTCCGGTTTTCATCCTCTGGTTCGGTCTGGGCAATGCAGCCACGATCGCGCTGGTCTTCTACGCCGCGACATTTCCGGTGATCTATAACACCTGGACTGGGGTGCGTTCGGTCAATCGGCTCTGGATCCGATCAGCGGAGGCCATGGGAGCCGATGAGAAGGCGCTCTTTCAGAAAGTTGTCTTACCGGGGTCGCTCGCGTTCGTTATCACCGGTCTCCGGCAAGCGTTCGCCCGGGCGTGGATCGCTGTCGTAGGCGGCGAGATGATCGCCGCCACGAATTGGGGACTGGGGTGGGTGATTTTCGACTCCAAGGAGTTTCTCAATACCGACGTTATGATGGCGAGCCTTGCGGTTATCGGCATCATTGGACTAGCTTTTGAGCGGCTGATCTTTCACACGATCGAGCAAAGAACGGTAGCACGTTGGGGAATGGTGAAAGCGATTAAGGGTTAGCACCGTCGCGAAATTCTTTCCCGTGATAGTGATGCTCGAAGCCGCTCCAAATAATCTCCTCGCCCTCCTTTGGAGGGAGAGGTGAAGGTGAGAGTGGTGCACGTGGAATTTGCCCTCACCCTCGCCCTCTCCCGCGACGGGAGAGGGAAATGGATGATGTACGGTCGTAAATTTACTTCGGCTAAAGGCTAGGCGATGCATCAAATCGAATTACGCAACATCAGCCTTGAATATGACTCCGCCGACAGCCAGGTGACGGCGCTGCAAGATGTCAGCTTTAGCGTCGAGCCCGCAGAATTCTTATGCGTGGTCGGCCAGAGCGGCTGCGGCAAGACCACGATGCTCAATGTCGTCGCCGGCTTCCTAAAGCCCACAAAAGGAGGGATCCTGATCGGCGGGAAGGCCGTGACCGGCAAGGGGCTTGACCGCGGGATCGTGTTTCAGGACTTCGCCCAGCTCTTTCCCTGGAGAACGGCTCAGCGAAACGTGGAGTTCGGGCTGGAGATGAAGGGAATCCGAAAGGAAGAGAGGGAGGAGATTGCCCTTCGATTTCTCCGGCTCGTGAATCTCGAGAAGTTTGCTCGATCCTATCCACACGAGCTCTCGGGTGGGATGCAGCAGCGCGTTGCCATCGCCCGCGCCCTTGCGTACAATCCAGCGGTCCTGCTGATGGATGAGCCGTTTGCGGCGCTCGATGCCCTCACTCGCGAAGAGATGCAGCGTTTCCTGATGGATGTCTGGAGAGAAACCAAGAAGACCGTGATCTACGTGACGCACAACGTGGCCGAGGCCGTATACCTGGCGGATCGTGTCGTCGTTTTTTCGCCGCACCCCGGGACAGTGAAGGCGCAGGTCAAGATCGCGCTGCCCAGACCGCGGGACACCTTGAGCGTCGAGTTTTTGGAGTATCAGAAGGAAATCGTTCATCACATCGTTGAACGCAAATAATTTTAGATTTGCGATTGCCGATTTTAGATTAGAATATCAATCCATCGACGAGTAATTCTGAATCAATCAAAAATGCAAAATCTAAAATCGAAAATGGAAGGGAGATAAGCAAATGGAACAAAGATTGACCCGGCGTGAGTTCCTGATTCTTTCCAGCAGCGGCCTTATAGCAGCAGGTGCTCTCGGACCTAAAGCTCTCTTTGCCCAGACCACCACCATTCGCCAGGGGTTCCAGACTAATATCTGGGGAATGCCTACCTATTATTTGCTCCGCTCGGGCGCCCTTGAGAAGCGCGGGCTCAAGTTCGAGGAGTTCGCCGTCCCGTCGGGGAATCTGACCATGCAGCAGATGGTGGGGCGACAGGTCGATCTCGGGACCTATGCCGGCCAGTCGTTCGTGACTGGCCACGACAAAGGCGGGCTCGTGGCGATCGCTCAGATCGAAAAGGTGGGAAAGACCGCGCGCGTGATGGCGCGGAAGGAATTGAAGATCACGAAGGTTGCTGACCTCAAGGGATTGAAGGTCGGCAACCAGGTAGGCTCGTCCACCGGCAACACCTTTGTCGACATCATCGCCCCGCGCGCCGGGCTCAAGAAGGAAGACTACCAGGAGATCAAGATGGACGTGAACGAGATGGTGGCCGCCGCGGCGGCAAAGGCCATCGACGCGTTCGTCAGCGTAGATCCCTACTGCACGATCGCCGAGGCGGAAGGGATCGCCACGACGGTCGTGAGCCTATACGACTACGATCCAATGCCGGTCTTCATGGCCGCTACGCCAGAGTTCGTCGAGAAAAATCCGCAGGTGGTGGTCGAGTATCTCCGCGCGTGGCTCGATGTCGGAAAAGATTTCAAGCAGAATCCCGCGAAGGTGGCGGACGTCATCTACGGCTTCTTCACATCCAAGGGCTACAAGATGTCCCGAGAAACATTCAGCAAGGCGATGGCGAACGTCGAGGTGGACGTCGGCTTCCCCACGGACGTGCGGACCTACCTGCAGCAGATAGCGGAAGGGCTTTTCAAAGAGAAAAAAATCGGCGCTATTCCAGACTGGAACAAAGCACTCCGGCCGCAGTTCATGGAGAAGGCCCGGGGCTAATCTGAGGTGGGAAGCCCTTCGACACCGAGATCAGACGCCAAGCGCTGCAGATCCTTGAAGAGCGTGTCGTNNNGTGAATTTCTCATATCGCGAATCACTTCATCGACATTGCGCTTGAACGTCTGGACGGACGAGAAGTGGGCGATATTAAGCGCCACTATGACCTGCCCAGTATTCGTCGGCGTCTTGTCGTCTTTGTTGAAATCAATCACGTCGCGGCCGAATGCGGCGCCGTTCAGCGTGCCGGCAAGCAAACCGAAAATCAGAGCAAGGCCATAACCCTTGTAGCCGCCGATCGGAAGCAGAAAACCTTCCTCAGCGCGCTTAGGATCCGTTAGGGGCCTACCGAAGGCGTCGATCATCCAGCCTTCAGGCAGCTGCTCGCCTCGTTGAGCTTTGATTTTCACCTTGCCATAGGCGGCCACCGTGGTTGCCATATCCAGGACGATAGGTGGTTCTTCAAGGGCCGGAATCGCGAAGGCGATCGGATTCGTGCTGAGCAAAAGGTCGATGCCGCCCCACGGTGGAAGGTGGTTGGCGCTGCCGACGGCAATATAGATGCCGATCATGTCGCGCTCGAGCGGCATCATGGCGTAGAGCGCTGCGGGCCCAGCGTGATTGCTCTGGCGCACGCCCACCCAGCTAACCCCTGCGTGCTTGGCCTTGCCCATCGCGATCTGCACGGCAAATCGCATTACTAAATGTCCCATACCGTCATCGCCATCGACCAAAGCCATCGCTTCTGTTTCCTGAACGACGCGGATGTTCGGCCTCACGTTCAATCCGCCGGCTTTGATGCGTCGAACGTATTGAGGCAAGCGGAAGATTCCGTGGCCGTCAGCGCCGCGCAGGTCAGCAAGGATCATCAGCCGCGCCACCTGCTCGGCATCCGACGCGGGCAAGTCGAGGGCTGTGAGCGCGCGAGCGACGAACGCTTCGAGGTCTTTTGAATGAAACCGACGGTCCGATGAGAGACTTTGGGCCATAGTACAAAGATTCAGCTGTCAGCAATCGGGAGTCAGCTTCGGCTGAAAATTTCGGGTTTCGACGTCCAGTTTCGCGTAGCACCTCCTCCCTTGGCGTCCTTTGCCTTTGCGCGAGATTACTTTTATCCGTTTCCTGATTTTTATCGCGCCAAGACGCCAAGACCGCAAAGAATGCCCTACTTCTCCTTCGGAGGTAGCGGACTGACGAGATCGCGATCGGAGAGGTGAGCGACTGTTTCTCCGGTCTCCGTGAACGTTCGGGTCACCTCGGCGCTCCCGTAGATCCACAGGATCGTGAGTCGTGCTGCTCCGATATTTATAAACCGATGCGGCTTATCCGCGGGGACAAGCGTTGTATCGAAAGGGTGCAGGCGGTGGCGTTGTCCATCAACCTCCGCTTCGGCCTCCCCTTCGAGAATCGTCACCTGCTCATCGCAGTTATGCGAATGCAGCGGAACTTTCGCGCCGGCTGGAAAGCGGGTCAATCCTGTCGTCATGGTTTTGGACCCGATCTCTTTGGTGACGAGAGGGATCGTCTGAATCCCATTGCCGCGGTCGACCACCGGCAACGAATCGATTTTCAGTATGTGAGCCTCTGTCATGGCGAATATCTCCTCTCGGAAAGCTTGGCTTTGTAGCGGAGTCTAACAGCGAGTTTGACAGGCCGTCAAGTTCGGTTCGTCAAAGCGCCCAAGAGATTGACAACCGTTCCTTAAATGACTTAGGAATCGGTATCTGCAAATAAGGCGCCCAAAAAAAAGTCAAAAGGAGGCGACCCATGGTAAACCGTAGCACGTCGAGTTTCGGTCTGGTGGGCACCGATTGGCAACAGCGCATCAACTGGGAGCGGCTGAGGAAGTACCGCTTGAATCGCGCCCGGGAGGCGATGAAGCGCAATGGCTTGGGCGCGCTGCTCGCGATGTACGATGAAAACGTCCGCTATATATCCAGCACGGTCACGCCGGGCTGGTGCCGGTTGAAACCCGGTTTACGCTACGCCTTGCTTTGCGAAGGCTCCGAGCCGATCCTTTTCGAGCAAGGCGACATCGGCATACAGATCAATCGCCATTGCCCGTGGATACCGCGCGATAACGTGCGCTACGCCTACTCGTGGATCAAGGGAGCCGTGGGAGGCGCATCGCGCCAGCAAGTGAAAAAATTCACGACTGCGATTGTGGAGGAGATGAGGAAATACCACGTAGAGAAAGCTCCGCTCGGGGTTGACTTCATCGACATCAACATGATCAACGCCTTCAAGGAGGCGGAAATCAACTGGACCGACGGCGCATCGCCCATGGTGGAAGCGCGCGCAATTAAAAATGAAGACGAGCTTGAGGCGATGCGCATCGTCGCCGCCATCTGCGATGCGTGCCACACGGCCATTTCCCACTTCATGAAAGCAGGCATGCAAGAGCATCAGATTACCGCCTACGCTATGAACTTCCTGTACAACATTCCGGGCATCGAGGATGTCGAGGACATCATCGTCTCCTCGGGTCCCAACAGTTGGCCCAATTGGAGGCACTTTTCCGACCGCATCATCCAGCCCGGCGACCTCGTGATCATCGACATGGCCGCGGTTACCTGGAACGGCTACAAGAGCTGTATGTACCGCACCTACTGCGTGGGAAAGAAACCGACACAAGAGCAAAGGGACTATTACAACATCGCTTATGAATGGCTCTATCGAGCGATTGACAAAGTTACGCCTGGGGCCACTACCAAAGAAATAGCCGAAGTCTGGCCTTCAGCCATGGAGACCTGGGGCTACAAGGAAGAAGATCAGGCCGCGGCGAATCTCTGGGGTCATGGCCTTGGTTTAGCTCAATACGACACCCCGGTCATCTCGCGCATCTATTCTCTCGATTTTCCCGTAACGATCCAGCCGGGGATGAGCTTCGCCCTTGAGACGCAGCACGGCAAGCCGCTGCAGTGGGGCGTCAGGTTGGAGGAAATGATGGTCGTGACGGAAAAGGGACCTGAAGTCACGACGCAGTTTCCGATCGAAGAAATCACCGTCATCGATTGAGGTCCACACGTAGACAGTAATCGACCACGAAGGCACGAAGAATACGAAGAACGGACGATAAGAAACGCAGCGAATTTCAGCACAATTTGTTTCTTCCTTCGTGCGCTTCGTGTTCTTCGTGGTGACTAGAATAAGCCTACTGAGACGCAGGAGGTGACACATGCAGCAGCTTACAGCGAACGTGTTCGCTGAGACCGGATTGCGTGGCGCCAACCACGGCTTCGTGACCACTTCGGACGGCATCGTTTTGATCGACACTCCTCATAAGCCCAGCGACGCGCTGCGATTGAAGGCTGAGATCGAGCGGCGCGGCCCACTCCGCTACATCATCAACACCGAGCCCCACGGCGATCACTGGACCGGGAACGCATTTTTCAATGTTCCCGTGGTTGCGCAACAAGGAGTGAGATCCCGAATCCTCGGCACTGATTTGGCCGCGCACGTTGCGCGCGTGGCCTCCTTCGGACCGGAGGAGCCAAAACTTCTGGAAAACTATAAACCCAATGCGCCGGTGATCACTTTTCAGAGCGAAATGACCTTGCATGTCGGCAATCATACCTTCCGCATGGTCCACATGCCCGGCCACACCGCGTATCAAGCCGCCGTGATCGTAGTGGAGGAGGGCGTCGTCTTCACAAGCGACAATATCTTCTGCAAGGTGCAGACCTGGCTCCAAGAAGCTAACCCGGAGCATTGGCTGAAAGCACTCGAATCTCTGCACGCCCTCCGAGAGGAGACGTTTGTCCCAGGTCACGGGCCGGTGTCCGATAAGAGATATCTGGAAGAGCAAGGCTCGTTCATCCGCGAATGGGTGGACTACGTGCGTCGCGGCATCGAGCGCGGGATGAATAAAGAGGAGTGCCTGGCCAATCTGACGGCGATGACGGAGAGATATCCGATGGACGTCGGCCAGGACGGCATGGCTCCGCACGTGATGCGCCTGAACGTCGCCAATCTCTACGATTACCTGACGGGCGCGGGAATCCACAAACGTAGCTAAGTAATTTTCGATTTTCGATTGCCGATTTTAGATTCGGGAGAAGAACAAATGCGTGATAGAAGCCGTGTGCGTTCTCCGAGTTTTCGGTCCGATAATCGAAAATCTAAAATCCAAAATCGAAAATGGGCGGGGCTTTTTGCAATCGTCCTCACGCTCACGGTGTGCGGGGCGAGGGCAGAAGCGCAGCAGCCGAAGAAGATCGCGAAGATCGGAGTGCTTTTTGGGAGCAACCCAGCAGCCACAGCTCATCTCCTCGAGGCGTTCAGGCAAGGGCTGCGGGAGCTTGGTTATGTCGAAGGGAAAACTTTCGTCTTGGAGTTTCGCTACGGCGAGTCCAGAGCCGAACGAACTTCAGACCTCGCGCGCGAGCTGGTGAGTCTCAAGGTGGACGTGATCGTGACAGCCACGGATCCGGCGATTGCGGCGGTGAAACAGCAGACTCAGACGATCCCCATTGTTATGGCCAACAGCACCGATCCGGTCGGGACCGGGTTCGTCGCGAGTCTCGCGCGCCCCGGCGGAAATGTCACCGGCAACAGCGCTATCTCTCCGGAGCTCAGCGGGAAGCGGCTGGAGCTTCTGAGGGAAGTCGTCCCCGGGCTCTCCCGCGTGGCGCTTATCTGGAATCCCAATATCCGGGGCGCCGTGCTTGACTACAATGAAACGGAGGGTGCGGCCCGCTCGCTGGGACTGCAACTTCAATCCGTTGAAGTTCCCCGCGCCGAGGACCTCGATCGTGCCTTCTCGGCAGTAACGAAAGATCGCGCGCAGGCGTTAATTGTCCCTGGACCGAATCCCG
>WNGC01002940.1_pt1 | contig 10368 bp, 12 predicted proteins | sample 5400051 | NCBI WGS metagenome assembly WNGC01 (sample SAMN13153368, study PRJNA577476) | soil metagenome | isolation source: 20 cm soil or saprolite under grassland replicate 2 | place: USA:California | collected 2016-06-15 | reverse complement strand
AGGAGCCCGGTGCTGTCGGCGACTCCGCCGTCAGCGTGACGGAGCTGGTCGCCGCGCGCGTGAGTCTGGCCCTCGCCAACGCACGGCTTCGCGAGTCCCTCGTCGAGCTGGAGGCCGCCCGAGAGGCTGCTCAGTCCCGTCCGGACGTCATCGCTGGCCTGTCGCACGACATGAAGACGCCGCTGGGGGTCATCTCCGGGCTCATTGAAGGGCTCAGGGAGGACGGATCGCCGCAGGAGCGGGACCGCATGTACGCGGCGATGCGCCGACAGGTCCAGCGGCTCAGCTCGCTCGTCCACCAGTTCCTCGACTACTCCCGCCTCGAGGGTGGACATCGCCTCCTGGTCCACCTGCAGCCCACGGACCTCGCGGAGCTCATCGACCGGGCGGTGGCCACCTGGGGGCGGAACCACCCAATTACCGTAGACCTCGAGACCGGGCTGCCGTGGGTCCTCGCCGACCGGGAGCGCCTCGAGCAAGTCCTCGCCAACCTGCTCTCAAACGCCGTGAAGTTCTCTCTTCCGAATTCTCCCATCGCCATCACCGCCGGAAGAGCGCGCAAGATGATCGTAATTAGCGTGACCGACCGAGGAAAGGGTATAGCGCCCGCAGATCTCGCTAATCTGTTTGAGAAATTCCACCGGGGGACGGGCGCCCGCGGCACCGAGGGGGCTGGACTGGGGCTCTACATCAGCAAGGCCCTGATGGAAGCACAGGGAGGGGGGATCTCCGTGACCAGTCGCGTGGGTTCAGGAAGCACCTTCACCGTCACCATTCCGTGCGCTCCACGAAGGGGGCGGGCGCCGGGGGGATGAGGAGATGACCGTCACGATTCTGGTTGTGGACGACGAGGAGGATGTCCGCCTCTCGTTGCGCATGATGCTGCGCCGGCCGGGGTGGGCGGTCGTGGAGGCCGCCTCTGGGGAGGAGGCCCTCGAGCTGGTGCGTCGCGGTCGGGTGGACGTCTTGATCCTGGACCACAAGATGCCCGGGCTGGCCGGGATCGACGTGGCCCGGATCCTGCGAGGAGAGGGCTTCCGCCGTCCGATCATTCTGTACTCCGCTTACCTCACACCGCAGATCGAGGCGACCGCCGAGGAGCTCGGCGTGTGGGCCGTGGCCAAGGAGGATGTCGAGGAGCTGATGGACACCCTCCAGGACGTGACGGAGAACGGGCAGCGGAAGACGACCGTGGAGTAAACGGTTCGGGTGACGGTCGAGGCGGGGTGTCGTCCAGCGTAGTCGGTCAGGCGCTCAGGTGGTTTACTTGTCCCATGGTGGCCCAGCCGAAATCGGATGCTCTCCGGGCCCTGTACTGGCACGAGGAGATCCTCCAGTTCATGTTCTGGCTCCGGGGCGAAGGGCTGGGCGAGCGGGCGAACTGGCGCACACTTGAGCGCTTCCTCGGCGATGAGTCACGGATCGGGACCGAGTATCTCGACCGCCTTGTCGACGAAGGCTTCCTGGCCGAGAACGACGGTTGGTTCATGCTGACGGAGAAGGGTGTCCAGGAGGGCGGCCGCATCTTCTCGGACCAGTTTGCCGATCTTACCCGCCCCGCCCACGGTGAGTGCGGGCCTGATTGTTGGTGTCATGTCTCGCCCGAGGAAGCCCAGGCATGTCAGGCGGAGCGAGGATTCTGGCTGTGACCTATGAAGCCCAAGGGGAACCCGAGGAGCCACAGGGGGGACTGCCCAAGAACTTCCTACGCCCCTGTCTGCTCCTGCTGCTCAGCGAAGGGCAGGCCCACGGCTACGACCTGCTGGTTCGCCTCGTCGATTTCGGTGTGAAGGTGGATCCCGGCGGCCTGTACCGCACCCTGCGGGCCTTCGAGCGGGAGGGCCTGGTGCGTTCCCGATGGGAGACCTCGGACTCCGGTCCGGCCCGCCGTACCTACGTGCTCACCCCAGAGGGGGACAATTGGCTGAGGCTGTGGGGTGGGACCCTGCGAGAGTCGCGGCGGTTTCTCGATCGGTTCCTGGACCGGTACGAGGTCGCTGTCGGTGAGGACGATGCCGTCGTCCAGGGCGAGTAGAAACCGCTGGGATCGGGGTTCGCGAGAGGGCCGGAACGACATCAACCGGCAGTCCGGAGGTGACCGCTCTCCTGCATCTGATTGGACGGCGCGATGAAGGCGGCGGCGATTCCCTGAACGATGGGACCCCACGCCTGTTTCAGCACCCGCAATGTGACATCGCGCCCCAGGGACAGCCAGTCTCCTCTGAGGTCTTTGAGCTCGGGCGACGTGTAGATCGAGGTCGCAGCTTTGACGGCGATCTGCACTCCGTCCACCCCGTTCGCAGCCAGGGCCTTGAACTCCGGGGACTGAGCGAGCTCCCCCCAGGCCCCAATGATGGGCTCCAGGCTCAATACGGCCGTCTCAAGGAAGACTTTGAACTCCTCAGACTTGGCGAGCGCTTCCCAGGATGCGAGGATCGGGCCAAGTCCCTCCAGCGCGTTGTCCGCGATCGCCTGGAACTCCTCGGACCCGGTGATGGCTTCCCACGGCCGGACGGCCATCCGCTCGCGTTCGTTCTGCGTGCTCACATCCACCCCCATCGCCGACCCCCCTTGACTTCGCTGGACGCGGTACTTGACGAAAATCGACTGGTCTCCCGGAACCCCCTCTCCCTGCCCTGGCCTTCCTCACGGCTCCGCCTGGCCCAGCGGCCGGTCGAGCACCTGCTTCGGCAAGGGGGAGTGCGAGTCGCCGTCCCGGTCCTTGCCGTCTGCGGCGACGTGCCCGAGGTGATCCCGACCTGGAGGATCTCCCCGCGCGCGAATACGGCCTGAAGGCTCCGCGATCGGGGCGGTGCGTACTCAGTCACCGCTGAGGCCGGGCGTTCGTGCAGGCCCCCAGTCCTCCCGGGCCCATCCCGGTCCGCTGTACTCCGTGTAGCCCGAGTCATGTAGATGTACTCTACATTTATCTGGGAGCCATCTCAGAGAATCAAGTCTGAGCTTGAACGCATGGTGGAGAACGAAGGCGACGCCGGGTCCGTCTGGTGCTGCCCGGCCTGAACAGAAGGAGGACATCCACGTGGCCGAAGCGACCGAGGAGATCGTAGGACGGGCCGAGGAGGTAGCGTGCGACTGCGGCTGCGGCTGCGATGCGCCGGCAGTCGAAGAGGTGCCCGGGAAGGAGAGAGCCGAGCCCCAGGCGGAGGCCTGCGACTGCGGGTGCGACTGCTGTGCGGCAGCATAGGTAGCACTTCGTATCGAGAGCAAGGGCTGAGAGGAAGGGTGGGGATCGCTCCCACCCTTCCTTCGTCTAACGGCTCGCGGGAAATATCTTGCGCGACCACGCCGCCTTGGTCTTTTCTTCGCGTCCCGTGGCGGCTGCCGAACGTAGGAGCACAGCGCGCGTATTTGCGCGAAAGGCGACTCACCTCCGCTCGGCCCGGCGGTGTCCCCGCGCCCGACCGGATCCTGACTGGGCGGCCGTCGAACTTAGTCGCCGATCGCGCAAATGCGCGCGTGGTCGACGTCGGCATCGGTGGGATCCATCTCGTGCAGGACCTTCTTGCCTCCTCGATCGACGCTCTGTTCGTCCTCGACGCGGTCGACTTCGGGAAGTCGCCCGGAACCGTCCTCGTGGTTCGGCCCGAAATCGTGGACCTCTCGGCACTGCCGCCGGAGCAGCGGCGGGACCAGCTCGCGGACATGCACTGGGCCACCCCGGAGCGAGCCTTCCTGCTGGCCAGCGCGATGGGCGTCCTCCCCGCCATGACGTGGGTGGTCGGGTGCCAACCTGCCGACGCGGCCAGCCTGGGTTTGGGGCTCTCGCCCAGGGTGGCCCGAGCAATGGATGTGGCGATCCGCGAGCTGGAGTCGCTGGTGAGGGACCTCGGCGTCGACTGGCCGGTGGACGAGACCATCGATGCCATAGCCGGCGGGGATGTCATGTGATTTACTTGACACATGGCTGCTCAGCCTAAATCGGACGCTCTCCGGGCCCTGTACTGGCGGGAGGAGATCCTCCAAGTCATGTTCTGGCTCAGGGGGGAAGGGCTGGGCGAGCGGGCGAACTGGCCGATGATCGAGCGCTTCCTCGGCGTGGAGGTGCGCATCGGGAGGGCGTATCTCGACCGCCTCGTCGAGGAGGGATTTCTCACCATCGAAGACGACTGGTTCATGCTCACGTCCAAGGGCATCGAGGAGGGCGGGCGCATCTTCTCGGAAGAGTTTGCCGATCTCACCCGCCCCGGACACGGCGAGTGCGGACCTGACTGCTGGTGTCACTCCTCGCCCGACGAAGCAGAGGCCTGCATGGCGGAGCGGGCCCCGGGGCCGTGACCGGCGAAGCCCGAGGAGAGCTCGAGGAGCCACAGGCCGGTCTGCCCAAGAACTTCGTCCGGCCCTGTCTGCTCCTGCTGCTCAGCGAGGGGCAAGCGCATGGCTACGACCTGCTGGTTCGTCTCGCCGATTTCGGCGTGAAGGTCGATCCCGGGGGGCTCTACCGGACGCTCCGGGCCTTTGAGCGGGAGGGACTTGTCCGTTCCTGGTGGGAGACCTCGGACGCCGGGCCGGCCCGGCGCACCTATCTGCTTACTCCCGACGGCGAGAGCTGGCTGAGGCTGTGGGGCGGGACCCTGCGAGAGTCGCGCAGGTTCCTGGACCGGTTTCTGAGCCGGTACGAGGCAGCCGTGGGCGAGGGCGCCGGCGTCGCCCCTCGCCGGTAGGTCGCCGCCACTAAGGGCCTGGAACTAAACAATCCGCGCGATCGGGTGTCGTTCGGTGTAGTTTTCCCCGCGTGGAAGAGATCGAGGAACCTCTGGCCAAGAAGTTCGCCGTGGTCTTCCCGCATCTTGATGAACGGCAGCGCAGGATCATGGCTGCGGCCGAGGCCCGTTCCCTCGGCCGGGGCGGGATTATCCGTGTCGCTGAGGCAACCGGGATGTCTCGCTCGACGGTGACTGCCGCCGTCAAAGAGCTCAAGGCGGGGCTCGTGGTCACCAACCGGGTCCGCCGCCCCGGCGGAGGGGCCAAGTCGATCACGCAGATGCAGCCGGGCATCGTGGCCGCCTTGAAGGCATTGGTGGCTCCCGACACCCGGGGAGATCCGGAGTCCCCCTTGCCCTACACGCTGAAGAGCACCCGGGAGCTGGCCGACGAGCTGTGCGCTCAGGGCCACGAGGTCAGCCATGCGACCGTGGGCCAACTGCTGCACGATCTGCGCTACAGCCTCCAGGCCAACGCCAAGACCAGGGAGGGGTCCTCCCACGCTGATCGGGACCTCCAATTCCGCTACATCAACGGCCAGGTCGCCGCCTATGCCGCCACCGGGGATCCGGTGATCTCGGTTGACGCCAAGAAGAAGGAGCTGGTGGGCAACTTCAAGAACCCCGGGAGGGAGTGGCAGCCTGTTGGCGAGCCCGCCGAGGTCAATGTCTACGACTTCCCCGACAAAGCAGTGGGCAAAGCCATCCCCTATGGGATCTATGACGTCCAAGCCAACGAGGGCTGGGTGGGCGTTGGCGGCGACCACGACACCGCCGCCTTCGCCGTGGAGACCATTCGGCGCTGGTATCGCTGCGTCGGCCAGCCGACCTATCCGGGCGCCTCACGCCTGCTGATCTGCGCCGACGGGGGAGGCTCCAATGCGTCTCGCAGCCGGCTCTGGAAGACCGAGCTGGCCGGCCTCGCCGCCGAGACCGGTCTGGAGATCACGGTCTGCCACCTCCCCCCAGGGACATCGAAGTGGAACAAAATCGAGCACCGGCTCTTCTCGCACGTCTCAATGAACTGGCGGGGACGACCCCTGGTCAGCCACGAGGTGGTGGTCGAGTTGATCGGGGCCACCACCACCCGCACGGGCCTCAAGGTGCGATCAGAGCGAGACCTCGGGCTCTATCCGACCAGGACCAAGGTGAGCGGCGCAGACCTGGCCGCCGTCCCGCTGCACAAGCACGAGTTCCACGGGGACTGGAACTACACCATCGCAAGGGAATGACTAACCACGACTCGCCCAGCCCTAAGACAGTTCCACCTCTGTAATTACAAGTACGTTTGTTATGCCCATGTTTACTTTCCAGCCCCTAAGAGGCTTTCCCGGAGGTCACGTCAGGGCAGCTCTCAGGTCTTCTCGCCTCGGACCGGTGTTCTGGCAGCAAGCCGAGCAGCGACCCATCCACTACAACCGCGGGGACGGTCCTGACACCGTAAGAAGACGCCCGTTCCGCCGCGCGCTCGTCCTGACGCAGGTAGTGGACGATTACTTCGTGGCCCTCGCCTGCGACCTCCCTGACGAGTTGCACGCCCTGGTCACACACGGGGCAGCCAGCGGTGAAAATCTCCACCTTCGCCATGTTCCTCCCTCCCTCCTGCAGCGCTCTCCGCACGGTACATCTTTCATTCGAAGGGAAGGTCAACTGCTTCCCTCCGGGTCATGTCTCTGGTGGAGGTTCCGTCCGGGCCCATCAGCCACGATCTAGGTGTCGGCAGCGGGGAATCGCTCCTTCGGTGGCGGAGAACTCTTCTCTGCCGAAGCCGAATGCTGCGATGTGCGCATCAGACCACCTGCTTGGTTTCGGCGAAGTGGCAGGCGACGGGATGACCTTGGCCACGGTCAATGAGCGCTGGTTGTTCGGCGGCGCAAATGTCTTGCGCTTTCCAACATCTGGTCCGGAACCGGCATCCTGATGGCGGGTCGGCGGGGCTGGGCACGTCGCCCTCGAGGACGATCCGCTTCCGTTGGCGCTCCCTTATCGGGTCGGGAACGGGGATGGCGGACAGCAGCGCCTGGGTGTAGGGGTGTGACGGGCGGTCAAACAGGTCGTCACGGGTGCCGGTCTCGACGATCTGGCCCAGGTACATCACCGCGACACGGTCGGCGATGTGGCGCACCACGGAAAGGTCGTGGGCGATGAACAGATAGGCGAGCCCGAGCCGGTCCTGCAGGTCCTCCAGCAAGTTGATGACTCCCGCTTGGATGGATACGTCCAATGCGGAGACCGGCTCGTCGAGGACCAGCAGCGCCGGGTCGAGGGCCAATGCCCGGGCGATGCCGATCCGCTGGCGCTGACCGCCGGAGAACTCGTGGGGGTAGCGGTTGATGTGCTCAGGGTCTAACCCGACCAGCTCCATGATCTCTGTCACCTTGGCAGGGCCGCCGTGGCGCCACAGCCGGTGGACGCGCAGCTGATCGGAGATGATGCTGCGCACCGTCATGCGAGGGTTGAGCGAGGCGTAGGGGTCCTGGAAGACGATCTGGATCCTGCGGCGGAGGGTTCTGATGCGCGCCGCTCGGGCGCCGATGAGCTCTTCGCCGTCAAAGGTTATCGAGCCCGACGTGGCGTCCAGGAGTCGCAGCACCATCCTGCCTGTCGTGGATTTGCCGCACCCCGACTCGCCGACCAGGGCAACGGTCTCGCCGTGTCCCACGTCGAAGCTGATACCGGACACGGCGTGGACATGTCCGTGCACTCGGCGCAGCAGGCTGGTGCGGATCGGGAAGTCCCGAACGAGGTCTCGGACCTCGAGAATCTTGTCGCCACGCCTCGATGAGGCGTCGGCGACCTGGTGCTCGGACCCCGTGAGTCGGGGCCGGTTGGACCCGGCCTCCTCGTCCGGGCCGGTCGTTGGCTGAGCGTCGGAGCCTGCGGCGGCCGCGAGCTGCGCGATGGCTGGGAGGTCGGCGGCGGCGAGCACCGTGCGGTCCTCGCTCAGGTCCAGCTCGGCGCCGATGTGGGAGTGGAGGGCGTCGGGGGAGACGTCGCCGAGCTCGCGACGGCGGTGACAGGCGCTGAAGTGGCGGCCGCGACCGGGGTCGTCGACCTGCTCAAGCAGGGGGCGCGAGGTGGCGCACGGGTCGGCCAGCTTTGCGTAGTCGCAGCGTGGGTGGAAAGGGCAGCCGGTGGGGACGAGGATGAGCGATGGCGGCTGTCCCTTGATCCGGTACAGCCGCTCGGACCTGGTCCCCCGGTCGAGGCGGGGAAGGGAGGCGAGCAGGCCTAGCGTGTAAGGGTGGCGTGATCGGTAGAAGATGTCGTCGACGATACCGGTCTCGACGGGCCGTCCGGCGTACATGACCAGGACCCGGTCGGCCATGCCGGCGACGACGCCGAAGTCGTGGGTGATGAGCACGATGGCCGATTTGGTGCGCTCCTTGATCCGCTGCAACACGTCTAGGACCTGCGCTTGGATGGTCACGTCAAGGGCGGTGGTCGGCTCGTCGGCGATCAGCACGTCGGGCTCGTTTGAGATCGCCATCGCGATCATGGCTCTTTGTCGCATCCCGCCCGACAGCTCATGGGGGTACTGGTCGACCCGGGCCGCCGGGTTGGGGACCCCAACCAGCTCGAGCAGGTCGATAGCCCGTTCTCGTTTCGTGGCACTGTTCATCCTGGGATGGTGGACCGCGATCGCCTCCTCGATCTGGTAGCCGACGCTGAAGACCGGGTTGAGAGCGGCCAGTGAGTCTTGGAACACCAAGGCGAGTCGGTCCCCACGCAGCTTCCGGCGGTCGGCTTCGGTCATCTGCAACATGTCCTGGCCCCGGAAGATGACTTGGCCCTCGACGGCGGCGCTGCTGGGTAGTAGCGCCATGACCGCCAGCGAGCTGACGCTCTTTCCCGACCCCGACTCGCCGACGATGCCCATTACCTCGTTGGGGTAGATGTCGTAACTCAGGGCGTCGACGGCCCGGACGACGCCATCTCCAGTGTCGAACGACACCGTGAGGTTGCGCACCGACAGCAGTGGCTGGCCCGCGTCGATGGCGGCCAACGCTGCGCCGGGGCCCTCAACCAGCGCCTCGCCCCCCGCGTCGGGCGGTACTGGCGCCCCTAACCGGGCCACGGGCCGCCCCAGAGGCGGAGATGGGTCCGTGCCGAGGCCGTGGCAATGACGGCGTCTGCTGCCCCCGCAGGGGTGGCAACCAGGAGACCGATCGTGTCGGAACAGAAGCGGAGATCGGTGCTCCTCCGAGGATCTCTCGACAGCCGGGACGCCTCGGCGACATGCTTCTCGCCATCCCAGACAGATCGACGTCGCTGCCGGGGCTGCGCCGGGATCGTGTGTGTGAGGGGTATGGCGGTCATGTCCCAACGCCTCGACGGCGGCGCACGGCTGGGGTCGGGGACCCATTGAACCGCCGGCCGCGGTGCGGTCCCGCCCGGGGTCCCGCGATGAGCCAGCGGCGGCGGCCCCGGGGGAGTCGCCGGGTCTGAGGGTCGAAGGCGTCGCGCAGGCCGTCGCCGAAGAGGTTGAACCCCAGGACCAGCAGGAAGATCGCCAAGCCAGGGAACAGCATCATCTGGGGGGCTTGACTCAAGTATGTGCGCCCTTCGGAGAGCATGGCGCCCCATTCCGGGGTGGGGGGACTTACACCCAACCCCAGGAAGGACAGCCCCGAGATCTCGAGGAGGACGATCCCCATGTCCAAGGTGACGAGCACCATGATCGGGGCGAAAATGTTGGGCAGCACGTGGCGGGCCATGACCCGCAACGACGACGCCCCCGATGCGCGGGCCGCTTCGACATACTCCTTGTGACGTTCCACCAGGACGGCGCTGCGCACGATACGGGCGTAGGACGCCCAGGCAACCCCGATGAGGACCAGGGTGAGGTTGCGCAGGCCCGGGCCGAGCAGCCCGAGAATCGCCATGGCCAGCAGGAACGGCGGGAAGGCGAGCAGAAGGTCCACGATCCGACCGACGGCCACGTCGAGGATCCCGCCCCGGTAGCCGACGACCAGCCCGATCAAGGTGCCGATAGCGCCGATGAGCACACCGGCCACCACGGCTGTGCCGATCGATATGCGGCCGCCGTAGAGCAGCCGGGACAACACGTCGCGGCCAAGGTTGTCGGTGCCCAGCGGGAAGGCCGCCGAAGGGGGGGCGAACTTTCGGAGGACATCCACGTGGTTGGGGTCGTGAGGGGCCAGCTCGGGAGCCAGCACGGCCCCGACGACGAGCAGGACGACGATCGCGAGGCCGACGACGGCGGTCGTGTCGCGCAGCAGGCAGCCGATGGCAGCGCGCTGCGAGCCCACCTGGCGCGGCAGGGCCGGGTGGTCGACGGCCGGCGACGGGGGGGCGACGGTGACGGTCATACGCTGCTGTCGGTGGCGATGCGGGGGTCGAAGAACGCGTAGCTGACATCGACGACAAGGTTGAGCAGGGCGAACGACGCGCCCGCATAGAGCACGAAACCCTCGATGGTCGGGTAGTCCCGCTGTTGGATGGCGCCCACCAGAAGACTGCCTACGCCGGGCCACACGAAGATGGTCTCGATGACCGTGGCCCCGGCCAAGAGGAACCCGAAGTTGACGCCGACCGCGGTCACGACTGGCACCACGGCGTTCCGAAAGGCATGCTTGGCCACCACCGACGATTCCTTGACGCCCTTGGCTCGGGCGGTGGTCAC
>WNGC01007003.1_pt1 | contig 10370 bp, 8 predicted proteins | sample 5400051 | NCBI WGS metagenome assembly WNGC01 (sample SAMN13153368, study PRJNA577476) | soil metagenome | isolation source: 20 cm soil or saprolite under grassland replicate 2 | place: USA:California | collected 2016-06-15 | reverse complement strand
AAGAGGTGGAAGAACTTGTCCAACCCGGCGAGGATGGGGGCAACTGTGAATCCGACGTGAAGGATCCAATATGCCTGATACGCCGGCGAACCCGTGCTGGCGGCGGCATGCGATTGATCATTGGTTGTGTTCATAACAAGTAGTTTCTCAATTCTCTCGCAATAAGTCAATATGTTATTTGACTATTTATCCAAGCAAATCATTGATCTGAATACGAAACTGCGGCGATTACTGGATGTCTTTGCTGCCAGGCAATGAACGAAGTGCGAAGCCGGTTTATTTCACTTCAAACCGGCAGAAAGGCGCTGGTCCGCGAATGCAATGTTCTTTCACGGGCGAGCCAATTACCTCGGTAAGTAACGATTCCGCCAGCAGACATGCTTCCGGGTGATTCGCCGTGGCAGCAGCGATGGGACAGCCGTTGCCGTAGATGAAGTGCTTTCCATCTTCTTCATGAAAAGTGGCCGCGCCGCCCAGTTCTTTGAGAATTTCCAGTGCAGCATCAATTCTTTGCTGCCGGGTTTTGCCTTTCAACGCGCGCAAATGTTCTTGGGCTATGGTCCGACCAGCGGCGCGCATTCCGGCGCGCAAATTTCTTCGCTTAACCTGGCGTGAGAATATCGTCATGAGAAGCGAGACCAGTCGCCCGTACGCCTTCGGAAATAGTTGTTCGGCTTCCGTGCCGAGAGCATACGTGACATGCGGTTTGCGAATGCCACGCTTCATGCCTGACTGGGCCACTAGCCTGTCTCGCTCAAGGCTGGCAAGATGCGCGCGTACGGCGTTGTCAGTCAGGTGCAACTCTTCCGCGAGTTCGTTCACCGTCCGGTCTCGTGTGCGCAAAAGGTCCAGGATTTTCCCCCGCGTGCTTTTGAATAACCGCTCTCGCCAGCCTATATGTTTCATCAGGTAAAGATCATGACAATCGAGAGTAAGTCAAAAAAATGGTTGACTAATTCCTGGGCGGAGAGTTTTTCCAGCGCTCGCGATTCCCTAAGGGGATAATGTTATGCTGCTCACTGTCAGCAAGCGTCTGGAGTTCTCAGCCTCGCGGCGTTTGAAGGTCAGTCATTGGAGCGACGCTGAAAACCTGAGTACCTTCGGCCCGGAGACGAACGCGCGCTACGGAAGCGGTCGCAATTATGTGGCCTACTTCGTCTTCGTCGGGCCGGTGGATCCAACGACAGGAATGCTAATTAACATTAGCGAAATCAAAGAGCGCGCAGGCAAGATTTTGCGCGAACGCTTCGATCACAAGTTTCTTAACGAGGACAATCCTTCTTTCCGTGATGTGCCGCCGACTGCCGAGAATATTGCGCGGCAACTCTACTTCGATGTCGCGCCGCTGTTCTCCGACACGGAAGCAAATCTGTGCGCTTGTCACCTGACCGAGTCGCCGGAGCGTAGCGCGACCTATTATTCCAGTGGCGCTTGCGAGGCAAATTATTGGTTCGAATTCTCGGCGGCGCGCAAAACGATGTCGCCGTATCTGAGCGCGGAAGAAAACGCGCGCCTGTTTGGCGAATCGGTTTCAATACACGGGCACAATTATCGTGCTCGTCTTACCTTTCGAGCGGAACGATCTGACGACAAAGATCCGATGGTCCGTTACGATGCAATCGACGTGTGTATCCGCGGCCTGCGAACCGAACTCGATCACCGCTATCTGAACGAGGTCAACGGACTAAAGGAGCGTCCCATTACAACAGAAAGTTTGGCGGGATACATCTACGAACGCGTGAACACAATGTTCCCGCTGCGACGCGTTCGTTTGCACGAACGCGACGATTTTTTTGCGGAAGCATGGGAGAGCGAGAGCATTTTTTTAGGATTGCGAGCGCCGTTTCACGCAGCGCACCGACTGCATGCAGCGACCCTCTCCAATGCGCAGAACACGAGCCTCTATGGGAAGTGCAATAATCCGCTCGGTCACGGTCATCGGTATCTGACGGAAACAATGATCGGAGGCGAATACAACGCGCGCAGCGGAACCCTTTACAACTTCGTTGCGTTTCGGAAAGCGATCGAAGAATCGATTGAGCCGTGGCGAGATCGGCATTTGGATTTGGAAACGGAAGATTTCCGGGATGCGCCTTCGACCGGCGAAAATATCGTCCGTGCGCTTTGGCTGAAGATGGATAATCGTCTGAACCAGCGGCTGGTTCGATTGCGCTTGTGGGAGACGACGAATAACCGATTTACATTGCGGCGGACTTAACCCTCCGCCAACCGTTCTGTAGTGACAGCCGAGCCGGCTGCAACCCCACCAAACCACGGGCGACACTCCTGCCCCTACAGACTTCTGCAATTCGGCGTTGGACGTTAGGCGTTGGACGTTCAACGTTTTCTGCCAATACCATGAAGCGTTATCTCATCACAGGCGCGAGCCGCGGAATCGGTCGTGCAATTGCTGAGAAGCTCGCCGCAGACGATGCGATGCTCCTCTTGCACGGGCGCGATACAGTAGCTCTGGCGCAAACATGCAAAGCCGTTGCGCCGCATTGCGCGAAAGTGGTCCTGCTGGTTCATGACCTGGCAAAGCCTTCTGCCCTGTCTGACCTGATCGCCGAGGCCGGCAAGGAACCAATTGATTTGCTCGTGAACAATGCGGGCGTCGCAGTGGTGAAACCGTTCACAGAAATTACGACAATCGAATGGGAACAAACCGTCGGCGTGAACATCACCGCGCCGTTTATGCTAACGCAACATTTCGCTCCGCGAATGCCGCCCGGGTCCAGCGTTGTGAATATTCTTTCCATTGCCGCCAGGACCGGCTTTCCTAACTGGAGCGCGTATTGCATGAGCAAGTTTGCCGTTGAAGGATTCTCACAATCGGTGCGGGAAGAATTACGCGATCGCAAAATTCGGGTGATCAACGTTTACCCCGCGGCGACTGACACCAACATCTGGGATCACATCGAAGGCGATTGGCCGCGCGGCAAAATGATCTCACCGGAAGAGGTCGCGAGTGCAGTAGCCTACGCCCTCTCGCGACCTACAGACGTAACGCTGGAAAATATCACGCTCTCCAGTCTGGTTGGAAATCTGTGATGCAGCTCAAAAAGCGACGCGAGGACGCGTACGCACTCCCAAAGCTTCGCGAAACAAATAAGCCCGCTGGAGATTTCGCACGAAGTGCTTTCGGAGTGCGATACGTCTCCGCATCGCTTTCGGTCGCTGAGTATCATATATTCTGCGCGCGTGGATAATTGAGGCGCAGTCATGATTAATGCCTTGCAGAGTGAGCTCACGATCAATGTCATCGCGTCGATCATCGTATCCCTGCTGTTTCTGGCGCTCGGTTTTCTCTGGGGCAAATACAAGGAACGACGTCACAAGTTTGGAAGAAATCTCGAGGAGTACGATTTCTATCCGTTTACGGTAAGTCGCGAAAATTTTGGCGAGTTCAGTCTGAAGGATTTTCGGCTGGGCATGCATTACTTCCTGAAGAACGAAGATCATACAGCCGCGCGACAGCTCATTTTTATCGGTGAGCAAAATAATGTGCGGGCACAACTCGAACCGGCCGAGCAAAAGGTGTACGCCCAGCTATTCGAGAAGTATAACGGCAAGACAATCGCCGATGACACGCATGAATTTCTGGAAGATCTTGCTGCACAACCTGGCAGATCCTGCGCACTCACTCATCACGCTCGAAAACAATGTTACCGGACGGCATTTGCGTGATGGCACAACGAACCTGCTCATTGACCTCAAACGCCGGCAGCTCCTTAACGAAGACAAAATGAATTACGAGCTGAACATCGGCGCGCGAAAATTCAAATGCACGACCATCCCGATCAAACGAAAGGAATTCGGAATTGTTGGCGCGATCTGCATCAATATCGACGCCAATTACATCAGCGAGGAGGTGCTGAAAGACCGGCAACGAATCGAAGCGTGGTTCCAAAACTTCCTTCGCACTGACATGCAGCTGGATGAGAACATTTTGAGCAAAGACGAATACGCAAAGGCGCTAAAGGGCAAACGCCACTTCAAAGACGAAGGGTTTTAAGCCCAAGGACGAGTACGCCAGCGTGCTTTTTATGGTTGAGGAACGCCACGAATGGCGTCCCTCAAATCTCACTCGGAACGATCGCCTACCTCCGTCTATTGCTGACTAGTTTCGGGGCTGGTTCAGTCATTTCAATCCGGGCACTCACATTTTCGATTTTCGCCTCTTGCTCTTTCAAGCGATCGTTTACTACCGTGAGCGCGGCTTCCAATTTCTCTACCTTGCGGTGCTCTTTTAGGAACTCGTTCAGCAGCATCGCGTTCACCGCTTCGTAGCGTACGGTATAAACTTTCCCGTCGGCGTCGCGCACTACCAAATCGGGATTCACCTTTGCCACATCTTCGGCGACCAGACCAAATTGCGGCGTACGCTCGGAATCAATGTCCTTTTTGTAGCGAAAACTAACTGGTTTTAGCGCGAAAATTGTCTCACTGGCCTTGTCCATCGGCTTGATCTCTTCTTTAAACCGCTCAGAAGAGACTCCAACGCCAAGCTGGCCTGCGGCGTTGACCTTAACGGCTACGCCCATAACTCCTGCTCCGCTAATGCCAGCGACAAATGTTCTGGTTTGAGTTCCCTGGGTGCCGATGCGGATGGTGTTGGCTTCGACAGCAACACCCTGGTTTCCTATATCAATATTGTTGTCACCTGTGGTGAGATTGCTGCCGGCGAAATTGCCCACGGCAATGTTGTCGTTGCCAGTTGTGTTATTCACAAGCGCGCTATAACCGTTGACGGTGTTGTTGTTGCCGGTTGTGTTGTTATAAAGCGCCCAATAACCAACTGCCGCATTGCGATTGCCGATTGTGTTGAAAAGCATCGCCGCATAACCATCAGCCGTGTTGTCATTTGCCGTTGTACTGAAAAGCAGCGCGAAACTACCGGTAGCCGTGTTGTGGATTCCGGTTGTATTGGAAAAGAGCGCATCGTGACCATCGCCCGTGTTGTCGTTGCCGGTTGTGTTGTTAGCGAGCGCAGCACGACCAGTAGCGGTATTTCTGACGCCGGTTGTGTTGCTCTCAAGCGCGGCAAAACCATTGGCCGCGTTTCTAATGCCGGTTGTATTGCTCAGAAGCGCATCAGAACCGATGGCGGTGTTTTCGCTGCCAGTTGTGTTGCTAAAGAGCGCATCAAAGCCTATTGCCGTATTGTCGGTGCCGGTTGTGAGGCTGAAAAGGGCATCCGTCCCCTCAGCAGTATTGTTAGCGGGATAGCCTCCGTCAGGCGGGGGCGATAACTGTGCTTGCGCCGTCGACGAAAGCGCGAAAGCAGCGAGCACGAGTGGAATGAGAAATAAACCGCATCGCAAAGGCGACCGGCTAATCGAATCTGTTGCGAGTGGAATTGTCATTTTCATAGGATTCTTTTTCATTTTCTTGTCCTTACATGTAGTTTACTTTGTTTTGTCCACGCGGGGGCTTGAGCCCACTCGCGTGTGGTAGAAGATGCGGGGCGCCCTTATGAAAGTCTTTAAGTTGCGGATGAATTTTTCTGAATTGTTCTGAAATGGCGATGCCAGCTGCCTCCGCTCACCTCTACGAATTCGGCGATTTCCGGCTCGACACGGCGAAACGGCTCTTGCAGCGACTGGATGGGACGACGGTGCCCCTCACCCCGAGAGTGTTCGAAACGCTACTCTACATGGTGGAGCATCACGATACCGTCCTCGATAAGGAACGGCTGATGGCGGCGGTCTGGCCCGATTCGATCGTCGAGGAGAACAATCTGAGTCAGAACATCTCGACGCTGCGGCGTATTTTTGGCGAAACGCCGGGCTCACACAGTTATATCGTGACGGTTCCGGGTCGCGGCTATCGCTTCGTTGCCGAAGTTAGCGATCGAACGGACAATGGGAGTACCGCAGTAAAGGCAGAGCAAAGAACCGGGCCAACATTGGCAGAGATTCGAACGGAAGCGGCTACGGCGACGGATCGACAGCAATCGCCAGGCAAAACTGGCGGTCCGTTCGCGCTCGCCGTTCTTGGCATAGTTGTGCTCGCAGGCGCGTTCCTTGTGCGGGGACCGATCGTTCGCTGGCTTGAGGAAGGTGAGATCAGAAACGCAGCCCCCGCGACGTCGGCCGCAAAGGAGACGGATACAGTTCGGTCGATCGCGGTACTACCGTTTGAGCCGCTCGGCCAAAACATGAATGATGAACTATTGGGACTAGGCATGGCGGACGCGGTAATCGGCAGAATAAGCAATTTAAAGCAACTCGTTGTTTTGCCGATCGGCGCAGTGTTGAAATACAAAGGTCCTGCAAGTGACCCGCTCGCGGCGGGGCGCGCTTTAGAAGTGGATGCGATATTGAGTGGAACTATCCAGCGATCCGGGAGCCAGGTTCGGACCACTGTGCAATTTGTTCACGTCGCCACCGGCCGCACTATTTGGTCGGAGATCTTCGACCAAACATTCACTGACGTTTTCGGCATTCAGGATTCGATTTCTGACAGCGTCGTGCGATCACTCGCGCTCAACCTCACTATGGACGAGCAGAAGCAGTTGCGAAAACATTACACGACGGAGCCGTCCGCCTATGACTCATATTTAATGGGGCTTTACTTCTGGAATAAGCGCTCGAAAGACGGACTTGAAAAGGCAATCGACTATTTCGGACAAGCGGTCGCGAGGGATCCGAATTTTGCCCTCGCATATGCGCTGATGTCGGACTGTTACTACTTGCAACGCTATTACGGTTACAATCGTCAACCGGACCGATTGCAAAATGCTAAGGCGGCGGCCGAACGAGCGCTCCTACTCGACGATACTATTGCCGAAGCTCACGTGGCTGCGGCGATGGCTCAGATTTATCAAAAAGCTGACCGAGCAACCAAAGAGCTGGATTATCGAGCTGCTATGGATTCGCTTCGCCGCGCTATCGCTTTGAACCCGAATTTGGCGATTGCTCACCAGCGCTACGCTTGGTGCTTGTGCGGTTCTGGCCACTTAAATGAAGCGGTGCGAGAGATGAGGCGGGCTCAAGAGCTCGACCCGCTCTCTCATACGAACAACACAGCTCTGGGAATGGTGCTCGTTTTCGCCCGCCAGTACCGTGACGCTCTCAGCTATTGTTACAAAGCGGCAGAATTAGCTCCGAACGAGGCCGTTGTACAGGAGAATGTGGCGTTCGCCTATGCTTTAAATGGCATGTACCAACAAGCGATTGAACATTATCAACGGGTATGTGAACTCAATCCCGAGAATAAAGGTGATGCTCTCGCCTGGGTTGCGATCGTGCTCGTCTCGTCAGGGCGTAAGCCAGAAGCAGATGTAATGATGCCAGAAATTCTGACACTCGCCGGAGAAGGCAGAGCTGACCCTTACAATATCGCCGTGTTGTACGGCGCGCGCGGTGAGAAGGACGCGGCGTTCGAATGGTTCGACAAAGCATTACAAAAACCTTCCGAGAGGCGAACAAATGGGGGGGATTCGCGAATGATCAGGTATGATCCCCTGTTGGATCCGCTGCGTTCGGACAACAGATTTGCGGCATTGCTACGGCAGCACAACCGAGCTTCGCTTCTCAAGACTCCTTAGGAAGGCAGAAGCACGCCACGCTGGCCCGGCGCGACCTACTTCGGGGACGCCTGTAGTGCTGCCTGGTATTCCGGTCTTTTGTGGTACTCGACAAGCCGGAATCCCCAGCTGATCAGCGTCGAAAGATCCTTGGTCTTTTCTTTTCTCTCGTTCAGGAATTTCTCGATCCTGGCTTTCAGTTCGGATTGTTGCTCGGTCGAATCGAGAATTTCGAAGATTTCCATCGACAACAACCAGTCTTCGGGATGTTCGGCCTGCTGTGTTTCCCAAATTTCGCCAAGCCGCTCATACCCAGTCTTGCTCTCGCGAATCTTGCGCACTTGTGCGTAAAGGTTTTCAAGACGCTTCCGTTTTGCGTCCGAAGGGACCTTGATCGTTCGTTCTTTCGGCACTAGTGCTACCTGATTGTAGGCGTCTTTGTCCGCCGCGCCGTTGAAGACCGAGCTGATCCGTTCGCCGACCGCCATGTCATATGTGCCCCAATCGGGATCAAACAAAACGCGGTCACCATATTTTGCGGTGCAGTTTGAGAAGGTGATCAACAACGATTTGCCATCGCGGCGCAAGATTTTCTCCACTTTCCCGGAAACCACAACGCCACTGACAAACCCCAACTTCGCTTTCCTACCCTCGACAATGCCGAGCGCGTGCAACTGATCGTTGGTGAACAATTCAGGAGATGCCGATGTTTGCTTCCATTTCCCGACCGGCGAACCAAAGCCATCCTTGTGATAATCGATCCCGTGCCCTTCTAATTCTTTGTTGCGGAAGGCCAGCGCAGTCTTACCCGTGGTCCGCAGATAAATCGGACAATCGTTTTCATCTGTAATAACTTCAGTGAAAACTCCGCTCACTTGCAGGCCCGACGAAAACTCGCAGGTCGCGACGTTGTTGCATTCAATCGCTTTGTTGATGCCTTCCAGTCCGCCAATCTGGTAGGCCATCTTGCTGGCAAATTCTTCAAGCACCTCTTTGAGATGCTGAAAATCGCGGCAAACAAAAAGCTGCGGTTGTTTCGTAGTAATATCGAAGGCGTAGGTCTGCGCATCGATGGAGTAGGGGATCTTCTTCACCTCCGGCTCGAGACATGAAACCGATTCGCCAATCGATGAAAGCAAACCCGCACCGTAAATTTTTGGATTCTCCAAAGTGCCAATTAATCCGTATTCGACTGTCCACCAATGCAAGCGCGAGAGCAGTGCCATCTCCGAGGGCTCGCCCAAGGTTTTCTGTCGATGCTCCACCAGCTTCTGCGCTTCCTCGACTTCTTTCGGGTCCGCGTTCGGCCGCTCCTTCAGGATCGACAGATGTCGGATCGCTTGGTACAACTCAAAATCTTTTTTCGATGACATCGCCTTAGCGCCTACTTCGCCAAAGCGCTGCAGATATTTCGAGTATTCGCGATCAACAATGATCGGCGCATGACCGGCGGCCTCGTGCACGATGTCAGGCGCGGGCGTGTATTCGATGTGGTGGATTTGGCGCATGTCGCACGCGATCACCAGCACTTTGTAAGCTTGAAATTCCATGAACGCGGCCGGTGGAATGAACCCGTCTACGGCAACCGCGCCCCAGTCGATTTTCGCCAGAATATCGTTCATCTCTTCGATGCGCGGGATTCGCTCGAAGGAGATGCCGGTATTGAGCAGCCCTTTGAAATAAACTTTGTGCGCATACTCGCGGAGGAAAAAAATGTTCTGGCGCATGATGAATCGCCAGACCGCATGATCCACGGGCGTGTAATCGTCGTAACGCTGATCGACTGCGAATTGGAGCAGATGTTTCGGTGTTGCGGCGACCGCCGCGTTGCTATAGCTGATACCGCCTTCAGATTTCATCGGCACCTCCGTACAAAACAAAACGTATGACGCGTTTGCGACGCGGGCAAGAATGATTCCGTGATCGCGTGTAGGTCGATCGGCTTCTCCGAAGACGATCGCGAAAAAACTGCGGCTTCGCCGCCTGGATTAACAACGCGTTCCACCTATCGCTTCGCGCGCACCACGCGTCGCGTGATCCAGATGACGCCGACAATCGCGATGACCCAGGGAGCAAGAAACGCGACCGCAACACCAATCATCCGCAAGCTCCACATGATGGCGCCGGCGCTTTGAGCCAGGGTGCGTCGCAGCGTGGCGAGCAAACCGCGCTCGTGCGAAACGATATTACCTTGGCTGTAGACCTGGATCGAGATATCAGCTGGCGCGTTGGCTTCATCTATCTGCGTGCCAGTGCGGTCTTGGCGCTGCACACTCACGTTTTCAACTTTGCCCAGCGAGTTGAGCGATTGCATGAGCGCTGGGTAATTTTTCATCGGCACGCGCAATGAAACGTTGGCGAATGCGCGGCCGTCCGGGTCACGGTTAAACGTCGAATTGCGAACACGTCCGTTCTGTTTCTCGGCAAGGGCGCGGAGCTCCTTTGCCTTTTCGTCCACTAACGAGGTGCGAATGCGCAGACTGGTCTGCTGCAAGGCTTGCTCCTGTTCCTCGCGCGAGATGTTGATGTTGAGTTCGACCTTGTCGCGTTTGGTCTTTGCATTTACCGAAATGCCGCTGCCGCCCTGTGCGATGCGTTCCGTCTGCGTTTGAAAATTCTCGACGCGTCCAAAACCTTTGACGCGGCTGATCACGCTGTCACTTTCTTCCGGCGCAATCAACATGCTCATTGTCGCAGAGACGCGTCCCGAGTAGTCGCGGTTTAGTTGGGCGTTGGTGATCTGCACCTTTGGCGATGCCAGCGCTTTGATGTCGTTGTAAATCTTCTCAACGTCTGGTGCATAAAGGGCGAGCTGCGAACGCTCTTTAATCAGGAAGGC
>WNGC01006019.1_pt1 | contig 10374 bp, 13 predicted proteins | sample 5400051 | NCBI WGS metagenome assembly WNGC01 (sample SAMN13153368, study PRJNA577476) | soil metagenome | isolation source: 20 cm soil or saprolite under grassland replicate 2 | place: USA:California | collected 2016-06-15 | reverse complement strand
TCCCCGTCCGCTACGATCCTGCGATGCGCAATCTGGTCATTCTATTCATCCCCTATGGTCAAAAATCTCAAACGCATTGAAAAGGCTTGCTTTCCGGTCTCGTAATTTCCTCGCACAGCTGCAGGGGAACTTGACCCAATTCAACAGCTTAGATTTGTCACTGCCATGGTTCGGGACCAGGAGGTCGGTGGTTCAAAATCTTTTCGCCCAAGCCGAACTCGGCTTTTCGGATTGAACTCATGAAGTGTCCGGTACAAGTTTCGATATAACTCGGTTTTGGGTGCAACTTGCAGCTACATGAGGGAAGAATGGCGTGTCCAGTCCGTAAGCGACGCCAAATAGGCCATTTAGCATTTTTACTCTGATGGCTACGAACCAGAAGGTCGGGCCCAACCGAGACGGAGCTTATGACCGCGGTTCGAACGTTGCAAGACCAGAAGCTGATGTCGGAGAGCAAGAATCTCTGCTTGCAGAAAAGCACGAGCTCGGAAACAATCTCGCAGAGAGAAAAGTAGAGTCAGCATGGCCCGGGCAGGTTACCGGTTGTGGTTCTGTAAATGCAACGATTTCAATCTGCACGGAGTTTTTAGTAGGGACAGGCCATTGTTGTTGTTTTCTCCCGGTGCTGGAGTGAATCCCGCCTTCTACAGCACCTTTACCGAAGATCTAGCGAGTCATGGATATGCGGTCTTCGCAATCGTTCCAACCGGATGGGTCGACACAATTTTCCCGGACGGGCACAGAGTCCCCGCTTCCGACAAGCGCTCAGACTATGACAAATGGATTACCGGGACAGCGCTGCCTCTTTGGGCGGGCGACCTCCGGTTCATGCTTGACCAGATCCAGCGAGTCGACCGAGATCCGAGCAGCGTCTTCGGTCATTCCTTCTGGGGTGCAGCATCGATATTGTCTGGATTGCAGGACCAGCGCATCAGAGCCGTGCTCAATCTGGATGGCTCTCCCTTTGGCGTGCTATCGAAAACCGCTTCCAAAGCCGTTGATGGTGATCAAGGAAGATGTCTCCCCGAAGTACTGGACAGCGCCACGCGACGAAAGGGAGAAAGCGATCGAGGCGCAAGTGCGAGAAGAGCTTTCTTCCGTTTATTTGAAAGGTAAGCCGGGATACCGGGTGGAGATCACTGACGCCAAGCACATGACCTTTTGCGCATGGCTGTCCTGCCTGCTTGGGCTGATTTCGGTCGGCGTGTTGGTGCGGATAATGCCGCGGACGCAGAAATGACTCTGTCATTGATTCGAGACTACGTGCGGGGATTCTTTGACAGATTTCTACTCGGTTCGGCTAGCTCGCTCGTGGATCGGGCGCCGGGGAAGTATGGTATTTCCATTTCAAGCCGGACGAAGCTAGGGGCAAAACAAAGACTCTCCGCGCCAGACCGGGCGGCGAGTCTACATAGGTAAACGGGCTTGGCGGCTACACGTCTCTCTGCACGAGCGTCCAGGCGATCTCGTAATCCACAAGCGCGGACAGGTACTTCCCCGCGGCAGCGTCCGTATCGCCCTTCGCCAGCAGTGCGTTTGCCCGCGCCAGCTTGGTTGCATTGCCTCCGGCCGCGTCACTGATAGCCACCGCTGCCAGCGTGCGACCCGCCAACGTCATGTTAGTGAGAAGCGTCTGCAACGTCTGCGGCGGCATCGCGCTGGGCAGGGATGCTTTCTGCAATTGCCCCAGGCGCCCGGACACTCCTTCCACTAGCAGCTCAAACACATTCTCCCCTTCTGAGGGGTTCAGGTGGTTACCGTCAGTCCCCTGCCAGTTGTGCGAATTGAGTGCGGCGGCCAAAGCCGATGCAACTGCGGTCAATGTCGTCTGATCGTGTTGGTTTCCCGTGGGAATCAAAGTGAGGATATTGTTTGCGGACCGCGGTCAAGAGCGAATTGGCCGTATCGAATTCATACGCGCCGATGTCGCAGGAGAGGAATTGAGGCCGGAGGACGCCACGCTGGTCGGTCGCGGGACAGTTGGCAGGGTTGGCGCCAGCGAAAGCCGGGCTGGCCATAGAGATCGCCATTGTTTGCGTCGGGCCTCCGTTATTCTGCAACGGCCCCAGAAAAGGATCAGATGTCGTTCCCCCACAGGTGCCGTCGGTGTCCAAGTTCCCGCCGCCATCGATGCGACTGGGAGCGCAGTCCCCGCCCGAGAGGCTGTTTGCGAGGATGGTATTTCGGAGAGTCAGCACTCCGAAAACGTCCCAGATACCTCCCCCGCCGAATTGGGCGCTATTACCGAAGAGAGTACTGTTGCTCACAGAGGGCCACGAAGCCGATGGTACGCCGCTGAAGACTCCACCGCCGTAGTAGCCTGCGCTATTGCCGGAGAACGTGCTGTTGGTCACGATCAAGGTTGCTTGGCTGTTTGAGAGGCCGCCACCATCGGATTGGGCTATATTGCCGGCCAGTGTGCTGTTGCTCAAATTGAGCGTCGCTGAGTAGCCATTCTCGATGCCTCCGCCGCTATAAGCGCTATTGCCCGTGAACGTGCTGTCAGTGACGGTCAGCGTTCCATTGTTGAGGATGCCGCCACCGCCGTAATAGGATCCACTATATTCGCTATTACCGATAAACGTGCTGTTGCTCAAATTGAGCGTTGCTTGGTAGTCATTGAAGATGCCCCCGCCGCCAAATGCCTTATTGCCGGAGAACGTGACGCTTGTCACGGTCAGTGCACCCTGGTTGAAGGTGCCGCCGCCTACGCTGATGCTGCTGCCATTCGCGATTATGATTTTCTTCAGGCTGAGCTTGACTCCCGCTGGGACAATCAAAACTTGCACAGCGTCGCCACCGCTGACAGTGACGTTCTGACCGGTTCCGTCGATGGTCGTATCCGCGAGAATCGTGATGGTGGCCGTCAGCGTAATTGTCCCACTGCACTTGAAGGTGACCGTCCCTCCACCGCTGACCGCAGTAAGCAGGCTTGCTTCGTCGCAACTGCTCACGATGCCCCCAGCCCGTGCGACTGGCGTGTACGCCATCGCCATTGCGACCAGCAGCGCCGCAAGCAAGATCCTCGACCGCCCGTGATGAAACACCCCATTGATATTGGTGCTTGCCCACTTTTTCTTTTTCATAGTCTTGTCTCCTGTGCGCCGGTTAAACCGGCGAGGATTGTCTTCTTTCAGTCGATTTTTGGTGTCCGCCGCAACTCGCACGAAAACACCGTGCCGGGATCTGTGGCGAGGCCGTCGATGCGGTCGCCCCTCTCCGATACGATGAAGGTGATATCGAGCGGTGGGCCCTGTTGGTTATCAATCTTTTGATCGTAGGTGATGGTGCCGGTGCCGTCGGGGTTGAGTTGCTCCGTCCCCGTGACCGTCTGCGTGTGCGGTGGCCCGCCGCCAATCATTACCGTGTTGCTGCCGGTAAACGTACCGCCGTCATCGGCAGTCACGGTGCCCAGTAGTTTTGCCGAAAGCAGCGGTGCGTTCGGCCCCGGCGAAAGGTAGCCGTTGCAAGCGACGATGTATCTGCCCGCCGTGCTCCCTGTGGTGAAGCGATTATCCTGCGAGCTGGCGTTGCTCCTGGCTCTCGCTGCGAATAGGAAGAGTGCAAGTACGAAGAAGAGCAAGATACCGATTCCGAGCTTCGATTTCATAAGTCACCTCCTCGGGTGATGGTAGGGCGTTTCGAAACCTAATCCGGAGAGGACCTGAAACTTGCGTTGCGTGAGTCCTACTCCGCGAAACAGACTTCGCCGCTGTAGCGGAGGGCGGTGCCGGAGACCAGGTCTGCTTCACCGAAGTAGGTCACATCGCCAGCCGCTCCAGCGAAGCGGCCGGTTCCGCCTGTGATGTGTGAGGGATAGCTGATGATGGCGAACCGAGTTTGCGAATTCTGCACCGGAAAAGTAGTGGCAACGGCGGGATCCAAGTAGATGTTGTCGCCGGATTCCGTGACCCAGTGGTGCTGAACGTGGAATATCACCGTTCCATTTGGGCCGGGCTGAGGAGGTGTCACTAAAGTCGCGGCTACGGCGCCGCGCAGGTCGCCTGTTACCGGGCCCAAGGTGGTGTTGGCGTCGACGGCGCCGAAATTAGTGATGATGCTGCCGCCGACGTGAGTGCAGTAACGTTCCCCGGGTCCGGAGCGTGGCTGAGCCGCAGCGGTCGGATGGCCTCCGCTGCTGCTGATGAATGCAATGACCAAAACTACAGTGCAAACTAGGAATGCGATGCGAGTGATCCTTCCTAATGTCATGGCTGATCTCCTGTTTTGGTGTGCCAGGATCCTGTCTGTGTCTCGATGGCTCGAAAGGAACAAGTCCTTGGTCACAACTGGATGCGCACAATGGCTCAAGCGCGAACCGGGGACAAGAACCTAGTCGGTGGTTTGTTGGTTCCGTGGGAAGTTGTTGATTCCCGGCAACTAATTGCCCGGGGTTGCCGGCTACTCGTTCCATTCCTGCAAGTACAAATGTGATAAACTGCCAAGTATTCGGCTCGGAGTCAGCAAATGGCAGCCATCCCCAGCCAATCCCGGGTGATAAAGTTTGGGGTCTTCGAAGTGGATCTGCAGGCCGGGGAGGTTCGCAAGGCCGGCATGAGGCAGAGGCTCGCGGGCCAGCCTTTCCAGGTGTTACAAGTCCTGCTGGAACACCCTCAGGAAATTGTCACCCGCGAGGAACTCCGCCAACGCATGTGGCCGGGAAATACGTTCGTTGACTACGAGTTGGCGCTCAAGAAAGCCGTCAATCGTTTGCGCGAAGTGTTTGGTGACTCTGCGGAGAGCCCTCATTTCATTGAAACGGTTCCTCGCCGCGGCTACCGTTTCATCGGTACCATCACACTCCTTTCATCCCTTCCATCGGATCCGCGCGAGCCCCCACTACTTGGCGCCGTCGAGGTGGGGGAGCGACCCGAGGCTGCGTCTCCTGCGAGGGCGCGAACTCCCTGGAAGCTGATCAGCGTTTTAACGCTCGGCGGCGTCGCTGCCCTCCTCCTTTGGTTTGGCTCCGGCAAACTTCGCGGCCGCATCCTTGCCAAATCCGGTGCAGTTGAGATTCGCTCGATTGCCGTGCTGCCATTGGAAAATTTCTCACGAGATCCGGGTCAGGATTATTTCAGTGATGGAATCACGGAGGCTTTGACCACCGACCTCGCCCAGATAGGCGCTCTGCGCGTAATCTCACGAACATCCGCGATGCACTTTAAGGGCAGCCGCGAGACACTACCTGCTATTGGCCGGCAGCTGAGCGTGGAGGCGATCGTTGAGGGTTCAGTCACGCGTTCCGGGAACCGCGTACGAATCACCGCCCAGTTGATTGATGCAAAGAGTGACCAGCATTTGTGGGCCAGAACCTATGAGCGAGATCTGAGCGATATCCTAAGTTTGCAAGATGAAGTCGCCCGTGACATCGCGGCGGAAATCCGGATAAAACTCACTCCTCAGGAGCAATCGCGCTTAACCGCAGCCAGGAAGACCAGTCCGCAAGCCTATGATGCTTACCTGCGAGGTCGCTACCTCTTGAGCCAGAGAAACAAGGAAGCCATTACCAAGGCAGTGGGATACTTCCAGCAAGCGGCTCGGGAAGATCCAGATTTCGCGGCCGCCTATTCCGGATTGTCGGAATGCTATTCGGTGGGTTGGGGAAGAAAAGCGAACCGTCCCCTCGCGGACGAGTACGCCCAAAAAGCTATCTCGCTACAGCCGGATCTGGCTGAGGGACACGCCTCGTTGGGAATCGTCCGTATCGGTGAACACAATATGGCCGGTGCAGAGCAGGAGCTGCTACGCGCGATCGAGTTGAATCCAAACTATGCGATGGCCCACCACTTTTATTCAGCCTACCTTCTGGGCCTCGGCCGTCCGGCAGATGCACTGGCGGAGAGTGATCGGGCCCGGCAACTAGACCCCTTCTCCTTGCCGATCAATACCATGCGTGGGTTGATCTTGATAGGTTCGCGCCAATTTGACGAAGCACTAGATCAGTTCGACCGGACTGTCGAAATATCGCCCCAATCACCGTTTGCCCACGTTTGGCTCGGACGCATTTATTGGGTGGAGGGACGAGCTCCGGAGGCTATCGCCGAGGAAAAACAGGCAGGAACCTTGGCGCACTCCGCCCAGCAGCTGAGCGACCAGGGGGAGGTCGCCGCCATCTATGCGAAGTCGGGCCTTCGCGCTGCGCGACTCACGTTTGCGCAACTGATGGAGCGACATTACAGGGGCAATTACGAAGCGATGTGGGTTGCATTTCAATACGGAACCATCCAGGACGGACCCAAAGTACTGCAATGGTTAGACGAAGCGTTGCGCGCCCAGGAAGATAACTTCCCCTTTCAAGCAAAAACCGCTCCCGAATTCGATTTTTTGCGCGCGGACCCGCGGTTCCAAGCTATGCTTCGCCGCGTCGGCTTGCCCCAATGAGACTCGGCGCTCTCGCGGAGTTGAGCAGTCCTCGGCGTTGACGCGTTCTGGAAGGCAAAGAATTATGGCCACGTGAGTGAGAACGCGCGGATGCTTGAGCCTGCGGTTACCGAAAATTCCGTCGTATCTGAAAACAAAGAGGTTCCGATCATTCGTGAGATCATAGTGGCTAGCTCTCTTTTCGTCGCCCTTTTTGGCTTTGGTGGCGTCCAGTTTTCGAACCCGTGCGGCCCTGCAGGCGGAGATCCTCGCGCTTCGGCACCAACTTGCGGTTTTCCAAAAGAATGCGCCGCGTCGCTTGCGCCTCCGCCGCTGCGACCGACTGTGCCTACCGAAAATCCTACCCGGGGCGAATGCCTTTGAAATCAGTGGCATTCAAGTAGATGAAACGAGGCTGGGCTAACGAGGCGATCGGAAAGTAACAATGTTACATTTGTTGAAAACCGGTGAATGGAGTTTTCGGTATGCACAACTTGGCGACTGTTGCCTGCGACACCTGAATACCGAGTTTCAGGAGTTCCCCATGAATGCGAGGAGCGCCCCAGCGAGGGTTGGCGAGACTCATGTGCTGGATGAGATTCCGAACTTCCGGAGATACCGTCGGGCCACCTTCGCAACGCCGACTCTTCCATCTCCAATAGAGGCGAAATCCCTGGCGATGCCAGGCGGCGATAACCGTCTCCGGTTTGACAAGGAGCAACGCCGATCGCCAATCGTTCCACAACCGCGAGGAGCCAAAGAATCTCTGCTTGCAGAAAGGCACGAGCTCGGAAACAATCTCGCAGAGAGAAAAGTAGAGTCAGCATGGCCCGGGAAGGTTACCGGTTGTGGTTCTGTAAATGCAACGATTTCAATCTGCACGGAGTTTTTAGTAGGGGCAGGTTTGACTTTGCGTGTACTCACTTCGTGCTGGCAACGTCCCTAGGTTCCTCCGCAAATGCACACAGGGCCACATTGTCACAGTCCTGGCATACGCCAGCATCGATCACATACTGTGTCAAACAGACCGGGCAAAAGCTGAGCGAACGAGGATTCTCCGGATGCGGAGGGTCGAGAAGAGACTTTATGTCCACCTTCTGCCGGGCAAGAAATTCAGTGAGGAATTGCAGAAGGTTTGCATCGGCGGACAGGAACTTTGCCTTGCGCAGTTCGGCACCAGCAAATTTCAGAAATTCAGTTTCCGGCAGAATGCGCCGCGCGACCGCGAGAGGATGGAACCGCGAAAGCAGGTTCGTCAGCAGCGCATCGTTTGCGCGGATCGCGGCGAAGGGAGAAAGCGCGATAGTGAACATCTGTTGCCAATATCCCCCGGATGCAACGGGGTAGAGCTCCCGGTAAGATCGCCGAAAAAGCCACAGAATCAGGCACGAAGACAGCACCAGGTAGAGAAACAAGCCGAGCCACAAATGACGAAGTCCGAGGAAGTAGATGAGGAGAGGACCTAAGAAAAAAAGAAAGAGGAAAAGAGAGAAACATGCTGCGTGAAGGGAGGCAGCGCTATCTGAATACTGTTGAAGTCGGTGCTCGATAGATTCCAGCGAAAACATTTTGTTGAGTTCAGCGTCGAGAATTGAGGAACGTTTCCACTGCGGTGAATCCTGGACCTTGACGAGCAGAGTGGTAATATTTTTGGCGATCATTTCCGAGCGCAAAGAAAGCAAAGGCTGACCATCGATGAGAACCTGGTTGTCACGGCAGACTATCTTGTGAGGGACGTCGAAGGAAAGTAGATTTTTCGGGGATTCGAAAGCAGCCAATGAAACCGGCTGCAACCCGAGAAATTCGCCGCCGGCGTCACGGTGGATCCGAAAGGGAAAGGAATCAACATACAGCGCTCCTGTAAGAGGCCAAAACGGATTCAAGAGATACAACCGGTTTTGGGAAGGCCCAACATTCCACGAATGGCGAAGAATACGGCCTCGCAAACGATGGTTCAAAAGGAAGACAACGCTCGAAGCCGGCGCAGCGGCGATACACTGCAGGAGATACACGAGAAAGAGAACAAGAAAGAGGGAAAGAAGCTCACTCATCCCTGTTGCGGAGTCTCCTCGGAAGCCTTGCCGGAAAGAACGCGCTTGAAATAGTTCCAGGCACGTTTCAGAAAACCGATCAGAGCCACGATGGCGACAACTATCAACTTCCACAATTTGGCAAGCAGACCCGTTTTTGCTGCAATGGCGGTCGCACCGCCGACGACGAGCGTGGCGAGGCCGTACTCGGCGATCTTGTCGCCCGCGCGAAATTCGCCGTAGTTATTTCCCGGAAGGAAGTTGAGGCCGGGAAGGAGAGCATCGAACTTGGGGACAACGGCGTCTACCAGTGATGGGTCGAGAACGAGATCAACGTTTATTGTCCCTCGACGGCCCAGCACGCGAACGGAATAATTCACTGAAGTTTCCTGTTTGCCTTGACCGGCAGAGTAACCCTGCATGGCCCAAGTAAGATTTCTGGTCGTCACGTCGTAAAAAGGCGGCTTGTACCAGCTTCTGACATGGTACGCCGACCATCCGCGCCTCGCGCGCTCCTTATTCGACGCCTCAGTGTTTTCCTGAATGCTTTTGAGGAGGGCATCGGCGTCAAGTTTGTCGCGGTCATCGTCTTTGACATAGCCGACTTCATTAAACTCGAAGATGACGAACCAAAATTCATCCTTGCCGCTCTCTGACGAAACGTCGGGAATAATCGTGCCGAGCTCATTGCCGCCGGGAGGATTCTGCGTAAGCTCGAGAAATTTGCGGGTACCTTCTTTTCCAGTAAAGCGATATCCTGCTGGGATTTTAATCTGAGCGATTTCGCCAAGTCTGGCGGTGACGGGTCCGTCTATCCAATCAATTTTCACCTTTGAGGCTGTCGATTGAAACGGCTCGTCTGCGTGAACAGATGGGGCGAGACGCAAAAAAGAGAACGTCAGAGAAGTGAGAACGATACGGAGAACGGCGCGCCTGAGCATGCGTGTTACCTCCGAGTAAAAAAGGGGGGAGCTAAGGATATTCTTACGTTACTCAGAGAGTGACGCTGTTGTCAACGCTTTAGCGGAATCAAAGTTTCCACAATCATCGCGGCCCAGCTGTGCCTACCGAAAATCCTACCCGGGGCGAATGCCTATGAAATCAGTGGCATTCAAGAAGCTGAACCGAGGCTGGGCTAACGAGGCGATCGGAAAGTAACAATGTTACATTTGGTGAAAACCGGTGAATGGAGTTTTCTGTAATGCACAACTGAGCTTTACAGCAGTGGATTGGTGAAGGAACTGCAGGTTTCGCGGGGTCCCGAAGCAATCCCAGGCTATCACCTCGATAAGCTTGCGTCACCGGATGGAAAGTCCTTCATGGTTTCGCTGCATGACAGGAGGGAGGGCGATGGTCTCTTCTCGGTGTTCAGCGACCAGAGCGGAATCATTTTCCTGGGCGCGCCGCCTCAATAAACTAGCCGAGCAGCGCAATCGGGCGGAGCTCGGCACTCCGCCTTAGAGTCTTGCGCGCATTCAACGGCATCTAAAATGGGCTCGACAACACAGCCTCTCCTGAGAAAGTGTTGCCTTGCTCGCGAGTGCGACCACGGAGCTTGCGGCTGTGGGGCTGCTCGCCCACGGTGTTGCACGAGGCATCTCGGATTTACAGGACTTACGGCCGATGAACGGCCAATCGATCCTTCCGAAATGACCAAACGATGGTTCACGTCACACGTTCGGGAGGAACCGGGAAAGCAGAAGCCGCGAAGCTGCTGGGCGCAGGAATTGGCCCGAAGCAGTGCCCAAGAAAAATGTGCGGCAGAGAAAGGACACTTATCGAAATCAGTGAGAATCGGATAAGGAGACAGACTGGGGCCAAACAATTAGTGCCAACTACTCGTAACGCAAAGCGACCATGGGATCGACGGTGGCCGCCCGTCGCGCGGGCAACAGAGTTGCCGCCAGACCGGCGAGCAAGAGCAAAAGGGAGACAGCGGCCAGCGTCATTGGGTCATTCGATTTCACGCCGTAAAGCAGGCCTG
>WNGC01007343.1_pt1 | contig 10376 bp, 9 predicted proteins | sample 5400051 | NCBI WGS metagenome assembly WNGC01 (sample SAMN13153368, study PRJNA577476) | soil metagenome | isolation source: 20 cm soil or saprolite under grassland replicate 2 | place: USA:California | collected 2016-06-15 | reverse complement strand
GCCACACTTTGCCCGGCAATCCTACGCCGGCGAGGAAAGTCCTCTCACGGCTCGCCGACTCGAATTCCGGGACTTCTTTGGATGGCTTATGCCAAATCTCGACGCAACGTAGCACGCCCGCTTCCCGGTCAACACGCCACAGCGCACCCACGTCCCAGCCCAGCGACTCGCCTAAAGCGCGGAGTATTTTTGGAGTGGCTTCTGCGACAGTCGCTGCTTCCGCCAGGATCTGCGTGACTATGTGCTGCATGTCTTTAATTGCTTCGCTCTCAGGCTGCTTGCGTAAATCCGTTCCGGGGCAAGCTTCTTGTCGTAGGTAGCAAAAGTCCACAGAACTATTCCTGCCATAACTACACCGGGAAAAAATAACAGGTCGATAAGTTCCATCTTGTGTTCTCCTTACTTATCTCGTTTGGACCAGCAATGACGGTGCCACACCGAAAACCGACGATCGTTGATCAAGAAATATGATTTTTCAGGCGCAAAGCCTCTGCGGTCGGGAAGCCATAAAAAATAATTGCCGAAAGACCATTCATGGTGAGCTTTCCCCCTGCCAACCGGTTGGCAACTGCTAACCCGTTAGCAGCGTCTCGTCGGCACTGGAGATCACCGTCCTTCCACTTACCCGTAGAAGAACAGGCGTGCTTATCTTAAAGCGAAGCGGTATAGCGTTTGCGTTTCCGAGAGCGAGGGAGATACTGAGATGGATAATTTAATTTGCCGAGCGCTACTACCGGTCGAGATGCCCGTCGGCCTTACCCATTTGGATTCGGACCTCTGCTGGTGCGATCCGATCGTTGAAGTAGATGAAGATGGAGAGCACGTCCTGCTGCATCGGCAGGTCACCTGGAACTGAACTTCATAATATGCGGAAATTCACAAAGCAGGGTCCGCGGAGGCACAGACTACAGACTGGAGATTGGAGACGATGTTGGAGACTAGCGCGCGGCGCGCGGTTCACATCGTTCCGTCGTTCAGATTGTTTTGAAATCGAAATCCGAAATATCGCAAATACTTTGTGTTCTTTGTGTTCTCTGTGGTGAAATACTCTCCTCGCCGACTCTACGACTCTGCGCCTCTGTGGTGAATTCCCCAATTTCGAAAAATTCGAAATCCGAAATATTGTAAATACTCTCTGTTCTCTGTGCGTCATTCGCACTCGTGGGATTAATCCAAGCTCGCGCAGATATCGGGCCGAACAATTCTAAGCTTCTTCAAGCGGAACTGGAGCGTCGAGCGATTCATTCCGAGGCGCGCCGCCGCCCCGCGTGGTCCGGCGAGAACCCACCGGGTCGCGTTGAGGATTGCCAGAATGTGCGCGCGTTGGGCTTCTTCTAGCGTTTGGTCCTTTTCATTGTCTCGGCGAGGTGCGGCGCAGTTATCAAGATCTCGGACCGGAATCTGCAGCACGGGTCCGTGAGAAACAATAACCGCTCGCTCGATTAGATTCTGTAGCTCGCGGATGTTTCCCGGCCAAGGGTATCGTGTTAAGGCGGCCATTGCTTCGGCAGGGATTGTCTCAATGGTCCGGTTCATCCGCCGGGCAAAACGCTGAACAAAATGATTTACCAGCAATGGGATATCTTCCGAGCGTTCCCGCAAGGCTGGAACGTAAATAGGAAAAACATTCAGGCGGTAAAACAGGTCTTCGCGAAATTTCCGCTGCTCAACCATCTCTCGGAGGTCGCGATTGGTGGCCGCGATCAGGCGGGCATCGGTGTGAATAGTCCGTGTGCTTCCCAGCCGCTCGAATTCTCGCTCCTGGAGCACACGCAACAGCTTGGGCTGCAGCTCGATGGGAATATCCCCGATCTCGTCGAGGAATATCGTGCCGCGGTTCGCCAGCTCGAAGCGGCCGATGCGCTGTGCGATGGCGCCGGTGAACGCGCCTTTTTCGTGACCGAACAGCTCGCTTTCAAGCAGGCCTGTCGGTATGGCCGCGCAGTTTACTTTCACCAAAGTCCGTTCGCGGCGGAAACTCAGATTGTGGATCGCGCGGGCAATTAGCTCCTTGCCCGTACCCGTTTCTCCTAAAAGCAGAACTGTGGAATCCGTAGGAGCCACGATTTCGACTTGTTTTAGCGTACGCTTCAGAGCCGGACTTTCTCCGATGATCTCCTCGAAGTTGTGTTCAGTTGAAATAAGGCGAAGCGGTGAGGGTTTCCTTGGCAACCTTTCTTTTGCGTCGATCACCTGCAGGCCAGAGGATGGAATCTCATCTACTTCGGACCCAGAATATGTATGAATAAAATCCATATCCTTCTCCTTTCTGCCGTTAAGCCAAATCGCAAGTGCTAACCTTGCCGCGGACTTCTCTCACAGATATTTCATGGTTTGCCTCCTTGTGACTTTCTGGTTCCAACTTTATATGGCCAATTGAGCAACCCCAGTGCCATTCTGTTAGAGATCGGACATGCGCGTGAAAACATTGATAAATTCACCACAAAGGGCGAGGGGAAAGTCGCTTGAGTCGCCGCGAGCGTTCGATATTCGGATGGTTCAGTCGCTCATCGCGTCTGAAATCCGAACGTTCTTCTTTAAAGTGGATTGACAATCTTAGGCCAGAGAAATAAGAGAATAGTATCGCTTCATGTTCTCACTGGGGAGCCTGCGTGCGCCGGTCGTCGGTGGGCCATTTTTTAGCCGCTAGACTTCCAACCAGAAAAAGCCTCGTCTCGGGGTAGCGGCACTATGGAACCACTACGCACGATCCAAGGACCACATAGATCATACGACGAACGACTGACAATGGAAGCCTGGGAAAACTTGCTTTCAGGCAAGGAATTTTCTCCTGCGCCGCTTTGCGATTTGATTGTCCGCTCCTGGGATCGTTGCCGGTTCTCGGATGTAAACCCCACGCTCTCCCACACGCCAGAGTTGCTTACCCCTGACGCTTGCCATCACCTCGCTGAACAACACCGCGAACTGATTGAAGCAAGCGCGCCGTTCACCGAGCCTGTTCGGGACCTCTTGTCACAAACAAGCAGCATCCTGATCCTTTCGGATCCCACTGGGCCTGGCGGGGATTGGCAGGAGCAGTCCATTGGGACCAACGCAATCGGCACCGCTCTAGCCGCGGGAGAGCCGGTGCAGGTGCATGGTGCGGAGCACTTTTGCGCTGGGATCAAAGTGTGGAGCTGCTCAGCGACTATCATCCGCGATCCTTTTAACGGCGAAATCCTCGGCGGTCTCGATATTTCAGGTTTGGCGAAAGCTTTTAACCCCTACTGGTTGGGCCTAGCAATGACACTTGCCCGTTCAATCGAGGAGCGACTGGCCACGCGCAATACGAAACAACGCTGCCGCCTTTTCGAAGCGGCCTTGAAACGCTTTTCAAATCCCGCCCTGGAAGGATTGATTCTTTTCGATCGTAAAGGAAATCTCGTCAGATCCGATGCTCGTGCCAACCGTTCGCTTGCAAATATAGGGGTTGCAGTCGATCTCAAACCGAACACTCGTATAAATGCGCTCAGTGAGGAATTGCCTAAGACGGCTAAAATGAAACTGCCGGAGTGGCTTCGTCCCGAATGGCTGGAACCGATCACTGAGGGAGGAGAGAAAATTGGGACTGCTCTTATATTGCCATCTCCCGGCGGCCGTTCAAATCAAACACGCTTCGCTTCCCCAGCCGTAATCCTATCCAAGACCGGGAATGAATCGCGCGATTGGTTTGAGCAGATTCTTTGGGCAAGCCCGTCCCTCGCGCGTGTGGTAGAGAAGGCACGAGAATTGGCTGAAGCGGACTTGCCAGCCCTTTTACTGGTTCGGCTACGTTGAAGGGGCGTTCAGCGGCGCACGGCGTTCTGGCATGGTCGGGCGCATCGCGGCGGCTAACAAAGGAACACTTTTCCTGGATGAAATCGGAGAGATACCGCTAGATATGCAACCCTATCTGCTACGCGTGCTGGAGGAAGGCAAAATATATCCACTGGGTGACAACAAACCGCGCCAGGTGGACTTCAGGCTGATTGCGGCAACTAATAAGGATCTGCGAACCGAGACGACAGCCGGCCGATTCCGGTTGGACCTGTTCTATCGTGTCTCAGTCGGATTATTGCGGATCCCGCCACTGCGTGAACGAAAAGCGGACATTCCCTGCTTGGTGGAGCACTTTAACAGTCGTGTGGCCGAACGTCATGACAGGCCTATGAAAGAATTCGAGCCGGACGTCTTGGCGGCCTTCGCAGAATACAGTTGGCCAGGCAATGTTAGAGAGCTGCGTAACCTTGTCGAAATCCTCGTGGTTTTGATGGGCAGAAGAAACACCGTCACCATGGCAGACCTTCCGCAGGAGTTCCTATCTTCGATCGGCGCCGGCCAGTCGACAAATACAGGCTCAGAACCTGTCCTTACAAAATTGGAGGGAGCTGAACTTGACGCGGTCAAGACGACAATTTACGCATGCCGCGGTAACCTTACTCAGGCGGCCGAAAAGCTGGGCATCGCAAAGAGCACGCTCTATCAAAAGATAAAAGAATACGGACTCGCTCAAGAAGTCACGAACGCGAGAGTAGGGCGGCCGACTGAGACAGCTCGTCTTTCCTAAGAAAATCTCTTAACACACCGAAGTCCAATCGTCGCCAAGCGTGACTACGCCGGCACGTTTTTGGGCCACCGCCGGCGGTTATCGTCCTCGTTTCTGGGTGAGCCGATGATTCAGATCCTTTAGAAAGGAATAGCTCCCTCAGTACTTTGCATGAATTAAGTGAACGGTCTTTGGAGTCCCGGTGCCGATGTGAAAGGCCCGAGCGAGTTCTTCCGCCATGCGGTCAGACTTAGTGACTCGTTCGTGCTGCCGCATATGCTCTACCCAGGACTCCAGGAGAAACGTCTCGACAAACCGGTTTGGATTGGCGGAATCAGTGAACAGCCCCCACCGCATGGCGCCATCTCGGAGGCGTTCTCGCCGCACGTCGTCCATCGCCTTGGTAAACTCGTGCGCACGCTCCGATTCGATGAAATATTCGACTTCCACGAGAACAGGCCCGGCCTCGGGTTGCAGTTCCACGCTCGTCATGGGCTCGGGCCAATGCAGTGAGGGTCTTAGATCGATCTTCTCCCCTTCGGCTAGCCGATAACGAGTGATAAGCATCAACCCCGCTATCAAGCCGAAGACCGCAACCAACAGAGCCGCTCTGACCCCCACTCGAGTGGCGAGCACACCCCAAAGGATGCTTCCAACGGCCATGCCACCCTGAAACACGAGAAGGTAAACCGCCAGGGCGCGGGCTCTGGCCCATTCCGGGGCCGCGGTTTGAGCTGCGGCGTTGAAGCTGGACATGAGCGCGATCCAAGCAATGCCGCCGGCCACCATAGCTGCGCCGACCAAGAAAACATTTTGCACATATGCAAGTGCTGCTGTCGCCACCGCGAAGACCACCGTCGCTCCGGTAACCAGCATATCCAATGAAAATTTTCGTTTGATGCGCGGTAGGAGGGTCGCTCCGGTGACTGCACCGATTCCCAAACACCCGAGCAGCACACCGTAGCCCGTCGCACCGAGACCTAACTGATCTCGCGCTACCAGTGGAAGGAGCGCCCAAAGTCCCGCAGCACACACAATCAACACGCCCGAGCGCACCAGCACAGCTTGTAAAGACGGAGCGTTTCGCACATACCTTATTCCCACTCGCATAGCGCTAATCACGTGCTCGGCGGGCAATCGGCTCGCAGGTCTTTGTCGATTCCAGCGATAGACGACCAGCATCACGGCTATGAAGGAAGCGGCATTGAGCAAGAACACCGGTCCTGGGCCCACGGCGGCAACAATCAAACCCCCGAGCGCCGGTCCGACCGCTCTGGCAACGTTGAATCCGGCAGCGTTTAGCGCTACCGCCTCCTGCAGTTCGGAAGGCGAGACGACTTCCGGAACAATCGCCTGCCATGCCGGCGTGTTCATAGCCGCACCTAAACCAAGAGCAAACGTGAGCGCGAGTAGTATCCAGGGTGACATGAACCCGATCAGAGTCAGTACGCCGAGGGCGGCGGCAGAGAGCAACATCCAACCTTGACTCACGATGAGCAGCCGGCGGCGATCGACGATGTCAGCCAGCGCTCCGGCAGGTAATCCAACCAGAAAAACCGGCAGGCTCGTTGCCGCCTGTACAAGCGCAACCACGACAGGCGAGGGCGTGAGAGAAGTCATCAGCCACGCGGCGCCGACATTCTGCATCCACGTACCGATATTGGAGGTCAGCGACGCGATCCAGAGAGCGCGAAAGACCGGCTGTCGAAGCGGCTCCCATGCGGAAACGCCTGGGCGCGCCAATGATTCAGGTTGGGAAGTGTTGTCGAGTGAACGTTGACTCACGGCTGCCTCAGAATTTATATGACGCCCAGACGCCCAGAAAATCGATGTCTTTGGCGCCCGCGGCTTGGAGAAATCCTTTTGTCAGAAAGTGAACATAGGCGGCGTTGACAGAGATATGTGAGGTCGCCTGCCATTCTGCTTGGAGATTGGACTGCGGACCGAGAAAACGCTTCTTATTCGCGGAGCCGGGCACGAGCGGAACCCCGGGCGGCTGGTAAAAACCGTCCCGGATGCTGTAGCGCCAGAGCACGTCAACGCCAACTCTGAAGGCGAAGTTCTTCAATGGCTGAACGGTCACCGACGGGAAGACATCGATGAAGTTGATGGGTGAGTTGATCGAGGCTTCCGTGAAATACGCGAATTTCGGAAAGAGAGGATTGAAGGTCTTGAGTGTTTTGCCCGGACCGCCGCCGCTCGCGACGTCGGCTTGCAATCCCAGCCGCGGCTCCCCCCAGAGGCTCGCAAGGGTATAGCCGGTGTTAGAAGCCACGGTCCACGCACGTATGTTCCTTGAGCCAAAGTCTCCAAACTGAAACACCCCTTCGATATCGTAGTCCCAGGCCTCGGCTCGACCCCAGAAGCGTGCACCCAGAGAGTGCCGCCTCTCATTGGCCACGCCGGAATCGTACGGCGCCTGCTCGCGAATGAGGCCGAGATAGTAGAGATCAGTATGGAGTCCAGGAACGGCGCCGACGGGAATGACACTATAAAGACCCCAGAAGGCTTTGCCGGGGAACGCTTCTCGCCCAATGCTGCGGTCGTCGAAGACGCCACGTTCTGCAACGACGGGGGCAACGCCGAAGGCATCGATGCGAAGTGCTGGTGATTCATAGAAGACTCGTCCACCATCGAAGCTCAAGCGGACATTCGGGCCCTCGCGTACGTCAACTAGCCGGGCCCCTCCGAATGTAATCTCTTGCCGGCCACCTCTGAAGGTCAAGCTCGCATCCTGACCAATCGAGGCCTTCAGGTCCAAAAATGCCTGCTGCAGATCGAAGTGGTCGACGTCGGTCGGTGGTGACATGCTGGGCGATGTGACCTCATGATTTCCGAGCTGTATGAAAGTTCGAAACGTGTCGCCGATATGTAGATCGCCGCTTAGCAACAAGCGATGCATGTCATAGGTGGTAGTGCCTCGTGGCGTGAGACCAAAGAAGGGCCGGCTGAAGTGCTCCACGCGCTCCCGGAGCTCGCCGCCGAAGTTGAGGTAGCTTCCATGAGCAATATCGAGAGGAATGAATTTCATCGGTGCCCAGAAATCGTCTGGCCATGCGGGGTTCTGCTGATCGGCCGGAACATCGTCATAGCGCAGAAAGTGGTAGGGTGTCGGCGGATCGCGCAATACCTGGCCGAAGACTTGAGGGGGAAACAGCAGAAGCAATAGCGCGATGATAGCCTCATGGTGCACGGTCTTCCGTCCTGCCTGAGATGAACGGTGCGTCATGGTCGTTCCCGGTTGTTATTAACTGTCCTTGCGTTGCACTAAGCCCGGATTCCGCAGTTGAACATAAGTCATGAGCGAGGAGCAAACCTTCCATAGCGAAGACAATGCATTCTGCCTCTGAGCATGACAACCATTGTAAGTGCTGTTTGTCAGTACGTTCGCCAATGAAACAACCTGCTACAGCAAAAAAGACTTTGCAGCTGCACAGTTGGGTGTCTTCGCTATTCCAGGCCTGTCGTGAGCCCAGTCGAACGGTCCGCTCCTCACTCATTTGAATTGCGGAATCCAGGCTAAGTAGTGCGTTCGGCTTGAGTCGGGAGACCGGATAGCCGGCGCCCGTCCGCTTGGGTACCGCATAGTCGGTGCGTCAATACGGCTCGGCGGTGCTGGATCGTCTGTCGTAGCGAGGCCGCGATCACTGCTCCGAGCATCGGGGCAAGTAGATAGGACCACAGGAACTGCGTCTGGCCAGCGATTACGGCCGGTCCGAACTGGCGGGCCGGGTTCACGCTGCCACCGGTAGACGTGCCGAGGACTGCGATGGCCATTCCGATCAGGATGCCGACGACCCAGGGTACGAACGGCGCCAGGCGGTCCTCCGCGAGACACATGCCGACGATCAACACGATGACCGCCATAGACAGGGCCTCGGCTGTGAATAGTTCCGCAGTCGACCAGAGCGGTCCCGGCTGGAGCACGGCGTACAGAACCGGCGGCTCTGCGACCACTTGGCCCCACACTACACGGGCGGCCAGCACGCCAAGTACTGAACCGAGCAACTGGGCGATACTGTACGGCACTACGCCTGCTCCGGGAAAAACACCGAAGCGCCACATGGCGAGTGAGATGGCAGGATTCATATGCCCTCCCGACGCTCTCCCCATCGGACTGAGGATCAGCCCCGCAAGGAGCAACGCCACGCCCGCACCAACAAGCACTAGCTCGGCATGAATCTGCGGGATCGACCGGGAGATGAGCGAGGGGCCGATCACCCATCTCACGATAGTTGTTACGCCGAAAAGCAGAATGAAGGTGAGGATCAATTCGTACGCAGTGTTTCGGGCCAGTTGGGCCAGCGGTACATGTTGCGCTTCTTTGAGTTGGCCTAGGGACTCATTCATCGTTAACTCTGTTACATTTGGAGCATTGATTGATCCCCCGGACATTGCGGTGGATGGACCATTTCCACGGCGCAGCCGATCCAGTGTTACGGCACCAGGACGACCCGGCCTCTCACGTCCCCGTGGGCCACCTGCTTGTACGCCATACGTCCGTCGGAGAGAGGAATCACTTGATCGATCACCGGCGGCTGGAATAGGCCATCGTCGAAGAATGGCGTAAGCGCCTCAAGTAAAGCCGCAGATGCAGTGGCGTCACGGTGGCGCGTGTCGACGCCAAAAAGCCGGCTCTCATTATGATAGAAGTCAAGGAGGTCGAAACTTACCCGGCGGTTACCCACCGATGTGATCTCGACCTGTCTGCCGTAATGTCCTAATGCTTTCAGGCCGGGCTCGAACATGGGTCCGCCGACCGCGTCGAAGATGACTTGGGCGCCACGGCCGTCTGTTGCGCGAGCAACAAGGGAGCCGAGAGGCTCGCCTTGAAGAACGAAGAAATCGTCGACAGCGCGTGCCGCGGGTGCATCCGATCGGAGTTCATATCGGTCCACGCCGATGACGTGCGCCCCACGCCATTTCCCAATTTGTGCCGCAGCTCCTCCAACACCTCCACCCGCGCCGATTACTAGCAAGGTCTCGCCGGAAGCGAGCTGAGCGTATTCAACTACGCCGAGCCAAGCGGCGAGATGGGTAACACCGATCGCAGCCGCTTGTTCTAATGATAGCCTCTCGGGCTTGCGCCGAAGACTCGCGACTGGAACTGCGATCAATTCTGCGTGGCTGCCATCGACCGAATAGCCAATCTCGCCACCGGTTCCCCAGACCTCTGCGCCAATCCATTCGAGCGGGCCCTTGACGACCGTGCCGGCATAGTCGCGCCCAGGCACGCGAGGCAAGGTCGTGTGCTCCATCTTTCCTTCGACGTTCTTCACATCGCTAGGGCTGATCGCACCGGCCGCGACTTTTACAATCGCTGTAGCGGTACCAGCCTTGGGATCAGGCAACTCGATCAAGTGTAGATTTGAGACTGGGCCAAACTCGGTGAATTGCAACGCACGCATGACTGAACTCTTCAGACAAAACATCCACAGCCGAACCACCACGGATTCCACGCGCCTTGGAACTCGCGACCCGCAGGTTTGGCAGAAACGATAGCGTGACTGGTTCGCAACGATTGGGACGAGTGTAGACCTGGTCGCCAGTAGCCATCATGTGTTTTCACCGGCGACCAATCGGGACTCACGGGCAGCGGCGGTGGCGCGAGCTTGGAGAATTCCTTAGCGGCGTACACCACTTTGCCGCCGACGATCGTCAGCACGGATTCGATCTGCTTGATCTGCTCTTCGGGAACGGAGAAGTAGTCCGCGGAGAGCACGCTGAGATCGGCCAATTGCCTCGGCGCAATCGACCCCTTCTTGCCGTCCTCGGAGGAAAACCAGCTGCTCCCGACGGTGTAAAGCCGCAACGCCTCCATGCGCTCGAAGCGGTTGTTTTCCGGATAGAG
>WNGC01002931.1_pt1 | contig 10378 bp, 9 predicted proteins | sample 5400051 | NCBI WGS metagenome assembly WNGC01 (sample SAMN13153368, study PRJNA577476) | soil metagenome | isolation source: 20 cm soil or saprolite under grassland replicate 2 | place: USA:California | collected 2016-06-15 | reverse complement strand
AGCTGAGACCGTTAAAGAAGTCCGCAATGCCTGCGCCAGTGACGCCTTCCATGACTACATGGGCAGTATTTCCGATCTCCCCATTCTTTAATGGATGGACTGGGACAAAGAGACTGGTGGACACTCCCCATCCAGTCACATACGTCTGACTGCTCAAACTTGGCTGCCCGCCAACCGGACTTCCTGGAGCTACGACAGTCGGTCCTCCCGAATTGGCTTCGAGCCTTCGACCGACTCCACTGACTTGCAGGCTCAACGATCTGAGAGAAACATCGGCTGCCTGGGCCCCGTTATAGGGCGCTTTCAGGCCGTTATGTGCAATTTGAATCCCCGCAACAAACGAGGGCAGGGTCCCATTGGCCTGGGGCGGCCGCTCCACGGAGAAGACGGGAGTTAGGGACAGGCTCTCAGTCACCTGGAGCTGCTTCGACAGGCTGGCCTGAATCCACCGATTAAACATATTCGCCGGAGTCACAGCCGTCGACACTTGCCCTCGCGAATATTGCGACATGAATCAAAAACGAGACCAATCCTGCCCGACCTTCACATCGACCACTGGGGTTTCGACCAAGAAGAACAGCTGAAAGATCCGAGCGTCCGGGCCGGTCACCTGCGAGAACTCATTCACGGTGGAGGTTCCAACGGCCGGTTGGTTTCCCAGAAAATCCATTGCGAAAAACAGGCGGCACTTGATGCCGTCTCGCTCTGGAGCTCGCACATCGAGGATGATCCGGCTGTTCCGCGGGCTTACAAAAAACTGGCTATTGGCCCCGTTAACCGTCTTGCTATGCAAGACCGGGCGATTGCCGACGAGTTCCTGAAAGTTTTGCGTATTGTGGTCAATGAAATCGAATTCGGCGAAGCCTCCCAGTCTGACCTGTAGTCCGTTCTTCGTGAAAAAATTCGCCTGCTTCGCGCGTTTTTCCTCTTCGACCTTCGCACGTTCTTCCTCTTCGACGGCTTGGTCATACTCCTGTTGCGTGATGATGCCTTTGTTCAACAGGAGCTGCAGTGTGCGATGTTCCCCTCCCCCCGCGAGCCCGGGTTGAGTGAACAAGAGTATCGTGAGCAGCGCCACCATTCCTGCTAGAGCCTGTCCCACAGTGATACGACGCCGGCATGCAACCGTATTCAATTCCCCCCGATCTTAGGACCCGATCGTGCCGAAGTTATTTGCCGCATTCGTCTGGCTGCTGGTCAGATGGGAGCGGCTGTCGAGGCCCACCTTGCATGTTTTCCAGACCTGATTCTCAAAGCAGGCGCCCCAAACTGCACGCCGATATCCAAGTACTGGACCTGATTCGACGGCGGGCTGATCGCATGAAAGGCCAACCTAATGGCAATCACCAGGGAGAGATCTTGTTTCCTTCATTGAACTTGAGTTTCGGGGCCACATCCACGAACAGCATCGTGACCTGGATGATGTTCCCAGAAGATTGCTCATACCGCCGAGGAAGGGTTCTACTTGCGTCGTGATTTTTGAAGGCGAACCGCTTGAATTTGAGCCCACCCTCCCCCATCAAGGTCATGCCCTTGACGATGAGAAAGTTCTTGTGCATGGCTTGTTCCAGCCCAGCGCCGATGTGCCACCCATGATCCATGGCGATACAGCCAGTCGGACACTAGTAAGCCTATCTCCACCACTGGACAGGTTTAACGGGGAAGGTCAAGTAACTCCGCCACAGTTGAATTATATCCCTGCAAGGCGGGTCCCCCCACTTGATCCCTCGCGGACGCCTTGACTAATATGTAGATATGCGTATAGCGTAAGCGTTAATAACACGCTCGGATGACGGGAATGGTTAATTCAGCCGTGATGACGCTAATGATAGTCTTTCGAGCTTCGATGCTCGATGAAGTGGAGAAGCTTTTGCATGAGAGCGGTATCATTGCATATACCCTCATCAACAATGTCGAGGGGAAAGGGGTAACTGGGAGTGTGGTTGGGTCGTTCTTCTATCCTGGCGTCAATTCCATCATCTTTGCTGTGCTCCCACCCGATCAGGCCGACCGGGCGGTAGGCGCCTTAAAAACGTTTCACTCCGCTCGAGTCCAGGCCACGCAGGGGCAGCCGATTCCCTTCAAGCTGTTTGCATTTCCGTGTGAAGAACTGATTTGACGCCGTCGGCTAGGCACCCCTGTGTATTCACAACCGCGGGTTATGATCGTTCAGCGTAAGCTCTTCGGCTCGTCTTTGGATGCTCTGACCTACACTTGTCGTTTTATCAAAAGCAAATCGCCCCCCTATGTTGGTCAGCTCCTGCTAAAAGAATGGGGGGCTTTCAGCGCTGCAATCGATCGCCATCGATCATGCTAGCTTTGGGACAGCGTAGGGGCACGAGCTAACTCCCCAGGTCCAACTGTTTTGTCTTTGCGGCGCGAGTTATCCGGTTTGACAATCACAACGGATCTGCGTCCGTTTACGAGACCTTAGTCACCGTTTCCCCAGCGGGAATTCGATAATCAAACCGCCCATAATCTCACCTAACTGAAAGTCCTTCCTAGGGCTGTGGGGATGGGCATTATGGCAGTCAACGCAAGACTGTCTGGTGGCCATATCGGCATAAACTGCATGAAAGTATGTTTGACCATCGATCTTGACCGTACTGGTGATGGGCATTTCTGGTCTCTCATGCATAGCTTCTAGGCCATTCCTATCTAACTTATCGCGTGGGCTATTCTTCGGATTAATTGGCCAAAGACTTATCAACCGGTAACGGAGTCCTGTCACTCTTGTAGAAAACCTCGCGCTCGTTTCGGTAACAACTTGAACTGGTAACGGCAAGGTGTTCTTCTGAGTACGCCAATTTCCGTCTGCTGTGGCTCCCCCCTGCTCCTTCAAGCGCTCGACGACGTCCTCTGTGTAAAAAGCGCGGTGAGCTTCAATGACGGCGTGTATATAGTCTGCGACCGCTTCTGGGGAAACGCCCGGTAGGTCTTCTGCGCGCCCCATGATTGTGAACACAAGAAGTACGATCACTGGCACTACAGTGAGGTTAGTTATCCATCTCATGCGTCCCTCTTCTTGCTTACAGCCCCTGGCCATCGTGGCAACGTTGGGACAGACGTTGTGATTAAGGAAAATTCAGATCTCCGGAGATAACGCTTCGATTGGACAATCTGCCGCAGCAATGGTCAAGGCCTCCTAGAAGCTTTGGTCTAGTGTTCGCGATTCTGACGCCGTATGTTGTAACTGAAAAACACATTCAAGGCTTCCAGGTAACTATTAAGGAGAAGAGGATTTAGTCAGATCATTGTAGGGCTTTGATCCATCTGCATTTACGTCGATTCCTCCCACCGGTTTCGGTTTGTCAAGATCGGAATATTGGAAAGTATTGAAAGGCTGAATCTGGTCGTCGGAAGGGAGTAGATTGCGATTCCATCCCCCACCAAAGGCTCGAACGAGGCTGACGGAGGACCTCAGCAGTTCTGCCTTGATTAGCACCAAGTCGATGCGTGCCAAAAGCGTGTTGAGCTGGGCAAAAATCACTTCAAGGCTGGAAGCCAGGCCGCCCCGGTAGAGTTCAAGAGTGAGCTGCTGTGCCTTCAGGTTGGCCCCCACTGAAGCGTCCTGCCGTTCTGCAGCGACCGTCAGCCGGTTCGTCAGACTCAAATTGTTCTCGACTTCACGAAAAGCGTTGAGCACGGTCGAACGGTACAAATCCTCCATCTCGCGATAGGCCGACCATGCCTGTTGTAATTGTGCACGTCGGTAGCCTCCCTGAAAGACCGGTAGATCAACAAGAGAGCCATAGGACCAGAAGCTGTTGGCAAGCTTGAACAGACTGGCGGCGTCTTCTAATCCACCATTAATACGGAATGCAACATTGGGAAAAAATGCGGAACGGGCGATACCGATGGCGCGGTTAGCCTGCGCCATACGTCGCTCGCTTCCGGCGATGTCGGGCCGGCGCTCAAGCAAGGTGGCAGGAAGAGTTTCAGGAATCGCGAACGTCGCGACTCGAAGCTCCTCCACCTGTTCAAGCGTGAAGCTACCAGGCGCCTTATTGAGCAGGATGGCGATGGCCTGTTCACCCACTTGACGTTGACCTTGAATCTGCGCCAATTTTGTCTCAGTGCTGAATAACAACGATTCGATGCGGGCGACGTCGAGCGCCGACGCGATCTTCCCGGCGTACTGGGTCTTAGTCAGCCTGAGCGTATCTTTGTAGAGCTCAATCGATTGATTATAGATCGCTTCCTGGGCGTCGAGGCCGCGGACCGTGAAGTAATTCGAGGCAATTTCCGCCTGCAGACTCAGACGCGCGAGCGCCCAATCGGCGGCACGTTCCTCGGCGCGATAGGTCTCCGCCCGTGTGGCATTCCGGAGGCGCGACCAGAAATCTGGCTCCCAGGATGCAAGGCCTCCAAGTAATAGAGTGCCTTCTTGGGTGTGAACACCTTCCCCTTCAGGACGAAAGAGTCTGTGATCCGACTGTCTATTGTGTGAGGCCTCGAAACCTGTGCCGAGCCGAGGAAGGTACTGCGACCGGGCTTTCATCATCTCATCGCGGGCCTGCACGAAACGTTCGGCTGCGGCTTGAAGATCCGGATTGGCAGCAATAGCTTCCTCTATCAGTCTGTCCAGGATTGGATCGCTGTACAGCTTCCACCAATCCGGTCGGAGCTGATCATCCGACGGCTTCACCTTCACGAAGGGACTTGAGCCATGCCATGAGTCAGGAACGACGTATTGTGGCGGCTCATACTTAGGTGCCAGATCAACAGCCGGGAACCAACTACAAGCCGACAGATTGAAGATCACCAGCAAGAAGCCACTCCGCCATAACCAGGTAGGCCAGGTGTCTGTCATTGCAGAACCGTTTGCCAAGAAGCGTCCATATCACTGAGGCGGGAGGTTAGAGAGGTGACAATAACGGTTCCGATGCGTATTCCTTTCATTTATCGCCTACGGCCGGTTTCGCTGTTGGATTCAGGATGTCATACCCAGTTGCTGGCGTGACGATTCGCACCTTGTCTCCATCGAGCAACGCGGCACTCGGATTGTTCACAATACGGTCGCTCTCGGAGACGCCCTCAGTTACTTCGATGTAGTTGTCGAAGATTTTGGAAACGGCGATCGGTTTGAAGTGAAGCCGATCATCCTCTCCCACGACGGCCACCTGCGTACCGTGCTCCTGAAAGACCAACGCGCTCGTCGGAATCGTCATCACCCCTTTTTCCACGTCAGCGGTCAGATGAACGTTGGCGTAGGAGCCGGGCCAGAGTACTCGGTCCTTGTTCTCAATGGTAAAAACCGCGACCGCGGTGCGTGTGCTCACATCAAACCCCTTCGCCACAGTCAGAAACTTGAAAGTAAAATGGCGAGTGGGGAATTGCGGTACGGTCACATCGACCGTCAGGCCGGGACTGAGGAAGGCCCCGAAGGACGCCGGCACGTTCACAAAGAGTCGCAACTTATCGACCACGGCCACGGTAAAGAGGTTGTTTTTTGCATCGGGGGTACTGAGATTGCCCTCTTTGCTCACCAAATCACCGACATTGATGTTCCGCTGGATCACCACGCCGTCGAAGGGGGCCGTGATCTTTTTAAACCCAATGAAGGCCTCAATGTTCATGACCTTTTGCCGCGCTGCCCTGACTTTCGCCGCCGCGGCCTTCGCCTCGGCGAGTTGTACCGAGATGGCTTGCTCGGAAAGCGCGTGGTTTTCTCGCATGGCCAGGTAGCGCTTGGCGGTCAGGGCAGCCAGCTCATTCTTGGCACTTTCGGATTCCCAATCCGCAACGGCCTGTCGGTATTCGGCATCGAGATCCGGCGTGGTGATTTCGGCGAGGACGTCGCCTTTCTTCACTTCAGCGCCATAGTCCTTGTACCACGCCTTCACGTAGCCTTCGACACGCGCATAGGTGGGTGCCTCGTTCCACCCGACAATATTGCCGGGGAGCGTAATGGTGTCGGTCGGCGCTGACGGCTTGGCACGCGTGAGGGCCACCCGGATTATGGCGCTTTCCGAGGCGTCCCGCTCCAAGGCGGTCGCGGTGTGCTGGTTCTCGCTAAACCGGAAGACGAGAAAACCAAGTCCCACGACGACGACTAGAATCAGAAGGGCTTTCCCACCCAAGTTCTTCATATCAGACACGCTCCTTTTGGAGAACAGTTCGCCGGTGGTAGACCATGGCATAGACGCAGGGAACAAAGAACAGTGTGAACAGGGTCGCAACTGTCAATCCCCCCATGACGGCTCGACCCAGCGGCGCATTCTGGGAATTTGCCGTCGCCATCGGGCGCATGCCGATAATCATAGCCGCAGCGGTCATGAGTACCGGACGAATACGGCCCTTCCCCGCCTCGACCGCAGCTCGCAGCGCGTCACCGTGGACAGCAAGCCGTTCACGGGCGTATGCGACGAGCAGGATTGAATTGGCGGTGGCCGTGCCCATCGTCATGATGGCCCCCGTCAGCGCCGGCACGGAAATATTCGTATGGGTCACGAACAGTGCCCACGCAATGCCCGCGAACGCCCCCACCAAGCCAGTAATGATAATAAAAGGATCAAGCCAGGATTGGAAATTGACGACGATCAGTAGATAGACCAGCAGAATGGCGACAATGAGACCACCACCTAGTTCGACAAAGGCGTCGTGCATGACTTCGGATTGGCCATGAATTTCAACTTCCGAGCCGCGCGGCAGCTCATCTTTCATGCTCTCCGCTATCTTCCGGACATCCGCCAGCACACCACCGAGATCGCGTCCCTCCGCCGACACCAAGACGTCGAACATCGGCAGCAGATTCCGGTGGGTCACCACTCCCGGTGTTCCGATCAAGGAGAGTTTGGTGATATTGCCGAGCAATTGTAGGGTCTCTTGCGAACCTTTCTCATGATCTCGCATTTCTGGAGCGACCGGGATCGCCTTGAGATTTTGAATGTTCGTCAACTGTGATTGGGGGGTATAGACATTGAGTCGATAAGACTGTTGTGTCGAACGGTCGAGCCAATATTTCTGATCAATCTGCTGGCTTCCGGCAGTTGCCAGGAGCATGTTGAAGCCAAAATCCTTCTGGTTCATATTCATGGCGAGGGCGAATCTCCGGTCGCCTTCGACCAGGATAGTCGGCTGAAACATCGTCTGATAGATATACACGTCGACGGCGCCGGGGATCTGGCGGAATTTGCCCGCCAATTTTTGAGCATACGCGTAATTGGCATAGAGGCCCGGCCCGTTGACCTGCAGGTCGATTGGCGCGAGCGAGCCGAAATTAAGAATCTTATCGGTCAGATCAGCCGGCTGAAACGTGAATTCCGTTCCTGCATAGCGCTCCGACAAACCTTTGCGGAGAATGTTCCGAATGTCCCACACCGGTGACCTTTGATCCTTCAGCGTGATGGTCAGATCGCAATCTTGAGTGCCGATCGTTGGCGTTGGAATGAAGGCAAGGTTATGCGCTCCGACGGGGAGACCGCAATTACTGATAACCGCTTCGACGTTACCGTGCAGCATTTCCCTGATGTCGTTTGTGACGAGGGAAGCAACACGTCCTGCGGCCTCGATCCGCAGCCCGAGCGGCGCCCGCATGTGCATCTGCAACAATCCGCCCTTGAGCTGGGGAAAAAACTCTTGGCCGTTGAAGTGAAACAACACGAGCGACCCCACCGCGATCACCATGGAGATCGTGACGAAAGCCACGCGATGGGCGATCACCTGTTCAAGTTGTGCGGTGTAGCGATCTCGGAATCGGTCGAAGGAATCCTGGAATCCCCGCTGAAAACGAGTGAGGACACCGCCCCCCAACTCGGTCGCGTGATGAACCTTCAGAATATACTTCGCCATGGTCGGCACGAGGGTGTAGGTCAAGATAAAGGAAGTCAGCATCGCGAAGACGACCGCCTCGGCCATCGCCGGGAACACCCAACCGGCAATGCCGCTTAAATGGAACAGTGGAATCCACACTATTGCGATGGCAAGCGTGGCGACGAACGTCGGGAGAATGATCTGATTGGCGGCGTCGATGATCGCTTCCTCTAACGCCTTACCCGTGGCGAGGTGGGTGTCGATATTCTCGATCATGACCGCAGCGTTGTCGACAAGAATGCCGACGGCCAGGGCCAATCCACCTAGAGTCATTATATTGATCGATTCTTTGAGCAGATGGAGGGCTATGATGGAGCTGAGGATGGAGAGTGGGATCGAGGTGAGGACGATGACCGTCGGGCGCCAGGAGCCGAGCATCAGCAGCACGATGAAGCCGACCAGCGCGGCGGCGATGACCATTTCGTGCACCACATCAGCTATGGCATCCTTGACGAATTCCGAGGAGTCGCTGATGAGACCCACTTTCACATCAGAAGGCACGACCTCCCGGATGCGTGGGAGCATTTTTTTGATTCCATCCACGATGTCAATGGTCGAAGCCTCACTGCTCTTCATGACGACGACGATGACGGCCTGTTTGCCGTCGACCAGCACGGAGTTCGTTTGTACCCGGCCAGCCATGCGAATCGTAGCGACGTCGCGCAGATGGATGAAGGAGTTGCCCTCTCGCTTGATCGGGATGTCGTCAAACTCTTCAATCTTCAACGGGGATGCGTTCGTCAGGACAAGCCAGTCGGTCTGCTTGATCTTCATGTCCCCGCCAGGCAGCACGAGATTCTGTCTCTCGATCGCTTGATGCACGTCCTCCGTGGTGAGATGACGGGCCATCAATTTCTGCTGATCGACATTGATCATGACCTGCATGTCCTGGCCCCCGTAGGGGTGCGGCAGGATCGCACCGGGTATCGTGACGAGCATGGGTCGAATTCGCATGACGCAGAGATTATAGAGCTCCGCCGGTGTGAGCACCTCGGATTCGACTTGTAACACGGCTACCGGCACTTGGGAGGGGAACAGCCGCATAACCATGGGCGCGGCAACATCCGGCGGTAGTGCTTTGACGGAGGTCTGCGATATCCCCACGATATCAGCCTCGCTGCCGGCCAGATCAACTCCGTCCTGAAGAAAAATATTGATGATGGAGTGACCGAAGTAAGAAGTGCTCACGATGGTCTTGATGCCTTCGACCGTCTGAGTCAACATTTGTTCGAAAACACGTGTGACTCGCCCCTCGGTCTCTACCGGCATCAAGCCATCGTAGAGCCAGACGACGGAGCTCACGGGCATCTGGATATTTGGGAAGACGTCGGTCGGTGCTTTGAGCACTGTCAGCGCCCCGAACACCAGGATGAGGATAGAGAGAACGACGAAGGTGTACGGCTTTTTAAGGGCAATCTCGACAAGCTTATTCATCCGAAAAGACCTTTAATAATAGCCATCCACTGCTGTTTTCAGGAAAGGCGGCGCGGGCTTGAAACCCGCTCGCATTCAGGTGCTGAATGAGGTCCGACTCCCACACCGACTTTTCAACTGTGAAGCTATAGACGCGTTGCGCGAATATCAAGATAATCCATGCATTGTAATAGCGCTCTGCCCAATTTGTAAGGGTACACAATGTGCCAGGTGTTTGTCTAGCTCTCGTTCACGGTCTACTTGTTTAGCTTTGAACAGAAGGACATCCATTGCGAGTTTTTATTATATAACAATGGACTTCCCCATTCCAAGTCTCAAGGTGTGCGAGGCTTTCCCACTAATAACTCCTTACGAGGTAAGTGAGTGACGTCTCCCCGGAAAACGACGGCAGGTTAGAACTAGAGTAAGATGGTGGCTTCGGCGGTCCTTACGATAGGAGCGGACCCATGAAGCGATCGAAGTTCTCAGAGGAACAGGTCGTGTACGCGATCCGACAGGCCGACGCCGGCACCCCCGTCGGCGACCTCTGCCGGCAGCTCGGGGTAAGTGACGCGACCTTCTATGCCTGGAATATGCGCATCTGGGCGTGAGCGAGCTGCGTCGGCTCAGACTGTTGGAAGAAGAAAACAGTCGCTTGAAACGGCTCGTCGCCGACCTCTCGCTCGATAAGCACATGCTGTCGGAGGCCCTGCGAAAAAAAGTCTCCGGCCCGCACGCCGTCGAGAACTGGCCGCCTGGTTTCACGGGACGTTTCAGGTCAGTTGCCTGCGGGCCTGTCGACTGGCCCAGTTCAGTCGGGCCGCCTGGTACCGGCGGAGTCGGGCCACGGATCAATCCGCCTTGCGGATACGGATTCGAGATCTGGCGCATGCGCGCCCGCGTTTTGGGTCTCTGCGCATTTGGGTGCTGCTGCGCAGCGAAGGCTGGCGGGTGAATCGGAAACGGGTGCGACGGCTCTATCGACTGGAGGGCTTGCAGCTGCGTATGCGGGTCCGGCGTCGAAAGCATATCGCGTTGGATCGTGGCCCGGCCCCGATCCCGACCGGTCCTACTGAACGCTGGAGCATGGATTTTGTGCATGATACTCTGGCCGATGGACGGACGTTTCGGATCTTGACGGTCGTCGATA
>WNGC01005208.1_pt1 | contig 10379 bp, 11 predicted proteins | sample 5400051 | NCBI WGS metagenome assembly WNGC01 (sample SAMN13153368, study PRJNA577476) | soil metagenome | isolation source: 20 cm soil or saprolite under grassland replicate 2 | place: USA:California | collected 2016-06-15 | reverse complement strand
ATCAAATTCGACCAATAAAAGCGAGAGGTAAATGGCAAAGAAACCTCTACAGGAGATTCCGTCGATGCGATTGCATGAGGCGACGCACTGCATATGCTCGCGGCTATGTCCCCGGGGAAGGAACCCAAGCCGAATGCACGAGGCGTCACCGGTTTTCGCGGTTTCATTCGCGTCGAATTTGCGCTGATCGTCAGCCTGGGAACCGTGGCGATCTTTCTGGGAGCTGGCAGCGGGCTGGTGGAAAATATCGCGCATCCAGTCTGGCTCGGAATTGTCTTTCTTTGGCTCTTTGTCGTTCTCCTTTGGTCTGCAATGTCCGTTGTGCGGCATGCCGATTATCTTGCCGTCAAGTGCGGCGAGCCTTACGGAACGCTGATCCTCACTCTCTCGGCCATCAGCATCGAAGTCATGACGATTTCCGCCGCGATGTTACACGGTGCGAATAATCCGACCCTCGCGCGGGATGCGATGTTTGCCGTGATTATGATCGCGCTCAACGGGCTGGTTGGGTTATCTCTGCTCTTGGGTGGATTGCGGCATCGCGAGCAGCAGTACAATCTCCAAGGCGCCAGCGCCTATCTTAATACCATCATGGTGCTGGCGGTGCTCGGTTTAATCCTGCCCAATTTCACCACGTCTATGAGCGGACCAAGGTTTTCCTGGCCGCAGGAAATTTTTCTCGCGGTCACGTCGGTGGGACTCTACGCGATTTTTCTGCTTATCCAGACCATGCGCCACAGCCAGTATTTCATCGGGTCGCAGGATGTGTCCGCGGTGCCGAATCCGGAGCACCACCAAACGCAAATGCGGTCCACCGCTTACCACAGCCTGATGTTGTTTGTTTATCTCATCGCTGTGGTTTTACTGGCCGAGAAATTTGCCATTCCGTTGGATAACGGCATCGAGCGTTTCGGTATGCCGCAGGCGCTCGGTGGAGCGATTATCGCCGCATTGGTCCTCTCGCCGGAGGCTTTAAGCGCCATTCACGCGACGTTGGGCAATCAGCTCCAGCGTTCTGTAAACATTCTCCTTGGTTCAGTGCTCGCGACAATCGGGCTGACCATTCCAGCCGTCTTGACTATCGGGCTGGTGACCAGGCGACCGGTAGCGCTCGGTGTGCAAGGCGGCAATTTCCCATTGCTCCTGCTTACACTGGCGGTAAGTGTTGTCACGTTCAGCAGCGGCAAAACGAATATCCTGCAGGGCTGCATTCACCTGCTGTTATTCGCTGTGTTTTTATTGTTGATATTTTTTCCTTGAGGATGGTTAACCCTGCAAGATTGGCAGGTGAGTTTGGGATAAAACGAATCAATCTAGAATCCTCACATTGGCTTGGAGCAACGGGACGAAAGATCATGAGCAAGGAACGCGATTATGTTCTCGGCACGCACGATGAGGAGCTGGCGAGACTTGGTCTGCAACATAGGGTCTGGCGCCCCGTGGTCCTCGATTGCTGGAAGAAAGCCGGTATCACCGTGGGCAGCCGCGTGCTCGATATCGGCGCCGGGCCTGGTTATGCGGCTGTCGATCTTGCGGAGATTGTCGGGTCGACGGGTGAAGTAATCGCAATCGAGCGTTCGAGTAAGTTCGTGCGTGCGACAGAAGAAGCGTGTCGCGCTCGCTCGCTTACGAACGTAAAGATTCACGAATTGGATCTGATGACCGACGATCTGCCGAAACAGGATTACGACTTTTCCTGGTGCCGATGGGTCGTCTCGTTTGTCAGCGATCCTTCGCTGATGATCAAAAAACTCGCAGGCGTACTCCAAAAAGGCAGCGTCGCTATCTTTCATGAATACGGGCACTATGAGACGTGGCGATTTTTCCCGCGTCTACCAAATCAAGAAAAGTTCCGTGAACATGTCATCGCGACCTGGCGCGAATCCGGTGGCGAGCCTGATGGCGCTCCCGAATTACCGGCGCTGCTGTCGGCGAACGGTTTTGTGATTCGCTCGGCCACGCCGCACATATTTTGTGTCCGCCCGAACGACTACATGTGGCAATGGCCGGCGACATTCATCGATGTTTATCTGCCGCGTTTACAGGATATGGAACGAATCGATCAAAAATTCGCCGACAAAGTGCGCGCCGACCTGGCTGGCGCGGAAAAGAATCCAAATGCATTAATGATTACCCCACTCGTCTTGGAGATCATCGCAGAGAAGATTAGGTAAGCTATTACGACGGATCTGGCAGGGAACTTTCGCTAGCACTAATATTTTGATTTCTCGAGTCCAGCCCCTTGCAGGTGGGCATAGTCGGATTTCGCTTTCTTGAGGATGGGGATGTTGGAGTCGGCATCCTTCCAGAGCGACAAAAAAATCTTTATAGCCCGGCGCGGCCTGAAATCTCTGAGAACGAGCCGACGTTGAGCCGTCGCCGCGCTGCCCGGCTGGGACTAATTGTAACGTTGTTCTTCGGTTGCTGTTGTTTTAACCAGTCAATGAGCAGCTCCAGCACTTTCGGATCGAAGCACTTCGACAAAACGGGCGGCTCCCAGCCGGTTGGCATTCACAAGCTGTGCGATCAACTCGTGATCTTTGCGGCTCATGATCCAATCGTATTGGCCATGCAAAACCAAAGTGGGAACGTTTACGCGCGACCACGCAGCAGCGAGATTTAGCTTTTGCAGCTGCTGATAAAACGCGAGCGGTCGTCCATAAAGATGCGCGTGATCTTTTCCTTCGGGCCAAAGCTCCGCCAATTGAGGATGCTCGCGCAAAATCTGATCGACAGTTTTGTCTTCGATCAGCCAGTCATGATACAAGGTGGCCGCTCCTTTCATCCGATCGTTCACCTCAGCCGGCGATTTGCCCATCAACCTAAAACGACGCCGCTCAATCTCGAGCATGTGCTCGAACCATGTCTTTACCCATCCGCCAACTGCGATGTAGCCGCGCACCTGTGCCCGCTCCATGTCAGTTTCCGGAACGAGAGGTGCGAATCCACCGCCGTTACTTATTCCCAGGATGTAGACTTGGTTCGTGTCGATGAAGTCGTAATTTTTTAACGCGCGAAATGCCGTGCGATAACCGACGAGCTCCGATTCGAAATCGTTTTCGGTACAATTGCCTTCACTATCGCCGACGCCTTGTTTATCGACGCGAAACAAGCAGAAGCCAGGCAGCTGTGCGAGACCTTGGAATACAATGCCAGTCGCGTCATGACGCACAACGCCGGGCCCGGGACCTCTGTCGGGAGGCGCTTCAACTGAATCGCAGCTAAGCCAGCCAGCAACGAAGATGACGGGCAGTTTCCCGCGAGCGTCGTGCGGTTTCGTGATGATCGTGCGTAATCGCTCACCACGCGGAGTCGTTACCGAATCATAAATCACATCGACATTCGGATAGCTTTCACGTGGCGTCTTTACCTTACGCGGAAGGTCGCCAGCGAAATTTGTTGCTGTAAGCGCAAGTAGAAAAACGATTGTTGATGCTCTTTTGATTAAGCTTTCTAATTTCGACTCGTTCATCTGGTTCTGGTTCTTGCTGCCTCTGCTCGCTTTGTCTTTTACTCTATGCAAAGGGAAAGATCGTCGAAAAGGCCGGGGTTTGTGCTAAAATCCCGCGGGTTGGCGCCGAATTGTGCGGGTTTTCAGCAGTGAATGACAGACTGGATGAATTTGATCTGAAGCTACTCGACGCGATCCAGCGCAACAGCCGTCTGACTGCGGATCAACTCGCCGAGAAAATCTGCCTTTCGCCTTCGGCGGTACAGCGCAGGCTTCGTCGACTGCGTGAATGCAAAATTATCCAAGCCGAAGTGGCGATCGTTTCACCGGAGGCCCTAGGCCGAAGTCTGACCGCGATCGTGGAAGTGACTCTTGACACGGATCGGCCAAAGGTGGTGGAAGAATTTCAGAAAGCCGTTCAGGCCGCACCGGAAGTGATGCAGGGTTACTACGTAACCGGAAACGCGGATTTCGTCCTTATTGTAACGGCGAAAACCATGCAGGATTATGAAGAGTTTGCCCACCGGTTTCTGTCGAAAAAACCGCATGTAAAACATTTCCGCACGAGTGTTGTTATGCGTCGTGTGAAATGGGGAGTTAGAGTTCCGGTTAGGACCGATCAAGAGCCACCGTCAAGCTGATGTGCCCGCGAGCCCGAGCCGATGGGCGTCGGCGCCGAGCGCAGCGATCGCGTTTGCAATCACTTCGTCCAGCGGCATTCCTAATTCGGCTGCACCGTGCACGATGTCCTCACGATTAACGGCGCGGGCGAACGCTTTGTCCTTCATCTTCTTCTTCACTGATACAACATGGACATCGTAAATGCTTTTGCTCGGACGGACGCGAGCTACTGCGATGACGAATCCGCTCAATTCATCCACGGCGTAGAGGGTCTGCTCGAGCGGCGTCTCGCGCGTCACATTGGTATAATTCGCGTGAGAAAGAATTGCGCGGCAGACCTCCTCGCTCCAGCCGTGGTCGCGGAGCCACGCTACCCCCACGCTTGGGTGGCCATCGGTCGCGCTTTGCTCATGGTTTGGATGGCGCTCGTAATCCATGTCGTGCAACAGGCCGACCGCCTCCCAAAGATCGACATCCGCGCCGCGAAGGGTTGCGAAATGCTTCATCGAGTCAGCAACCGCGTAGCAATGTTTTCTCAAGCTTTCCGATTGAACCCAATCGTGAAGAATCGTGAGAGCGCGATCCGCAAGTGTTGTCATCGTCGGCGATACAAATCAATGGGGCGGTTGAAACTGACGAAACTAGTAGCTGAAGCGCATTCCGTTAATGAATCGAGACAGCGTCGCCACTCTTTATTTTTGTCGCAAGACGAACAACGTCCCAGTTGGCAAGGCGAACACAGCCGTGACTCGCGGAGCGACCGATGGAATCGGGATCATTTGTCCCGTGGATCCCGATTCCTTTCTTGCTAAGCGCGATCCATATCACTCCGACCGGATTATTCGGACCGGGTGGGAGAAGGTGGAAATTGCCGCTGCGTTTGCCGTGTTGAAGCATTTCCTTGTCCCAACGAAACGTCGGCATCTTCGTAATCCTGCTTACTTTCCACTCGCCAATGGGCGATGCGGTGTCAGCGGAACCGATCGTCACCGGATAAGTTGCAATTAATTTATCGCCTTCGTGCACTTCAAGCATGTTGGTCTTGGTATCAATTGTCACTGCGACCGGAGGCGCAGCGGATTGATGTGTTTTCGGCTCGTTGTTTTTGTTTGCTTCTTCACTTTGCGCACCTGGCTGATCTTCGATGTCATTCGCGGCTTGCGAAGGAACATCGCTACCGGGTTTAATGTCTTTGACAGATGCAAGTTCAAACGGCTCGACGTTCGGGACGCTGAGCTGGTCGCCTACCTTTAGTGTTTTCATCTTGCCAGGATTAAGTTGCTCCAGGAAGTGAACGTCGCTGTGAAATTTCTCTGCGATGGCTTCGGCGGCGTCGTGATACGGTAGAAATTTTAGCTTTGCCTGTTCCGACACGCTGCTGGGCGACGGGCCGACGCTTTGAATGTCAGCTTCGGTGACGGAGTAGGGGACGAAGACCGCGCCCACGCTGGCCAGGTCAAGACCATTAATGTCAGGCGCGACATTGCCTTTCGTCTTACCTTTTTCGGGCGGCTGTTGCGCCTGTTCACCTCGGGAGAGACGATAGAGGGCAAGCGCTTTCCAAGTAAAATCGCCATAGCGTCCATCAAGCTTGCCGGGACTAAAGTTCGCTCGATCGAGAAAGATCTGCAGGCGAGTAGCGGTTTCGACATTGGCCTTGCTAGGCGTCTTTTCATGGGCAGGCTTCTTCCTGGCTGCTACCGGTAGGATATTGCTTGAAAGCAATGCGGCAACAACTGCGATGCGAAGTCGGGGGCTCACGCCAATTTCTTCGCAGTGATCGCTTCTTTTGGCTGTCTTCTCAACGCTGCGGCAAGCTAAACATATAACGGGTTCGGTGTAGAATCGGCTGCTTTTTACGTTTGCAATTTAGAAAGGGTGTGTTAATCCTGGCATCGATGCGCGACGTCCGAATCGCCTCTCAAATCATCTCAACCCTCACCTATTCCATTATGTCTCCGATCAACCGATCCATTCGCCCCTTATTCAAGTTTCTCGCAGCAATTGTTTGTGTTTTCCTGGTAATCAGTGCGTTTGCCGCTCCGCCCGCAGGCGTTCTGGACGAGACCCATGCTTCCGTTCGAGCGGTTATGGCCGTTCAAAGTGAGGTCACGCCCGGCTTATTGCAGCAAGCGGAAATTTTGGGAACCGCAATCGGAGTTGATGCCTCTGGTATTCCAGTGTTGACGGTTTATGTCGATCGAGACGCAGCCAACGCGGGCGAAGTGATTCGCAATCTCCCACGAGAATTTCGGGGCGTGGGAGTGCAGGTGCATTTGACCGATGAATTCCACGCGATGCTCAGCACTGTCAGTCATACAGCGAAACAAACGCCGCCCATTCAACTCGGGACGTCCGGCGGTTGGTCGAAAGATCTCGCAAACGGCTACTGCTGCGGTGGCACTCTTGGCTCTCTGGTCGCAATTGGCACTACCCAATATATTTTAAGCAATTATCACGTGTTTGAATCGGACATTGTGCCTGGAGGGAATAACACCACTGCACAGACCGGCGACCCGATTATTCAACCGGGCTTGGTTGACGTGAACTGCAATAAGAATCTGGCGCAAACTGTCGGGACCCTTGTCAAAAAGAGTTCGCTGCCAAACAGCAACGTCGATTGCTCAATTGCGAAAGTCGTTTCCGGGGCGGTGCGGACGAACGGCGCGATTCTTGAGATCGGGACGATTTCGAAAACGACGCTTGCCCCTTCTCTTAATCTGGCGGTCAAGAAGAGTGGACGGACGACCGGCTTATCGCGCAGCGGAATTTCCGGCCTGAATGCGACGATCAGAGTGATCTACGATAACGAGTGCGCGGGCGGCACGGCGTTCACCAAGACTTTTACCGGCCAAATTGTGATCAGCAATCACGCCAAGAAGTTTCTAAACAGCGGTGACTCGGGATCGTTAATGGTCCAAGACGTGGCGACGAATCCGCGCGCGGTCGGATTACTCTTTGCCGGCAGCAGCACCAGTGCGATCGCAAATCCGATCAACCAAGTGCTCACATTCCTCGGTGCTACGATGGTGGGGAACTGAGACCGTCTATAAAACCTATACTTCGACGATCCGTTTCCCTACACGGCCGGTTCTTGCTGCCGCTTGCTGAGCTGAAGTAGTTCCGGAATTTATCGTCGTTTTTTCGATCTGCACGAGGCTTTGCAGCTGCAGCAAGGAACGACGTTGATACGCTTGCAAGTTAGAAACAAAAGGTGTTAATACTGTCGCCATCAGAAGAGATTCTTTCGACACGTTTTTAAGTCCTTTGACTTCCGTTCATGTTCTCGATTAATCGATTCATTCCCATCTTGGCGAAGGTCTTCGCGGCAATTGCTTCCATTCTGCTTCCAATCAGCGCGTTTGCTGATCCGCCCACTGGTCTCCTGGATGATACGCATGCTGCCGTTCGAGCGGTTATGGCCGTGCAAAGTGAAGTCACACCCGACTTATTGCAGCGAGCAGAAATTTTGGGAACAGCAGTCGGCGTCGCTGCCACCGGCGTTCCAGTCTTGACGGTTTATGTCGATCAAGACGCAGACAACGCGGGCGAAGTGATTCGCAATCTTCCGCGAGAATACCGAGGTGTGGCTGTGCAGGTTGTTCTCACGGATGAAATCCATGCGATGGCGAACACAGCCAAACAGACGCCGCCAATCTGGCTCGGCACATCTGGGGGATGGGCGTATGATCTTTCAAAGGGATACTGCTGCAGTGGCACGCTTGGGTCGCTGGTATGGATCGGTAGTACGCAATACATTTTGAGCAATTGCCACGTGCTTGAAGGGGACGTCGTTTCGGGTGGCAATTATAGGATCGCCCAAACGGGCGATCCTATAGTCCAGCCGGGACTGGGTGACGTGAATTGCAATAGGTTTCTCGCGCAAACCGTTGGCACGCTGGTGAAAAGAAGCTCGTTATCAAGGAGCAATGTCGATTGCGCAATCGCAAGAGTCGTCTCGGGCAAGGTCCGAACGGACGGCGCCATTCTCGGGATCGGAACAATTTCTCATTATATTTCTGCTGCCGCGCTCAATCAGCACGTAAAGAAAAGTGGACGGACGACTGGCCTGACGCACAGCTGGATTTCCGGTTTAAACGCTACTGTTAAAGTGAGCTACACTAACGAATGTCACGGTTCCACCTATTACAAAACTTTCTATGGCCAGATTCTCGTCTACAATCCTTCGAATACGTTCGTGAAAGCAGGTGATTCAGGGTCGCTGTTGGTTCAAGACGTGGCGACAAATCCGCGCGCGATTGGTTTGCTCTTTGGCGCCAACAGTAATTACGCGTTCGTAAATCCGATTAGCCAAGTGCTCACGTTCCTCGGCGCCAGCATGGTGGGAAAGTAAAATCGCTCTTGCAAAACTGAGAACTCGGAACATTCGTCTGCATGCGTGCGCGCATTTTCTGCAATGTAGTTTCCGCAAAATGCAATTCTGTCGAACCTTCTGGCGGCGATTTGGCGTCTCCTTGGTGCTTGTCTCGCTAGCTCTTTTTTTGGCTTGCCGGCAAAATATGGCCCAAAGTAGCTCGTCCTCTCCGAAGCGCGACATTAACGCTGTTCTGGCCGCGCACGACAAAGAACTACTCGCCATACCGGGGGTGGTTGGCGTATATGTCGGCACTCTCGAAGATCGCCGTACGCCATGTCTGAGAGTCATGCTTGTCCGCAAAACGGCCGAGTCGCGCAAAGTTCCCCAATCGATCGAAGGTTATCCGGTCATTATGGAGGTGACGGGGGAGATCCGGGCGCTCGGTAAGCCTTAGTCGAGCAGACAAGTGTCGACTTAGCCGTCTATTAAACAAAACGCGCCTTTGCTGTTCCCCCCGTAGGCGGAACAGAAAGGCGCGATGGAGACAAACGAGTTTAGCTCTTAATCCTCGTCGAGGATCACGCGATCAACCATCATGTCGTCACCTGTCCCGACGTAGTGAACGCGGACGGGGACGCCTACTTTCACTCTCGTTCGTACGGTCTCTTCATTCAGGGTTCTCCCGCTTCGGGTCACATAAGTGACCGTCTTGCCGAAGCGATAGCGCCGCGGTCCGCTACTCTCCCTGAGAACGATTGCACTCCCAGGAGTATACTCCGTAATCGTACCGTTGCCTTCAGTCGTGCTGGTCGTTGTGGTGGTCTCCGAGACCTGTCCCCATGCAAACGGGGCCACAACTGCCAACGCAATGCTCAAAAGCACCTTTCTCATAGTGTTCTCCCTTTCTTGTTTAGTTGCTATGGCGGTAAGTTTTCCGTGTGCCGGTTGAATTCTGGGGCCGGACGACGAATTTGCCGCCATATTAGATTCGTGCACGCCTTGCCGGCCGGATGCTTCAATAAGTCCCTTTGACCGCCATTGAGTAGACTTTTTTGCTCAGCAAATCTTGGTCTGAGCATCCCAATCTGATCTGTCAAAGATACCGATTTTTTTGGACCTTCATGTTGTGCATGTTTTGCTACAGTGCCATGTCGATCTTTCGGAAGCCGTCGTCATTATCACGAGCAAAAACGCAGGACTGCGAATTTTGCGCCAAAGCGTAAGCGCATGGCAGATTACGAACCAATCTCGCGTCGGCCGATCGCAGCGGCGTTTCGTCGAACAGCCGAAGCCGCGACGCGATTGTGTGTGCGCTGGGGAATTCATCCCGATGCGATCTCGTATTTGTCCATCTTCGCGGCTCTAGGTGGCGCTTTTTGCTTTTGGCAATCGGATACTGCGCCGCGACTGCTGATCATAGCGCCGATGTTTTGCTATCTCCGGCTTTGGTTCAACATGCTCGATGGAATGGTTGCCCTCGCTGCCGGTAAGGCCACCGCACGTGGAGAAATCTTAAATGATCTGCCGGATCGAATTTCAGATATCGTGATCTTTGTAGGTGTCGGCCACAGCGGTTGGATGAATCCGATTTTGGGTTACTGGGCGGCAATCTTTGCGGTCCTTACTGCCTATGTGGGAATCTTCGGTCAAGCCATCGGCGTGCAACGCGAATTTAGCGGATGGATGTCGAAGCCTTGGCGCATGGTGGCGCTCCATATCGGAGCGTGGACCACGCTTGCATGCTGGTGGTGGAACGATCAGTCGATCCGGCTTCAGGGTCTCACAATTCTCGATTGGACCTGCATTGTCGTAATCGCCGGCTGCGTGCAAACAATTGTGGCTCGCTTGAAACGGATTATGGCTGCGCTCGAACGAAGAACGAAATAATGTCGCCGCAGACCGCGCTCCACGATCCCGTTTTTCGCGCCTACCTTTGGATCGTTCCTTTCTCCCTTATCGCAGGCGGAGCACTGCTCGCTCTGCTCAAAT
>WNGC01004084.1_pt1 | contig 10381 bp, 9 predicted proteins | sample 5400051 | NCBI WGS metagenome assembly WNGC01 (sample SAMN13153368, study PRJNA577476) | soil metagenome | isolation source: 20 cm soil or saprolite under grassland replicate 2 | place: USA:California | collected 2016-06-15 | reverse complement strand
CGGTGAGTATATAATCGCCGATAGAAATTTCGTCAGTAGCCAGGTGCTTGTGAATACGCTCATCAATACCTTCGTAGTGACCACAGAGTAAGGTGATACGCTGTTCCTGGGAGAGTTCGTGGGCAATCTGCTGGTTGAAAATACGCCCCCGCGGGGTAAGTAGGATAATCGGTCCACCCTTATAGATGGACTCAACGGAGTTAAAAATTGGTTCTGGTTTCATCACCATCCCCGCGCCGCCGCCATAGGGATAGTCGTCAACAACGTGATGCTTATCTGTTGTAATGTCGCGAATATTGTGCAGACTGATGCTGAGCAATCCCCTTTCCTGAGCGCGTTTGAGGATGCTTTCTGTAAATGGACCCTGGAACATACCAGGAAACAATGTGAAAATATCAAAATGCATAGATGACCCTACTTCCCTATGTATGTTACAATATCATCGTTGCTTCTTTCTGGCAAGCTTAGACTTTCATCCCTGGCACCATCAATGGGTGCTGCTACATGTCTCTTGTGCCACTTATTTTTGCTGGCCTGATGTAGTGACATCAACCAGGGATGTCAGTGGATGATCTTAGGTTAACTAGCGGAGCCTGTTAACTATGTCTTGGTCCCAAACTATACAAACCGAGAATTTGCATGATCAGATGACAATCCTCATCGGAAGTGCGATACGGTTATTGTGTGGTGAAGCGGGTGTCTTTGTAGTATCCAACGAGGCCTTTGATCCACAGAGCAGCCACGAATATACTTTGTATCGTCTCAACCCAGCAGTGCTCCCTTTGTTGTTGAAAAGCATTGAGGAAAGTGGAAGGCGGCCGAACTCAACGTGCATCATTGTGAGAAACAAGTTGTCATCCAAAGTGGTCGATCTCCTCTGTCAGGATGAAGATGTGAAACTCCAGGACGCCGAGCAGTGTTCTTTGTTTGTGTATGATAATGCAGGCGAGTTAGGGGTTCTGCATTATCTACGATCTCCTGGTGTACGCTCATGTTTTGAGCAGGAGGAAAAGGTGGAAGGTACTCTGCGGCTTTTTGTCGCGCAATTGGCCGCTGGCTTGCGCTCCACTTTGAAATCACAGTCTTTAGTAAAAGAACAAGGGAGACTTGCAGCCATCTTTCACCATAGCATGGAGGGAATCCTCACTGTAGATAGTGCATTGCGCATTATTGATTTCAATCCTGCTATGGAGCGACTGACTGGCTGGCATGAAAGTGAAGTCTTGGGACGTTTCTACTACGAGGTATTACGACCGAAAGATCGCCAGGGGAATGAAGTAGGCTTGCAAGGTTCACCGATCTTGCAGGCTTTCGCGGGTCAAAGTGTTGTGAATCGAGAGATGATGATCTCGGCGCGGGATGGTCAGCGCTTCGATGTATCAGTGACTGCATCATGCATTCGCTCGAATAAGGGCGAGCCTATGAATGGTATCCTGAATGTTCGCGATGTTACGCTTGAGCGTGAGCAAGAGGAAGAACGATCGACATTCATTTCTGTAATATCGCATGAGTTGCAAACACCTATTGCCATTATTAAAGGCTATGCTTCAACGCTAGCGCGAACAGATGCTCTGCTGGATGCCGAAGCGCTGCATTCACGCCTTGTTGCTATAGAGGAAGAGGCTGATCGTCTGAATAAGCTAGTGGGTAATTTGCTTTATGCTTCACGTATCCAAGCTGGAGGTTTGCAGATGGAGTTGGCGCCGCTTGATCTTTCACACCTGGTTCAGGGAGTTGTTCGCCGCCTGCAGGCCAAAAGCCAGGATTTTACCGTTACGCTTGATCTTTTACCCAATTTGCCTACAGTGATGGCCGATAGAGATCGTATCGAAGAAGTGTTACAGAATTTACTGGATAACGCAATCAAATATTCACCTCGACAGCGCAATCTCACTGTGGCATGTAAAGCCACTGGTGATGAGGTAATCGTCAGTGTAAGAGACACTGGTATGGGTATTTCACTACGTGACCAGGAGCACATTTTTAACCGCTTTCACCGCGTTGGTGAGAGCATAGCGCACTCAATGCCCGGGGCAGGATTGGGTTTGTATATATGTCGCGCCATCGTTGAGGCCCATGGTGGACAGATCTGGGTCGAGAGTACCTTACATGAAGGCTCGACGTTCTCATTTAGCTTGCCCCGTGTAGAAAAAGCATATTTGCCAATGGTGGTGTTTTGAGATGGAGAAAGATGTATTCGACCAGCGTGATATGACTATTTTGATTGTGGATGATGAGCCGCGCATTCGTGATTTTGTGCGTATGAACCTGGAGTTAGAGCACTATCATGTCTTAGAGGCTAACAATGGCTTGGAAGCTCTGGATAAGTTGCGCGAGAATCTCCCTGACCTGGTTTTACTGGATGTTATGATGCCTGAGATGGACGGCTTTGAGACGCTACGTTCTATCCGCGAGGTTTCAACTGTACCTGTAATAATGCTCACTGTACGACAGAATGAGCAGGACAGAATACATGGGTTAGATCTCGGTGCTGATGATTATATTGCCAAACCTTTCAGTCCACGCGAACTTCTCTTACGCATCAGGGCCCTTTTGCGTCGGTCGTTAATGCCAGCACCAGCGCGGAAGACGGAAATTATTGTTGACCCTGACCTGAAAATTGATTTCACTCGTCGCGAAGTCATTGTACGGGGTGAGAAAGTTGTCTTGCGCCCGACTGAGTATCGACTCCTGTATCATCTGGTGAACAATGCGGGGCGTTTGTTGACGCATGAAACGCTTCTTTCCAAGGTTTGGGGACGCGAATATCGCGATGAAGCACACTACCTACGTTTGTATATCACCTATTTACGGCAGAAACTAGAGAAAGATCCTGCCCATCCAAAATATATTTTGACCGAGCGAGGCGTTGGCTACCGCTTCAAAGAATTGGAAGGGTAATGGGATATGGAAAGGGAAGGAAATACGATGAATAAAAAGGAACGTGTCGATGCTGCACTTCGTGGTGACGAGGTAGATCGTATCCCGGTGAGTATGTGGGGTCACGACTTTGAGCGTGAATGGAATGTTCAGTCATTTGCGGAAGCGATGGTCGAGAACTTTACACGCTTTGACTGGGATTTCATGAAGGTCAACCCGCGTGCAAGCTATCATGTTGAAGGATGGGGAGTCAAAGTACGACCATCAGGTGAAAAGTACAAAGCTCCTGTCTTTGAAGATACTCCTATCAAAAACGCTTCCGATTGGAGACGGATTCGCCCACTTGAACCTGATCGAGGTGCCCTTGGAGAACAGTTACGCGCGTTACAATTAATCAATCATGCAATTGGGTTCGATGCATATTTTGTGCAGACCATTTTTTGTCCGCTGGGTGTAGCGAAATACCTTGCTGGCAATAAAAGTGAGCCGGTGCTTCAGACGCTGCACGAGGATCGTACTGCTATGCACGCTGCTTTGCGCGTCATTACTGAAACGTTTACAGCATACGCAATTGGCTGTTTGGAACAGGGAGCTAGCGGAATCTTCTATGCTACCAATGGTTGGGCCAGTAAAGGTATGCTCACTGCTGATCAGTATCGTGAGTTTGGCGAACAATACGATCTAGAGTTCCTGGATGCTATCAAAAGCCGAAGTAAATTCAATATACTTCATAACTGTGGTACGCACATCTATTTTGACCAGCTTGCCGAATACCCTGTACATGCTGTCAATTGGGATGCTACTGCGGAAGGCAATCCTGATTTGCGGACAGGGAAGATGCGCTCTGGTAAAGCCGTGATGGGCGGGATTAATCAGAAGACGACCCTCAAGAACGGGACACCCGAACAGGTGCGTGAGGAAGTGAAAAACGCTATTGAGTTAACAGGTGGTAGGCATTTTCTCCTTGCTCCTGGTTGTTCAATTCCACCAGAGACACCTGCGAGGAACCTGGAAGTCATTCGTGAAAGCCTGGCTTGACACGCTTTCTACCATTCGCTATACTCTGTTTTCTAAGCGGTGAGTAAGATGCTCAGCAGCTTATCAGGCATATGTTGTATAGTGTTATTTAGATATGTGTTTGACAGGCACAGGTTATCAAAGGGCTCTCCATCCTTTGAGAGTAAAGCGGATCGCGGGCATTTCACACCCTCGTTTCGAGGATCTGGCCCCTAAGAATCACGCTTGATTTCGCTTTCAGGGATGGAGGCCCTATTACAATTTGATTGGTGGCAAAGAGAGGGTCAGGCGGGAAAGATGGAGCGATATCGAACAGTGCGGGCTTATTCGGCAGGAGGAGTGGTTTTTCGCCTTGTTCCAATACGCTCTCAGACAGAGAACAACTCTGTAATAAGTGAACAGAACCTGGAGCGGGGGGTAGATGCTCCAGAGGATGGCCTCTCTGTAGAAGTGGTGTTAGTAGGACGCAGCCACGCTGGTATCTGGACATTACCGAAGGGGACTCCTCAAGCGGGGGAGACTATTGAACAAGTTGCGCTGCGTGAAGTGCAGGAGGAGACAGGGCTGATCGTCCGTTTAATAACCTATATTGGCAGTATTTCCTACTCCTTTGTACGTGATCAAGTACGTTACCAGAAGCAAGTGCGTCATTTCTTGTTGGAGGCCGTAGGAGGCGATACTACACTCCATGATCAGGAATATGATATGGTGGAATGGTTTCCTCTGTCAGAAGCATGCCGTCGCCTGAGTTATCAAAACGAGGTACATATCCTTTACCAGGCAGAAGATGTATTGCATCGTTGGCTAGAGTACCGGCGCAAGGAAGGACAGGCTTAGTCGTATGCAGAAATCAACACGATATTCGCTTTTGCGGCGCGTACTCTTTCCTTATAGTGGAGAAGATGCTCTAACTCTGAAGCAAAGTTTGCGTGTTTTGTTGGCCTGGATGCTGTTCTTCCCACTGACGATGTCCATTTTCCCATTAGTACTCATTATTCTCTATTCGTATCCACTGCAAAGGGGTGTATGGCTCTTTCTCTTCGCGTTTCTCTCAGGAGTTTTCGTCTTTGGCATCCTCGGTGTGCTCGTGATTGTTGTAAACAACATGTCCGCACATATACGTCGAGCAAAGAAATATACCAGCGTTAGCAACAGAGACGCTAGCAAGGCAAGCGGAGATAGATATGGATCTTAGTGTTGAAGGTAAAACTGAGCGTATCCCACCTGGCTCACATATCTGCCAACTTTATAGTAAAGTGACAGAGATTCCTGGTGTGACTGCGCGGTTAATGCGTGTGGGCTTTACTCTGTCTGAGAAATGTTTATTTGCTGCTGCTCCAGCCCAGGTAAAGGAATTACGTGAGGAACTACAGAAACTGCAGCTTAACGTGGACGAATTGATCGAGTCGGGGCAGTTGGTTTTGTATGAAGAAAGAGAAATGTTTCTGGCGAATGGCAAACGCTTTGACCCTTATTTTTTACTCTCTCAACATCAGACGTTTATTGCTCAAGCGCTGCGCGAAGGGTGGCAGGCAGTACGTATCTCTATTGATATGAGTTGGCTTGCTAAAGATATTGCCACGCCTGAACAGATATTGAAGTACGAAGCGGCTTCGGATGCTGTATTTACCTTTCAGAATGCGCCTATTATCGCATTGATGCATTACGATCATGGGAAATTGTTGCCCAGTCTGGTAGTTGAGATGCTCAAGCTGCACCCCATTTCGGTTGTCGGTAAATATATCAAGCGCAATCCCTACTACCTCAATTCAGAGCAATACATGCTCAAGATTTTGCGTATCAACCGGGAAAAAGAAAGAGGGCAACCATAACATATACGCATGTTATGGTTGCCTCCCAGGATGATACTTGGTAACAGACAGGATCTCAGGAATTGAAAAGCTGCCCCAGATCGAGATTCTGCTGACCGCCTGCCTGTTGTGCTCCTTCGGGCTGAGGAGGATGATAGGTCATCGATTGAATGCCAAGACGACCAGGTCCGGTGAAGCGGTTAAGTATAATCGATGCTCCTGCCATCAAGCCCCCAATTGCTCCAAAGATGCCGCCACCTCGTTGAGAGCCAGCAACCGTCGTCACTGTCATCTGTACGGATGGATCTTTCCATAGCCACGCGCCGGGCTCAACGTCGAGCGTTTCGCCGGGAGCCAGCATCTTCTCAAAGACATTGCCATACCCGTGGAGTAATACCATTCCCTCTCCGCCACGAGCTGTGAATTGATCGATGAAGAGGCCTGTGCGGCTGAAAAGGATGTTAGAGGCACTTTGCATGAAGGTAAAACCGTAATCGACGTTGCCTGTGGCTACCAGGAACTGGTGCTCACGTACTTCAACCATCTGGCCAGGTTGCAGGCGCAGCGCGACAATCTGCCCGACTGAGTCACGAGAAAAGGAAATGTTCCCGGGACCCTGGGCTTCACTGATAAAGATTTGTAGTCTCGCGAAGAAACGTTTCGCCGCGCCTCTAATCGACTTAAAGCCAATCTGTACCCCCGGGTGTTTCCAGAGAAGGATATGATGTTCAAAGTAGATCGGAAGCTGGTTTCCAAGCATGATGTCCACGACGGGCACAAGTTCGCCATCAATGTGGATGGTCATGTCACCTATCCTGAGATCTCCTTTGGGATTGTGAAGTTCGGCTCGTGGTACTGCACTGCCGAATGGGCTGTTAATGTATTCCTCGTACTGGTTGGGCGGTACATATGAGCCATCAGGCTGTTGTTGTCCGCGATATTGGCCCTGTGGTGGGGGAGCGCCATATGGGTTTTGTGGCGGAGGACCATATGGATTTTGTGATTGCTGAGGTGGGGGCGGCGTCTGGCCCGTTGGCATAGGGCTTCCACAGACACCACAAAACTTCACGCCATCTGCTACCTGGCTGTGACAGCGGGGGCAAATCATTACTGACCTCCTTTAAGCGAGCTGATTATTGCGGCAGGTCTTTATGTTCTTAATTGTAGACAAGTATCATGGCCTGCACTTCGTTTGTGTTGATACACGAGCTTGATGATATCAGTAATCTGATGAATAAACAAGTATCGTTTATTACTGCTCACTCAGGGAATGTCGAAAGGGGATATTCCAAAAAGGGCACAAACTCCATGCACTTATAGAATACCTACAAGGACATAAAGCTGATACCCTTTTATGCGATTGTATCGGCAATTAGAGTACGAAGCTATCAGCGAGCGGGCCGCGAGAGTTGGTATTTTGTTGTTTATCACCGTTCAGGCCGACGGATTGCTGTCCACCTGTCGGACGACCGCTACTTTGACCATACGTACTACTAATGTTGGTCTGTGAATTTTGTAGATTCTGCAGGCTCTGCAAAGCTGCCTGCGTCTGCGGGTTCATAGGAACCGGCGTGCCAGGGTCACTAGCAAGCTGAATAGTTTTACCCTCGATGACTACTGCGATGCCCACTCCCCGACGTAGGTCAGAGAGTTGCCGTCGCAATTCGCGATTTTCGGACTCCAAAGCGTCCATTAGTTTCTTCTGTTCAAGCAGCATCTGAGCGATGCCTTCAAAACCAGCGCTAGCAGCACGATCCATAGTGGATGCCTCCTGCGTACTCCTCGTACTCAATAATTCTAAAACGAAATCTCCCATCATGAGCCACCGTTCTCTGATCTATGTCGTACTCAGTAAAGGTACGATGCGATCCCAGATGGTTGCCGCAACGCCTGTTTTGGGCATTACTGGCAAGTCTTCGATTTGACCAGTGGCATGAAAGATGATAACTTTGTTGGTTTCCACGCCAAAGCCGCTATCACGTCTGCCGACATCGTTCGCAACCAGCAAATCCAGGTGTTTGGCTCGCAATTTGCTTTGTGCGTTGGTAACGATATCGTTCGTTTCAGCGGCGAAACCAACACGCACCAGGCGCTTACTACGTTCACCTTTGTCAGTTATTTGCCCATGTGATGTCTCGGATGAACCAGGTATCCCGGCAAGCTCTCCAAGAATATCCGGATTGCGTACCAGGTGGAGAGTCAACCCTCCGTGAGCATCAAATCCTTGCGCTTCACCTCCACCGTTGCCCTTCTTCAACTTCTGTGCTGCGGGAGTATCTGGGCGGAAATCCGCGACAGCGGCACTCATTACAAGCACATCTGCACCGGTGATCGCGCTTTGAACAGCGTCGCGCATTTGTAATGCGGTTTCAACTGTTCGCAGTTCTACGCCATAGGGAGCTTCTAACGCTACGGGACCTGAGATCAAAATGACATCTGCGCCGCGATCTCTGGCCTCCGTCGCTATTGCATAACCCATCTTCCCTGATGAACGATTCCCCACATAGCGTACCGGATCAATTGGTTCGTGCGTTCCACCAGCTGTGACGACGACCAGGCGATGAGCAAGATCGCCGTTGCGTCCCAGTGCTTTGCTAATGGCCCCTTGCAGAACCTCCGTAGTTGGCAGTCGACCTGGCCCAACTGCTCCCGAAGCCAGTCGTCCAACTTCTGGCTCTATGATGCACGCGCCCCGCTCCCGCAACAAAGCCAGGTTTGCTTGTGTTGCCGGGTGCGTATACATATCCCGGTACATTGCAGGAGCCAGGACCAGGGGAGCTTTTGTTGCCAACGCCACAGCGGTAAGCATGTTATCCGCTATGCCATAAGCCAGCTTTGCGATAGTGTTAGCAGTTGCTGGCACTATGGCCAGCAACTCTGCTTCCTCCGCTAACGCAATATGCGTTTCCGCTGCACGTCCCGAAGCTTCCCAGAGGTCGCTATATACGGGTCGATGGCTCATCGTTGAAAAGGTCAACGGTCGAACAAAGTCTTCCGCGTGCTCTGTCAGGATCACATCTACGAGCGCACCTGCCTGTTGCAATTTACTCACCAGGTCGACCGCTTTGTATGATGCAATCCCTCCACAGATACCGATGATAATGCGTTTGTTAAGTAACACCCTTTGTTAGCTCGTCCGAATGCCAATAAGTACCATGTTATTCTCACACCTCTTTCCGTTTCAAGAAGAAGGCGGTGAGTACGCCAGGGGCGACAATCGTTACAATCTTTGACTTGCGAGAAGCCCTCCTTGCTGGTTGATTTCAGGCGCGATGCACGATTACGTTTCCGGTGCTGACATTGAGTGTCAACACTGCTACAGGCGTAGCTGACGATGAATTCGGGTTGAGCGGCCCGTAGTAATTGGATGCGTTATCGACGTGGGGTACGCTATCCGAGGGCCGCGTCTGCTCATGGTCGGGGTTCTAGCAAAATTGGCAGGTCAAGAGAGCAGTAGTGGTATGGCTCATTGGGCCAAACTGCGCAGGCATGAATTGAGTCAGCTCTTCCATCTCAAACGAGAGAGCATGCCCCATTCCAGTACCTGGAGTCGGGTTCTAGGACATGGCGTGGAGCCGCATGAGGTGGAGGAGAGAGTTGGCCAGTTTTTTGCACAGGCTCTCAGAAGAGCTCCTGGCAAACGGGGGAGTATTCAGCTCGCCATTGATGGGAAAACGATGCGAGGAACCATCCCTGTGGGAGGAACAGCAGGCGTGCATTTGCTGGCGGTGTACCAGCCCCAACCAGGCGTGGTGTTGGCTCAGATGAATGGGCAGAAGAAAGGTCGCGAAATCACCTTTGCGCCAACCGTACTCAAACAGCTTGATTTGCGAGGAGTGGTCGTCAGCGGAGACGCCATGTTTGATCGTCGCACACTGAGTCTGAAGGTGGTACAAGCCCATGGAGATTACCTCTGGATGGTCAAAGACAATGAAACCACAGTACGTCAGGATATTGAAGACCTCTTCCAGCCGCATCGCAAGCGGGCAGGAACGTCGGCTCCTCCGATGGATTTCCGCCGAGCAAGCACCATCGAGAAAGGGCATGGACGCTTGGACAAACGATCGATCGTTGTCAGTAGCTTGCTTGCCGACTACAGTGACTGGCCGGGACTAGATCAAGTCTTCAAACTCGAACGTCAGAGCACCAACGCACTGGGGAAAACCGAAACACAGGTACGCTATGGGATGACCAGTTTACCGGCGTATCTGGCAACTCCCAAACGGCTCCTCGAATTGACTAGAGGTCATTGGGGAATTGAGAACGGGTTGCATCATCGGCGAGACGTGACGATGCAAGAGGATCACGCCCAGTTGCGCATGGGCCACGCGCCAGAAATGCTGGCCATCCTCAACAACATCGTTCTTGGACTCTTTGCGAGACTCGGAGAAACGAATAGAGCTCACGCCAGACGCGATTTCGCCTCTCATCTCGATAAAGCACTCGCTTCCTTAGACAGCTTAATGCCTAACTGACTTTGCAACAGCCCTGCAAACTGCTCTGAAATCCCTTGACATTTGATGAGATAGTTAGTTATACTATAAAGGTCTCCTAGAGGAAGCGCGACAAATCTAGGCAGGCCATCAAGGTGTGTAGGAACCTTCTATCTAGACTAAGGAAGGGCCAGGAACCGAAGGACTTGATGCAGACCTACATAGGCAGGCGTAGTCCTT
>WNGC01002930.1_pt1 | contig 10381 bp, 7 predicted proteins | sample 5400051 | NCBI WGS metagenome assembly WNGC01 (sample SAMN13153368, study PRJNA577476) | soil metagenome | isolation source: 20 cm soil or saprolite under grassland replicate 2 | place: USA:California | collected 2016-06-15 | reverse complement strand
GCTGGTGCGCGAGCTCGAGCCGGGGGACTTCGTCCGCATCCATGGGGAGGACGTGGACGACCTCCCCAAGCTGCCCGCCAAGCCGCAGCGGCGCTGCGTGTTCGAGCTCGTGTACTTCTCGCGACCCGACAGCACGGTATTTCATCGGTCGGTGGACGCCGTGCGGCGGGCGCTGGGCCGGGAGCTGGCGCGTGAGCATCCGGCGCCCGGGGCGGATTGCGTGTTCTCGGTCCCCGACTCCTCCAACGCCATGGCGCTGGGGTTCTCCGAGGAGTCGGGGATCAAGCTCGAGCACGCCCTGATCCGCAATCATTACGTCGGCCGCACGTTCATTCATCCGGCCCAGGCGGGGCGGATGGCGAAGGTGAAGATCAAGTTCAATCCGGTGCGCGAGGTGCTCGAGGGGAAGAAGGTCGTCGTGGTGGACGACTCGATCGTGCGCGGCACCACGAGCAAGGCGCTGGTCCAGCTCATCCGGCAGGCGGGCGCGGCGGAAGTGCATTTCCGCGTCGCTTCGCCCCCGATCACCGGGCCCTGCTATTACGGCATCGACACGCCCACCAAAGGCGAACTGATTGCGTCGAGTCACGAGGTCACGGAGATACGTGATCATTTGGGCGTAGATTCGCTGGGCTATCTCTCCTTGGACGGGATGCTGCGGGCTGCGGGCGGCGATCCGGCGGCCTTTTGCCACGCGTGCTTCTCCGGCGTCTACCCCACCCAGATTCCGGAAGACGATCTGGCGGGGGCGCGGCACGCCGCGCCTCTCCTCACGACCGCGGTCTGATGGCCCGGTGCCGTCGCTCGAGCGGTGGGTTTATTTCTTCGGTAACGGCCGTGCCGACGGCTCCGCGGCGATGCGCGACATCCTGGGCGGCAAGGGCGCCGGCCTGGCCGAGATGGCGAACCTGGGCCTCCCGGTGCCGCCCGGGTTCACGATCTCCGCCAAGCTGTGTCTCACCTACCTCGAGCAAGGCACCTTCCCCCCCCAGCTGCACGAAGAAGTCGACCGCCACCTGAAACAGCTCGAGCAAGCCACCAAGAAGCGCTTCGGCGATGCCGCCAACCCGCTGCTCGTCTCGGTGCGCTCGGGGGCGGCCGTCTCGATGCCGGGGATGATGGAGACGATCCTGAACCTGGGGCTGAACGATGCCACGGTGCAGGGGCTGATCGCCGGATCGAAGAACCCCCGCTTCGCTTACGACTCCTACCGGCGCTTCGTACAGATGCACGGCGACGTCGTGTTCGATCTCGGCAAGCAGCCGTTCGAGGAGGTGCTCGCCGAGTTCAAGCAGCGCCGCAAGGTGACGCGCGATATCGATCTCCCCGCCGATGACCTGCAGGCGCTGGTGCAGGAATTCAAGTCGATCATCCAGGCGAAGCGCGGTGCGCCCTTCCCCGAGGACCCGACGGCGCAGTTGTGGGGGGCGATCGAGGCGGTGTTCAAGAGTTGGAACACCCGCCGGGCCGCCGACTACCGCAAAGTCCACGGCATCCCGGACGACCTCGGCACGGCCGTCAACGTGGTCGCGATGGTGTACGGCAACATGGGCGACGACTCGGGGACCGGCGTCGCGTTTACGCGCGACTGCCGCACCGGTGAGAACGTGCTGAACGGCGACGTCCTCACCAACGCCCAGGGCGAGGACGTCGTCTCGGGCGCGCGCACACCCGAGCCGATCGCGAAGCTGAAGCGCGGCGCGCTCGCGAAGGTGTACGCCGAGCTGGAGCGCGTCGCGGTGAAGCTGGAGCGACACTTCAAGGACGTGCAGGACATCGAGTTCACCTTCGAGCGCGGCAAGCTGTACCTGCTGCAGACGCGCCGCGCCCAGCGCACCGGGCTCGCCGCCGTGCGGATCGCCGTCGAGTTGGTGGAAGAGCGGCTGATCACGCCGGACGAAGCGGTACAGCGCGTCCCACCCCAGGACCTGGACCAGCTGTACCACCCCATGGTCGACCCGGAGGCCGCCGTGACGGTGGTGGCGAAGGGGCTCCCGGCCTCGCCCGGTGCGGCGATCGGGGACGTGGTGTTCGACGCCGACGAAGCCGAGGCGCTGGCGAAGCAAGGTCACAAGGTCATCCTGGTCCGCCCCGAGACGTCGCCCGAGGACTTCCACGGCATCGTGGCGGCACAGGCGGTGCTGACCGCGCGCGGCGGCATGACGAGCCACGCGGCGGTGGTGGCGCGCGGCATGGGCAAGACGTGCGTGGTGGGGGCGAAGGACATCGAGGTCGATCCCCACGCGGGCCGGTTCCGCGCCAACGGCCGCGTGGTGAAGAAGGGCCAGCTCATCACCGTGGACGGGACCACCGGACGGGTGATCCTCGGCGCGGCAAAACTGGTCGAGCCCAAGATCGGCGAGCACTACGCGAAGCTCATGACGTGGGCCGACGAGCGACGCCGACTGCGCGTGCGGGCGAACGCCGACACGCCGCAGGACGCCAAACGCGCCCGCGAGCTCGGCGCCGAAGGGGTCGGGTTGTGCCGCACCGAGCACATGTTCTTCGAGGGCGACCGCATCACCGCGATGCGGGAGATGATCGTCGCGCCCGACGAGCCGGGGCGCCGGCGGGCCCTCGCCAAGCTGCTTCCCATGCAGCGCGCCGACTTCGAGGGGATCTTCGAGGCGATGGCGGGCTATCCCGTCACCATCCGGCTGCTCGATCCCCCGCTCCACGAATTCCTGCCCCACACCCGCGAGGAGGTGGCGGCGCTCGCCAAGGTCATGGGCCTGGCGGCGGCGAAACTGCAGCGGCTGGTGGACTCGCTCGTGGAAGCGAACCCGATGCTCGGGCACCGCGGCTGCCGGCTCGGCATCACCTACCCCGAGATCACGGAAATGCAGGCGCGGGCCATCTTCGAGGCCGGCTGCCGCGTGGGGGCCCGCGGCCAGAAGGTCGTCGCGGAGGTCATGATCCCCCTCGTGGCTCACGTGGAGGAGCTCAAGCGGCAGGCGGAGATCGTGCGGCGAGTGGCGCAGGAGGTGTTCCTCGCCGAAGGGCGCGGCGTGCCCTACCTCGTGGGAACCATGATCGAGCTGCCGCGCGCCGCGCTCACGGCCGACGAGATCGCCAAGGAGGCGGATTTCTTCTCGTTCGGCACCAACGACCTGACCCAGACCACCTTCGGCCTGTCGCGGGACGACGCCGGCCGGTTCCTGCCCTTCTATGTCGAGCACGGTATTCTGAACGAGGACCCCTTCCAGGTGCTCGACCAGGACGGGGTCGGCAAGCTCGTCGAGATCGCGGTGCGGCTGGGCCGGGGCACTCGCGCCGATCTGAAGATCGGGATTTGCGGCGAGCACGGCGGCGAGCCGCGCTCGGTGAAGTTCTGCCACCACGCCGGCATGAATTACGTGTCGTGCTCGCCGTTCCGCATCCCGATCGCCCGGCTCGCCGCCGCGCAGGCCGCGCTGGAGGAGCAGGGCGTGATCAACCGGACGAAGGCGACCGTGTAGCGGGTACGAATCTTGCCGCTCCGGCCCGGCGACCCTCGCCGGAGCCGTGCACCATGACCGGACGGTCCACCCTCGCGTGTCTCATCGTCACGCTGTCCACTGCGCTCATCCTCCCGGACGTCGTCGCCCAGCACATCGCCGAAGGCGGAGCCGGGCTCTACTTCGGAAACACCTCGGGCTTGAATGGTCCGGTCCTGTTCGTTCGGCACCTGCAGCCGACGGGCCGAGGAACGGCGGTGGGGCTGCGCCTCGAGTTCCGGGACGATGATGATGGTGGCGGCCGCTCGCAGGCGCTCGCGGCTGCGTTCGAGGCCATCCTGCACATCGAAGGATCGGGCACATTGTTCTACGTTCCCCTGTCGGTGGGACTCGAAGGCATCTCGACCTCGGACTACCTGTCGCCTGCATACCGCGACATTGCGTCGGGCATCTACCCTCGTGTCTCGGCGGGGCTTGGGCTCGTCCTCGGGTCCGGAGCGGTGCGAACCGCGCTCGAGCTGCACCGCACCTTCAGCACATATGGGTACTTCACGGCCTTTACGCTCGGCGTGCGGTCGAGCCGCGACGGCGGCGCACCTGCGCGCGCCGAGCTGCTGCTATACGGCAACCAGCTCGATCCGTTCGGGGGTGTGTACCGCAGGGAGCCGGACTTTCGCGGCTACACCATCGCCTACCAGCAGCTCGCGGACGGGCGCCGGGTGCAGGGACTGCGGTTCAGTCTTGGCATCGATTTCCTGGACTTTCCCGCCTACAGCACGGGTTTGCTCACGATGCTGGGTGGGGTCGCAGTAGACCTCGTCCGGACGCCGGGTGGGGCCGTCACGCTCCGCGCCGTCCCGCAAGGAGGAACCACCATCTTCTTCGAAGGGCGCGACGGGTACGGACGCGACCTGCTCGCGCAGCTCGGACTCGAAGGAGTGCTGCGGCTCGGCGGAGTGGGACTGATGGGCGGTGCGGCTGGAACCGCGGGGACGGGCCCGGCCGGCGTGTTCACCGCCGTGCAGTACCGGTTCGGTGCCGCAATGCGACTCTAGCGTCCCCCCCTCATCCCGGTCAGCGCGCCGGTCACGAGCAGCGTGACCAAGAGCTGCACGATGGCCGCCGTGTAGGCGCTGCCCTTCGACGTCTTGTGCGTCACGGCGATGCCCGTCGCGGTCAGGAAGACGCCGTACAACGAGAACGGGTTGATGCCGCGCAGCAGCGCCAGCGTGAGGCCCTTGGAGCCGGGAGCGAGCAGGTCGAGCCCGAGCGCCGGCTGCAGGTCCTCCATGCCGCTGACCTGCTCCGTGCCTCGCATCGTCAACACGACGAGCCCGACCACCGTCAGCAGGATGTAGGAAATCGAGGAGTAGGTCGTGACGCTCAGCAGGGTGCCGAACTTCGCCTCTCCCCCCACGACCGATACCAGCACCCAGAGCAGCAGCGCGTTGATCACGAGGATCAAGCAGTACACGATCGGGGCGAACACGATGCCGATCGAGGCGAAGCTCAGGGCGCGCTGCGCCGCTTCGGGCGGCATGTTCGGCATCTGGGAGAACTGTGCGCTCAGCGCCGCCTTCGTGAAGGGGAGCTGCACGACGCTGATCACGATGATGGCGACGGCGAGGGCGAGGAACGGCGCGAGGAACCGCGGCTTCTCGCGCACCCGCTCGAACACCGCCGTCGGCTCGAACAACACGCGTACGAGGTCGAGGACCGCGCCCATCACGCCCTCCCGCACAGAAGGTTCGCCTTCCCGGACGGCCGGAACGGCGCCCAATATACGGGAAAAGCAAGTCCCTTCGCTACGCTCAGGGCAGGCTCTTCGCGCCTGCGGCGCTCAGGATGACAGGCGCACTACTTTCCCATCCGGAAGTTCACGGGAAAGGTGATCAGCACGCGAACGGCCCGTCCATGCAGTCGTCCATGGCTGAATCGCGCGTGCAGGACGAAGTCCCTCGCCGCCTGATTGAACCCGGGGTGGGTACTCTCCACCACCTGCACCGAGGCAGGCTCGGCGCGCCCGGTCGTGTCGATGACGGCGCGCACGATGACCCGTCCTTCAATACCCGCCTGACGCAGCAAGTTGGGATACTGCAACCGTGGTCCCGACACTACAACCGGTCGCTCGAGCCCGCCCGTTACCGAGACCGACTGAGGTGCGCGCTGCGCGAACGGCAGTTCGTTCGCCTTCAGATACACATTCCCGACAACGCCGCTCACCTGGACCGCAACGCGGTCGTTCCCGGCGGGCGGCCGACGGTCGAGAACGACGACGTGATGGCCACTTGTGTACTCGTAACTGCGGACCAAGCACGTCGTGTCCACTGCCGGTACACCGCACAGGTTCCGCAAGGCGATTGCGATGGCGCGGGCGGAGTCGACCTCGGCCGCTTCGTGTTCCGCGCCACCGGCTCGCGCGTACTGGGGGTCCGGCGCTTCGCTCGCCACCGGCCGCGGAGCCTCGCAGGCGGCGATGACGGCGGCGACCGCGACGCTGGTGGCGGCGATCGCCGCCGGCCAACGCCAGCGTGGCAACGCGGTCGCCATGCGGCGGATGCGCCGCCCGAGGAACGACACCGGCTCGCCCAGCGCGGGCGCGCCGAGCGGCAGGCGGGCGCGGCGCTGTACCACACGCAGCAACAACTTACCGTACGCGGGTGCGTCACCGTCGTGCGCGAGCACGCGGGCATCGCAGTCCATTTCGACCGCCAGGAGCAGGCGCCGCAGTTGCCACCACACCATCAGGTTCCAAGGCGCCAGCAGGACCAGCGCCGCTGCAGCGGCGAGCAGCCAGGGGTCCCGCGCCCGGACGTGTTCGTCCTCATGGGCCAGCATCAGGCGTCGCTCCGCGTCGGTGAGCCGCAGGGCCCATTCGGGAAGGACGATCCGGGGCCGCCACAGCCCGGCTACGGCCGGGCCGACGTCGTCCGACACGAGCACGGCCCGGCCGTCCACGGTGGCGCGGCGCCAGACCCGTCGCCGTGCTGCCAGGCGGAGCGCGGCGACCCCGAGCGAGAGCAGCAGGGCTGCGGACGAGAGCCCCCACGCCCAGGTGAGCGGAGCATCGAGGTCGCCGAGCGAGAACGACCGCGTCGGCGCGGGGAGCGTTGCGCCCTCGGGCTGTGGGTCGCTCGGACCGGCGGTCGGCTGCAGTCCGGCCACGGCGGGGTGCGCCAGCGGGACCGGCAGCGCGCCGAACGCACTCGGCCGCAGCCACGCCGCCGCCGGCACGAGGTACGAGCCCGCCAGCGCCACGACCCAGGCCCAGCGCGTGGGCCGACCGGCCAGGTGAAGCGCTCGCTCGAGCGCCTCGCCGACCACCGCGAACAGGATGGCGATGGCGACGCAATACAGCATCCACGCGGCGATCATGGGTTCCTCTCCCGGAGCCGATCCGCCAGCAGCTTGCGCAGGCGACGCAGCTCCTCGTCACTGAGATTCTTGTCGGATACGAGCTGGGTCAGGAGCAGCTCGGGCGAGCCGTCGAACACTTTGTCTACGAGTCGGCGCAGTGCGCTGCGACCGGCGGCCGCGCGCTGCACCAGGGGGCGGTAGCGGTGGGCGCGCCCCTCGCCGATGTGGCCGACGTAGCCCTTTTGCTCGAGCGTGCGCAGGACAGTGAGGACGGTCGTGTACGCGAGGTCGTCGCTGAGCCGCTCGCGCACCTCGGCGACGGTGGCGGAGCCTGCGTCCCACAGCACGCTCATCACGTCGAGCTCGCGGTCGGTGAATGCGATCGGCACGGGCGCCTCCATCTACTAACGTTATAGTAGATGGTAGGTGCAGTGTGGTTGTTTGTCAACTATGTTTCTAGTAGTAGAGGCGGGCGGTCTGTAGCAGCAACGCAACGGGGGGAGAGGTGGGGCGCCTTCCCCCTTCCCTCTCCCCCGGCCATTTCCCGTGTCGTATGGAGGCGCGGGGAGTTGAACCCCGGTCCGAGAATGACTCCGATACAGCCACTACGTGCGTAGGCGAGGCTTTTTGAGTCTCGCTGCCGCGGCGCCTCGCCGGCCACGGCAGCGTCGAGCCCTTACCAGCTCTTACACAACCCGTTCGGGCCCCGGGTCATGCCAGCCCGAATTTGCGATACGTGAGCGCCGCCTCAGGCGGGCTGCCTCTCACGCAGGTGCGTGAAGCCGAAGCTTACGCAGCCAGTGCCAGGTTTGAATTGGCAGTTGTGAAATTTGCCAGTGGATTAACCAGGTGACTGACGACCTGGGCACGCAGCCATACCCTCGTCGAACCCGTCGAAGCCTGTCGCCCCCCAAATCCGATCGATCCCAACCTAGCCGGCGGCGTTCGCTTTTTCAACTCGATTGCGCCCGCCCTGCTTGGCGCGGTACAGCGCCGCGTCGGCGGCGCTGCGCAGGTTCTCGAGCTGGGTGACGACGTCGGGGTAGCTGGCCACGCCGCACGAGATCGTCACGGGGTACTCCTCCCCACCCCACCGCCAGCCCGCCGATTCCACGTTCGCGCGGATACGCGTGGCGACCTCGAGCCCCGACTCGAGCGGCGTGTGCGGCATCCAGATGGCGAACTCCTCGCCGCCGATGCGAGCGACGAGATCCTTGTCGCGCACCGCGCCCTCGAGGATGCGGGCGATGTGGCGCAGCGCCGCGTCCCCGGCGGCGTGGCCGAGCGTGTCGTTCAGCGTCTTGAAGTAATCGAGATCGCAGTAAATCAGCGTGGCCATCGCGGCGGGCTTCCCCGCGGCGTGCCGCTGCACGGCACGGTCGAACTCGCGCCGATTGCGGAGGCCGGTGAGCGGGTCGCTCACCGCCCGCTGCTCCGCCTCGTGCACCGCGCGGGCGGCCGCGAGCCGCGAGCCCAGCTCGATCACCAGGCGCTGCAACTGGTCGGCGACTCGCGCGTCCCCGGGGACCGGCGGTCCCAGCACCACCAGCGTGCCGATGGCGAAGTGTCCGTCCAGCAGGGGATAGGCCGTACCCGCGCGGTCCTGCCGCCGGCGGTCCGATAACCCGCTCCCCAGGACGTCTTCGCGCCCCTGCGATACCACGGGCACGCGCCCGGCAATGGCCCGCATCGCCGGGGCGTCCGGCGCCAGCGGCAGTCCCTCGAGCCGGCTATCGGCCGCCGCCGAGACCGCCACGATCCTGGCCTCCCCGGTCGCCGGCCCCACGCCCTGGAGGGCGATCACCACGCCGCGCTGCACGAACTGCTGCGCCAGCGCCGCCCCGGCCTTGGCGATCCCCTCCAGGGTCTGTGCGCCCCCGACGATCGCGGCGAGCTGCTTCCCGACGAGCTGGGCCGGCTGCTCGCCTGGCTCCTGTCGCTGTGCGAGCAGCAGGCTCGCCACGAGCCGCCGCAGCTCCTCGGCGGCCGCCTCGCCGTCCGCGGGCGAGGCGTCCGGCCGGGCGAGCAGCAGCGCGGCGCCGAACGGGAAATCACCGACACCGACATACGTGCCCTCGGGCTCGTGCACCACGTGCGCCCGGCCGTCCACGGAGGCGAGCTGCGCGATCGCCGCGCCGCGGCGCTGGATGTCCGGTCCCGTGTCGTGCGGCGTCGCCACGTCCAAGTCTCCCGCCTCGAGCCCGACGACCCAACCGGCGCGCGCGCCGTGCGCGCGGCGCAGCAGGTCGATGGTGTGCTCGAAGTCGGACGGGCGGGTGGCGGGACGCTCGGCGAGCCAGACGCGCACCAGCGGACCGAACGCCAGCCCCGTAGCGGCGAGAAACCCCCCTACGCCCGCGAGCAGCGCCCAGAGGCTCGCCTGCCACACGCCCCACACGACGGCGGCGAGGCCGAGCACGGCGAGTCCGCGCCCGGCCCAGACCCCGGTTCGTGTCATGCGTGGTTGATGCGGCTCGCGGCGGCGGCGGCGCCGAATCCGTTGTCGATGTTGACCACGGTGACGCCCGCGGCGCAGGAGTTGAGCATGCCGAGCAGCGCCGCCACGCCGCCGAACGAGGCGCCGTAGCCCACGCTCGTCGGCACCGCGATGACGGGCGCCCGGACGAGCCCGCCCACCACGCTCGGCAGCGCCCCTTCCATGCCGGCGACCACGATGACGACCGCGGCGCGGCGCAGCACGTCGGCCTGGGTCAGGACGCGGTGAATGCCGGCCACGCCGACGTCGGTGAGGCGCTCGACCCGGTTCGAGAGCGCACGCGCCGTGACGGCCGCCTCTTCCGCGACGGGGAGGTCACTCGTTCCCGCCGTCACCACGAGAATAGTCCCCCGTCCCGTCGCCGCGGGCTCGGGCTCGGGCGGCAGGTAGACCGTGCGCCCCAGCTCGTTCACCTCGGCACGGGGGAACCGCGCGATCAGCGCCGCGCGCTGCGGCGGCTCCGCCCGGGTCGCGAGGAAGCTGCCGCTCGCCGCCGCGAGCCGCTCGGCGATCCCGACGACCTGCTCCGCCGTCTTTCCCTGACACAAGATCACTTCCTGATGGCCCTGCGTGAGGGGCCGGAGGTGGTCGATCGTCGCGAACGGGAGGCGCTCGAACAGGCGCTCCAGGTCGTCGAGCTTCACGCCGCCCGCTCGACCGCCGTCGTTTCGAGATAGGCGGAGAAGATCGCTTCGGCCTGTTGCATCGACTCGATCTGGAAGAGCTGCTCGCGCAAGGATGCGGCGCCCGGCACGCCCTTGGTGTACCAGCCGAAATGCTTGCGGAACTCGAGCGCGGTCTTGCGGCTGTCCCCCTGGAGCGCGAGCGCGAGCCGCGCGTGCTGCAGGGCCGTGGCGAACCGCTCCATAGGGGTGGGGTCCGCCCGCTTGGGGCGCGCGGCCAGGAGATCGCGCGCCTGCGCGAAGAGCCACGGGTTCCCGAACGCGCCACGCGCGATCATGACGCCGGCACACCCGGTGTGCCGCCGCATGGCCAGGACGTCCTCCGGGGTCATGATGTCGCCGTTGCCGATCACCGGGACGTCGAGCGCTGCCACGACCCGGGCGATCTCGTCCCAATTGGCGTTCCC
>WNGC01002928.1_pt1 | contig 10383 bp, 8 predicted proteins | sample 5400051 | NCBI WGS metagenome assembly WNGC01 (sample SAMN13153368, study PRJNA577476) | soil metagenome | isolation source: 20 cm soil or saprolite under grassland replicate 2 | place: USA:California | collected 2016-06-15 | reverse complement strand
GCGTGCGTCCCGACGATCAGCCGCGACGCGCCCGTGGCGATCCGCTCGCGCGCCGCCGCCTTCTCCGCCGCGCTCAGGCGGCCGATCAGCAGGTCGGGCTTGAGCTCGAGCGGCGCGAGCAGCCGGGTCAGCGTCGCGAGGTGCTGCTCGGCCAGCAGCTCGGTGGGCGCCATGATCACCGCCTGATACTCGTTCTCGACGGCGAGCAGCATCGCGAACAGGGCCACGATGGTCTTCCCGGTTCCGACATCGCCCATCAGCAGACGGTGCATGCGCAGCGGCGCGGTCATGTCGTCGGCGATCTCGCGGATCGCGTGCCGTTGGTCGCCGGTCAACTCGAAAGGAAGATGCTCCTTGAGCCGGGTGGTGAGCTCCTTTTTGAGAGCGAAGCGGATCCCGGCGCGCGAGCGCTTGGCGAGCGCGCGAGCCCGCGCGTGCACCAGCTGCTGGTCGAACAGCTCGTCGAACGCCAGGCGGCGGCGCCCGGCCTCCGCGTCCGCCGCCGCCGCCGGCCGGTGCACCGCCGCGAGCGCGGTGCGGAGCTCGGGCAGGCCCGCGGCGTCGCGCAGCTGGTCGGGATGTGGATCGTGCACCAAGGCCAACAGCGCGTCGAGATGCTGGTGGATGAGGCCGCGGATCTGGCGGTGCGTCAGCCCTTCCGTCGCCGGATAGACCGGGAGCACGAGCCCACGCTCGGGGCCCGCGTCCCCTTCGTCCGCCAGGATCACGAATTCGCGCGGCACGAGTTGACGCCCGTGATAGTAGCGCACCGGCCCGGTCACGAGCAGCAGCTGTCCTTTCTTGATCTGGCGCTCGAGAAACGGCTGCCCCGGCCAGGCACACTCGAGCACGCCGCCGGCACTGCCTGCGTCGTCTCGCAGCACGGCCCGGAACACCCGCAAACCCTTGCGCGTGGGCAGCACGCCCGTGCTCGCCACGCGCCCTACGCACGTCACGTCCTGGCCTACATGCACCCGGGCGAGTGGCGTGACGCTGGTCGCGTCGAGGTAGCGATGCGGGGCGTGGTACAACAGGTCGCCGACCGTGCGGATACCGAGCCGCATGAGCGCTTCGGCCCGCTTCGGCCCGACCCCCTTCAAGTACTTCACCGACGTCGTGAGCTGGAGCGTCACGACGCGTCCACCAGGCGGCGGGCGTACCGTGCCGCGTCGAAGACTTCGAGATCGTCCAGGCCTTCTCCCGTCCCGAGAAACCGCACGGGGACCGGAACCGCGCGCATGAGCGCGACCACGCTGCCGCCCTTCGCGCTGCCGTCGAGCTTGGTCACGACGAGCCCGCTGAGCGGCACCGCCCCCGCAAACGCCCGGGCTTGATGCACGGCGTTCTGCCCCACCGTGCCGTCGAGCACCAGCAGCGACTCGTGCGGCGCCCCAGGGTGCTGCTTCGCCGCCACCCGGACCACTTTCTTCAACTCCTCCAGCAACCGGACCTCCGTATGCAGCCGCCCGGCCGTGTCCACGAGCACCGTGTCCGCTCCGCGCGCGCGCGCCGCCGCGATCGCGTCGAACGCCACGGCGGCGGGGTCGCCCGTGCCGGTCACCGCTGGGACGCCCAGACGGTCGGCCCAGACCTGGAGCTGCTCCGTAGCGCCGGCGCGAAACGTGTCCGCCGCGGCGAGCAGCACCGACCGCCCCTCGCGCCCCAGCCGTGCGGCGAGCTTCGCTACGGTCGTGGTCTTTCCCACGCCGTTCACGCCGAACACGAGCATCACCGTCGGTGGCGTGGGCGCTCGCGCGAGCGCGCCGGAATCGACGGGCGCTGGACCCGGGACCAGGGCGGCCGTCACCGCGCGCTCGAGCGCCGTGCGAAAATCCCCGTCCGGCGCGCGCGACACCGCGGCGAGGATCTGCTCCGTGGCCTCCACGCCGAAATCGGCCTCGAGGAGAATGCGCTCCGCCTCGGTCGCGTTCGCGCCGGATGACCGGCGCACCGCTTGCACGAGTCGGCGCCAGAGGCTCACGCTGCCCGGCGTGGTCATGGCAGTCCCTGGCGCCGCCGCCAGGCCCACTCCCCGGCGAACGCGGCGATCGCCAGGACGAACAGCCACCAACGGTCGCGCAGCGCGACACCGGCGAGGCGCCCCTCCCCTGCCGATGCCCCCGCGTGCGCGGCGACCACGACCGGGGCCGGCCGCCATTCGTCCGAATACGTATCGACCACGACCAGAGCGCGCTCCGGTCCCTCCGCCGCCGCGTAGCGGTACTCACCGGGCGGCAGCCACAGCTCCGCCCGGCCGCCGGCATCGAACCGCAGCGTGTCCTGCTGCCGCCCGCGCGCCGAGGTGAGCGAGAGCACGACGGCGCGCGGCTCGCCTGCCGCCGTCCAGCGCCATTGGACGGGCAGCCCGTTCGGTGTCACGGTCGCCACCGGCAGGAACCTGTCCTCGCTCCCCTCTCCCCCCGCCAACAGCCAGTCGGTAAGCCCGGCCACCAGGGCGCGATACGCTTCGCCGCTCGCTCCTCCCCGGAAAGCCCAACGGTACAGTCCTCCCGCCGCGATCACCGCGCGGCGCTTGCCGCCGCGCTGCGACAACGCGATCACCGGGCGCGGCGGCCCGCGCCGCGCCAGCCGGGCGGTGAGTACGATCGCGGTCGCGCTGTCGGGGGCGAGCTCGCCCAGCGCGGTGACCGGGGGTAAGGAGTCCCACGCCACGCCCGCGAGCGCGCCGGCGATGGGTGAAGCCGCGGGCGGCTGGAGATACCAGTCGCCTTCCTGCCGGCGGCCGGGCGACCAGAGCAATACGGCTCCCCTGGATGCAACGCGCGCGAACGTGGCGGGATCGCCGGCTTCGACCAGGAGCTCCGCGCCCCGCACCGCGCGCGCCACCTCGCCGGCCGGCACCGCCGCCAGGGTGGCGGCATCACGCCAGCGCGTTCCGCCCGGATCGGCCGCGACGAGCACTTTGACCGCCGCATGCGCGACGTCCTCGAGTGCGTGCGCGAGGAAGCGCGTGTCCCAGTCGGGTGGCGACGCGAGCACCACGATCGACGGCTGTGCGCTCACCTCGAGCACGAAGCTGCGCGCGTCGTCGCGGGCCTCTTCGTCCCCCACCCCCTCCAACCCGACCTCAACCGCCACCCATCCGGGAAACGGGAAACGGGAAGCGGGAAACGGGAGGTCGGCGGATACGACTCCGCTATCGGGAAGGTCTACGACTCGGGACGCGAGCCGCCGACCGCCGACGCTCGCTACCAACGTTGCCGTTCGTTTCCCGTTTCCCGTTTCCCGTTTCCCGGCCGTGCCGTAACTGACCCTGAGCCGAATCGTATCGCCCGCCCCGACTCTCCCAGGCCCATCGATGCTCGAAACGAACGCGTCGAAGAAGGGCGTGCGGGGCAGGACGACGACCCGCCCGACCCGCAGCAAATCCGCGGGCACGTCGGCGGGATCGGAGATGACGCCGTCGGTGACGATCGCCACGGGGCCGCCGCGCGCCGCGGTGGCGGCGAGCGCGGGCGCGAGCCGGCTCGCGCCGTCGCGCGGGGCGGTCGAATCGAAGGCCGTGACCCGCGCGCCGAAGCGCCAGATGACGTCGCCGCGCGCCAGGGCGCGCGCCGAGTCGAGTGCCGCGGCCCAGTGCCCGCCCCGCCCGGCCATGGAGAGCGACGCGTCCAGCAGGACGAGGCGTGGCGCGGCCCCCACGCCGAGGCGTACGGCCGCCGGATTCCAGATGAGGAGCACGAGAGCGCCGACCCCGGTGGCCCGCAGCGCGGCGAGGCCCAGCGTCACCCGGCGACGCACGCCAGAGCCTCACGCACGGTGAACCGTCCGTCGTGCAGGGCGCGTCCCACGATGGCACCGGCGAGCCCCGCCTCGCGAACGCGCCGCAGGTCGTCGAGCGACGCCACCCCGCCCGACACGATCACGTCGAGGCCCCCCCCGAGCGCGGCGATGGCGCGCGCGCCGTCCACATCGGGTCCCGCGAGGCTGCCGTCGCGCGCGGCATCGGTGTAGATCACGGTGCGAGCGCCTTCGCCGCGCACCCGGCGCGCCAGCTCGAGCGGAGTGAGCGCGAGCGTGACGTCCGAGCCGCGCGCCGCCACCCGGCCGTCGCGCGCGTCGATCCCCACCGCGAGCCGCTCCGCGCCGTAACGCGCGAGCAGTCGCGCCACGAGTGCGGAATCGACCGCCGCCGCCGTACCGATCACCACCCGCGTCGCACCCCACCCGAGCAGCTCGGCGATCGCGGCGTCGGTCGTCAAGCCGCCGCCCACCTGGATCCGGACGCCACCCCCCCCCTCGGCCAGGAGGGAGCGTATCACGTCCCGGTTCTCGCCCTTGCCGAACGCGCGGTCCAAGTCGACGGCGTGCACCCAGCGCGCGCCGTCGCGCGCGAACTGGCGCACGGCGGCGAGGGGGTCCGCGGCGGAGCGGGAACGGGCCACGCGCCCGCCCTCGATGTCAACGGCGGGATACAGCTCCACGGCCAGAAAGAAAACTAAAGGAGACTAATCGCGCGCGGCGGCGACGACCGGAGCGGGCGCGCCGCTCGGCTCGAGCTGACTGCGCAGCGCCTCGCGCACGGCGGCGTAGGCCGCGTCGAGGCTCTTGGGCACGGGCGTGCCGGCGCCCATGTCCTTGCGGCGCGGATTGGTGGGCCGGCCGCTCACCAGGAACTCGTAGTGCAGATGGGGCCCCGTGGATAGGCCCGTCGAGCCGACGTAGCCGATGGTCTCGCCCTGGTCGACGCGCTCGCCCGCGTGCAGGCCGCGCGCGAACCCCGAAAGGTGACCGTACCGCGTGCGAATGCCGTTGACGTGCCGCAGCTCGATCAGGTTGCCGTAGCCCGAGTCGTCGTGCCCGATGCGCGTCACGATCCCGTCGGCCGTGGCGCGCACGGGCGTACCATACGCCGCGGCGAAGTCCACGCCCTCGTGATGCCGCCAGGTGTGCAGGATCGGGTGATAACGGGAGCCGAACCCGCTCGAGACGCGCCGGAACTGGAGCGGCGCCCGCAGGAACGCGCGCCGCAACGAGCGGCCGCGCTCGTCGTAGAAGCCGCCGCTCCGCGCCGTCGAGTCCTCGAAGTAGTATGCGTATTCCGGCGTGCGCGCGACGTCGACGCGGGCGGCGAGGATGCGGCCGAAGCGGCGCTCGCCTTCGGACGACTCCAGGCGATCGCACAGCACGGTGAAGCGGTCGCCGGGGCGGATGTCGCGCGTAAAGTCCACTTCCCAGTCATACACGTCGGCGATCGCCCAGGCGAGCTGGCGTCGCTCCCCCACCGGCAGGAACGTGTCGGCGACGGCCTTGTCGAGCGCGTCGTACAGCGACGACTCGATCGTGCCCGTGACACGCAAGCGCGTGACGGTCCACGGAATGATTTCGACCGTTTCGACCCAACCCGTCTCGCCGCGCGCCACCGAGAGACGCTGCTCGGCGGAGAGCCGCACGCTGACCCGGCTCGCCGCGCTCTCGGTCTTGAGGCGGCGGAAGTCGAACACCAGGCCGGGACGCAGGCGACGCACGGGCAGGCTCTTCGCCGCCGCGAGGAAGCCGGCGTAGTCGCGCCCCGTCACACCGGCGCGTGCCAGCACGTCGGAGACCGTCTCGCGGCGGCCCAGCGCGTCGCTGAAGTCGCTGTACGCGGCGTCCACCACGATGGCGGGCGCGGTGAGAGGCTGGCGCCACGGCCAGGCCTCCCGCGACGCCCACACCAGACCGGCGGCCGTGAGGGCGCCGGCGGCGAGGTAGTGGCTGGTGCGCCAGCGCCCGCCCATCAGTCCATCTGCCGGCGGATGAACGTGGGGATCTCGAGCTCGTTCAGCTCGGTCGGGAGCGGCGGGTTGGCGGGGGCGCTGCGCCGGGCCGGGAGCTCGGCCGGCTTCACGTACCCGGGCGGCGTGACCATCGGCCGCCCGGCGCGCTCGCGGAACGGCAGCACGCCCGGCGCCGCGCGGCCTGATGCCTCCGCGCCCGCGCTTTGCCGGTCGAACCCGGTCGCGATCACGGTGACACGGATCTCGCCGTGCATCGCCGGGTCGTTCACGGTCCCGAAGATGATCTCGGCCTCTTCGCCCGCGGCGTCCTTGACGACGTCGGAGACCTGGGTCACCTCGCCGAGCGTCAGATCTTCGCCGCCGGTGATGTTGATGAGCACGCCGGTAGCGCCCGTGATCGAGATGTTGTCGAGCAACGGCGACGAGATCGCCTGTTGCACCGCCTCCATCGCGCGGTTCTCGCCCCGTCCCATGCCCGTCCCCATGATCGCCGCCCCGCCGTTCTGCATCACGGTGCGCACGTCGGCGAAATCGACGTTCACGATACCGGTGACGGTGATGAGCGAGGAGATGCCCTGCGTGGCGTGCAGCAGCACTTCGTCGGCCTTCTTGAGGGCGTCCTGGAACGGGATGCCCTTGCCCACGACGGCGAGCAGGCGCTCGTTGGGCACGACGACCATGGTATCGACGTGCTTGCGCATTTCGGCGATTCCCATTTCCGCCTGCCGCATCCGTTTGCGGCCCTCAAACAGGAACGGCTTGGTGACGATCCCGATTGTGAGCGCGCCCAGGTCGCGGGCGATCTGGGAGATAATCGGCGCCGCGCCGGTACCCGTCCCGCCGCCCATGCCGCAGGTGATGAACACGAGGTCGGCGTTCTGGAGGGAGTGCAGCACCTCGTCGCGGTTCTCCTCGATGGCCTGGCGGCCGATCTCGGGCCTCGCGCCGGCGCCCAACCCGCGGGTGAGCTTCTTGCCGATCTGCACCTTCACGTCGGCCTTGTTGTTGAGCAGGGCCTGCGCGTCGGTGTTCACGGAAATGAATTCGACGCCCTGGAGTCCCTCGTCGACCATGCGGTTCAGGGCGTTGCCGCCCCCGCCGCCGACACCGACGACCTTCATCCGGGCGTTCTGCGAGACGGTCTCTTCGAGCTCGAAGATCATGGCTCCCTCGGGTGACCGATCAGAAGAAGTCCTGCAACCACCGCTTCAGCGGTCCGAACAGCTTGTCGACCCCCGCACTCCTGACCAGCGAGCCGCCGGGCACGGCGCCCTGCGCGAGCCGCCGCGCCGCGTACAGCACCAGCCCGACCGGCACCGCGTAGCGCGGCGCCTGCACGCTGTCGACCAGTCCCGAGATCCCCTGCTCGGGGCTCCCGGCCCGCACCGGCACCGCGAACGCCTCGCGCGCCAGCTCCACCATCCCCGGCAGATGCGCCGTCCCACCCGTCAGCACCACGCCGGCCGGCAACCGGCCGCCCCCGTACCCCGCCCGCTCGAACTCGCGCTGCACCAGCTGAAAAATCTCGTCAACCCGCTGGTGGATGATGTGCGACACCAGCTCGCGCGACGCCTGCCGCGCGCCCTGGCTCGGCGTGGACGGCAGGTTGATCATCTCCGACGCGTCCACCAGCGGCTGGTACGCGACGCCGTGCCGCTCCTTGAGTCGCTCCGCGTCCGCCTGCGTCACGCCCAGCCCCTGCATCATGTCGCTCGTCACATGCGTGCCGGCGAACTTGATCGACGCCAGGTGGCGGATCTTGCCCTCGTGGAAGATCGCCACGCCCGTCGAGCCGCCACCGACCTCCACCAGCGCCACGCCCAGCTCCCGCTCGTCGTCCGTCAGCACGGCGTACGACGCCGCCAGTGGCTCGAGCACCAGGTCGCCGACGCGGTAGCGTGCCCGCTCGACGCTCTTGCGGAGATTCTGCGCCGCGGTCGACTGCACCGTGACGAGATACATCTCGACTTCGAGCCGCGTGCCCGTCATCCCGACGGGATCCGAGATGCCGCGCTGCTGGTCGACCACGTACTCCTGCGGGATATCGTGCAGCAGCTCGTGGTCCCGGCCCAGCGACACGGCGCGCGCCACTTCGTTCACGCGCGCCACGTCCTCCGCGGTAATCTCGTCCCCCGACACCGCCACGACGCCCGTCGACGTGCGCGCCGAGACGTGCTCGCCGGCGATGCCGCAGGTCACCGCCCCCACCTTCACGCCCGCCATCCGCTCGGCATCGCGCAGCGCGGCGACGATCGAACGGCTCGTCTCGTCGATATCGCGCACCATGCCCCGGCGCACGCCCGCGTTCTTCGCGAGCCCCACCCCCAACACCTTGGCGAGCGGCACGCGCGGGAGGTCCCCCACGACCTCGGCGATCACGGCGCACGTCTTGGTGCTGCCGAGATCGAGCCCGGCCACGACCTGCCGATCTCGGGTCACGCGCCTCCCTCACCGGCCCCGTCCGCGGTCGCCTTGCGCCGCACGATCACCTGGCCCGCGAAGCGGGCATCGAGCTCCACGTATGAACGCCCCCTTGCCGCGAGATCCTGCGCCACCAACACCACCGCTCGAATCACCTCCGGGCCGGCGTCACGCCGCACCAGCACACGCCGCGACCCGACTTCCAGCAGCACGTCCCCGTGCGCCATCCGGCGCGCACCGGTGATGGTCTGAAACAGCGGCGGATCCACCGACTGGATCAGCGCCAGCACCCCCACCACCTCCGAGTCGCCGCTCGCCGCGATCGGCAGATCGAGCCCGGAGCGCGCGGGATCGAACGGCAGCGCGTGGCCCGCGGCGTCCACGGCAACCAGCCGCGTCCCGCGCGGACCGGGCATCAGCGCCGCGGGCTCCACCTCCCGCAGCTCGACGGTCAGCGCCGCCGGCAGATGGCGCACCACGCGAGCCTCCGCCACACCGGCCAGACCGCGCACCCGGTCCGCGAGCAGCCGCGTGTCGCTGAACACGCTCGCCCTGGGCGTGAGCCGCAGCGCCGCGATCACGGCGTCGGGAGCGAGGTTGCGCACTCCCACCAGCTCCACCTGCCGCACGCGAAACAGCGGCAGCCGCCGCAGCGCGAGCGGCGCGGCGAGCCACAGCAGCGTGAGCACCGACGATCCCGCGAGGCCCACCAGGGCCCGCTGCCGCCAGCGCGGGAAGGCCCTCGTCACGCCGCGTTCCCCAGACGCGCCAGCAATTCAGGGCCGACGCGCGTGATGTCCCCCGCCCCGAGCGTGAACACCACGTCGCCCGCCCGTACCGTCTCGACCACCCGCTCGGTCAATCCCGCGCGCTCGCCCACGGCGATCGTGGTCGCCCCCGCGCGCGCCGCCCCGCGCGCCACCAGCTCGGCGCTCACGCCCGCCAGCGGCTGTTCGCGCGCCGCGTAGATCGGCGCCACCACCACCACGTCCGCCGCCGCCAGCGCCCGGCCCAGCGCCTCACCGTGCAGCGCCGTGCGCGAAAACAGGTGCGGCTGGAACACCGCCACCACGCGGCGCCGCGGGAACGCCTGCCGCGCCGCGGCGAGCGTCGCCGCGACTTCCGTCGGGTGGTGCGCATAGTCGTCCACCACCGTGACGCCGCCCGCTTCGCCCACCCGCTCGAACCGGCGCCCCACGCCGCGGAATTCCGCCAGCGCGGCGAGCGCCCGCTCGAGATCGGCGCCCAGCTCGTGCACCACCGCCACCGCCGCCGCCGCGTTGCGCAGGTTGTGGAGCCCCGGCACCCGCAGTCGCAACGCGAGCGCGCGACCTCCGGGCAACTCGATCCGCGCCGTCGAGCCGCGCTCCCCCAGCGCCGGGTCGGCGATGCGCACGTCCGCTCCGGCACCCAGTCCCACGCGCCACACCGGGACGCCGAGTCGCGCCGCCACGCGGGCCGCACCCGCGTCGTCCGCTCCCACGATCGCCCGCCGCGCCCGAGCCGCGAACTCGGCGAACGCGTCTTCCAGCGCCGCCACGCTCCCGCCGTAACACTCGAGGTGGTCGGCTTCGACGTTGTTCACCACCGCCACGGTCGGCGCAAGCGACAGAAATGCACGGTCGAACTCGTCCGCCTCCACCACGTAGAGCTCGCGGCCGCCCACCCGCGCGTTGCCGCCCCACGTAGCGACACGGCCGCCGGCGAGTCCCGTAGGATTTCGCCCGGCGGCCGCCAACGCCTCCGTGACCATCACCGTGGTGGTCGTCTTGCCGTGCGTCCCCGCCACGGCGACCACCGTTCCACCGGCGACGGCCTGGCTGAGGGCGTCAGCCCGCCGTACCACCGGGACCCCTAGGGCGCGTGCTCGCTCCAGCTCCGGGTGGTCCCCCGGCACCGCTGCGGTGACTACGAGCGCCCGGGCTCCCACCACATGCCCCGGATCGTGGCCCCGCCATATCTCCACCCCCAGGGCTGCCAAATCGGCGGCGCCGGAGGGGTCGTTATCACAGCCGGTGATCGTGGCGCCTTGCTGCCTGGCGAGGAGCGCCAAGCCGCTCATGCCCGCTCCGGCGATCCCCATGAAGTGGACCGGGCGGGGATCCACCGTCGCAAACAAGTTCATTAGTGGGGGGCTAATATAGCGAATCTACGAAACTTGCGAAAGAGAGCACCACGTTCTTATGAGACAACTGTCAAGATCTTCGACACGATGTCCCGG
>WNGC01002924.1_pt1 | contig 10393 bp, 10 predicted proteins | sample 5400051 | NCBI WGS metagenome assembly WNGC01 (sample SAMN13153368, study PRJNA577476) | soil metagenome | isolation source: 20 cm soil or saprolite under grassland replicate 2 | place: USA:California | collected 2016-06-15 | reverse complement strand
TCCTGTTCGACCGTGACACCAAGTTCGGCGGCGATGTGGTCGAGTTTCTCCATGCCAGTTCCATGAAACCCATTCGCACCAGCGTTCGGAGCCCGTGGCAGAACGGAGTGGCGGAGCGCTGGGTCGGCAGTGTTCGCCGCGAAGTGCTTGATCACGTAATCCCACTCAACGATCAACACCTCCGGCGACTGGGGCGTGAATATATCGCCTATTACCGGGAAGACCGCACGCACATCGGCCTAAAGAAGACGACGCCGGCGGGCTGGCCGGTTGAGCCACGCCCGACCGAACCACGCCAACCTCGGGCCCTGCCTCGCATCGGCGGTCTTCATCATCGGTACACCTGGTCGACAGCTGCGTGACCGAAGCCGGCCACGGTCGCATGACGTTACATCGAGCTATCGATCGCAATCCATCTCGGTCCGATACAACCGAACAGCCACGCGCCGGAGGCATGCGTTAAGGGTACGGACCATCTATGCGGCGCAGATCTAATTTTGATGACTGACAAGTCGAGGAAAATTCAACTATCGAGAAAACGAAAGAAGTCTTTCGGGCTCGGGAACAAACAAGAGCTTACCCCTACGGAGCACCAAGCCTTCTTGTTCCAGACGCCGAAGGACACGGCACGTATGTTCGGGAGTGACAGCGAGTAACTCAGCGATCTCCCATTGTTTGAAAGGGAGCTGCACATTGCGCCCAGCCGTTGGTTGAGATGAATGAACCCCGAAAATAAGTTGGGCAAGCAGCTTGGCAAGACGATACTCAGTAGAATGCGAGGTTAGCTCCACTATATTTAAAAGATGATCGTGAACGTCCAAAGCTAGAAGTTCATTTAAGTATCTGCAGAATGTAAATCCAGCGCGCATTGAGTCCCGAATCTCTGCCCCCGAAATCCGCATCAATTGGCAATGCGTAAGAGTTACTACTCCGGTAAGCTGAGGTTGGTTCAAAATCAATGCAGTAACCCCGAGCAACCATCCTGAAGGACGGACGCCCACGATAATTTCCTTGCCGTCTGAATCAACGTGAGTCAGTTTGACCAGCCCCGAAGTAATCAAAAAGACCGTGTCCGTCAACAGTCCTTGAGGAAATAACGGAGTTCTTGGGGGGTATTCAACCATAGTGGCAGAAGCGCAATTCCTCAAAGCTTCAATCGTCTGAGCGCCGAGTCGAGGTGTTTGATTTAGTAGCCGCTTGGGACTTGCTGCATCCGTAGCTCTACGCCCATATGAACCTCGTCGCTCTACAGGTAGTGTGTTCAACATTCTCGTCCGAGCTGAATCCAATGCCCAAGAATCGCAAGAGTCTGTGTGGCTGCAGCTAAATCAAAAAACGCCGATGTACCGGTATATTGATTTATAAGCAAGAACCGATGCGTACCGTGCCAGACTCCTTTGGAGATGAGAGCCGTCGAGGCTCCCGGGGCGTATTGAGTCACGAATCGCCTGAAGTTCGGCAGTCATCTGACGGGCGAAATTTTCGATGAACTTCGACCCGTTCATACCAACGGTCTTGCGTTCATTCGCGAGCGTCTGCATGGTAACGAAGCTGTTGCGCTTGCCAAAACACTGAGTCCGTCGGTTGAAATCGGTAACCGCGAACGGGCTGACATCTGCGTTGATCGTCTTGATGACTGGACAATTGAATTGTAGGAGCAAGAACCAAGAGGGGCAACGTAAGGAATATGACCGCAGCCCGAGTATCAAGGTTTGTCGTGCAACAGCTTTTCGCAAGCATCGACCGACTTTCATCGGCAAACTGTCAAAACATTCGAACATTATTTGTCTTCTTTCGATGAATGCCTCCCGACAGGACTATAGAGAGTCCAACACGGCTGAGTTTTCGCATACGAGTCTCGCTGTCTGCCATGCGGGCACACTTGCAGAGAAGAGCCCAAGTTGCCGGCTCGCGGCTGAGATGGACGGTCGCACCCTAAAAAGTTCGAGCCGCGCAACATCGGTTAGCCAGCATGATTAGCCCGACTTCCGCGGCGCGGAAGTTAGGTTAGGCAGCCGACAATTAACTGTCAATTGTGCGATCCTGCTAAAAATTGTTAGCGCTTAGCATAGGTCGGACAAGGACACACTAGCGGTGCCAACTAGAACGAAGGGGCATCATACTGGTCCCCCAATAGAAAGCCCGGCTTTGTGTGCCAGGTTGTACTTCGACGGCCCTTTCATCTTATCATCGCTTTAATGTTTAATTTGCGAGCGCCTTTTGTCTTCACGAGGTCATCTATTTGCTTGTCTAACAATTTGACCCGGTACTGCCTAGGTGTCAGGCCCTTAAACTTCACAAAGTCGTGATAGAAATTGCTGATATCGCTGTATCCTGACTCATCCGCGATTTGCTTGATGCTCTTTGCCTGATCGCAGAGCTTCTCCATGGCTTTTCTGATTCTCACTTCTCGCAGGTAACGCCTAAAAGTGATACCGGTGCTCTGCTTAAAGAGCCGATACAGATGAGCCTCGGAAATTCCGAGTAGAAAGGCAATTTTGCCCAAGGCCAGGTTTAACGCACCGCGATGCTCCTCAACTAGGTTCATAAGTACTCGGATTCGCGGGTCGGGGGCCGATAGTAGCTTTGCTCGTTGAGGAATAGGCATGCTGCATTTGTCCGATTTATGTAATTGAATATAGAGATAAATAGTGACGTGTCAACAGTACTTTAGTACTTTCAGCAGTCTCGGAACTTTGGCGCGGGGAACGGCGGCTTATGCGACGCGAGGAGAAATTGCTGAGCCAATAGGCCTCGATGATTTCGCCATTCTGATGGTGCTGGCGATAACGGATTACGCGCACGGTGTCCCACTGCAGCTCTCCCAAGGGTCAAAGTCGTCCGCGTCCCAGATCTCGACGCGATCGGTGCCCTCTCGGAACTGTAAGTCTGGCGGTTTGCAGTGAAAGCGCCGCTGCGCCGCAACAGATCTTTCGCCGGGATCTTGTGGTGGGAACGCCCATCGCCGGGGGACTGGAAGTAAGCGGCCAGGTGGCAGATGCTGGCTGACGTACTTCCACAGGCGGCGTGGGCTAGGGCTCTTCAGTGGCGCTTCCTCTTTTTCTTGCGCTGCTGGCGGGCCAAGACTAAAAACTAGGCGGTCGAACCGCAGCATCATGCTGGTATGGCCTTTGATTTTGCTAGGCTGTAGTTCGCCAAATCGTAGCGCCCTGCATTAAGACGATTTGTCTCCACTTGACGCGAGCTCGTCGGTTTGGGATTGCAGGCTGAGTTGTCACCCGGCGAGAGATGCTCGCAGAAAACGTGAACCGTGCCTCGGCCGGGTTCAAGAAAAAGAGTTTGGTCTTCAGAATATTAGCTCTTGAGTCTAAGCTGCCACCGCATAACGATGGTGCAGGCCACCGAGTCTCGGAAAGGACTGAATCTTGCACTCAGTCCCAGAGCGGCTCGCTGTGGGCCGGCGTGCTGGCGTGTCCTTCGCGAGTCCGAGATGAGTCCGGTCCTCGTGGTAGTAGAGCAGGTAGGAAGACAGAGCCGTTTGAGATGCCGCTCATTCAGGATGATCACCTCGTCCAGCAAGTCGCGTCGGCAACTTCCCACCCAACGCTCCGCAACACCGTTCTGCCACGGACAGCGAAAGGCCGTGCGAATTGGCTGGCTTCCCATGTCCTTCACAGCCGAAACCACATCGGCTCCAAACATTGTGTCGCGGTCGAACAGTAAGAATCTGTGCGGCTGTTTGTAGGCTCCCCTGTGCTGCGCAAAAATCTCGCCCTAGTTCGAAGTCTGACCGGCCCAAGAGATAAACCATCCGCTTAACCTTTATATCCATCGTTGCCTGACAGGAGAGGTTGTAATCGTGGAATTCGAGTTCGTGGTGGAGATGAACTGGGTACAGATAGGAACCAACGAGTTCTTCCCCCAACTTATTCGTCTCGCTGCAAACGAAACGCACCTACGCGGTCTGCCAGTTAATCCTGCAAGCTCACAGCTGTTAGAACTCGTCCTGCTACGATGACATAACGCCCAGAGAAATGAGTTAAAGTACGGCCTTTGACAACTGGCCCTGAGACTAACAACCGCGCGCGAAATCTCCTGGAGCTTGGATCGAAGCTGACAAGGACATCTTTGAACCCGAGCCATTTGCCTGCTATCGGAAACCAAGCCTTATAGATGCTTTCCTTGACACTGAACAGCACGCGATCCCAATGAATTCCATCGTTGGGCGACGATTGCAGCCATTCGCATTCACGACTCAGGGCGACCAAATCAAGAGTGCCCTCCGGCAGTTTGTCGTGGATTTCGGCATCGATCCCAATCGTGACGAACCGTGTCCGGTGAGCGACAGCAGCCGCACAATAGCCCGTGCAGTGGGTTATGCTTCCTACGACGCCTAATGGCCACAAGGGCTGACGCTGCCTACCTGGGACGATCGGAGTGGGAATAAGTCCAAGCATCGCTAAGGCTCTCCGAGCGCAGCTTCTACCAATTGAAAACTCTTTGCGCCGTCTCTCTGTGACGTGGCCCAGGGCCGCTTCCTCCTCTGGTAGCAGTTCCTCCTCGGGTAGCAGTTCATCGTCTTGAATGTTACCTATGACTTCGAACGCCACAATGCCTTGAGACAGAATTTCTGAAATCATTCCTGAAATCATTCTCCGCTTATATCACCTTATTGCGGTCGATTACCAAGCGCTTGAGAAACAGCACAGACTTCCGAGCCGAGGGCTCGCGAAGTCCGCGCATGGATTAGTTTACCATAGAATAGTTTATTGACCAATAACATAGCCCTGCGGAATCGCAGACAGCTTGGGCTACGCAAAGGCCGCCACAACTTTCCGGGTTCCAGAATCTGGAGACCAGTTGCTCACTGCGTGTGTCCAAGTGAGATTGTTCTGAATAAGAAGATCGCCAGGAGCGAGTTTGCGCATAATCTTGCACTCGAACAAGTTTGAGTATTCGACTCCAGAATGCCATATTCGTCTTTTAGCGTCAGAGTCCATCTGACAGAGTTCGAGTCCACGTGAAGGTTCTCTGAGAAGTCTAGATTGTCGCAGCATCCGCTCGAATTGACCCACCGAGTCGAAGTCCGCGCCATCAACGCTATCCCAATAGACATTCACTTTCCGATTTAGGACGCGAGAATAGGTCTTTGTCGGTTTTGCTAAGACATCCAGGACCGTTAGTCCAGCGATCTTGGTCTCATGCTCTGCAAGAACCTGATCATCGTCTCTCAACAAATCGGCCGGTAGGTTGAGTTGGTACAACCCTTTCGCCTGCATGATCTCTTGTCGTGCGAGCGTCCTACCTTCTTTCAGTCGCGCCCTGGCTAATCTCTCCCGGACGCGCTCCCAACCTTTCCCAGAATCATCTGCTTTCATTAGAATTGTTTCTCCGCCGTTTGTGCTGTTTTCGTAGCAGAAAAATGAGGCAAGCTGCATTCCGATGAAACTGCTTCCTTCCGAGTGAGGCGTCACAAACTGATAGTCGCTTCGCTTGTTGACGCTCATGAAGTATTTGCCGATGTTGTGTCGATGACCCAAAAAGCTTGCAAGGCCCGCATGCAGTTCTAATCCCTCGTGAAGTCCTAAACTTTCTGCGACTCCGCGTATCACCTGGTCCGCTTGTATTGGGGACAGATTTGGGACCAACAGGACAAGGTCTTTTTCTAACGATTTCACGATGTGGTTGAAGTCTACTCCCAAGTTCTTACATTCGATCATCACAAGCTTCTCAGGGCTCTCGGGCACATCAAATCCACTTGGCGTCATTTGCTCACCCTACCGTTAACTACCGATACAGGAGATTTGCCGTCTCCCCATAAAGCATTTCCCGTTCATTCTGGAAGGCTAGATTCAGAACGGCCCTTCGCGCAGTGATACTCTGCAGTTCGGGCACCCGATGTAGGCATTTATCTGCTCTCAATAAATATGCGTCTCGAGTTGCATGGTGTCGAATTTGGACAAGCCCCTCGGTTCGTGCCACCTCTACTGCACCCGCCACCTGTTTGTACGCGTCTACATGATGTCGGGCACAAAAACTGTGCCATTCAGGAATAAACTCCAAGCAGCCTCCTTCAGCCTGGCTAGGTGCATCGAAGAACAGGACTAGCGCAAAAGGCGGATCGTCCAGGTGCCAACCATGGGTTGCCTGCTTTCCTTCCAAAAAGTTCGCAACCATAAACTCCTGGGGGTGCTGACACGCAAAAACAGGTCCCCCTGTGATCTCACGAACCAGCATCTTGATATCGAAGTGGAGATAAGTGGAGAACAAAAGCGGGGAGACACTACAAATCACTTGTGCGCCGACGGTCTGCAGCCTTCTCGGTGTTTCATATCCTGGCATTGTGAAGTCTCGCTTTGCCGCATGTATCTGGAGGTTCTGGACTTCCTCTCGAAGCAGGTCGAACGATTCAGGGCAAAATAGATGTGGAAGCGCAACATATCCGCACAAGTTGAAAGAGGACCTTAGGTCAGCTAAAAGTACATCATTCTGGTATTTAGCTTCGACTAGCTGAAAAAGCGCTCCCGGGTTAGATAGCCGATGGGTTACTGTCGCCTCTCGCATACCTCCTCCTAATAGCCGCCGACTTCGTGAACAGTCGAGTTTTTCCCGGAACGTAGAGACTTGCATTGTCCCTTATCAAGGACGCAGATGCTTTACGTCAATGCCCCGGGTAGACCCATGTAGCAGCTGTTGCCTTTAGCCGCTGCTCCAAGGAACGGTGATGATAGTGAGTTGGACCGCGTCACACGGGGCAATCTATCTGAATGGCGGCAGTCTACCCGGCGCAAGACGGAAACCATGTACAGTGCCAAAACTCGTTTCCGTTTCGATTTGAAATTACGGTCTCGTAAGCGGTCTGTACTCCAGCGCCAGCGACTGGCTCATGGGATTCTATTCGCCAGCAGTTGCGGCATTGAGAAACGACGAAGTTGATTCAGATCAATGCAAGCGAGCAGTGTACGATCTAGGGTAGGCTGCCCAACGTTGAATCCGGCATTTTTTCGGTTTCGCACATTTCTACCTAATGATTTAGAAATTGGAACCTCAGTGGCGGCAGCTTGGTCACGCGAAGCCAGGCGCAGTGCCGATAAGCATACAGTTATCGGGAAATGCGAAAGGAGACTTGTATGAATGAAGCAACCAAAGACAAAAACACGTACAGGGTGGTTGTGAACCAAGAGGGCCAGTATTCAATATTCTCGGTTTCGAAACGGATCCCTTCTGGCTGGACTGATATAGGGAAGTCTGGAACTACAGCTGAGCTGTTGGCGTATATCAAAGAGAAGTGGACCGATATGACACCGGTTACTCTTAGGAGTGAGCTGTGAGTTGCTAATACAGGAGCCTGGCTGACCCTTTCTACCCGAACAAGACGCGGCAGGTCGGCGTCCGTAGGTGGAACGGCCAGTCGCGCCGAGGGACCCTGATGACAGTTCCCGCAGCTCCTTGCTCATTTTCACTCGAACTTCTAGATTACTCCCCACCATCGCAAGCAGGCCGATTGAGTTGAGCCCAAAAATGTCGGAATACGGGAACACCAAGTTTAGAGCAATTCATGTCATTTAACGTTCAACGTTTTTTTTGCGAGCGTCCTCGTAGCGCCCTCAGCTTATGAATCGCACGCTTCATTTGGCCTAAGAGTCTTTTAGGGCCTGACATCAAAAGACCGCGTCAACACAAAAGGTGTGCGTCAAGTCGTGCCCTCAATCTGTTCTGATTGAATTCCCCGAAGGGAGTTGCACATGGAGCTTCCAGACAGCACCGTACATCCGCACAATGAGTGGCCACCGGAGACACCAAGCAAAGCATCTCCCGCGCAACATGAAATCTGGCTAGCGCAACGATTCAATCCTGATCTCTCGTTTTCTCTGGGAGTATACGCCGAAATATACGGGCAGGTTGATCGGAAAGTCCTGGAACAAGCGGTCGTTGCAGTCGTGGATGAAACTCCGGCGCTTCGGTCGAGGTTCAAGATTGTTGATGATGAAATTCGCCTAGTCCGGCGCTCGACCATCGACAGGCCATTTACTTTCATAGATCTAAGTAGTACTACCGATAATCAACATAAGGCAGTCGCGTGGATACAAGAGGATCTTGGCCGACGGCGCTGGCCCGAAGATGGTAATCTGTGTGCTTTCGCCTTGATCCGGCTGTCTGCCACCTACCATTTGTGGTATCAGAGATACCACCACATCATCATTGATGGGCGCAGCGTCGCCCTGATTGCAAGACGCATTGCGGAGATCTATTCCTTCCTTATACGAGGTCGGAGCTTGCCTCTTTCGAGGACATCCGACCGATTCTTGCCCAAGGGATACACCGAGTATAGGTCATCGAGTCAGTTCTTGGATGACCAAGCATTCTGGAAAGAATATTTAGACGGACCATTGTCTTCGGCTTGCCTTTCTCGCGCTAATAGACTGGGCCGACCGTGCTCATATAGCAACGTCGTCTCGACAGTCCAGGAGACAGAACGACTCGTTGCCACTGCAAGACAGCTCGGTATCGGCGAAATGCAGATCTGGGTGGCTTTGATAGCGATTCATTTTCACCTGCTCACGGATAAGACCGATTTGCAGTTCAGTCTGCCTATCGCCAACTGCAGCAGCCGAGTTGACAAAGGCACGCCTGGGATGACTTCGAATGTCTTGCCACTTCGTTTGCGACTAGAGAAAAATGATCGTTTATGTGACGTGGCTTTCAAAGCGGCGGCTGAGACTACGCGTGTATTGCGCCACAGGAGGTATCGAGCTGAGGATATTCGGCGTGACAATAGTATCAAACAGGGCTGCTGGTTTGGCCCCGCCATCAATTTGATGAATTTTGATGGCGGCGCCCCGTTTACGGGGTGCCAATTCTTTTGGCACATCGCGTCCCTTGGCCCGATCGACGATTTTACAGTTGCAATCGTTTGCGCTGGCAAAGGTGCGGAGCACCAGCTTATTCTAACCGACGTGGTGTCCGTGCATTCTGAAACAGAACTGCGGGCACACGCAGACAGCTTACTAGAGATTCTCCATCAGTTCCTCAAGGAACCCGGTCAGAAAGTAGAGACACTTAGAAAGAAGGCTGCCGCTCAGACAGATCCTTTGTTGGATGGAAGTTTCTATGCCAGGCGTGGCCGGCTTGATTGCGCAGCGTGTATGCGCTGGACCGTACCTGCTCAGAGTCTCGCGAAGCTAGTTAGTTCTCTGGTTCTTAATGGCTCCCATCCGAACCCGCTAGGTCTACCCAAGATTCTGTTGCGTGATCACGTGGGTTGCTTCACCGGTTTGCAAGTTCTGACGCAGCGGTCCGACGCACCTCCCGGTACTCTGCTCAAGATCGAACCGGACCGGTGGCGAATCGCAACCATCGATAATGATATAGCGGTCGCCCACTTTGTTAGCCTCGTGGGAGATCCGATCAATGCAGAAACATTGGCCTCGCAATGTGGCTACCGCGAAGGTGACGGCCTTCCCGTAATAGACGACAAACAAGCCGAGGAGCTTACAAATGCATACCGAGCGGTCATCAAACACGAGCCGTTTTGGGTTCAGCGACTGGCGCGCGTTAGGTGGTTGCAGCTGCCTTATGAGCACAACGATTCGCTTTCTCTCAAACCCAGATGGCGAGCTACCGATTGGCATCTGCCAGAGGTATTGTTGGGAACTGCCGCGGCTCAACGCTTTGAATATGTGTTGACCGCCTGGATCATCTACCTGGCACGGCTTACGGGTGAAACGTCATTTCAGCTCGGCTGGAGAGTACCAACTACGCCTGGGATGTCCCGCATCTTTGCGCGGTGCGTTCCAATGGGAATCGGTTTGCTTCACGGCGAGCCTGTGTGTGAAGTAATTAGAAAACTAAGAATTGAAATCGCTGAAATCACAAATCACCTTACTTATATTCGCGATGTGGTTGCTCGTTATCCTCAGCTCAGGTCATTAGAGCCGTTCTTTTCCCCGCGACCTTGGAGCGTGGCTGTCGCACTGGTTGAAGACTACATTGTGGACAGCGCGTCGTTTCCCTCTACCGCTACTTCGAGTGCGTTCGCGGATGCTCATGGGGAATTACTGACGTTGGAGATCTGTCCATCGGACGGAAGATTTCGCTGGGTCTACAATACCGCTCGCCTGAAACAAGAGTGTTTCACCAGGATGACAGCTCATCTGACAAAGCTCGTTAAAGGGGTAGCAGATTCTAGACTAGCTGACACACCCATGGAACAAATTGATCTGCTTGGGCCGGAGGAGCGGGAGCTGTTGCTGGAGACATGGAATGCGACGGAGGCGCCCTATCCCGAGCATGCGTGCATTCAGGAGTTGTTCGAAGAGCAGGTGCGCAAAAACCCGGAAGCCACGGCGGTGGTGTATGAGCAGCAGTCGCTGAGCTATGGGGAGTTGAACCGCCAGGCGAATCGTCTGGCACACCATCTGATCGGCTTGGG
>WNGC01002921.1_pt1 | contig 10398 bp, 10 predicted proteins | sample 5400051 | NCBI WGS metagenome assembly WNGC01 (sample SAMN13153368, study PRJNA577476) | soil metagenome | isolation source: 20 cm soil or saprolite under grassland replicate 2 | place: USA:California | collected 2016-06-15 | reverse complement strand
CCGATCCGCGCCAAGGCGCGCATCCCGATTGGGGCACGCTCGTCTACAATTACGGCCGCAACGAAGTTCAAAACTATCTCATCTCCAACGCCCTCTTCTGGCTCGACAAGTACCACATCGACGGCCTCCGCGTGGACGCCGTCGCCTCCATGCTCTACCTCGACTACTCCCGCAAGCCCGGCGAGTGGATTCCCAATCAATTCGGCGGCCGCGAGAATCTTCACGCTATCGATTTCGTCAAGCGCATGAACGAGGTGGCTCACGGCAAGTTCCCCGGCGTCCTCACCATCGCTGAGGAATCCACTTCCTGGCCCGCCGTCTCACGCCCCATTTATCTTGGCGGTCTCGGTTTCAGCTTCAAATGGAACATGGGCTGGATGAACGACACGCTAAAATATTTTTCCCACGACCCCGTCCACCGCAAATATGAACACAACAAGCTCACTTTCTCGCTTCTTTACGCCTTCACTGAAAATTTCCTTCTTCCTTTCTCCCACGACGAAGTCGTCCACGGCAAAAATTCGCTCCTCCACAAAATGCCCGGCGACTTGTGGCAGCAATTCGCCAATCTCCGCCTCCTCTACGCCTATCAGTACGCTCACCCGGGCAAGAAGCTCCTCTTCATGGGTCAGGAATTCGCCCAGCGTCCCGAATGGAGCGAAGCCCACAGCCTTGACTGGCATCTCCTCCAGCACGATTCCCACCGCGGCATCCAGCGCCTCGTCAACGATCTCAATCATGTTTATGCCGCCGAGCCGGCTCTTCATCAAGTTGATTTCGACTGGCACGGTTTCGAATGGATCGACGCCAATGACGCCGACAACAGCGTCCTCACTTTCATCCGCCGTGGCAAAAACCCCGAAGACCTCATTGTCGCCATTATGAACGCCACCCCGGTGGTCCGTGAAGGCTATCGCCTGGGCGTCCCCAATCCTGGCCTCTACCGCGAAATCATGAACACCGACGCCGCCCTCTACGGCGGCTCCAACGTCGGCAACATGGGCGGCCAGCAATCCGCCGACCAGCCCGCCCAGGGCCGCCCGCAATCCCTCGTTCTCACCCTTCCACCCCTCGCCGCTATCTATCTAAAATGGAGTCCGCAGTCCTGACGAGGCCCCATGAGTTCACCCACAACGGAACGGATACAGGAATCGCCTGATCCCTCAAAGCTCGATCCTGCCGTTTCCGCCGCAAGCATGTCGCGTGTCAACGCCAGACTCATCAACTGGTCGGCGTTGCTCTTTGCGATCCTGCAAAGCGTCTGCAGCCTCTTTATCGCGCTCAATGGTGTCCGCCTATTGATAGGAGTTGGCGCTTTCGCCGCTGCTTCTGGCGCCTTGAAGCTGGCCGACCGTATGCACGTTGCTGCGATCCGCATCCCCATGATGCTTCTCGCTTTGGCTGGCTCTGTTCTGAATCTCGTTGTTCTTTGGCAAGTCTGGAGGCTACGGAGGCGCCCGGCTTCATCCTGGCGTCAATCCGCCGTACCGAAGCAAAAGTTAGCGTCGGAATGGTTGCAATTCACTCTGTCTGTCCTCACCCTTTTGTTGCTCGCCGCCGAGTTTGTCGCTCATCGCATCCTGTTCGCCGGCCGCTGAGCATTCCCTATTTCTGTCCGCCCACCGGCGGCTCCTGTTTCGTCTTCTCAATCTCATCCTTCAGCCGCTCATGCAGTCTCTCGCTGTACCCCACGGGTAGTTCAAACGTCCTGTCGTCTGCCGTCAAGATCAGAATATTCCGAGTCGAATCCAGTATCGCCGAGCAGATTTCGCAGTGTTCCAGATGCAGCTCGATCTCTTTGCGCAGTTCGGCATCAACCGCCTTGTCGATGTACTCCGAGATGTGTTCCCACACGTGTTTGCAATCCAGTTTCATAGCGCTCTCCCGAAGAACCCCCTGCGTGCCGGAGCCGTCGTTTTTAGGAACGGTACCAGTCGTTTTTGCAGCATCATTCGCGCGCGGTGCAGCCGTACTTTCACCGCGCCAGGATTGATTCCCAGCGCCTGCGCCGTTTCCTCGATGTTTTGCTCTTCGAGGTCTCTCAAGACAAAAACTTGCCGGTAGATGTCCGGCAATTCCGCCACCGCCACTCGCAGCGCTTCCCTCAGTTCCTTCCGTTCCAGCGCCTCCAGCGGAATCTCCCGCCAGTCCGTCAGCGGCGCCGGAGTGTAATCGCCTTCATGACCTTCTTCCTCTTCCTCGATCGAATTCTCCGCCGCCCCCTTCGCCTTTCTCAGTCGTTTTCGTCCTTCATTGATCGCGATGGTCGTTAGCCAGGTGCTGAACTTTGCATCCCCGCGAAACGAAGCTAGATGCCGGTAAGCGTTGATCACCGTCTCTTGCGCGCCATCCTCTGCCTCGGTCTCATTTTTAACAATGGCAAACAGCGTCAGATACACCATCCGCTCATACGGCCGGATCAGCTCATGAAACAGTTCCTTCTCGCCCGCCACTATCCGCGCGATCAGCCCCGCCTCATTTTTATCAATTATTTGCATGACAGACAGTGGTCGCCCGCTTTTTATCTTAAAACTTCTCCAGCCTCGCCACTCCAAAAATCGCGTGGAACCTTTCGCAGTAAATCGCCACCGCTTGATACTTGTTCAAATCTGCGCTACCCGGCAAATCATAATTCTGATCGCCCTGATTGCCCTGCAACGTTCCAAGTTCCACGTTATCAAGATCACCTCTCACAATCTCCTGATCAAGCGCCTTGTCCTCCGCATGCACCAGCAGCACATGCACGTCCGGCCCGTTCGAAGTCGTGAAATCCGAAAGCCGCAAGTATTCCTTGCCATCCGCGGATTTGTAAATCGTCGCACGCCCGCTCGTCTGGTGAACCTTCCCTTCCAGCTTTCCTGTGTACAGTGCTTCCGGCTCCGCACTCAACGCCGCCGGCGCCGCCTCATTCACTTTCTGATTGATGAACAGCTTCTCCGGCCGGAACGCCCACCAGGCGCCTACAAGAACCGGAACCCCGGTCACGATTAGCATCCACCTGTTGCGTGACAACCACGAATCTCTATTCGTATTCATCGTTTTTCTTTCAAGAAGAAAATCGGGCAGTATGACCTGCCCGACCGTGCCTCTCTCCCTTTCGAATCCTTAGAACTTTTCCAGCGGCGCCGCCCCGAAGTTCGCGTTGAACCGCTCGCAGTAGATCGAAACCGTCCGGAACTTTGTCAGGTCCGTTCCCGCGGGAATTTCGTAATTCTGGTCGCCTTCATTCCCCTTCAGTTTCCCCAGCTCCACCTTTTCCGTATTGTCCTTCAGGAAGTTCGCATCATCCATCGCGTCCTTCGTCACCACCAGGATCACGTGCACATCCGGCCCGTTCGAAGTCTTGAAATTGGTCAGCCGCAGCACCAGCTTCCCATCCGCCTCTTGATACACCGTCGCGCGGCCCGAAGTGGCGTGCACCTTGCCGTGGAATTTGCCCGTCTCCAGCGTCTTGGCCTTGCCGTCGTGCATCATTTTGTCGTCCTGCATCTTGTCGTGCTTCATGTCGTCTTGTTTCATGTGGTCTTGCGCGTACACCGATGGCTGGAGCAAAAACGTCCCGGCCAGCGCCGTGCATGCCAAACCTGCCTTGATCGTCCGAACCATTCGAATCTCTCCTCTACATTGAGTTTTGGAGGGCGATTCCTCCGCCCGCTCATCCCGTTCGTCTCATACGAGCCCGCAGCCCGGCAAAGGTTACAGCCGGCATTCGCAAAACGCACGGCCCTCTCACTCCTCCCGCCGGTTACTTTTCGAGGGAAGCCTACCCGTGGCCCGCCGCAGGACTCGCGGCAAACAGGTATCATCACAATGCATAGGGAACTCTCATGCCTAGGAACTTCGCCATCCGGCTCAGGTGTCCTCGCGGGGACAGCGACTCCTGGGTCACCGTTGCGAACCGCGAGGAATCCTTTGAACAGATCCTCGAGCAGACTTGGGACTTCAAGTGCCGAGAACACGGTCTCCAGAAAGGAATTCCCCAGGAAGTCATGGAAGTAGCCCCCCTCGACGATCCTCGGCCCTCGCAAAGTACGCCGGCGTCTTCTGCCCTTCCTTTTCCGGCTACTCCGGTAAAGAAAACTCCCCGCTCCGGCGAGCGCATCTACATGCGCGTACCCGTCGTGATTTACGGTTTTGCTGGCAAAGCTGGCGCCTTCCACGAAGATACCCAGACGGTCATCGTCAATCCCAGCGGCGCCCTCGTCTCCCTAAAAACCAAACTCGCATTGGGCGACACCGTTTTTCTCATCCACAAGAGCAGCCGCCAGGAGCAGGAAGTCCGCGTCGTCTATCTCGACTCCTACTCCGACCGTGAAACTCGCGTCGGTTTGGCCTTCAAGAAGCCCATCTCCGACTTTTGGAAAAAGAGTCGCAAGAAGGCTCGCATCCCCAAGACTTTCCGCGTAATCGTCAAAGGTACGGACCCCAACGGCCATCCTTTTGTCCAGAGCGCCTACACCGTCGATCTCAGCCAGGAAGGCGCGCGTTTGGACGGCATCGGCTTCCTGACCAGCCCCGGCCAGACCATCGAAGTCCGCCGCCGTTGGCGCAAAGCCCGTTTCCGTGTCGTCTGGATCGGCCAGGTCGGCTCCTCCGAATCCAATCAGGTCGGCGTTTTCCGCCTCCAATCGGAAAAAGACATCTGGCGTGTCGAACTCCCGGAAACCGCCGCAGCCCCGCCTCCGCAAAGCCCCAAGCCCCCGAAATAAAAATTTCTCCTCCCTCATCGGGCTTTTCTTCGGTACACTCTGCGTGTCCACCATGTCCAAGCTTTCGCGCCGCAATGTGCTCAAGAGTGTTCTCTCCGGAGCCACCATGGCTTCTCTCCCTTCCGTCTCCTGGTCCCAGGAAAACGCTCCGCTAAAGCGCAAGGGCAATATCCGCCAGTCCGTTTCCCGCTGGTGTTACCAGAAAATTCCACTCGACAAGCTCTGCGCCTACGCCACTGAGATCGGTTTGAAGGCCGTCGACCTCCTCAATCCCGACGAATTCGAAGTGCCCGCGCGCTATGGCCTGGTCTGCAGCATGGGATACGGTGGCGGCGGCGAAATTCGCAGCGCCATGAACCGCGTCGAAAACCACGCCAAGATCGAGGAAGGTTTCCGCAAATACATTCCGCTCGCGGCCAAGGCCGGCGTCCCCAACCTCATCACCTTTTCCGGCAATCGCGATGGCATGTCCGACGACGAGGGCGCCAAGAACACCATCGTCGGCCTCAACCGCGTCAAGAAGATCGCCGAGGACCACGGCGTCACCATCTGCATCGAGCTTCTCAACAGCAAGGTCGACCACCACGACTACATGTGCGACCACTCCGCCTGGGGAGTGCAGGTCGTCCAGGCCGTCAACTCGCCCCGCGTCAAGCTGCTCTACGACATCTATCACATGCAGATCATGGAAGGAGACCTGGTTCGCACCATCCAGAAAAATATCGATTGGATCGCCCACTTCCACACGGGCGGCGTCCCGGGCCGCCACGAACTCGACGCCACCCAGGAAGTCCAATGGGACGGCGTGATGCGCGGCATCGCCGCCACCAACTTCCGCGGCTACGTCGCCCACGAGTTCGTCCCCATCCGCGACCCCCTGACCTCCCTCCGCCAAGCCGCCGACCTCTGCGATGTCTAACTCGATCCGCGCCTTTTCGCGTTCTACCTTCTCCAGCGGCGTCCCTTTAGGGCGGCATCTTTCTTTCTCTGACTTCTGTTGCCGACTAAATGGAATGGCGAGAATTGAGGAGTGGATGATGGCGGACGATGGGCGTTGCGGAACGGGAAGAAGGAGCAAATATCTTGCTGTAGATAATTCTGTTGCTGGGGAAGGGCAGGTCAAAAATTGAGGGCGCAACCGCCGTTAAGCTGGTTGCGCCCTCTAACTGAGCCGTAAAGTTTCTAACCTTCTCGATTCCCTCTGGTGGTGCAACCGCGGTTAAGCTTGTGGCACCCTCCAAACCGATTCGTCAAGGCTTCACGCTTCACCGTTCGGTCTCGCGGCGCAACCCGCCGTTAAGCTGGCTGTAAGCTCTCAACCGAACTGCAAAGTTTCAAACCTTCCCGAATCAGCCCAGTGACGTGACCGCCGTGAGGCTGTCGCGCCTTCCAGACGAAACCGTCAAGGCTTCGAGCTTCGCGATTCAATCTCGCGGCGCAACCGCGGTTAAGCTTGTTGCGCCCTCTAAATTGACCCGTAAAGTTCTAAAGCTTCCCGGTTCAATCTGACGCGCAAGATATTGTTTCCCGTTCGTGCCGTCAATCAAATTCTGCATGAACCGTTGTGCAAATCTGTGGACAGTTGTGCAAAATTCCCGCCGGCTTCTCGCGCGACAAATCCTGAAACGAAATGGGTGCGGGTGCCCTGCCGGGCGCCGCACCCTGGGATTCTCTTGAGGGTGCGGGTTTTGACTCTTCCTCCATCTTCGTGCCAATACCTTTTTTCTTGAGATTTTCTGCATCCCCGGCCTGGATCCCTCGAAGTCCACCCACTAGACTTTCGACCTTCTAACCCCCAAACGTTTCAACGTTTTTCCGCTCCATTCGAATGCTATCGAGTGAAGTATGTAACTAGTGTTAAAATACTCATGATGGCTTTCGATGTGGCACTCGCTTTAATATCCTCGTCAGCCTTCTGATTCTTTCTCCGGCCTAAGCACTGCTCCCTGCCCTAAACCCGTAACTCCCATGGAATCATACATCCTTTGTCGACCCCCACCTTCTAACCCCCATCGAATCATATCGTTAGAAAAACATAGAGGGGGGGGGAGGGGCCGCAACTCTCCAATCCCTTTCCCTAATTTCCTATCCCCTATCGATTTTCCGTTCAACCGCTTGTGCAATGCCTCTCCCGCAACCACTGCCCACCATCCGCCTCATGCCCGGGGGTTTCACCATCGTCCGCTTCTGTCTCCGTGAACTCTGTGCCCTCCGCGGCCTCTGCGTTAACTCCGTTTCCTTCTTTGGACTCTCAACTTTCGACCTTCCCAGGAAACTTTCCTTGCCTCCCTCTCGTACCTATCTCCAAGAACCGGCCCTGCGCCGACCAGGAGGCATCCAGTCATGTCCGACCGTAATAGGGGTTTCTTCGCCGGGACCGCTCTCATCCCCGCGGCCGCTCTTTTCCTTTCGCCGCTGGGCGTCTTAGCGCAATCCACCGCCGCCCCGGCAAGCTCCACCCAATCAACGACATCCGTCTCCAAGGACCGCTGGCTGCACGTCCGCGTCATCAGCTCAGACGCCAAAGGTGAGACCGTGCGCGTCAACGTCCCCCTCGAACTGGCTGAAAAAGTTCTCCCCGCTATTAACAAACATCGTCTCCAGGATGGCAAGATCAAGATCGACGACGCCCACGTCAAGGACCTCGACCTCCGCGCCCTCGTCGATGCCATTCGCACGACCAAGGACGGCGAGTTCGTCACCGTACAGAGCAATGATTGCGACGTTCGCGTAGCCAAACAGAAAAACCATCTGATCGTTCATGTCCTCGACAAGGAGAAATCGAAGAAGTCCGAGGTCGAGGTCAAAGTCCCCATGAAGGTCATCGACGCCCTCTTTTCCGCCGGCAAGGATGAATTGGATCTCGTCGCCGCTCTCCACGCTCTCTCAGAGCAGGGCGATACCGAACTCGTCTCAGTGAAGGATCAGGAGAACACCGTCCGCGTCTGGCTCGATTCCAAAAACCTCACGGACTGACAGGATTTGTAGTGGCGGCGGCATTTATCCCGGCCCGCTCGGGATTCCGCCATTTTCGGCGGGCAGGAGGCCCACATGATGCTACTCGCGAAAGCAGCTCTCGGACTCGGCGGAACAATCGTCCTCGCCGGCGCCTATACCATGCGGGAAGGAGTGATCCGCGTCGACGTCGACGAATACCGCGCTGGCGGCTCCCACGTTCACCTCTGGGTTCCGGCCGCGGCCGTTCCCATGGCCATGCATTTCGTCCCCAGCAAGCACATGCGCCACGCCTCCGAGCAAGCGCGCGAAGCTCTGCCCGTGCTTCATGCCATCGTCAAAGAACTGAATAAGTATCCTGATGCCGAATTCTTAGAAGTTGTCGATCGTGACCAGCACGTTAGGATGCGCACGCACGGAGGAAAATTGCAGATTGACGTCGAGGCGCCGGACCAGAAAGTTCACGTTCTCTGCCCGTTGTCGGCCATCGAAGACGTCACCAGCCAGCTCGAGGAACACGCCCCTGACGCCTAGAATTCCTCTTGTGAAGCTCTCGCACGGGTTGCTGAAGAAACTTTGACACGCAGGAGTTTTTCCTATTCTTGCCGCGGTTTAGCCCGATTCTGCGAATCAGTCAGTTCCTGCTGCCCGCCCTTTGCCTGCTGAAAATAAATCTCTTCAAACACCGCATCCTTCTTCCAACCCGCTCTGTGCAGGATGCCATGCCCATTTTCCACCATCACCGGATGACCGCATAAGTATCCCGTCGTCTCCTGCGGCCGCAACCCCCACTCATCCGCATACTTCCGTAAGAGATCATCCACCCGCCCGCTCTCGCCCTTCCAATCCAGGTCCTCCCACGGCCGGCTCACCGTGGCCACATACTTGAACCACGGCACCTCCCGCGCGTACCGCTCCAGCTCTTCCCTGTACCCGAACTCCCACGACCGGCTCGCTCCCTGCAGACAGTACAGCTTGTGGTCCCCGGGCATTGGGCTAGCGCCATTTTTCCAATCTCGATAGAGCGTTCGAACGTAACTAACAAATGGGGCGATCCCCGTCACCGTGGAGACCAGCAGGTGGCGCGTCCTCCCGCTTCGCAAATCCAGCGTGAATCGTCCCTTGGCGATTTTTCTGCACAGCAGCGTGTCGCTTTCTTTCAACTTGAAGAGATCCGGAGTCAGATCGCCCTGCGGCACCAACTCGACGAAAAACTCGAGCGACTCTTCATAAGGAGATGAAACGATGGAGTACGCTCTTTCGACCCGCTTTCCATCATGGTCAACTCCCAGAGTCGCGTACTGTCCGGCGCGGAATTCGAACGGTCCGCCGGGGTCGATTCGCACGATCCATAAATCGGGTGAAAGGTCGCGCCGCTCAAGAATCCGGGCTTGATAGTGCTTGTCCGGGGAAGGGGCCATCTATCTTTCTCCCATGAAGTTCAATTCATTTCACCAAAAAAAGACAACGGGCGGGGCCCACTCCAGCTCCGCCCGGAATTTCATTTTCCGTAAACCCGATCCCAATTCCTCTAGACGTGAACCCCTGGCCGGGACGGCGGAGTCACTCGTCGGGGCGCGGCCAGGGTCGATTAGAAATTATCAATTTCCCGCGCACAGAGCAATCCTTTGTCAGCTGAGTTTTTCGAGGAAGCAACCAAAAAGATAAGCCCGCAACCCGTCTGGACGGCGCGGTCTATTCGTAAGCGAGGGCGACAACCGGGTCGTAGCTGGCGGCGCGGAGCGCGGGGTACGCCGCTCCTGTCGCGGCTCCCACGAGTGCGAGTGCGGTCGCTGAAAAAATCCACGTCGGGGAAATCAAAAGCGTCAAGCCTGGATTCGTTTGTTTCAAAATCGCCTGCGTCAGAAAAGTAAGCGCAATTCCCAGACCGGTTCCCATCAACGTAAGGATGAGAGTTTCACCCAACAACATGCGCACAATGTCGAGTCTGGAGAAACCCAGCGCTTTGAGTATTCCGATCTCGCGCGTGCGCTCCAGCACCATGGTGTGCATATTCAAGAGGACCACGAGGAAGCTCACCACAATCCCGAGTGCCACCATGGTCCGCGTGAAGGGACGCAACTGCGGCAAATTCGAGGAAGTCATCAGGGTTACGTATTCCGACAAAGAGCGGACGCTGTACTCCGGCATCAACTTGAGAATCTGCGCGCGCGTGGCTTCGGTATCCCCTTTGCTTCTCACATAAAACATCGAAACGCGCCTTTCCGCCCCGGCGATCTCCTGCGCCGTTCGAATGGGAATGAAGTATCGCGCGCCTTTCCCATGCGCGACGATTCCACAGACTGTAAACGTATGACTTAACAGCGTGATCTGGCTCCCCACCTTCAAGTGGCGCGTTTGCGCAATGATGTCGTCAGCGATAGCATCGTCCGGTCCTTCGAACGGCCGCCCATCGCGGAACAGAAAACCCTTGCTCAGCGCGTTGAAGCTTTTGAAATCGATCCCGTACACCATCACTAAGTTCTTTGGTTCCGTGAGGATGACCGTTGGCGCGACCTCGTCCACGCCGCTTAATGATGCCATTTGTTCGCCGCGCGACTCCTGCATCCCAACGCTTACAAATGCGAAGAAAATCGAGGAGTTTGGCGGCTGAACGATGATATCCTCGCCGACACCCTCAACGCGCTTTCCCCATTCGGAAATCACGCCGGAAGTGAGACCTACGATCATCAGGACGAGAATCACCTGGATGGCAATTGCGGTCACGCTCAGA
>WNGC01002920.1_pt1 | contig 10401 bp, 10 predicted proteins | sample 5400051 | NCBI WGS metagenome assembly WNGC01 (sample SAMN13153368, study PRJNA577476) | soil metagenome | isolation source: 20 cm soil or saprolite under grassland replicate 2 | place: USA:California | collected 2016-06-15 | reverse complement strand
CGCCTGTCCGGCGACTACCGCCTCAATTTCGAAAAGCAGACGTTCGCGTTCTCCGGGATCGACCTCAAGATATCCGACGCCGCGCCGGGCTCCAAGGCGCCTCCGCTTTCGCTGAAGGGGGACGTGGAGTTCGACGCCTCGCCTCAAGCGATCCGTTTCACGCTCGCCGCGGACCAGGTGAATCTCGACCGCACTCTGCCGCCGCCTCCGCCGAAACCGGCGGCCGGCACGCCCAAGGGCGCGAGCGCGTCCTCGACGAAACCCGAGGAGCCGATCGATCTTTCAGCGCTGAAAGCGCTCAACCTGAAGGGCGACCTGAAGATCGAGCGATTGATCGCATCGAACGTGAAACTGGAGAGGGTGCACCTCGGCGTAAAGGCCGCGAGCGGCAAGGTCGATGCCGAGCCGCTGACGGCCGATCTGTATCAGGGCAAGCTCTCCGGCGCTGCGAGCGCTAACGCCAATACCAATCGCTTCGCGCTCAAGGCGGACCTCGGCGGCGTCACGTTGGGGCCGTTGCTGAAAGACGCTCTCAACAACGATCTTCTGGAGGGTCGGGGCAGCGTCGCGCTCGACGTGCAGACGGGCGGCGCGACCGTGAGCGCGATGAAAAAAGCGCTCTCGGGCAACGCCAGCCTGGCGCTGCGGGACAGCAGCCTGAAGGGCGTCAATCTGGGCGAGTTGCTGCGCAAGGCAAGATCCCTCCGCGGATCGAGTCCTCCGGCCGAGCAGGGGGCGACCCCGTCGGAGCGGACCGATTTCACCGAGCTCGGAGCGAGCTTCGTCATCAGAAACGGCGTCGCGCACAACGAGGATCTCTCCGCCAAGTCGCCTCTGCTGCGCCTTGCGGGCTCGGGCGACGTCGACATCGGGGCCGGCTCGATCGATTACCTCATCAAGGCTTCGGTGGTCGCGACCTCGGGCGGTCAGGGCGGCAAGGATCTCGCCGAGCTGCGCGGCGTCACCGTGCCGGTGAAGGTCCGCGGTCCGCTCGATGCGCCGCGCTTCCGTGCCGATCTTCGCGCCACCGTCGGCGATGCGGTGAAGCAAAGGGCCGAGGACAAGCTGAAAGAACGCGCGCAGGACCGGCTCAAGAGTCTTCTCAGGCGGTGAGCGCTCTCGCCGGCCGGCTCATACGCTGGCAGGTCCGGCACGGGCGTCATGACCTGCCGTGGCAGCGCACGCGCGATCCGTATCGCATCTGGCTCTCGGAAGTGATGCTGCAGCAGACCCAGGTCGCGACGGTCATTCCGTACTATGAGCGTTTCATCGCGCGTTTCCCGGACGTGAAGTCGCTCGCCGGGGCGCAGCTCGACGACGTGCTCGCGCTGTGGAGCGGCCTGGGCTACTACTCGCGGGCGCGCAACCTGCATGCCGCGGCGCAGGTCCTGGTCGAGTCCTGGGGCGGCCGGTTTCCTCGGACACGCAAAGCACTCGCATCGCTGCCGGGCTTGGGCCGTTCGACCGCAGCCGCGATCGCGGTGTTCGCCTTCGGCGAGCGCGAAGCGATCCTGGACGGAAATGTCAAGCGGGTGCTCGCGCGTCATTTCGCGGTGCGCGGCTACCCCGGAGAAAAACAAGTCGAGAATCGCCTGTGGAAGCTCGCCGAGTCGCAGGTGCCCGGGAAGGACGTCGAGCGTTACACCCAGGCGCTGATGGATCTGGGCGCAGGCGTCTGCACTCGAGCGCGCCCGGCGTGCGCACGTTGCCCCCTGAGGGCGAGCTGCGAGGCCCGCTCGGAGGGAAAAGTGGAAGCGTATCCGCGGCCGCGGCCGCGCAAGCCGGTGCCGCTCAGAAAAACCGCGATGTTGCTGCTCCTGCGCGAAGGTGAAGTGCTGCTGGAGAAGCGCTCGCCGGTCGGATTGTGGGGCGGGTTATGGTGTTTCCCGGAGATTTCCCCGCGCGCCGATCCGCGCGATTACTGTAGGCGCCGATTGGGCGCAAGGCTCGCGAGCGCTACGCGCCTGCCGCTTCTGCGGCACGGTTTCACCCATTTCACCCTGAACATCACGCCGGTCGTCTGCAAAGTGGCGAGCGAATCGCCATGCGCCTCGGAGCCCGGGCAAATCTGGCTCCCCCTCGAAGATGCGGCGCAGGCGGCGGTACCCGCTCCCGTGAGAAAACTGCTCAATTCTCTGCAGGCGGTTTAGCGGCGGCGAGACCGCGGCTTTCGAGAAATCGCTGCAGGATGGAAAGCCGCCCGAGGCTGTCGGTCAGCTCGAGGAGCTTCTGCTTGGCGACCAGGGGCACCGGGAGGATTTCGGTCAGGCGGTAGCCGACCCACGCGGCGTCGTCGAAGGCGTGCGGTTCGGCGAAAACGGACCTGCCCTGGTCGAGGACGACCATTTCCAGAAGCCGCGCGCAGGCGGCAAACTCGTCGGGAAGAGCGACGCTTGCGTCGGGAGCGATCAACTGCACTTCGGCCGAGATCAGACCTTGTGTGCTGGTTTCACGCTCGAGGATGCGAAACCGCTGGCCGCCGCGGGTCTTGAGGTTCAGGATGCCCTGCTGCTGCATGTCGCATTCCTGGATCTTCGCAAGACACCCGACTTCTTCAGGCACGGCGGGCGCGCCGACCTCGGACCCCTGGTGGATGAGGCACACCCCGAACGGTTCATTGCGCTTGAGGCATTCGCGCGTCATGTCCATGTAGCGCGCCTCGAACACGCGCAGCGGAAGCAGGCCTCCCGGAAAGAGCACCGTGTTGAGCGGGAAAATCGGGACGCGCGGCGATTCCAAGAGCGGGCCCGGCTCAGCGCTCTTCGCCCCAGCGGGGCATCAAATCGTGCTTGATCGCGAGGTGATCGAGTATTCGCGCCACGACGAAATCGACCAGGTCCTCGACGCGCTTGGGGCGGTGATAGAAACCGGGATTGGCCGGGAGGATGACCGCGCCGGCGCGCGCGAGCTTGAGCATGTTCTCCAGGTGCAGGGCTGAAAACGGCGTCTCGCGCGGGACGAGAATCAGCTTGCGGCCTTCCTTCAGCGTGACGTCGGCCGCGCGCTCGATAAGAGTGTCGGACAGACCTGCGGCGACCGCCGCGAGCGTGCCCACGGTGCAGGGGCAGATGACCATGGCGTCCGCGGGATTCGAGCCGGAAGCGACCGGCGCAAACCAGTCCTCGCGGCCGAACACGCGCAGTTGACCGCGCTTCGCCGAATAGCGCTCGCCGAACATACGCTCGGCGTCGGAGGCGCGCGGCGGTAGAGTGATCTCCAACTCCTGCTTCGCGACCACGTGGGCGGCCTGCGAATAGAGGAGGTAGACCCGGGCTTCGGCGCGTATCAGGGTTTCCACCAGCCTCAGGCCATAGGGCATTCCGGAAGCGCCGGTGAGCGCGACGGCGACAGTCGGATTCATGCCGCAGGGACGAGGTGCCGATGACGAACCAGCACCGGCGCGTGGCTGCGAAAATGTGCTCCTAGGCGCTCGACGAGGTACACCGAGCGGTGCCGGCCGCCGGTGCAGCCGACGGCGACCGTGAGCGAGCTGCGGCTGTCCTGCCCGTATTCGGGGAGCCAGGTCTCGACGAACCGTCTGATGTCCCCCAGCATCGTGCCGACCTTCGGCTCCCTCTCGAGAAACGCGACCACCTCCGCGTCAAGGCCGGTAAGCGGTCGCAGCCGCGGGTCGTAATGCGGATTGGGCAGACAGCGCACGTCGAACACCAGATCCGCGTCCAGGGGAACTCCTTGCTTGTAGCTGAAGGACTCGAACAGAAGCATCGTCGTTTCAGTGAGGATGTCGAGCCATTCCTTGATCCAGTTGCGCAGCGTGTTCGGCAGCAAATCCGTGGTGTCGAGGCGGTAGCCGATTTCACCCACCGGAGCGAGAACCTCGCGCTCGCGCGTCAGGGCCTCCTCGAGCGTGCGCGTCCCGGTAGCGAGAGGATGGCGCCTGCGTGTTTCGGAGAAGCGCCGGATCAGCGTATCGTTTTTCGCATCGAGGAAGAGCAGACGCAGGTCCACACCCTGGGCTTTCAGAGCGGCCACATATTCCGGGACGAGATCGAGCGAATCGCCCATGCGGGCGTCGATGCTCATCGCAACATGGTTGTGGCCTGCGCGGCGGAGCAGTTCCGCCGACCGCTGGAGCAGTGGCCCCGGGAGATTGTCGACGCAGTAGTAACCGCTGTCCTCAAGGGCGTTGAGGGCGATACTCTTGCCGGAACCCGAAAGCCCGCTGATGAGGACGAGCTGCATTTCGACACCTTAGCGGATTGGCGGAAGGCACGCAAAAAAGAGCCCTGGACGAGGGCAGTTTCAACTCTTCTTCATCTCCGCCTGCTGCCTCTGCATGAACTCGGCCGTCGAGTGAATCCCGCGAAGCTGAAGAATGTAGTTGCGCACGGCGGCCTCGAGCAACACCGCGAGGTTGCGACCTGCCGCAACGGGGATGACGACTTTCCGGACGATCACGCCCAGGATATCTTCCGACTGTTCGTGCAGCGGCAGTCGCTCCGACTCGTTCGCCCCCGGGCGATCGAGATGCACGATCAGCCGCAGGTTCATCTTCGGGCGCACCGCAGTCTCGCCGAATATCGTGCGGATGTTGAGCACGCCCAGGCCGCGCACTTCCAGAAAATCCTTCAACACCGGCGGGCAACGGCATTCGAGCGTGGACACCGCGATGCGCGAGACGTCGACGACATCGTCTGCAACGAGCCCGTGTCCGCGGCTGATCAGTTCCAGCGCGAGCTCGCTTTTCCCGGCGCCCGAATCACCCGTGATGAGCACCCCGAGTCCAAGCACGTCCATGCATACTCCGTGACACTGCGTGGTCTCCGCGAGGGCCTTGCCGAGATAGCGACGCAGCTGGTCGATGACTTGCGCCCCGGGCAGATCGGTGGCGAACACCGCCGTGCCCGAGGCCTCGGCCGCCTTCAGCATGCGCACATCGGCGGGCGCTCCGTCGGCGACGACGATGGCTACCGGGTGGACCGCGAACAGATTGCCGAGCGTCTGGAAGAGTTCGGCTTCCCCGAATGCGGCGAGGTGAGCGATCTCGTGGTTGCCGAGGACCTGGATGCGGTTGGGATGGATGAGATTGAGGTGCCCTACGAGCGCCGCGACGCCTGTACTGTCGCGCCAAAGTTTGGTCGCGCCGCCGGCCTTTCCGCCGATCCAGGCGAACCCGAGCTTGTCGCGATTGTCGTCATACAGCTGCGCGACGCTGATCTGCAACATGAGGCTGCCAGGCGGTGATGTGCTGATGAAGCGTGCCCGCGTCGGTATCGGTCGAAAGTTTCTCGCGCAGCTCGCGGTCGCTCAACATCTGTGCGAGCTCGGACAGGACGCGCAGGTGTTGCTCGGTCGCCTGTTCCGGCACCAAAAGCAGGAACACGAGGCTGACGGGCTTGCCGTCGGGCGCATCGAATGGAACCGGTTGTGCCAGGCGCACGAAAGCCCCGACTGCTTCCTTCAGACCCTTGATCCTGCCGTGCGGAATGGCGAGTCCCTGCCCCAGTCCGGTCGAGCCGAGGCGTTCGCGGGCAAACAGGCTGTCGAACACCAAGCTCCTCGCCACCCCCTGGTTGTTCTCGAAGAGCAGCCCGGCCTGCTCGAACATGCGTTTCTTGCTCGTCACATCCAGGTCCAGGAGGATGTTCGAAGGAGGCAGGAGTTTGGCAACTAGGTTCATCTCTGAGACTCATCCAGTCCGTACCTCGCGCACGCAGAAATCGTACCCGGCGGCCCGGAAAGGCGTGGAATTCTACACTATCGGCACAGGGAGGAGGTGTTCCTCCGATAACCGTCAATCCGAGGGGGAATGGTGCTTGAGCGCATCGTGCGGATGCGCATGCAAACGATCTTTGCACTTCATGATCTGGCGATCGAGTTTGTCCGCTACGGCGTCGATCGCGGCGTGCAGATCCGGCGGGTCTTAGCGTCAGAGGGACTTTCTCATGCTCACGGAAGGAATCTGCAGCGACTCCCGGTACTTGGCGATGGTGCGACGCGCGACCACGATGCCCTGCTGGCTGAGGATCTCGGAGATCTTGCTGTCCGAAAGAGGCTTTCGCGCGTCCTCTGCGGCAACCAGCTGCTTGAGCAACGCCCGGATAGCGGTCGCCGAACACGCGCCCCCCGTCTCGGTGGCGACGTGACTCCCGAAAAAGTACTTGAGCTCGAAAATGCCGCGCGGCGTGAACATGAACTTCTGCGTCGTAACGCGCGAGACGGTCGATTCGTGCAGGCCAAGCGTGTTTGCGATTTCGCGCAGCACGAGCGGGCGCATCCCGACCTCGCCGTGCTCGAAAAAATGGCGCTGTCGGTCGACGATCGCCTGCGACACGCGCAGGATGGTCTCGAATCGCTGCTGCACGTTCTTGATCAGCCAGCGTGCCTCCTGCAGTTGATGCGAGAGCTGGCCGCCCGACTGACTGCGGTTGTTCTGCAGGATATCGGCGTACATGCGATTGATGCGCAGCTTCGGCAGGGCGTCAGGATTAAGGCTCGCCACCCAGACATTCTTGATTTTCTTCACGACGACGTCGGGTACGATATAGCGTGTCTCGGTGGTCGAGAACGCAGCGCCCGGACGCGGGTTGAGGCTCTGGATCAGTCGCTGAGCCTGGCGCAGCTCGTCGTCCCCGCATAGCAGTGTCTTCCTCAGCTTCGAAAAGTCGCGGGCCGCGAGGAGCTCGAGGTGCTCGTGCGCGATGGCGAGGGCCGTGGCGCGGCTCGGCGTGGACTCGGGCAAGGCAAGCAGCTGCAACTCGAGACATTCCGCGCAACTGCGGGCACCCACGCCCGTGGGGTCGAAGTTCTGCAGGTGCTTGAGGGCGATGGCCAGCTCCTCGGGCTCGATCTGCAACTCCTCGGGCACGAGCTGCGCGAGCTCCTCGATGGGCTGCGTGAGATAGCCGCCTTCGTCGAGCGCTTCTATCAGGAACGCGACCAGGTTGCGGTCGCGCGGTTCGAGCTGGGTCAGAGAAAGTTGCCGGTGTAGATATTCCCGCAGATTGGGCGACTCGGCGGGGACTTGGAAAAAATCGCCATCATCAGCATCGTCGCGCGTACCCGAGCTCGAGCCGCCTTCGCGCCCCCAGTCGATGTCAGCCGCGAAGATGTCCGTCTGCGACGGATTCTCCGTGCTCGCCTCCTCCGCGGGCGCCTGAAGGGCGCTCGCCGGCTCGCCGTTCACGTGCGCAGGGGCTGCCGGAATCTCGCCATCGGCATCTTCGCGCTCGAGCAGCGGATTTTCCGCGAGAAATTTCTCGAGCTCCTGATTCAATTCCATGGTCGAAAGCTGCAGCAGGCGTATCGATTGCTGCAGCTGCGGCGTCAGCGTCAGGTGCTGCGAGAGCTTGAGTTGTAGGGTCTGTTTCATCGAGATGAGACGCGAGAATCTCGCCAGGAGGATCGTAGTTCAGGCGGGCCAAATTGAGAAACGGGGGGTGGTTCGCGGCGTCGTCCCCTACAGCCTGAAATTCTCGCCGAGATAAACGCGTCTTACGTTTTCATTATAAACGATCTCGTCAGGTTTGCCGAAGGCGAGCACCAATCCGTCGTTGATGATGTAGGCGTGGTCGCAAATCCCCAGCGTTTCCCGCACGTTATGGTCCGTGATGAGGATGCCGATGCCGCGTTCCTTGAGAAAGCGGATGATTTTCTGAATGTCGAGCACCGCGATCGGGTCGACGCCCGCGAAGGGTTCATCGAGCAGTATGAAGCTCGGGCGCGTCGCGAGCGCCCGGGCGATCTCGACGCGGCGGCGCTCGCCGCCCGAGAGGGAGAGCGCGGTAGATTGTCGCAGATGCGCGATGTTGAGATCGCGCAGCAGCCCGGAAAGGCGGGACTCGATCTCCTCCTCGGGAAGTTCCTGCAATTCCAGCACCGCACGGATATTCTCCTCGACGGTCAGCTTGCGGAACACGGAGGCCTCCTGGGGCAGGTACGACAATCCCATGCGTGCGCGGCGATGCATCGCAAAATGGCTGATTTCCCTGCCGTCGAGATGGATCGCGCCGTCGTCCACGGCGACCAGCCCGACGATCATGTAAAAGCAAGTCGTTTTCCCGGCGCCGTTCGGACCCAGCAGCCCCACGACCTCGCCGCTCGTCACCTCGAGCGACACGTCCTTCACTACGACTCGCGAGCCGTAGTGTTTTTTGAGTCCGTGGACCTGCAGCTGGCTCATCGAGTTCGCCCGCCCGGAGAAACGGGGAGACTAGTCTTGCCGGCTCGCGCCGGAAACGGGCGGAGCCTCGGGTCCCGCCGGTTTTTTCGGCATGATGGTTGCTCGCACGCGTCCTTCGCGGTCCGTCCCGGACGTCTCGCCGGTTGATTTCACGGTAAAGCGCTCCGACCGGGCGTCGTAGGAGATGAAATCCCCGCGAATATCGTCCCCGCTGTCGCGGCGCAGCCGGGCGGCATCGAAGAACTCGACGCGCTCGAGCTTGTTATCGTATTCGATCCTGAACGCTTCTCCGTCAATGTATTCGCCGTAACCATCCCGCTTGTGGCGGAACGTCGCCGGCTTGCCGCTCGCGACGCCGTGGTAGAAGCCGTCGCCGTCCTGCCGCACGACGATTCGGTCCGCGTGGATGACGAGCGAGCCCTGGACCAGCACGACCTTTCCATCGAAAGTGGAAACTTTCTTGGCGTCGTCCGAAATCATGCTGTCGGATTCGATATTGATCGGTTTGTCGCGATCAGCTCTCTCGGCAAGCGCCGACTCTGATGTCAATGCCCACATTGCCGCAAGACCCAGGGCCGCGGCTGCGCGCGCCCTATTTCCTGGATGGCACATCAAAAACGCCTTTGACTTGCGATTGCAGCATGAACTGTTGATTTTTCTTGTTCACGATCATCCCGACCCCTGTCAAGACCGAGCGCCCCTCGGAAATCGTGACCGTGTGATCCGTGCGCGCGATCCCCTGTTCGGCGAGTACGTGCAGGAATTCCGTGCGAGCGCGAAACTCGGGTCGCTCCGGCGTCGCCTCGCGCAAGAAGAGCACATTGCCGTACAAGAAGGCCTCCTCGCCTTGGCGATTGATGGTGCCGCGATTGGCGGTCGCGATGAAGTTGCCGCCGTCAGCGGCAATCTCAACGAAGCGCGGATAAAGCGCTTCGCCCGAACCGTCGTCGGCATAATGCATCATCTTTGGCGCAGAGAATGTGTACCGGAGCTTGCCCGAACCGTCCAGCCTCTGAACGGTGAAGTTTTCGACGATAGAATCGGGATCGTGCCCGGAGGGCTTTGCATCCCCGCCGAAGCCCTCCAGCACGGCGTATTGCAGCCAAAGGGTCAGCAACCCGAGAAACGCCATCAGAACGAGCGGGAGCAGAGGGGTAACGCGCGGTTTCATGCAAGCTGGCGGGCGATGAGCCGCTCTAGAGTGTCTTGGGCGCGCATGATCAGCTCGCAGACCTCGCGGGCGGCTCCTCTGCCGCCGGGAGCCCGGGTAACGTGGTGGACGCGCTCTCGCACGAGCTCCGGCGCTTCTGGCACGCTCGCGGCAAAACCGCAACGCGCGAGCACCGGTAGATCCACCCAATCATCGCCCATGTATCCGGAGGCGGCAGCCGAGGTGCGCAAGCGGCCGATCAAGCTGTCGAAAGCAGCACTCTTGTTACCGGCACCTTGTTCGACGAGCGTGATGCCAAGCTCTGCGGCGCGCACGTCGACGGCGCGCGAGCGACGCGCCGAAAGAATGGCGACCTCGACCCCGCTCTCCTTCAGCATCTTGAGCCCATGGCCGTCCTGAGCGTTGAATGCCTTCAACTCGGCTCCGGTCTCGCTGAAGTAAAGGGTCCCGTCGGTGAGCACCCCGTCGACGTCGAAGATCATCAGGCGCAGCCGCCGCATTCGCTCCAGAATGTCGTCGTGCATCAAATGACCTTGGCGCGAAACAGATCGTGCATGTTGAGAGCGCCAACGAGCTCTCCCGTTTCCGTCGCGACGAGCAGCTGATTGATCTTGTGACGTTCCATCAGCTCGAGCGCTTCGGCGGCAAGCTTGTGCGGGGGGATCGTGTGCGGATTGCGTTTCATGACATCGGTAACCTTGAGCGCGCGGACGTCGGGTTTGCGCTCCAGCGTCCTTCGCAGGTCGCCGTCCGTGAATATGCCGAGGACCCTCTTGCCGGGGCCGAGGATCGCGGTCATGCCCATGCTTTTCCTGGATATCTCGGCCAGCAAGTCGGAAAAGGAATCAGTGTCGGATACGGCCGGAACGTCGTCGCCGGTGCGCATGACGTCGGAGACATGAACGAGAAGCTTCCTGCCGAGCGCACCTCCGGGGTGGGCACGGGCAAAATCCTGCTCGTCGAAACCGCGAGCGTCCAGCAAGGCGACGGCCAGAGCGTCGCCGAGCGCGAGCGCCGCAGTGGTGCTTGCCGTCGGCGCAAGATTCAGAGGGCAGGCTTCCTGCGCGACGCCCGCGTCGAGACGCAC
>WNGC01003386.1_pt1 | contig 10413 bp, 9 predicted proteins | sample 5400051 | NCBI WGS metagenome assembly WNGC01 (sample SAMN13153368, study PRJNA577476) | soil metagenome | isolation source: 20 cm soil or saprolite under grassland replicate 2 | place: USA:California | collected 2016-06-15 | reverse complement strand
GACCAAAAGGGTGGCAAGGTCGAGGCGAGTTCTGGGTGTGACATCAATTCACTCATTCCGATTGGGTACATGTCTGCCGGCGATGGCAAATGAACCTGCCAAAAGTGTTCCAGCGCCAAACAAATCATCGGAAATAGAATCACTACGCCTAGGCTGCTTAGGAATCCATCGCGCCCATTCTTATGCAATACGGCCAATAGGTAGGTCATGCCGAATATCAAAAAGGTCATAATGAGCCCCGGCACGAATGCCAGCAGCAAACGCCCTGTAAGCGGCGCATGGTATCGCCATGACAGAATCGATGCGCCGACTAACATCATGCTTACCGTTAATGTGAGAAATTGTAAGGCATTCGCCGCCCAAGCGGTCCAAACGAAGTAACGAATGGACCGTGGCTTGGTCAGCAAAAAAACCGCTGTTTTGTGGGCGAACTCTTCACTAATCCCGACGGCTCCGAACGAAATCGCAGCGAGACCGAGCAACGCACTGGAAGCGAACAGGAGTATCACCCAAGCGAGCGCGAAAAGTTGCTTCGGGGGCAACTCGCTCATGGTGAAATCCATAATCTTCCATAGGAGCGCCGATAACGTAACGGCAATGAACAGGAAGACATAAAAACTAACACGCGTCTCGCGCCAACATTTCCAGAAGTACATCACTGCTCCTTTCGAACGAGCTGCAGGAAGATTTCGCGCAGGCCTAGCGTAGCGATACTCAACGGTTGCACCGTTCTGTGACAGTCGACGGCGCGTGTCAATGACTTTGAGACAGGTACTCACGGGATTTAGTGAGTTGTTCATGTGACTAGAACCGGCTTGTTAATCCAGACTTCGTTGGGAAGGGCCGGTGGTTTGGGAGCGCTTCGTACGAAGCGCTCCGGGTGACGCTGGTAGGCAACATCGAGCACATCCTGGCGTTGCCGCAGGATGTTTTCAGATTGACCATAGTGAACCATCGCCGGCGTCAACAAGCCTACGCCGGAGTGACGGTGCTCTTCGTTGTACCAGTGAAAAAAACTCTGACAAAAAGCACGACTGTCCTGGATGCACCCAAAGCGGTCCGGGAACTCCGGCCGATATTTCATGGTTCGGAATTGGCTCTCGGAATAGGGATTGTCGTCCGAAACGTGCGGCCGGCTATGTGTTTTCGTGACACCCAGGTCAGCAAGTAAAAGAGCTACCGGCTTGGACCTCATCGATGTGCCACGATCGGCATGGAGCGTGAGTTGATCAGGCTGGATGAGCTGTTTCTTGCAGCTGTCCTCGATCAGTCGCTTGGCCAACTCCGCGCTTTCGCGATAAGCGACCATCCAGCCGGTGACGTAACGGCTGAAGACATCGAGGATCACGTACGCGTAAAAGTACGTCCATTTCACGGGACCGAGTAGCTTGGTGATATCCCAGCTCCACAATTGATTGGGAGCCGTGGCCATCAGCTCAGGCTTCTGGTAAGGCGGATGAATCAACTGATCGCGACGTTCGCGGCACTCGCTGCGCTGTTCGAGCAAGCGATACATCGTGCGAATTGAACAGTGGTATTCCCCTTCATCGAGCAACGTCGCATAAACAGCGGCTGGCGAGCGATCTTGAAAGCGTTCTTCGTGCAAACAAGACAAGACCGCTTCACGTTCCGCCGGCCGGAGTGCACGTGCCGGCGAAGGCCGCGACGCGGTCACCACCGGAAAAAAAGTCTTACGGCGATCCCGATAGTAAGAAGCCCGAGGCATATACAGAGCATGGCAAGCAGCGCTGGTGCCGACTTCGTTCGCTAGTTCCGTGACGGCCGTCATCAGGATTTCTCCTCTGGGTCCGGTTCCGGAATCGGATTCCCCAACAGCGCAGCCACTTTTTTTTGAACGTCGATGATGATGTGGGCCTTACGCAGATCTTCGGTCAAGCGCGCATTCTGACGTCGAAGCTTCTGATTTTCTTCTTCTACTGGATCGTACTTGGACTTCGGCCCGCGTCGCCGTGGGGTTAACGCTTCGCGGATGCCGTTGGCTCGTTCTCGCCGCCAGGTGGCCAGCAACGAGGAGTACAAGCCTTCCCGACGAAGAAGAGCGCCGACAGCACCGCGTGTCGCTGCGGCGGTCTCGGCTTCTTCGAGGATGCGTTGCTTATATTCGGCGGTGTAGGTACGCCGCTTGGCTTTGGCCACCACTTCAGGATCCGGCCGCGAAGCCATTCCCGAATCGGCGCCCGCTTTGGCTGCCGCTGCACTCCGCTGCGGCTCGCTACGCTCGCCTCCGCTCCGTTCCGCGGCAGCCAAACCCCCAGGGGAAAGAACAACACCAAGAGAATTCCCGTTCATCTCTGATCTCTTCTTTCTCGCCCTTCTGCTCATTAATTAACAGTACTAAACCTGTCTCAGAGATGTTGGCACGGAGGGCGAGCGGCAAAGCCCTCGGCATCCTTTGTCACAACTTATCGGTAGAAGTTTTCCTCGACTGTTTCCGGGAATCCTCCAAGCACAATTGGCGCGATACCTGAAGGGTCCTCGCGAGGCCAAGTCATATCTCTGTGCGTTCAACGACGAGCTGCGCGGCAATAACGAAAGAGATGGCGAGAAGTATCCATATGCCGTTGCTGATTATCACGGGCAGCGTCCCAATATGATTTGTTGGAATCGGCACCTCGACTTTCCACCTCCATCGAATCGCAACTGCAAAGAACGGCAGACCAAAAATAATTGCCATGCTGGCACCTAAGCCCTTCAGACCATTACGCAGCAAAACGGTCAGCGCGAAGGTGAGGCAGTAAGCAAAGAGAATTAAGATCAAACTGCTTAGAATACTGCTGACAATTTCCCGTACTGTGGTCGATCCAAAAAGCGTTGAGTGGAATGGGTTACCGTAATGAGAGAGCGTGAGCCAACCCGCCGACAGGTTTACCATCGCAATCAGGAACAATTCGACGCCGCCGATAGCCCAGCCCGCCCAAATGAAATAGGCGCGACTACGCGGCTTGGTGAACAAAAACTGGACAGTCTTGCCGGCAAATTCCTCGCTGGCAATAAACGTCCCCAGCGCCAGGGCGGTGAGCATGCCAAGCAGGCCAAAAGTGGACAAAAAGGCACTTGTCCCGAATTCCTCAAGCAGTTTGGTACCGACTGAGACTACGGCTGCTACGGGCATGATTACCGCGGCGATGATGACAATGATGACGAAGAGAGAACGGGTGTCACGCCAGCATTTCCAGAAGTACATGACTGCTCCTTTCGGACGAGGTACAGAAAGATTTCGCGCAGCCCGAGCGGGACGACGCTCGTAACGGTTGCACCGTTCCGCGACAGTTCAGCGGCAAAACCTTCGGCATCTCTTGTCACAACGTATCGGTAGAAGTTTTCCTCAACATCAGCGGATAAAACCTGCGACGAGGTTTGTACCGGAAGGGAGCCGCCCGCGGCGGTAATTAGGCGGAATTCGCTCTTGATGTCATCTAATCGAGCCTCCATCAGAAGCTTCCCGTGATCGATGAACCCGGCGTATTCCGCGATCCGCTCCACCTCCTCAAGTTGGTGGGAGGAGAAGAAAATTGTGCACCCTCGATCGGGAGCGTCCTCGGCCAGCACATGCATCAACTGGTCCACCGTAATCGGGTCCAAAGCGGTTGTCGGCTCATCCAAAATCAGTAGATCCGCACCTTGGCAAAGCGCCAGCAATAGCCAAACCTTGGTTTGGTTGCCGTTGGAGAGCTGTTCAAAGCGTTGTTTCATCGGGATTTCAAATAGCCGGGCATATTTCTCTACCGCGCTGTCCGACCAAGTTGGGTAAAAGCCACGACTAAATCGCACCAGTTCGGATGGCGTTAGCGAGGGATACAGAGTCTTTTTCTCGCTGACAAAAGCGGTGCGTTGCAGAATGGCAACGTGTTCGCTGCGTGCATCCATGCCCAACACGCTAGCCGAACCGGCCGTGGGACGTACAAGTCCGAGCAACATTTTGATCGTAGTTGTTTTGCCTGCTCCGTTGCGGCCGAGAAACCCATAGATCGATCCGCGCGGCACGGTTAGGTTGATTCCACCGACGGCGCGGATGCCGGCGTATGTCTTCGCGAGATCCTTGGTATTAATGGCAAGTTCGTTCATCTGTGGTCTCCTACGCGTTCTGTTAATTTCGCCAATTCCTCTTGCACGATTTTCAGAATGTCCTCGTCCGTAAGGCGGAGTTGGGCACCTTCGACGGCGATCTGCTTGGCGTATGGCTGCAGACGGCGCAATTTCTCCGATTTCAGGAAGCGCGGGACATTTTCGGCGACGTATGTGCCGCCACCCGGAATGGTGGTAATGACGCCATCGCGCTCCAGATTCTGATACGCGCGTGCGGTGGTAGTGGGATTGATCCTCAGTTCGGCGGCCAGCTTGCGTACCGAGGGCAATGCATGGCCCTGTTTCACGGCGCCCGCAGCAATCGCATTCTTCACTTGAATCTCGATCTGGGCATAAATCGGCACGCCCGAGGATGGATTCACGTGAAAGAGCATTCTGTATGATTACAGCCATACAGTATACATGTCAAGTGTTCGGTGTTTCAGTGGTAACGGGGGGGCAGAGGAGCGGGAGATTATGGTTGATGAGTTCTGGTTCTGCAATTTGCTCGGTTCTGGACGAGTAACGAGCCGGAAGTAATCCCAGCAGACCCGATTCGCCCCATTACTGTCGAGTAGCTGGGCACCAGCAATGGCGCCCGGCTACTCGACCAAGTGATTTTGCGGCGATTTCTGTTGTCGAAAACGTCTTAAGCAGTTCTCCGCTGTGAGTGGAGCGTCCGTTCGGGGACGGTGAAGATCGAAACGACCTAAGACTCTAAAGCCTTGCCGCTAGCGGCCTTTCACCGTCGAACTGCACTGGAAAGACAAAGAGAAAACCGGCTTGCCAGACTTGCCAATTCAGGGCCCCGTTGAAATAGCTAAGTGATTGTGGCGCCTTGCCTTAGCTTATTCTCCCCACTGTTCGCAACGAGGAGGCCGGGGGTTCGAATCCCCTCTCGTCCACCAGATTTTAAAGAACTTAACCGACTTTTCGGAATTCCAAAACCTTGCCAGACTCGCCATTTGAGTCTCCGCGCAAGGTATTCTGGTGAACTTCAAATTTGCCGTCAAGCAACCGCGCTCCGCTTCTGCCAACGCATACAACGTGCACTACGGTTCTTCAGTTTCCTGCAGAATCGCTGTCATTTCGCCCCGGTCAACGGTCGGCTGGTTCTGCTCATCCACCTCTGGAATCTGGAATCCGTGTAGAGGAAGCCGGTATAGTAGTCGCAGGTTGCGATGCTTTACCCCATCTCAGAACCGGTATCCGATTCCGTTGAGGATCATTTCGGCTATATCGACGACCGAGGGAATGTCGTCATTCGACCGTCCTATTTGGCATGCTCACATTTTTTCGAGGGCAAAGCAGCAGTAGTAAACGAAATCAAAAAGGTCGGATGCATTAACACGAGAGGAAAGCTGGTCATCCCTCATCAGTTCGAAACAGTCGGAAGATTCCATGCCGGGTTCTGTCCTGCCAACGGTGGATATATGGATCATCTGGGTCACTGGCTGATTCAGCCAGCATTTCTGATTAATAGCTCTTTCCTGGAAGGACGGGCCGTCGCCTCGACCGACGGAGAAAACCTAGGGTTTATCGATTTCATGGGTAGCTTTGTTGTTCCCCCGCGCTTTAGCCGCTGCAGCGGGTTTAGTGAGGGCTTGGCCGCTGTTTGTATGGATGACCGCTGGGGTTTCATCGATCGGGCCGGGATGTTGGAAATTCCAACAGTATTTGAAGGCCCGACTCCGAAACGCTTTCATGACGGAATTGCCGGAGCTCGCATCGACGGTCATTGGGGCTTTATTGACCGCTCCGGCTCCTTTGTCGTAAAGCCCGAGTATGAAGAGCTCAGATCCTTTTCTGAGGGCCGTGCCTGTGTCCGCCTGGATGGGAAGTGGGGAATGATAGATATGGATGGTCAGTTAGTTCTCGAATGTCAATTCGATGAACTTGAACCGCTCAACATAGGCATGGCGTCGGCGAAGATCGACGGCAAAGCAGGTTTCCTATCAGCTAAGGGTAAATGGTTGATTGAGCCGAAATTCGATCGGTGTCTCAGCTTTTTCCGCGACCTCGCCGTCGTGAAACAGGGGAAAACCTACAGCTACATCCAGCGAGAAGGACAAATTGTGTGGACCTCGCAGCCAGGGGCATCGCTTCAATATCCTCCAAGACCGCTTTCTATTTAATCCTGGACTGATTAGATGACGCGTTCGGCTCCTGCCTGCGCTGAGCCCAAAAGCGCGACCGAGTAGACTTGGCAGCTGTTGAACGACTATGGCGCGCGCCATTACCGATATTAGTCCCCTTCCCATCGACCACGTTCGCCACGTAGCGTCCCTCGCTCAGGCCGCGCTGCTCAAGAAGTTCGGCAAGAGCGACGTTTGCGACTTCTTCGCGGAAATCGATTTTCGGCATGGGAGCCGATTTCGCAGACAATCGCCCAATTGTTGGTACGGAGTTGGGACAACGGTTGGGACAATCGAAGGGGTTCCACACGCGACCGGATCGCGCTTAAACGACGCCAGAGAAACGACTTAGTGGGATGTGAGCTTTTTTTTCGTAGCCAGACGCTCTATCCAACTGAGCTACGGGCGCGCAGCAAAACACTTCACTGTCAACAGTTTACGGCAAGTTCTTCTTCGATTTCAACCTCGAGTTTTGGCTTATTCTGAGCACTTGTGAGAAATCGCAGGGTGCCTTATCTATCTCATACGAAAAAACTTAAATAAATTGACTTCATGCATGAACGTTTAACTTTCTACCAGACGTTCAATTGGCGGGGAGCAACCGGGCCAGGGCAATGAAGTGGATGAAAAGAACGACCAGATTGCCGATCGCAGAATGCGTAGTAGGACAGGTGCAGCTGCGGATTGGGTATGGAAGGGCACGGGCGCGCCGGGAAGTTCTCAAGGAAACTGGTATAACCCAAACACAGGAGAGTGGACACACCGTGACTTTCCGGGCGGCGGCCATGGCCCCCACTTCGACTATCAGGACCCGCAAGAAAAGAGGTGGCGCGTATTTCCTGACAAGGGCACTATGGAACCAAAGTGACGAGCTATATTCTAGAGGAAGAGCAGCGCGCGGCAGCCATTAGCTATCTAGGGCAAAAGCTTGGCTCTGGAAAAACTCTGGCTAGACTCTTGCTACAAAGCGTCGATTTCTCGACGGGAGCCGTGGCTGTCCTCAATGCTGTTCCACTTAGTGAGTCGTTGATAATGGAGTTCAATTGGGGACATGTTCCTCCAGCCCCAGAGTCAGCTCAATACATCAAGATACAGGGGAGGCCCTTCCTGGCGGACCCAACGGCAAATTCGTATGAGCACCTCACTGAAGTCATCTACTCGTCCATGGAAAGCCCCGAATCTATATGCTTAATGGAGAACATGCTCGCTAGTCCCAATGATCCATGGTTAAAGCGCGCGAAATCCCGCCTGGCAACATACGGGCCTGAGGTTTATCACGTCCTTACTAGCTCAGATCGACGTAAGGAAAAGATTGAAGATACGCTTCGCGAGTCAGAGTCTCTACCTGTGTTCGTCGGGGCCGTTGGACGACAGCCGCCGGACCGAATCGCAGATGACTCGGAGCATGTCACCATCTCCCTTGGGCAGCTGAAGAGCTTCGCGAAGTCCGCCTCCTGTATATTCATTGGAGCCTACGATGGAGAGGGGTACGTCGTCTGGAAAGAGGGGTGACGCGAGACGGGTGGCGGATAGACTCGGGCGCAATTAGGAGAGGGCGTGCAGCGCTTTTTTCGGTTTTCAAAGTTCGACGTGCATTCTGCGCTTGCGCTGCAATTCCCTTGAGTCTGGGCGCAAGAATGTGGCCGCCGGCGCGCCAATAGGTTTATACTGCGCTTGCCCAGATGGGCAAAACGGAAATCTTGGATGAGATGGCTCTGGCGGGACTTCGTTTGTAGTGCGCGATCGCTGGCGAAATCGCCTGGCCTAGCGGCCGTCGCCATCCTCACGCTGGCTCTCGGCATCGGTGCCAACGCCTCCATCTTCTCGATTCTCGATCCCCTATTGCTTTGCAAACGGCCCGTCCAAAATCCGGATTCGCTCGTATTTCTGGGCAACGCCGGGCTTTGGCTCGCGGCTCGCAACATGGATTACGACACGGCAATCATTTCCGAGCTCAGCGCCTATCGCCATTATCGAGACGAGAATCGCGTCTTTTCCGACATGCTGTTTTTCACCGGCACGGAGGAATACAACCTCATACGCGGCGACGAAGCTTCCTCCGCGTCAGGCGAGACGGTTTCCGCAAACTATTTCTCGGTGCTCGGCGTCCGCCCTTGTCTCGGCCGCTTGATCGCGCCGCAGGATGGCGATGGCGCTGCGGCCAGTCCCGTGACGGTTCTCAGTTACGCATACTGGCAGCGCGCGTTTGCAGCGAATCCAGCTGTAATCGGGCAAGCGATTTCCCTCGAAAACTCGGACTGGTCATTTGATCCGCTCCAAAATCACGTCTACCGGATCATCGGCGTGGCGCCGCCCGGCTTCTCTGGTGTCGAAGTCGGCCGCAACCCGGATTTGTATCTTCCGGCGCCGAATAGCGGTGATTCGCCCGCTTTCGTAACGATTGTGGCGCGCCTCAAGCCGGGAATTTCGCCAGTGCAGGCGCGCGGTAGCCTCGCGCCCATTTATCAGGAGACCGTTCGTGACTCCAGATTGCCCGCGGTTGAAAAACAACAGGATATGGCCGGGTTGGTGGTCGAGCCGATTGCACACGGTCTTTCGCGGGTGCGCGATAAGTTTGGGCTGGCAGCGCAAATCGCCATGGCCGTAGTCGGGCTGGTCCTGTTGATTGCTTGCGTCAACGTTGCGAACCTTCTGCTCGCTCGCGGTATCAGCCGCAGGCGCGAATTGATTGTCCGCATGGCGCTCGGCGCTGGCCGCTGGCGATTGATCCGCCAAATGCTCGCCGAAGCCGCGCTGCTTGGCTCGGCGGGAGCCATAGCTGGTCTCCTCGCCGCTAATTGGACTACAAAATCGCTTGCCGCTGCACTCTCCACGAAACAGCTTCCCGTGCAATTGGACGCCACTCTCGACGCGCGCGTGTTCGCGTTCGCCGCGGCGGTCCTCGCAATTACGGTTCTGCTTTGTGGCCTGCGTCGCGTTCGCGCCTTGGCAATCTGCTGCTCGGTGCGCAAATCGCAACTTCCGCGATCGTTCTCGTTGCCGCGGGTCTGCTCCTGCACAGCCTGTTCAATCTCGAAACTTACAATCTCGGCTTCGACGCCGATCACGTCGTGGCCGTCACGCTCAGCGGCAAAGCCGCAACCCCGGCGCTTTACGAGCAATTGTCGGATCGCGTGAACCATCTCCCGGGTGTTAGAGCCGCCGGGTATTCCTCGCTGCTCCCGCTGCGCGGCGAGGTGTTGGGAATTAATATCTCCGTTCCGGGTTATACGCCGCGCTCTGCTGCGGAAACCCATGCGTTATTCAACGACGTTTCTCCTGGATACTTCCAGGCCATGCGAATTCCCCTGCTGGCAGGGCGCGATTTTACGCCGCAGGACGCGGCCATCCAGCCGCCGCGCGTCGCGATCATTAACCGCACCATGGCGCAGGGAAAGGACCCGGTCGGGAGCGCACTCACATCCGCGGAAGGAGTCTCCCGGCCGGCGCTGCGGATCATTGGTGTCGTGGCCGACTCCGTTTACCTCGATCTGCGCGAGAAACCGGGAGACATCTTTTACCTGCCCTATTGGAGGGGCACCGTTCGGGCCAGCTTGGTCCTGCGCGCAAGCTGTGCTGCGCAAAAATTCCGTTTAGCTTCGAAGTTGACCGATACAATGGGCAACCGGCAAACAACCGTTTAACCTTTATATATGCATTGTTGCCTGAGAGGAGCCGCCCGTAATCGTTGGACTCGAGACAGCGGGTGAGATGAACTTGGTACGATTGGAGTTGTGTGCCACCGTGTTTCAAGTGGACGGGAATTGCTCAGTGTAGCGCCGGCGCTGCGGTCATCTGAGCAATCCGCCCTTCACGCAGCGACCCTTTTCCACCGGTATTCGTGATGGAGGCCACCGAGAACCGCGCGCGCCGCGACTTTGCAGTCTTGGGCGAAGGTATGTCTGTCGTGACCTTGCAGCGGTAGGAACACTGCAGCAGGTTCAGGAATCCCCGGTCCGAGGCTCAAATGGGGGCGCCCTTGGTTGTAATGAGTAACCCACTCCGCCAGGATTCTGCGCAGGTGTTTCTCGCCCAGCGGAATCATGAAATCCAAACATTCCCGGCGTATAGTTCCCACTAATCTTTCACAATAGGCGTTTGCCTTTGGCGCTCGCGCGGGTGTGTGCAGCACCCGCAGTCCAAAAGCCTTGAGCTGCTGGTCCACCTCTGCCGAGAAGATCGAGTCACGGTC
>WNGC01006649.1_pt1 | contig 10415 bp, 10 predicted proteins | sample 5400051 | NCBI WGS metagenome assembly WNGC01 (sample SAMN13153368, study PRJNA577476) | soil metagenome | isolation source: 20 cm soil or saprolite under grassland replicate 2 | place: USA:California | collected 2016-06-15 | reverse complement strand
CGGCCCGAGGGACGCTATCGGGAAGCGAAGCGCTTCAATCCCGTCGAGGACTTTGGCGGCGACGTCATTTACGTCGCCAACCGATGCATTCTGTGTACACGCTGCGTCCGGTTCATGGACGACGTCGCGCAACATCCGATTCTCAACGTCAGCGAACGTGGTGATCGCGCCGTGATTGGCAAGTTCGAGGGCGAAGACATGACGCATCCATGGGCGGGGAACGTCATCGATCTCTGTCCGGTGGGTGCGCTCCTCTCGAAGGACGCGCTCAACAAGGCGCGGGCGTGGGAGCTCGACCGTGCCGCGTCGGTCTGCCCGAACTGCTCGCAAGGCTGCAACATCATGATCGAAGGGCGCGACAACACCGTCGTGCGGCTCCGACCGAGGCCTAACGAGGACGTCAACAAGTACTTCATGTGCGATCATGGCCGCTTGAATTATCGGTGGCTGAATCGACGTGACCGGGTGGACGTGCCGATGGTGCGGCAGGGAGCAACCCTCGCCGGCTGCGACTGGGACCGCGCGCTCGACGAGGCGGTGAAGCTCATGAACGGGAAGCGCGTGTTCGTCCTCGCGTCGCCGATGCTCTCGAACGAAGCACTGTATCTCTTGTCCGTCGTCATCGAGCGCACCGGCGGAGCAGGGGCCTTCCGCGTGCCGACCGGTCCGGAGGCACCGCTTGCCGGCGTGGAAGACCTCGCTTTGCGCGCGGACCGCGCGGCCAACGTCCGGGGCGCCGAACTGCTTGGCTTCTCGCGCCGCGACCGGCCGCTCGACGGACTTGGCGCCGGTGATGTTCTGCTCGTCGCCGACGAGGAGTTGGTGGGCGAGGACGCCGCCGGCGCGGCGAGAGCGGGAGCGACGATCGTCGTCGGCACAACGCTGCCATTTTGGGCACGTCACGCCGCCGCCGTCGTGCTGCCGATCGCGAACATGAGCGAAGAAGAGGGAACGTTTACCAACTTGCGCGGCCGCGTGCAGCGCTTCATGCAGGTGAAGGCGGCACCCGGGTTCGCGCGGCCGAGCTGGTTCGCGCTCGCCGATCTCCTTGCCGCGTTAGGCGCGTGGAAGGTGCACGGTGGTGATTTGCCGGGCGACGTCTTCGCCGCGCTCGCCGCGGCGCGACCCGAGTTCGCGGGACTCTCGTACGACACGTTAGGCATGAAGGGACGCGTCGTCGCCGGCGCGACGGCGGAGGCATCGGCATGAGGCCGTTCGGACTCCACCTTCTTCAGGCAGGCGTGCCGCCGTCGCAAGAGCTGCTGGTGGCGCCCAACCCGGATCAATTCGCGCCGTGGCTGATCGCGACAATTCTCAAGATCGTGATTCTGTTCACGATCTATCTCGTCGGCGTGGCGCTGTTGACGCTTGCCGAGCGAAAGATCGCGGGTTGGATACAGGATCGGCTGGGGCCGAACCGCGTTGGACCTGGCGGTCTGTTGCAGCCGGCCGCGGATGGGCTCAAGAACATCATGAAGGAGGAGACCTATCCGGGCGCCGCGTACAAGCCGCTGTTCATCATGGCGCCGGCGTTGTCGTTTATTCCCGCGCTGATGACGATGGCCGTCATTCCGTTCGGCGCGCCATGGTACTCACGGTGGGGATTGATAGACCTCGCGATCGCGCCGCTACCGATCGGCTTTCTCTACATCCTGGCCATTTCCTCGTTAGGCGTGTACGGCATCGTCCTCGCCGGCTGGTCCTCGAACAACAAGTATGCGCTGTTAGGCGGGTTGCGCTCGAGCGCGCAGATGGTATCGTACGAGATCGCGATGGGCATGGCGACGATTCCCGTGCTGTTGCTCTCCGGGAACGTTTCGCTCGGTGCGATCGTGGCGGAGCAGACGTCGGGGCGCTGGCCGCTGGCCTGGAACGTTTTCAGCGCCACGCTCGCCTTCTTCATCTTCTTCGTCGCCGCCTTCGCGGAGACCAACCGCCTGCCCTTCGACCTGCCCGAGGCGGAGTCGGAGCTCATCGCCGGCTATCACTCCGAGTATAGCGCGATGGAGTTCTCGATGTTTTTCATCGCCGAGTACGCGAACATGGTCACGGCGAGCGCACTGATGGCGACGCTGTTCTTCGGCGGCTGGGACATTCCCTTCACGCAGTGGGACAACAACGCACATAGCCTCGTCGCCTCTCTCCTGACGGCGGCGTTCTTCTTCGTGAAGATTCTGCTCTTCGTCTTCGTCTTCATGTGGGTGCGCTGGACGGTGCCACGCTTCCGCTACGATCAGCTCATGGCGTTAGGCTGGAAGGTGATGTTGCCGCTCTCGCTCGTCTACATCGTCGCGATGGCCGGTGCGATCGTCGGACTGAACTACGCGGGCTTTGTCCGAGGCTCCTGGCAGTTCGGCGCCGCGCTGCTGGCGCTGAACATCGTGTTCGTCGTCGTCGTGTTCGTGGTCCTGGATCGCGGGCGCATCGTGAGCCCGGCGTATTCTCGCCTCGACCGGCGAAATCTCGAGAAGCTGCGGCGAGCGGCGCTCGACCGCGCACGGTTTACTCCCGCGGAGGCGGGCGACTGATGGCCATCGGTGTAAAGGTGCTCGAGCGTCCGATCACGGAGACCAGCTACGTCCGCGCGACGCTGAGCGGCATGGCGGTGACCTTGAGGCATCTCTTTCAGGACAAGGTCACGATGCAGTATCCCGAGGAGAAGTGGACGATCTCTCCGCGATGGCGCGGTACGCACCGCATGCTCACCACCGAGGACGGCAAGGCAAAGTGCGTCGCGTGCGGCCTCTGTCCAACGGTGTGTCCGGCCAACTGCATCAAGCTCGTCCCCGGTGAAGACGAGAATGGCAACCGGTATCCGCTGTTGTTCGAGATCGACGAATTTCGCTGCATCTTCTGCGGGTACTGTCAGGAGGTCTGCCCCGAGGAGGCAATTCACGTCGGCCGGCATTACGAGAACTCCGAATACAGCCGCGAGGGCTTCGTGTACGATCTCGAGCGGCTAATGGCGCAGACGCATCCGGTATGCGAGATGTGGGATCCAGCTGACCCGAAAGGAGAGTGAGCCGTGCCGCACGGCGAGTTACCTCTCTTCTACACGCTCAACTTCTATATCTTCGGCATCGTCGCCGTCGTCGCGGCGTTGTTGTTCGTGACGCGAAAAAGTCCGGTCGCCGCGGCGATGTGGCTCGTGACGACGATGTTCGCGCTCGCGGCGCTCTACGTCATGCTCGACGCTCAGTTCATCGGCGCGATACAAGTTTTGGTGTACGCCGGCGCGATCATGGTCGTGTTTTTGTTCGTGATCATGCTGCTCAACCTCGGGCATCCCAGCGAGGTTGCCGACGCGCGCGGCCGCACATGGAAGCTCGCGGCGGGCGCGGTGGGCATCGGTCTGTTGTCGCAGATCTTCGCGCTCACGCGCGCGCATGTGCAGCCGATGATCCCGCCGGGATATCTCGAGCGGCAGATCCGGTACAAAGGGGTCATCGCCCCGGTGGCCGGTCCGTTGTTTCACGAGTATTTGCTTGCGTTCGAGGTGACGAGTGTGTTGCTGCTCGCCGCCGTTGTCGGGGCCGTCGTGTTAGGCAGACGGAGGATGGCGACCGATGCTGGCTGAGGCTCTCTTTTTCTCGGCGGTGCTGTTCACGATCGGGGTCGTTGGCGTGCTCACGCGCCGCAACGCCATCATCGTCTTCATGTGCGTCGAGCTGATGCTCAACGCGGTGAATCTGACCTTTGTCGCGTTCTCGCAGGTGTATGGTGTGGCCGGCCAGGTGTTCGTGTTCTTCGTGATGACGGTCGCGGCGGCGGAGGCGGCGGTGGGATTGGCGATCATCATCGCGCTGTTCCGCCATCGACAGACGGTCAACCTCCAGAACATCAATCTGCTGAAGGGCTGATGCTCCTACAGGAAGTCACGAGCCCGCTCGGCGACACGGCGGCACGCTGGATGTGGGCGCTACCGCTGTTGCCGCTGCTTGGCTTCGTGCTCAATGGCGCGCTCGCACTCTTCAGCGCCTACCGTCCCGGCCCCGCCGATCCCGGCGCCCATCCGCACGACGCACATCCGTCCGCCGAGGAGAGGCACGAGGCGCCCGCCGGCGGCCACGACGTCACTGGGGGCGGAGCACATGGCGACGATCGTCACGTCGTGATCCGCCATCGCTTCGCGACCCTAACGAGCATAATTGGACCCGGCGTCATGGTGCTCGCGTTCGGGCTCGCGGCCGTCATCTTCCTCGCGATGCAGCGCGCTGGCAGCACCGAGCGACATGCCCCGTTCATCCAGCGCTACTTCGAGTGGATGCCCGTCGGTGATCTCCACATCGACGCCGCATTCCAGCTCGATCAGCTGTCGATGGTGATGATCCTGGTCATCACCGGCGTGGGAATGTTGATTCACATTTTTAGCGTCGGTTACATGCGGGACGATCCAGGGTATCCGCGCTATTTCGCGTACCTCAATCTGTTCGTCGCTTTCATGTTGGTTCTTGTGATGGGAGCCAGTTATCCCGTCATGTTCGTCGGTTGGGAGGGTGTCGGGCTGTGCTCGTATCTTCTGATCGGTTTCTGGTATCTCGATAAGGCGAACGCTGACGCGGGGAAGAAGGCATTCATCATGAACCGCATCGGCGACGTCGGCTTTCTGATCGCGATGTTCATGCTCTACGCGAACCTCGGGACGCTCGAGTTCGAGAGCATTCGCGCGCAACTCGGCAGCCTGGGGCCGACGGTGATCACCTGGATTTGTCTCTTCTTCTTCCTCGGCTGCACCGGGAAGAGCGCACAGATCCCGCTGTACACCTGGCTCCCCGACGCAATGGCCGGTCCGACGCCGGTATCGGCGCTGATCCATGCGGCAACGATGGTGACCGCGGGCGTCTATCTGATCGCGCGCAGCAACTTCCTCTTCGCGCTTTCGCCGGTCGCGAGCCTAACGGTTGTCGTTGTCGGGGCACTCACGGCGATCTTCGCGGCGTCGATCGGCCTCAAGCAGTGGGACATCAAGAAGGTCCTCGCGTATTCGACGGTCTCGCAGCTTGGCTACATGTTCGTTGGCGTCGGCTCAGGCGCGTACGTGTCGGGCATTTTTCATCTCGTGACGCACGCCTTCTTCAAGGCGCTGCTGTTTCTCGGCTCCGGTTCCGTGATTTTCGCGATGCACCGCGCGTATCACGCGACGCACCGCGAAGAGGACGCCCAGGACATGCGGAACATGGGCGGGCTGTGGCGCCACATGCCGTGGACGTTCATGCTGATGCTGGCGGCGACACTGGCGATCGCCGGCATCTTCCCCTTTGCCGGCTTCTTCTCGAAGGACGAGATCCTCGGCACTGTCTTTCTCCGTGCCCGGGCGTCCACGCTGGCTGACGCGCACTGGTTAGGCATTCCGGGCGGCATCGTGTTGTACGCCTGCTACGCCATCGGTCTCGCCGCGGCATTCATGACCGCCGTCTACATGATGCGCATGCTGCTCTACACCTTCGCCGGACCCAATCGAACGGGTGAGCGCGAGCGCGATTTCCTCGGAGAGGCGCCGTGGATCATGACCGGTCCGCTGATGGTGCTTGGCGTCCTGAGCATCGTCGGTGGATGGCTCAATCTTCCGGAGTCGATCAAGCTTGGCCGCGTCGGACTGCTGGATCGATGGCTCGAGCCCGTCGTTGGCGAATCGACGCTGCGCATCACTCACCGCGCTCCGCCCGAGGCGGCTCCGACTCTCGAGTATGCGCTCATCGGTATCGCCCTCGTCATCGCGATCGCCGGCATTCTCGTCGCTTGGATCGTGCTGAACCCGGAGCGTCTCGTGCCGAAGCGCGAGGCGAGACCGGAAGAAGGCTTCGAGCGGGTGCTCGCGAACAAATACTACGTCGACGAGATCTACGACGACGCGGTGGTCGAGCCAACGGTCGCCGTCTCCCGTTCGCTGCTGTGGCAGGGCGTCGACAACGGCCTGATCGACGGCGTGATGGTCAACTTTTTCGGTGGAACTGTTCCGCGCTTCGTCGGCTGGATTGGATCGCAGCTGCAATCCGGTCAGGTCGGCACCTACGCCTGGGTGCTCGTCGTTGGTGTGCTCTTGGTGCTCGGCGCTTTCACGATCCGGTGATCATGAACGGCTTCTTAGCTTCGATCGGATACGGCCGCTGGATTTTGCCGGCACTACTCGGCATTCCGATGGTTGGTGCGCTCTTGATCTTGTTGCAGGGCGCGCTCGGCGGGCGGGCGGGCGGGGCGAGGCAGGCGGCAGCGGAGGAGTCAGCCGCGGCGCGCGCCGCCGTCAATCCCCGGACGGCTGTCGACGAAATCGCGACCGGCGTCGCTGGACCGGCGCGGACGCTCGCTTTGCTCACCTTCCTCGTCGAGTTCATTGTCTCGTTAGGCCTCTGGTGGGCGTTCGACCCGTCCGACGCCCGCTGGCAGTTCGCGGTCGATATCCCGTGGATTCCATCGTGGGGCGTTCGCTTCGCCATCGGCATCGACGGCATGGCGTTGATGATGATTCTCCTGACGACATTCATCATGGTGTTGTCGTCACTCGGCAGCTGGACGTACATCCGGACGCGCACCCACGGCTTTTATGCGCTCATGCTCGTGCTCACCACGGGCATGCTTGGCGTGTTCATGAGCCTCGACCTCTTTCTGTTTTATGTGATGTGGGAGGTCATGCTCGTGCCGATGTATTTCATCATCGGCATCTGGGGCGGGGAGGAACGGCTCTACGCGAGTTTGAAGTTCTTCATTTACACGATGGTCGGCTCGATGCTGATGCTCGCGGCGATCGTGTATCTGGGGCTTGTCGCACGGAATCCGCTCACGGGCATACCGAATTTCGCGTACGATTACATCTTGCAAAACGTCGCCGTTTCGCCAAGGGCGGCGTTGTGGCTCTTCGGGGCATTCTTCATGGCGTTCGCGGTGAAGGTCCCGATGTTCCCGTTCCACACCTGGCTGCCGCTCGCACACGTCGAGGCACCGACCGCGGGATCGTGCTCGCGAGCATCATGCTGAAGCTGGGGACGTTCGGCTTTCTGCGATTGGCCGTCCCGCTATTCCCCTCGGCGGCCCTCAACGGCACGGTGCGGTCCATCATTCTCGGCCTCGCCGTGATCGGCATCGTCTACGGCGCGCTTGTGTCGATGGTGCAGCCCGACTTCAAGAAGCTCGTCGCCTATTCGTCGGTGAGCCACCTTGGATTCGTCATGCTTGGCATCTTCGCGCTTACCGTGCAGAGCGTGCAAGGCGCGCTGATGGTGATGATCAATCACGGCATCTCGACGGGCGCGCTGTTCCTCTTGATCGGAATGATTTACGAGCGACGTCACTCCCGGCTCATCGACGCGTACGGCGGCATCGCTCGCGTCGTGCCGATGTTCGCCGCCATCCTGACGTTCGTCTCCCTCAGCAGCATTGGCCTCCCCGGCACGAATGGTTTCATCGGTGAATTCCTTGTGCTCATTGGCTCGTTCAAAACGGTGCCTATTTACACTGTGATCGCGACGACCGCCGTCATCTTCGCCGCCGCTTATCTGCTGTGGGCGATTCAGCGGATCCTCTTCAACCCGCTCGACAAGCCCGAGAACGAACACATTGCGGATCTCAACCGACGTGAGCTGCTGACGATGGTGCCCGTCGTGGCGGCGATCATATGGTTAGGCGTGTATCCCGCGCCGGTCTTGCGACGCATGCAACTGTCCGCCGAGCGGTTCGTCAACATCGTCCAAGGCCGCGTCTCGACGCCGATCGCGAGTGCGCGAGAGAGCGGCCGATGAGTTTTGGCATTCCGCCCGTGCTCGACCTCGCGCAGCCGTTGCAACTCACGGCGGCGTTGATTCCCGATCTCGTACTGATGGGCGGAGCGATGCTCCTCGTCATCGCCGCCGCGTGGCGGCCCGATAGCCGTTCGCATCAGCGCGCGATCGGATGGGCGAGCCTGATTGTCACCCTCCTCACGCTCGCCGCGGTGATCTATTTCCTCATCGGCGGCTATGGAGCGGGACCGGGACCAATCGCCGTCGACAACTATCGCTGGATGGTGGACATCGTGATCCTACTCGGCACGATGCTCACGATCATGCTCGCGATCGACGATAACGACCGCGAGCAAATTACCGCTCCTGAGACGCACGTCCTCGTCCTGCTCGCCTCGTCAGGCATGATGCTGCTCGCCGCGGCGCGCGATCTCATGATCGTCTTTCTCGGCATCGAGCTGATGTCGATCTCGGTTTACGCGCTGGCGGGCATCAATCGACGCAGCATTCGGTCCGCCGAAGGGGCGCTCAAGTACTTCTTACTAGGCGCGTTTTCGACGGCCTTCCTGCTGTACGGCATCGCGCTGGTCTATGGAGCAACGGGCGCGACCAATCTCCAGACGATCGGAGAGCGCGCATTGACCGAGGGCGGAGCCGTCGCCAGCGGTCCGCTGTTCTTGATCGGGATTGCGCTGCTGCTCGTCGGATTCGGTTTCAAAGTTGCTACTGTACCGTTTCACATGTGGGCACCGGATGTCTACGACGGCGCGCCGTCGCCCGTCACGGCATACATGGCCGCCACCGTTAAGACGGCCGCCTTCGCGGCCTTCTTGAGGTCTTGGCTGGAGGCGTTCCCGGCCGCGTTCAATGCATGGCACCCTGCCGTCGTTGGAATCGCTGTCGCCACTATGGTATTAGGCAACGCGATTGGACTCCGGCAGCAAAACATCAAGCGGATGCTCGCGTACTCGAGCATCGGCCACGCGGGGTATCTTCTCGTCGCGCTTGCCGCTGGCACGACTCAGGGTGCGTCGGCGCTCATTTTCTATTTGCTCATCTACACGTTGGCGACGTTTGGCTGCTTTGCGGTCGTCGCGTCGCTCACGCGCCGGGGCTCGACCACCGTGGTGCTCGACGAGCTGGCCGGCTTGTGGAGCGTGCGCCCGTGGACGGCGTTCGCGATGGCGGTGTTGATGTTTGCCCTCCTCGGATTTCCCATTGCCGGCGGCGCGGGCTTCTTCGCGAAGTGGTACGTCATCCAGGCCGCGCTGCAGTCGTCGGCGCCACAGACGCTGCTCGTCGTCGTGCTCGTACTCACGACCGTTGTTTCCGCGGGATACTATCTGTACGTGATTAGGGTGATGTTCATGAAGCCGCGCATCGAGGGTTTGGGCGTCCCCGAACCACCCGGCGGCTTGACGCGGTTTGTTCTGGCGGCGACGGTAGTACTGTTGCTCGTGCTCGGCATCGTTCCGGATTACGTCGTGCGTCTCACTTGGGCCGGTCGGCCGCAGCTCGCTACGTCGTCTGCCCTGACAGATCGATTGTATCCCACGCCAATCGCCAGTCCGATGCGGACACGCTAGGTTGGCATTTGCCGCTCCGGCGGCGTCAGCAGTTTATCGAATTCTCAACTCGACACCCGCATGGCCGTCGCCGCAGGAATCTTCCGACAATACGACATTCGTGGCATCGTTGGCCGCGATCTGACCCCGGATGCCGCGCGCGCGATCGGCGGCGCATATGCGGCCTACCTTCGAGAACATCGGATAGGCGGAGGCGAGCGGCTAGGCACGGTCTCCGTCGGCCGCGACAATCGCCCGAGCGGGCGAGAGCTCCGTGACGCGCTGGTCGACGGTCTCACGCGCGCCGGCGCGGACGTCGTCGACATCGGCGTTGTCCCGACGCCGCTGAATTACTGGAGTCTTCATCATCTCGATGTCATCGGCGGCATTCAGATCACGGGCTCCCACAATCCGCCCGAATACAACGGCTTTAAACTCTCCGTCGGTAAGGGCTCGATGCACGGCGCCGAGATCCAGCGCCTCTACGAGATCATCCGCGACAGCAACATCCCGACCGGAAAGGGAACTACTCGATCTGAGAGTGTGATCGATCGTTACATCGACGATGTTGTGCGACGTATAGGCAAGCTCTCTCGGCGCATCAAGGCGGTGTACGATTGCGGCAATGGCGCCGGCGCGGTCGTCGCGCCAGCGCTGTTCGACAAGCTTGGCCTAACGGCCCGAGGATTGTTTTGCGAGAGCGACGGGACCTTCCCGAATCATCATCCGGATCCCACGGTACCGGAGAATCTCGAGGATCTCATTACTGCCGTGAAAAAAGAGGGCGCGGAGATCGGCATCGCCTTCGATGGCGACGCGGATCGCATCGGCGTCGTCGATGAGACGGGTGAGATCGTGTGGGGTGATCGAATTCTCATTATCTATGCCCGTGACGTCCTCGCGCGGACTGGCGCGGGCCAGCCGATCATCTTCGACGTGAAGTCGTCGCAAGCGCTCCCCGATGCCATTGAACGCGCCGGTGGCAAGCCGATCATGTGGAAGACGGGACATTCCCTCATCAAGGACAAGATGAAGGAGACGCATGCGCCGGTCGCCGGTGAGATGTCGGGCCACATGTTCTTTAGCGAGGGCTTCTACGGCCACGACGACGCGCTGTACGGCGCCGCGCGCCTGCTGC
>WNGC01009229.1_pt1 | contig 10421 bp, 11 predicted proteins | sample 5400051 | NCBI WGS metagenome assembly WNGC01 (sample SAMN13153368, study PRJNA577476) | soil metagenome | isolation source: 20 cm soil or saprolite under grassland replicate 2 | place: USA:California | collected 2016-06-15 | reverse complement strand
CATCGGCATGCAGGCCGATCTGCGACAAATTCGGGATGCGGCCGAGCTCGGTTGTCTCGGCGGCCCCGACAATGGCGATCGATTTCGGTTTCATGGCGCGCCTCCTCAACCCTTCGCCGGCCGGAACAATGGCAATGTGATTTCGTCGTCCATCTTCTCGAAGGCGACTTCGAGCGGCATGTCGAGGATGAGCGCCTCCGGGGTTTGCGGGCACTCGACGATGTTCGTCATAAGGCGCGGCCCCTCGTCGAGCTCGACGACGGCAATCGCGTAAGGCGGTGTAAAGCCCGGCACCGGCCGGTGGTGGATCACATAGCTGTAGAGCCGCCCCTTGCCGCTGGCGCGAAACACGCTGACCTCGCGCGACGCGCAATGCGGACAGAACGGCCGCGGCGGGAAATAGACCTTCCGGCAGGCATCGCAGCGCTGCAGCCGCAATTCGCCGGCCTTTGTCCCCTCCCAGAAATGCATCGTCTCGGGCGTTGGCTGCGGCCGGGCGCGTTGTCCCTCGGGCATTGCTCTCACCTCAGGGGGTTGATCCGAATCAAGTTTGACGCGCGGCGGCGCTTCCGGCAAACGGAAGTGATGCGAGGGGAGAGCCAACCATGATCACGCCCGCCTATGTCCGCACGATGGCGGCCTATAACGCCGAGATGAACAAGCGACTTTACGATGCCGCCGGCCGGCTCTCGGATGCCGAGCGGCAGCGCGATCGCGGCGCCTTCTGGCATTCGATCCACGGCACGTTGGTGCACATCCTGTGGGGCGATGGGCAATGGATGAGCCGTTTCGACGGTTGGCAGCGGCCCGCGACGCCGATCAAGGAGAGCGACCGGTTTATCCAGGACTGGGCGGAGTTATGCGGCGCGCGCGAGAAGGCCGATGCCGATATCGCGCGCTGGGCCCGGAACGTCGACGAGAAATGGCTCGACGCGGACTTGACCTGGTTTAGCGGCGCCGCCAACCGCGAAGTCACGGCGCCAAAGCGCCTCCTCGTCGCGCATTTCTTCAATCACCAGACGCATCACCGCGGCCAGGCGCACACGCTCTTGACCGCCGCCGGGCAGCAGACCGGCGACACCGATCTGTTTCTCGTCGTGCCGGAAATGCTCGCCTAGCCCGTTCGCGCTTGCTCCAGCCGCCGAAAACGAGCGGGGGTCAGGAATATCGTTCCTGACCCCCGTCGTGATTGGCTCCCCGGGACGGATTCGAACCATCGACCCAGCGGTTAACAGCCGCTTGCTCTACCACTGAGCTACCGGGGATCAGAGCCGGCACCCAAAGGAGGGGTGCGGCATCAGCCCGTTGGAGGCCGGAAGCGGAATCGAACCGCTGTACACGGATTTGCAGTCCGTTGCATAGCCACTCTGCCATCCGGCCGGTGGCGGGGCTGATATAGGCGTCGGGCAGGATCGGGGTCAAGCCGCGCCGGCCGCGAGCGGCGCTGTACCGGGCGGGCAGCGGCTGTCCCCGGAACAAAATCATTGACAGAGACTCCCTTCATCGATTCAACCGTGGGTAGGGGGGCTGGGAACTGCCGGGGGGATGAGCGACAGCCAGGTGGGATTGGGCGCGGCGCGAATGGCGTTGCTGGCGTCCGTTGCGTTCGCGTGCGGCTCGGGATCCGCGGCCGGCGATCCGGCTGGCGGCGCCCACTTGCTTGTGCTGCCCGGCCTCTCTGCCGGCCAACCGCTCAAGGCCGAGACCGTGAGATTTGCCGACCCGCGCCACCGGTCGGTGCAGGTGATGCGCGGCGCGCCCCGGCCGGAAGCCGCGCCGCCCGGCGTCGAGTTTCTCGGTTTCGGCAGCACCGGGGCGCAGCAGGTTCGGGTCGTCCGCGGGCCGGTGGTGAGCCTGGATTTGCCGGGGCTGCGTCGGGTCGAGACCGTCAGCTTCTCAGAAGCAGGCCGTTCCTCCGTCACGGTCGTGCGCGGTGGGCTCGAACCGCAGCTCGTCGCCGGGCTGTTTCGGGCTGCGGGTGGCCGCACGCCCGAACGGGGGTTCTCGGTCGATCTGTTCCAGACCTCCGGCGGCGATCTCGATCGCATCGCATTCGCGGTGGACGGTGTCGAATCGAATCACGGGCAGAACCCGCTGATGTGGCGCCCCACGCCCGACGGGCCGCAGGGGCCGATGCAGGTCAGTCTCAAGGCGGCGCTCGATGTCGGCGGCGGCAACTCCAGCGCTACGGCAATTGGTCGGATGCGCTCGCTGCCTACAATTGGGGGCCGGGCAATCTCGAGGCCTGGATCGCCGCCGGCAGGCCGGCCGAGCGGCTGCCGAGCGAGACGGCCCGTTATGTCCGGCGGGTGTTGCGTGATGCGCTGGTCGCTAGCGCGAACCGCTGGTGAGGCGCTCCCTCTAGCTGGGATGAAACAGCATCGCGCCGCCGAGCGCGGCCGGCAGATCGAGCGCGATCGCCTCATCTGCGGACGCTAGCCGCACGGGCCTACTGGAAAGACCCGCCTCCCGAAGACAGCGTTCCAAGATCGCAAGATCGGCGACGGCGATCTGCGTCGCGACGAAACAGGGCAACGTGCCGGCCGGGGTGATGCCGAATGCGTCGCGCAGATAGCGCGGCCGGGCAATATGGATCGCGCCGCGTTCGAGCGCGATTGTCGTGACCTCGCCGGCGTGCGATGCGGGGCGGCCGGTGAAGCGGCCGAAACGCGCGGTCGGCTCAGCAGGCTCCTCGGCGGCGATCCACAAGCCGGTCAGGGCTCGCGCGCCGTTCGGATGATCGAGAAAGCCGTCGCGCCAGACAAGAGGCTCGGTGTGATGCGTCAGAAACTGCACGCGGCCTTCCGGCATGCTGTGATGGGCGATGCGCGCGATCGTGAAGCGCGCATCCTCGCTGCCGGTATGGGTTGTGACCGGCCGGCGCATATCGACGAGCGGCAGCGTCGCGAAACCGGCCTCGGCGAGCCGACGATGTTCGGCGGCGGCATCAGCGCTGCTGAAGGCGGCGAGGTGCAGCCCGACATGATCGGCGATCCGCTCGCGCAATTGCCGCGCGAGCACGGTATTGCCGCCGGGGGTTGCGACCGCGGTCAGGATCTCGACATAGCCCTGCCGCAGCATCGCGCAGCGATTGCCGGTGCCGGCCGGGACCGGCTGCCCGTCCACCCGGTTTGTCTGCGCCGTGAACGGGGTCAGGCGAAAGCCGCAGTGTTCGAGAGCGGCTGCCGCCGCATCCATCTCCGGCACAAAATGCGCAACGTGGTCGAGGAACACGGCGCCTGGCGGCGGCAGCTGGTTTGTCATTCGCGCTCCTCGCGGTAAAACACGGCGAGCCAAACCGTTGGCTGGTCCGGATCGGTCCAATCGACCCGATGGCCGCGATGCGCCGCGATCTCGACCCAATCGCCGGGGCCGAGATGCCGCGGTTCGGTTTCATCCGCGAAGCGCAGTCGCGCCGCGCCGGCCAGCAGCACGACCCATTCCGCCTCATCCTGGTCGTACCAGAAACCGGGCGGGCTCGTCTGGCCGAACGAGACAATGCGCTCGATGCGCAGGCCGGGGGTGGCTGCGAGCGCTTCGGTAATTTCTGCGGCTCGGGCATTGGGCAGATCGCGCAGCAGGTTCATGGTCCCGCCATCGCCAGCGCACCGGAAACGGCGCGTCGCCAGCCCTCATAGCGCTCCTCGCGCTCGCCGTCGGACATCGCCGGCGTGAAGCGGCGTTCCGGCGTCCAACGCGCTATCATCGCTTCGGGCTCCGGGCAGAGTCCGCGCGTGAGCCCGGCGGCATAGGCGGCCCCCCAGGCGGTCGTCTCGATGGAGGCGGGGCGCTCAATTTGGGCCGGCAGGATGTCGGCGAGGAACTGCATCGTCCAATCGCTGACCGCCATACCGCCATCGACCCGCAGCCGGTCGATCGCGAGCCCCGAATCGCTCGCCATCGCCGCGGCGAGGTCGCGCGTCTGATAGCCGACCGCCTCGAGCACCGCGCGCGCGATCTCTGGCAGCCCGCAATCGGCGGTCAAGCCGCACAGCATCCCGCGCGCGTTCGGCGACCAGTGCGGCGCGCCGAGCCCGCTAAAGGCCGGGACGAAATACACGCGCTGGCGCGGATCGGCGCGCGCTGTGAGCGCCTCCGATTGGGGCGCGGTCTTGATCGCGCCGAGCCGGTCGCGCAGCCATTGGACGGCGGCGCCGGCGATGAAGATGCTGCCTTCGAGCGCATAGGCTGTCTCGCCGCTAAGCTGGTACGCCACCGTCGTCAGCAGCCGGTGACCTGAGGCGGCTGGTTCCGTGCCGGTATGCAAGAGCGCGAACGCGCCGGTGCCATAGGTCGATTTGACCATGCCGGGGCGAAAGCAGGCCTGCCCGATCAGCGCCGCCTGCTGGTCGCCAGCCATTGCGGCGATCGGGATCGCATCGCCAAACATTTCGGGCAGGGTTGCGCCGAAATCACCGCCGGTCGCGTGCACCTCCGGCAACAGCCGTCGCGGGATGTCGAGCGCGTCGCTCAATTCCGCATCCCAAGCAAGACGGTGCAGATCGAACAGCATCGTGCGGGAGGCATTCGTGACATCCGTCGCGTGCAATTTGCCGCCGGTGAGGCGCCACAAGAGAAAGCTGTCGATCGTGCCGAACGCGATCTCGCCTTTGGCGGAGCGCTCACGCAGCCCAGGCACCTTGTCGAGCATCCAGCGGATCTTCGATGCCGAGAAATACGGATCGACCACGAGCCCGGTGCGCTGCGCGACCGCGTTCCCGAAACCGGCAGCACGCCATTCCTCGCAAAGCGGCGCGGTGCGGCGGTCCTGCCAAACGATCGCATTGTGCACGGCGCGACCGCTCGCCCGGTGCCACAACACGGCGGTCTCGCGCTGGTTCGTGATACCGATGGCGGCGATGGGTCCATTCGCGGCAGCAATCGCTTCGCGGCAGGTCGCGACGACGCCGGCCCAGATCTCCTCCGGATCGTGCTCGACCCAGCCCGGCTGCGGATAATGCTGCGTCAGCTCGATACGGGCCGTGTGGTGCACCCGGCCCGCCGCGTCGAACAGGATCGCGCGGGTGCTGGTCGTGCCCTGGTCGATCGCCAGGAGGTAATCCGTCGCGGCCACCGCCCCTCCTTCATAAACGCGGCGGAGCGAGGCGGGTCGCCCGGCCGTTTACGGCAGCAGATTGCCACAAACACGGGCTGGAGCGGGTGACTGCCTCGACGGAAAACGCTCGGAAGAAGGACTGGCGTCCGTTGCAGGGCCAGAAGGCGCTCGTCACCGGCGCCAATTCCGGCATTGGCCGGGCGGTCGCCTTGGCGCTGGGCGCTGCCGGGGCCGATGTCGGGGTCAATTACGTGACCCGCCCCGAGGATGCCGAGGCGGTCGTGGCCGAGATCCGTGAATCCGGCACGAACGCGCTCGCGCTCGAAGCCGATGTCTCGGACGAGGACCAGGTCGTCGCGATGTTTCGCGCCGCGGTCGAGCGTTTCGGCCGGCTCGACATTCTCGTCGCCAATGCCGGGGTCCAGCGCGACGCGCATTTCGTCGATATGACCCTCAAGGATTGGAGCACCGTCATCGCCATCAACCTGACCGGGCAATTCCTGTGCTGTCGCGAAGCGGTGCGCGCGATGGCGCACCAGGGCGTCACGTCCGAAGTGTCGAAGGCCGCCGGCAAGATCATCTGCATGAGCTCGGTGCATGAGCGGATCCCGTGGGCCGGGCACGTCAATTACGCCGCCTCGAAGGGTGGGATCATGATGATGATGCAGTCGCTGGCGCAGGAAGTGGCGCCCTTGAAGATCCGCGTCAATTCGATCGCGCCCGGCGCGATCCGCACGCCGATCAACACCGCCGCGTGGTCCACTCCGCAGGCCTACAGCGCGCTGATGACGCTGGTCCCCTACGGCCGGATCGGCGAACCCGAGGACATCGCGCGCGCCGCGGTATGGCTCGCCTCGGACGAGGCCGATTATGTGACGGGTACGACCTTGTTTGTCGATGGCGGCATGACGCTCTACCCCGGGTTTGCAAGCGGCGGCTAGCGCCTCAATACACGACGACGCTGCGGATCGATTCGCCGGCATGCATCAGCTCGAAGCCCTTGTTAATGTCGTCGAGCTTCAAGGTGTGCGTGATCAGATCGTTGATATTGATCTTTTTCTCCATGTACCAATCGACGATCTTCGGCACATCGGTCCGCCCCCTCGCGCCACCGAAGGCGGTGCCCTTCCAGACGCGGCCGGTCACCAGCTGAAACGGCCGCGTGCTGATTTCCTGCCCCGACGCGGCGACACCGATGATGACGCTGACGCCCCAGCCGCGATGGCAGCATTCCAGTGCCTGCCGCATCGTCTGCACATTGCCGATGCATTCGAAGCTGTAATCGGCGCCGCCCTTTGTCAGATCGACGAGAAAGGGCACGAGATTGCCTTCCACCTCCTTCGGATTGACGAAATGCGTCATGCCGAATTGCTCGGCGAGGGCGCGCCGGCGCGGGTTGATATCGACGCCGACAATCATGTCGGCGCCGATCATGCGGCAGCCCTGTACGACGTTGAGCCCGATGCCCCCCAGCCCGAACACGACGACGTTGGCGCCCGGCTCGACTTTGGCGGTGTTGATGACGGCGCCGATCCCGGTCGTGACGCCGCAGCCGATGTAGCAGACCTTGTCGAACGGCGCGTCCTCGCGGATCTTCGCGACCGCGATCTCGGGTAAGACAGTAAAATTCGAGAAAGTCGACGTTCCCATGTAGTGAAATAGTTTCTCGCCGCCCAACGAGAACCGGCTCGTGCCGTCGGGCATGACGCCCTGCCCCTGCGTCGCGCGGATCGCGGTGCACAGGTTGGTCTTGCGCGAGAGGCAGGACGGGCATTGCCGGCATTCCGGCGTGTAGAGCGGGATGACGTGGTCGCGCTTTTTGACCGTCGTTACGCCCGGCCCGACATCGACAACGATGCCGGCGCCCTCATGTCCCATGATTGCCGGGAAGAGGCCCTCCGGATCGGCGCCCGACAGCGTGTAGGCGTCGGTGTGGCAGATGCCGGTCGCCTTGATCTCGACAAGCACCTCGCCGGCTTTCGGCCCGTCGAGCCGCACCGTTTCGATCGACAGGGGCTGCCCCGCTTTGTGAGCCACCGCCGCGCGCGTTTCCATGCCGCTCTCCCTCGCACTGCGGCCATCCGGCCGCTGGCCGCAGTATAGCGCGGGCCGTGCAGGATGAGGTTCGTCAAACCTCGTGCTAACCCGCCGCGATCGGCGGCGCCGCGGCTGAGGGTGCGCCGCCGATCACCGGGCTTGGCGTTCCGGAGCCAATGGCAACGCTGCAGGAGCCGATGAAGGATGCGCCTGCGCGGGGGCCGCGAGCGTGGACGCGCCGGCAGGAAACACCGTTCCGATGACCGTATCGAGATAGGCGAAGAAGCTTTGGCTGGCATATCCTGCCAAGAAGCCCAGCCCGCAGGCGGTCAGCGTCAACTGGCCGCCGATGCCCGCGCCCGCGCCCTGCACCGGGACCGAGGTGGGGCTGAGAAAGAGGCCCACAGCAATGCCGGCAACCAGCCCGGTCGGGATGCCCAGCAGCATCCTGACGAGATCGCGCGGCGCCAATTCGTTGTCCCGGACTCTATTGAGGATCGCCCGAAACGAGCCGATCAGAGTGCCTAGCAGCGCGAACATCATCGGCAGGACGTAAGTCGTGAAGACCGAGAGGATGGATGTCGCGGTCTGCCAGTAGGTCGCGTTATTCTTTATCTCCGCCGATAGCCCGGTCCGCGACGATCCCGATTGCGTCACTTCCTTTGGCGGGGCTTGCACCGACGCGGCAGAGGTTGCGGCCTGCGGTTGCTCGGTCGGCGATAGTTGCACCGCGTTGTTGCCGGACAACAGCCAGTGCCAGCACCAGACATGCACGACCCGGGTAGGTCCATGCCCTCGCAACGGAATACGCTGTGCACCTCGTTACCGGCTGTCTCTCCCATCCAGCGATGGTACTCGTGCCGGCGACAGGCGAGCTCGGCACGCGCCGCCTCCTCGGCGAGCTTAGCGTCGCCGGGTGCGTTTGTGCCGTTTGATCGGCGGCCGTCGCAGTTCAACAATACCGGGCTGTCTCTCAGCTCGTCCGTGTAGGTCTTCCAGTTTTGGTCGAGCCGCTCGAGCGCAGCGCGGCCAAGACCAGCGTCCCAGTACGCCAACGCAGTCAGCCCCAACCAAAGCAGGGCGAAGGTCGCCAAACGATCGCGCCAGCGGCGGAACCGCTGGGCGTGAGTCTGCAGCATCGGAAAGGCTCTGACCGCCAGGTCGATACGCGTGTCTTGGCCCGTGGCATCTCCCGCGGACCGATCTCGGCCGGCGTCGGTCTTCCACCCGACCGAACGGAGCACCCAATCCCGCAGCCGGGTCGGCCAAGTCTTGCTCTCGGCGTCAATGAACATCGCCGTGTAGGCAACCGTGACACCGCGCGCCGGAGCCGCCAGGGCGCTCAACCGGTCCTTCGCGAGCAATAGAATGGCGGCATTGTCCGCGTTCGCGGCATCGGTTCCGCTGGGCGGATAACGCATCTCCGCGATCTTCTCGATGATCTGCCGCGAGGTCATCGTCGTGACCGGATTGCCGCCATTGGGTATGGCGAGCGTGGCGAGCGATCGGTCAGCTCGGCCGGACACAAAGTCGACCAGCAGATGAACCTCGTCGAGATTTTGCTCGAAAATCAGCTTGTCCAGCTGCTGTCTATTCCCGCCTTGCGGCTCTGCCGGTTTGCCGCCGTTATGGATTGGATCGCTCATTGCGAGTGCTCCCTGAAACTTTGTTTCTATACTTTGCCCAAATAGTACCCCCCTTGTCTGTACAGGCCATCACTGATTGCTCGAATAATCGCCGAAACGGCGGCTTGCGGGCGGACCGGCGAAGGAGTACCGGAGCAGCCTCGGCACGGCGGTGGGGATAAGCACATGGCGCGGATTGCGGTCGGCGGGTTTCAGCACGAAACCAACACTTTTGCGCCGCAGCGTCCAACCTGGGCGGATTTCGAGCGCGCGGATGCGTGGCCGGGCTTTGTCCGCGGGCCCGAGCTGATCGATGCGGTCGAGGGGTTCAACATCCCGATCGCCGGCGCCGTCAAGACATTGCAGGAATTGGGACATGACCTTGTGCCGCTCTGCTGGTGCTCGGCGCCGCCCTCGTCCTATGTCGAGCGCGACGCCTACGAGACGGTGGCCGGGGCGATGCTGGAAGACCTCGCCGCGGCCGGTTCGCTCGACGGCATCTATCTCGATCTGCACGGCGCAATGGTCGCCGAACATCACGAGGACGGCGAGGGCGAGCTGTTGCGGCGCATCCGGGCGCTCGTCGGCGACAGGATGCCGATCGTCACGAGCCTCGACTACCACACGAACATGACGCCGGAGATGGTGCGGCACGCGACCGCAATGGTCGGCTACCGCACCTACCCGCATATCGACATGGCGAAGACCGGCGGCCGGGCCGCGCAATTGCTCGACCGCCTGCTGAAAGACCGCCGGCCGCTCTACAAGGCCTATCGGCAGATCGATTTCCTCATTCCCTTGGTGTGGCAATGCACATTGGCCGAGCCGGCCAAGGGCATCTTCGAACTGATCGATGATATCGAGCAGGGCAGCCGGCGCGGCGGCGGCTCAAATCGTGGCTTGCCCGGCGGCTCGCACAATCAAGGGATCGTCTCGATCACGCACACGCCGGGTTTTCCGCCGGCCGACATCAAGGAATGCGGTCCGGCGCTCGTCGTCTACGGGCTCGACCGCGATGCCGCCGAAGCCGCGGCCGACCGCATCGCCGCGACAATCCGCGACCGCGAGGCGCAATTCGCCGGCAAACTCTACACGCCCGACGAGGCGGTGACGGAGGCCTTGCGCATCGCGGCGCATGCGACGAAGCCCGTGATGCTCGCCGATATTCAGGACAACCCCGGCGCCGGCGGCACCTCCGACACTGTCGGGCTGCTGCGCGCATTGATCGCGCATCGCGCGAAGGGCGCCGTCATCGGCATGATCGTCGATCCCGAAGCGGCCGAGCGGGCGATGGCGCTCGGCGAGGGGGCATTGCTCGATTGCGGGGTCGGCGCCAAGGTCGGCTATGCGGGCGAGAGGCCGGTCGAGGCGGATTGGCGCATCATGCGGCTCGGCACCGGCCGCTTCACCGGCACCGGCCCGATGTATGGCGGCGCCAAATTCCAGATCGGCCCTATGGCCCTCGTGACCGATGAGGCGAGCGGCGTCTCGGCGGTGCTCGCGTCAAAGCGGATCCAGGCAAACGACAAGGAAATGTTCCGACATGTCGGCGTCGAGCCGGCGGAGGTGCCGATCCTCGGCCTCAAATCGACGGTGCATTTTCGGGCCGACTTTCAGCCGATCGCGGAAGCGATCCTGTGCGTCAACTCGCCGGGCGCGCATGTCAGCGATCCGGCGGAGTTGTCGTACAGCCATCTGCGATC
>WNGC01004271.1_pt1 | contig 10425 bp, 6 predicted proteins | sample 5400051 | NCBI WGS metagenome assembly WNGC01 (sample SAMN13153368, study PRJNA577476) | soil metagenome | isolation source: 20 cm soil or saprolite under grassland replicate 2 | place: USA:California | collected 2016-06-15 | reverse complement strand
CTCGGCGCCGCCATCGCCGCGGCGGTGGCGGCCGGCCTCGGGGCGGGCGGTTACGATCGATTCGAGGCCGCGCAGGAGCGGATGACGTCCCTGGGTGCGCGGTCGTTCGTGCCGAATCAGGAGGCGCATGCCGTCTACGACGAGCTCTACGCACTGTACCTCGAGCTGCACGATACGTTCGGCGCAGTCCATGGCGCGCGCGCCGAGCTGCCGGCGCTGATGAAGCGGCTGCTCGCCCTCCGCGAACGAGTCTCGGCGTGACCCGGGTCGCTCCCGCGCTGCGGAAGAGCGTTCACCGGGCGAACCAGGCGCTGGTTGAGAGCGGCCTCGTCAGCGAGACGTTCGGCAACGTGTCGGCCGTCGACCGCGCGGCGGGGCTGTTCGTCATCAAGCCGAGCGGCGTGCCCTACGAGGACCTGACGCCGGCGCACCTGGTGCCCGTGTCCCTCGAGACGGGCCGGGTGCTCGCGGGCAAGCTGCGTCCCTCGTCGGATACGCCGACGCACCTCGAGCTGTATCGCGCGTTTCGCTGCGGCGGGATCGTCCACACGCACTCCGAAGCGGCCACGACGCTGGCGCAGGCAAGCCTTCCCGTGCGCTGCATGGGGACGACGCACGCGGACTATTTCCGGGGCGATGTTCCCGTCACGCGGCCGCTGCGCGAAGAGGAAGTGACGGTGGACTACGAGAAGAACACGGGCCGCGTGATCGTCGAGACGTTCCGCGCCGGACGGATCGATCCCGACGAGATCAGTGCCGTGCTGGTGGCGAACCACGGCCCGTTCGCCTGGGGCGCCGATCCGTTCGAGGCGATCGAGCGCGCGCGGGTCCTGGAACTCCTCGCCCGCATGGATCTCGCGGAGCGCGCGGCGGCACCGAACGCGCCGCGCCCGCCCACGTATCTCATCGATCGACACTACTTCCGCAAACACGGCGACCACGCCTCTTACGGGCAGAAACCATGACTCCATCGACGTCCCCTTCATCCGTGCTGACCGGAATCGACTGGCTGATGATCGCCCTGTACTTCGGCCTGCTCTCATGCGTGGCGTGGTGGGTCATCAAGAAGGGCAAGGACGAAGCCGCCGACTACTTCCTCGCCGGACGCAATCTCGGGTGGTGGATCATCGGCGCGTCCATTTTCGCCTCGAACATCGGATCGGAACACATCGTGGGCCTCGCCGGCTCAGGGGCGAGAGACGGCGTGGCGCTGGCGCACTACGAGTTCCACGCATGGTGCCTGCTGGTGCTCGCGTGGGTGTTCGTGCCCTTCTACGCGCGCTCGCTCGTGTTCACGATGCCGGAGTTCCTGGAGCGGCGCTTCTCCACCGCGTCGCGCTACGTCCTGTCGATCGTGTCGCTGGTCACGTTCATTGTATCGAAGATCGCGGTCGGCATCTTCGCCGGTGGTGTGGTGTTCGGCACGCTGTTACCGGGATTGCGCCTGGACCTGGGCTTCGTACATATCGACAGCTTCTGGATCGGTTCGGTGCTGGTGATTGCCTTGACGGGTCTCTACACCGCGCTCGGCGGGATGCGCGCGGTCGCCTACAACGACGCCGTCCAGGTCACCGTCCTCATCGTCGGGTCGGCGCTGCTGACGGTGTACGGGCTCGTGCAGCTGGGCGGCTGGGCCCAGCTCAAGGAGCTCGCGGGCTCCGACATGTTCAACCTCTGGAAACCGCTGGTGCCGCCCGGGGTTGCGAGCACGTGGGCGCCGGTCTGGGAACGGAACGCCGCGGGGGAAACGGTGCGGCAGGCCTGGTACTTCAATCAGAACTTCCCGTGGCTGGGCATGGCGATCTGCGCGCCGGTGATCGGCCTGTGGTACTGGTGCACGGACCAGTACATCGTGCAACGCGCGCTGGGCGCTCCCAACGAACAAGTCGCGCGCCGCGGCAGCATCTTCGCCGCGGTGCTGAAGCTGTTCCCCGTCTACCTGTTCATCATCCCCGGTTTGATTTGCTTCGCGCTCGCCAAGAGCGGCAAGGTGCCCGGACTGGCGGTGGTGTACGATGCCGCCACCGGGAGGGCCACCGCTGCCGCTCAAGGCGCCTTCCCGCTGATGGTCGAACACCTCCTGCCACCGGGCTTACGCGGTATTGTCGTGGCGGGCCTGCTGTCCGCGCTGATGGGCTCACTGGCGGGGGTATTCAACGCCTGCTCCACCCTGTTCACCGTAGACATCTACGAGAAGCTGCGGCCCCACGCCAGCCAGCATGAGATCGTGCGCATGGGCCGCATTGCGACGGGGATCATGGTGCTCATCGCGATCGCGTGGATTCCGGTCGTCAAGGGCGCCACGGGCCTCTACAACTATCTGCAATCCGTGCAAGGCTATCTCGCGCCGCCGATATTCGTGGCGTTTTTCTTCGGCGTCTTCTGGAAGCGGCTCAATTCCCAGGGCTGCTTGTGGGCGATGGTCATCGGCTTCGTCGTCGGGCTGTTCCGCATGCTGACGGACACGCCGATCACCCTTGGCCTGCTCGCGAGCTACCCCGAAGGCTCGTTTCTCTGGGTCATCAACAACATCAACTTCCAGTACTTCAGTATCCTCATCACGATCATCTCTGCCATCGTCATGGTCGGCGTCAGCTACATGACGGCGCCGCCCGATTACCCGAGAATCGAGAATCTCTCGTTTGGCACGATCACGGCGGAACATCGCGCCGCATCCCACGCCAGCTGGGGGTGGCGCGAGGTCGCCGCCTCCGCCGTGGTCCTGGCCGTCATCCTGGCCGGCTATTTGTATTTCACGGGCTGACAAGCCTTCGCGAAAGGCGGCCTTACGAACTTGTTGCACCTGCGAACAAGTTCAAATAGGTTCAAGTCGCGCGGCTTCGAGAGGATGAGCGTGGCCCGACCCACAATACAGGACGTTGCGGACCTCGCCGGCGTGTCGAAGGCGACCGTTTCCGCGGTGCTGAACGACAAGAGCACGGTGAATGAGCGGACGCGGGAGGAGGTGCTCGAGGCGATGCGGCGGCTGAGCTACCGCCCCCGCCCCGGCGCACGGGGACGCCTCCACACCGAGGGTCCCCGTAGCATCGCCTTCGTCCAGCGCGAGATCGCCAATCCCTACTTCAGCGAGGTCGTGGCCGGTGCGGAGAGCTACCTGCGCGAGCGGGGCTACGTCCTTCTCGTCGCGGCCAGCGAGGGCGATTTCCGGGCCGAGCAGCGGATCATTCGCTTGTTCACGCTCAGGGACGTGGACGGGATCCTGCTGACGCCGGTCTTGGACGACGAAACCGATCTCTCCCACATCTTCGACATGAAGCGGCGGAACATCAGTTTCGTCCTCTTGGAGGAGATCCGCGGTATCCAGGCGAATCTGGTGGACGTCGACAACGTGGAGGGTGCCAAGGCGGCCGCGCGCCACCTCATGGACTTGGGCCACGTCCATATCGCGCACTTCGTGGGCCCGGAGTACTCGCTCCACAGCCAGGAACGGCTCGAGGGAGTGCGACGAGCCTACAGCGAGTCCCGGCTCGTCTTCTCGGGCGACCTCGTCGTGCCGGCAGGGAACAGCCTCGAGCAGGGGTACCAGGCGGGCCTCGAGTACTTCCGGGACCGGCAGCCAGAGGACCGGCCGACTGCGGTCACGTGCTACAACGACTTGTGCGCTCTGGGACTCTGCCGCGCTTTGGATGAGGTGGGTCTGCGTGTGCCGACGGACGTCTCCGTCATCGGATTCGACGACCTCCAGCTCTTGGATTTCCTCCCGCCAGCCTCGCGCCTCACCACAATCCACGTACCCAAGTTCGAGGTGGGACGGACCGCGGCCGAGATCCTCCACGCGGAGATCGAAGGTGCCGGTCCGGCTGCGCCGCGCAAGGTATATCTGAAAGCCGAGCTGGTCGTCGCCCAGACCACGGCGCCTCCCGCCGCGACACCGCGAACCGTCGGGTCCACGGCGGCCGACTGAGACGCGGGTTGACGGCGCCACGCGCCATTGGGCTCGCGACGCTGGCGTGGGCGGCGGGCGCCGTCCCCGTCCCGGCGCAGGTGGGCGACGTGCGGAACGTGCCGGACCCCGCCATCATCAAGGCGGGCAGCCGGTACTACATCTTTTCCACCGGTCCGGGAGTCGAGATTCGGCGCTCCGATGATCTCTGGAAGTGGGAGCGCGTGGGTACCGTCTTCGACACACCGCTCCCGAGCTGGGCGGAGCGCGCGGTCCCGGGCACCCGCCTTCCGTGGGCGCCCGACATCTCGTATTTCAACGGCCGCTACCACCTGTACTACGCGCTCTCGACGTTCGGCGGCCAGCGTTCCGTCATCGGCCTCGCTACCAACCGCACACTCGACCGCGACAGCTCTGACTATCGCTGGGTGGATCAGGGCAAAGTGCTCGAATCCAACCCCGGCCGCGACCCGTTCAACGCCATCGACCCTGCCATCGTCGTGGAGGACCAGGGCCGCGTCTGGTTGGCCTGGGGCTCCTTCTGGGGCGGGATCAAGATGCGTCGCATTGAGGCGCGCACCGGCATGCTGTCATCCGAGGACACGACGATATACTCCCTCGCCGCTCGCGCCGGTGTGGATGCGGTGCGCGGACCGCGCGACAACCAGGCCATCGAGGGGGCGTACATCATCCGGCACGAGGGCTCCTACTACCTGTTCGTCTCCTTCGACGCCTGTTGCCGGGGCGCCCAGAGCACGTACAACGTCCGCGTAGGGCGGTCCACCTCCGTCACGGGTCCGTACACCGACCGGGACGGCGTGCCCATGACCGCGGGCGGCGGCACGCTCGTGCTCGCAGGCAGCGGAATGATTGCAGGCCCGGGCCACAACGCCATCCTCGCCGAGGGTGGCCGTCACTACATCGTCCACCACTACGTCAACGTCGCCGCGGGATCGGCCTCGCCCGGGGCGCCGCTGGCGATTCCGCGGACCCTCCAGATCCGGCCGCTCTGTTGGTCCTGGGACGGCTGGCCCATCGCCGGAGCGCCGATTACCGGGCCACAGTAGCACGCGGGAGGGTGAGGACCCCCCCTCCTTGCGGACCGTCGCCGGAGGCGTATCATATCGCCTGAACCAGATCAACTACGGTTCAGGAACGTTTAACCGGTGAGTACACAGCCCGGCAGGCGCAATCAGAGCAACGCGCCCGGCTTACGCACCAATCGCAGCCGCCACTGCGCGCACGGTCGTGCGCGATGGAGCCGCGAGCGTGCCGCAGCCTCTCTCCTCCCGCACCCCGAACCATTCTTCCATCCATTCACCCGGATGCCGCCATGAAGCGTCCAACAATCGGTTCAGCATTGCGGTCGGTGACGGTGGTGTGCCCGTTGGTTTCGTGGCTCGCCGTCGCCCAGGCCTCGGCGCAAGAGCAGGGGACGATCACGGGCCGGATCACCGGCGACGCGGGCGCGCCCCTCGCCAGCGCGCAGGTTGTCGTCGAGGGAACGAACCTCGACGCGCGCTCGGATCCCGATGGTAGCTATCGGATCAGCGGCGTGCCGGCCGGCGCGGCCGTCGTTCGCGTCAAGCGGCTGGGCTACAGTGCCCGGGCCCAGGCCGTCATCGTGCCGGCGGAAGGGACCGTCACGGCCGACTTCCAACTCCAGGTGACCGCCGTCGCCTTGGAGGGGATCGTGGTCGTGGGGTACGGGACGCAGCAGAAGGTGAACCTCACCGGCGCCGTCGGCGCGGTGAGCGGCGCGGAGCTGGCGAAGCTGCCGGTCCCGACCGTGTCGCAGGCGCTCCAGGGTCTCTCGCCGGGGCTCGAGGTAGTTGATATGGGTGGGCAGCCGGGCCTGAACGCGGCCGACATCCTGGTCCGCGGGCAGGGGACGCTGGGCAGAGGCAGCGACGCCGGGGCGTTCCAGAGCAAGGCCGCGTCGCGTCCACTGGTGTTGGTTGACGGCATCGAGGGCACCATGGACGCCGTGGACCTCCAGGACATCGAGAACATCTCGGTGCTGAAAGACGCGTCCTCGGCGGCGATCTACGGCTCGCGCGCGGCCAATGGCGTGATTCTCATCACGACGAAGCACGCCAGTGTGACGGAAGGTGTGCAGATCACGTACGACGGCTCCTTCGGGACGCAGAACATCACGACCTTCCCGCAACGCGTGAGCATCGCCGATCACATGCGATTGACCAACGTCGCGTACGTCAACGCCGGCCTCGCGCCCAAGTACTCCGATGCGTATATCCAGCGCACGCTCGCGGGCGATGACCCACTGCACTACCCGAACACCGACTGGGTCGGCCTGTTTTACCATCCGGCGCCGCTCCAGGATCATACCGTGCGAGTGACGGGCGGCAATCAGGCGACGCGCTACGCCCTCTCGCTGAACTACATGCGCGAGGGCGGCCTGATGCCGACCACGGGAGCCACCCGTCACGCCGTGCGGCTGAACACCGACTTCAACCCGTCGGACCGGATCAGCGCCGGCCTGGACGTCGCCGGCAGCCGGAGGTGGACGATCAACCCTTCGCTGAATTGGGAGTCCACCTTCTACCTGATCCACGACACCCCCCCCACCGTCGTGGCACAGTACCCGGACGGCACGTGGGGGTGGAGCGACACGAACCGCAATCCCCTCGTCTATGCCGAGGAGAGCGGCGACCGCCAGCGGGCCACCTGGCAGGGGACGGTCACCGGCCGGTTCAACTACAAGATTCTGCCTGGCTGGGCGGAGATCCAAACCACCGCCTCGGTACGCTACGACCACTATACGAACACCGAGTTCCGCACGCAGCAGGCGTTCCGCGACTACAACAACCCGGCCGTCGTCCGTATGCAGTGGGGGCCCAATCAGCTCTGGCGCGACATCAACGACGGGCAGCAGCTCACGCTCCGGGCCCTGCTCAAGTATGGGCACACCTTCGCGGACGCCCACGGCCTCTCCGGCGTACTGGGGTACGAGCAAATCCACCAGGCCAACGACTGGTTCGGAGCGAACCGTCAGCAGTTCTACAACAACGATTTGCGGCAGATCGATCTTGGGAACGCCCAGTTCGACAACAACTGGGGCGGGGACAACGAGTGGGCGTTGCGCTCGGCGTTCGGCCGGTTCAACTACTCCTACCGAGGGCGCTACCTGTTCGAGGCCAACGCGCGCTACGACGGGTCGAGCCGGTTCGCCAAGGGGAACCGCTTCGGGTTCTTCCCGTCCTTCTCCGCCGGCTGGCGCATCTCGGAGGAGCCGTTCTTCAAGGTCGGCTCGATCAACGAGCTCAAGCTGCGCGGCTCATGGGGCCGGTTGGGAAACCAGGACGTCGGGCTCTACCAGTACTACTCGACGATCGAGCTGAATCAGCCCTACTACTTCGGCGGCACGCTCCAGACCGGCGCGGCCAAGACCGAACTCGCCAACCAGGACATTTCGTGGGAGACCACGACGGCGACGGATGTCGGCGTCGACGCCTCGTTCCTCTCCAACAAGCTGACGCTCACTGCCGACTACTACCTGCGCCGGACTAAAGACATTCTCCTCGACCTGCCGATCCCGGCCATCGTCGGGCGCGCTGCGGCGACGCAGAACGCCGGCGTGGTGGAGAACCGCGGCTGGGAGCTCGCGCTCGGCTGGCACGATCGGGCCGGCGCCTTCCGGTACGGCATCGACTTCAACCTCTCGGACAACAAGAACAAGGTCGTTGATCTGGTCGGGACCGGGCCGTACGCCGGCTGGGACTTTGTGATCATGGAAGGCCAGCCGATTCGCGCGTGGTACGGCTTCGAGGCAGAGGGCCTGTTCCAAACGCAGGCGGAGGTCGCGAGCCACGCCCTGCAGCCCTTCACGGGATCCGGCACGCACCCCGGGGACATCAAGTGGAAGGACCAGAACAACGACGGCGTCATCAACGAGGCGGACAAGGTGGTGATCGGCGACCCCAACCCGCACTACCTGTTCGGCCTCAACTTCAGCGCAAGTTGGGGGAACTTCGACGCCGGTTTCTTCCTCCAGGGCGTGGGCAAGCGGGTCCAGCGGATCGAGCTGGGCCTGGCCGAGGGGCCGACGTGGGAGAACTACACGACCACGTGGCACCTGGATTACTGGACGCCGAGCAATCCCCACGCCCGCGTGCCCGCCCCGTACATCTATCAGAACTACAACACCCATTACCCGTCATCGTGGTGGCTCACCGACGCGAGCTACGTGAAGCTGCGCGACATCCAGTTCGGCTACACGCTGCCCAGCCGCCTCAGCAGCCGCTTCCGCATCGAGCGGATGCGCATCTACGTGGCGGGGAAGAACCTGTGGCAGCGCTCGGGGATGGAGATCGGGCTCGATCCGGAGGTCAATCCAGCCACCGTGCGTGGTGACTATTACCCGCAGACCAAGGTGATCAGCTTCGGCACCAACATCGGCTTCTGAGGCCGCCAACCATGACGAGACTCCCATCCTTCGGGTTGCTGCTCGGCCTCGCCTTGGGCGCGGCCGGATGCGACGACGACTTCCTGAACACCGTCCCGACGGATCGCATTCGCGACGAGGCCTTCTGGAAGACGGAGCAGGACTTCAGGTACGCCATCAATGCGGTATACCGCGACATGATTGGTCCGGTCACGATCTACTTCGACAACCCGTCGGACATCGGCTATTCCCAGCAATACTGGTCAGACTTGAGCGACATCGCGCAAGCCCGGCGTCCTGTCGCCTGAGGCCGCAACCGGGATAAAGGGTCAGGCCCTGTTCCTGCGCGGCTACTACTACCACGAGCTGCTGTGGCTGTTCGGCGAGGTGCCGCTGCTCACGTCGGTGCCTACCGTGGCGGAGGCCCGGAAGGTCACGCGCGCGTCGCGCGCCGAGGTCTTCGATCGGATCATGTCGGACCTCACTGCCGCGGCCGCGTTGCTGCCCGTTAGTTGGCCGGCCTCCGACAAGGGCCGGGCGACTAAGGGAGCGGCGCTCGCCTATCAGGCCCGGGCGGCGCTGTACGAGGCGAGCTATCAGAAGTACAGCGCGGGCGATGCGACCGAGGCGAACCGCCTCTTCGGCATTGCGCGTGACGCCGCGCAGGCGGTGATGGATCTCGCTGTCTACCGGCTGTACCCGGACTTCCGCGCCCTCTTCACCTACGCCGGTGAGGGGAGCTCGGAAGTGATCTTCGACTACCAGATCAACACCGGCCAGAACGGCTGGCCGGCCTGGTACGACTTCGCGCCACGCTCGCAGGGCGGCCAGGAGGTGGCCCTGTCGCCTACCCGAGCGCTGGTGGACAAGTTCTACATGACTGACGGCATGCTCCCCAAGGACTCGCCGTTGTACGACTCCTTGCCGCCGGTGATTCGGATCGACACCGTCGTCACCGGGACCGACACGGCCTACACGCAGACGGTCGTATCGCTCGGGATGTACGCCAACCGGGACCCGCGGTTCTACGCCACCGTACTGTTCCCGGGGGCTCAGAACCTCGACGGCACGGTCTTCAACTCGTACCCCCGTTGCGGTGTCAATGGCGCCGCCGGGTATTGTAGCATCACGGCGGAAGCGCTCGACCTGGGGAACTTCTACAACACCTTCACCGGGTACCTGCCGCGCAAGTACCTCGATCCCGCGGACAAGGTCAACCGCCAGGACTCGGGCCTCAACATCATCAAGATGCGGTACGCCGACATGCTGCTGATGTACGCCGAGGCGCGGATCGAGCTCGGGGAGTGGGCCGATGCGTCCGTGGCCGGGGCGCTGAACCAGATCCGCGACCGCGTCACCATGCCGCACGTCACCCTGACGTCGCAGCAGCAGGCGATCGACCTGGTGCGCAACGAGCGCGCGGTGGAGCTCGCATTCGAGGGCCTGCGTTTCGCCGACCTGCGGCGCTGGCGGATCGCCGACGCCGTGATGCCGGGGTTCGCGTACGGGATCGACTATATCGACCGCGCCGGCCAGCGCGTCACGGCGCGGAGCGACATCGAGCGGCCGTTCCGCGCACCGCGCGACTACTTGTGGCCCATTCCGTCCGCCGAGCGCGATCTCAATCCCGGGCTGCAGCAAAACCCCGGCTACTAAGTGACGAGGACGAACACCAGCATGATCCATCGATCCGCAGCGATCCTCGCGGTACTCACGCTGTTCGTGCCGCCGAACACGAGCGCGGCGCAGGAGCGAGTCCGGCTGGTGGTGAACGCCGACCTGGGCAAGGACACCATCAGCCGGCACATCTACGGCCACTTCGCCGAGCACCTGGGGCGCGACATCTACGACGGCATCTGGTACCGCGAGGGCACCGGGCCGTGGCGGCTGCGGGACGATATCATCGAGGCGTTGCGCAAGATCAAGGTCCCCAACCTGCGCTGGCCCGGCGGCTGCTTCGCCGACTACTACCACTGGGAGGACGGGATCGGGCCACCGGCGCAGCGGCCCAAGATGGTGAACAGCGTCTGGGGCGGCGTAACCGAGGACAACAGTTTCGGGACGCACGAGTACCTGGAGCTGGTGCGGCGGTTGGGGGCGGAGCCGTTCATCGTGG
>WNGC01003496.1_pt1 | contig 10425 bp, 6 predicted proteins | sample 5400051 | NCBI WGS metagenome assembly WNGC01 (sample SAMN13153368, study PRJNA577476) | soil metagenome | isolation source: 20 cm soil or saprolite under grassland replicate 2 | place: USA:California | collected 2016-06-15 | reverse complement strand
CCCCCGTATTTGCTTCCGTGGGCTTGGGCCGCGTCCTCGATGACGAAGAGATTATGGTTCCGCGCGAACTCAAGAATTGGATCCATGTCGGCCGGCTGGCCGAACAAATGCACTGGAATGATGGCCTTGGTGCGAGGGCTAAGCGCCTCTTCAAGCCCGGCCGGGTCCATCGTGTAGGTGGCCTCGTTAACATCGACAAACACCGGCCGAGCTCCACTGTAAGTAATGGCCTCGGCAGTGGCCATAAATGTATTGGAAACGGTGATTACTTCGTCGCCAGGTCCTATGCCATGCGCCAAGAGCGACAACCAAAGCGCTTCTGTTCCGCTGCCGACGCCGATAGCGTACCGACTTCCACAATAAGACGCAAAATCCGCCTCGAACTTTTCGACGAACGGTCCGCCGGCAAAGGCGCCGCTGTCAATCACCTCGCGGATCGCGCGGTCAAGCTCAGACCGGAGAGCAGCGTGGTGAGAATTAAGGTCGAGAAATGGTACTCTAATATGCATTGGGTTTCGCAGGCCCCAGGATCGTGCAACGTTCCCCACCACGGTCGTATTTGGGGATACGTCTTTTATGATTATGGTCCCGGCGCGACAGTTGCGCCTTCTCCTACCGTTATCCCACCCGGAAACGTCGCTCCGGAACCAACGGCTGTTCCATGCAATAGTTTACGACTCAGCTACCCGCGGCTTCCAGCGGCGGGACCACTCTCAGAGCGTTCGCCGGTTCGGAACTGCCGTTAGCAGATTGCGACAGAATCACAGCCGCGCCCTTCGCCTTAAGTGAGACGGATGCCGCTTCGAGGATCCGGACGAGTTCCAGAGGAATGTAACTGTCCCCGTAATGATATGAGTACTGAAATTCCGCAAACGTGTCGTAGTGGGGAGGTCGTTCCACCCGAACATCGTAAACCTTGATTTTCTCATGCGTCTGCAAATCATCATAGACAATCATTCGCCGGCTGCCGACGATGGTCATCTCGCGCACCTTTCTCGGTTCAAGCCAGCTGCTCTGAATAGTAGCAAAGCGCCCCTGCCGAAATGTCAGGGACATGTTGGTCACGTCTTCGACTGCAGGACTGACGTGTCCGTTCCCCTGGCAATTCACTGCGATCGGGAGCTCCCCAAGAATATGCAGGATGATGGAAATGTCGTGCGGGGCAAGGTCCCAAGTCACATTGATGTCTTTCTGAAACAGACCCAAATTAAGGCGCCGTGAATTGATGTAACGAATGTCACCAATGTCACCGGCTCGAACGAGTTCGGCGATTTTACGAACCGCCGATGAATAGAGAAAGGTGTGATCCACCATCAAGACCAGACCTTTAGACTCGGCAATCTCTATTAAACTCTCGCACTCGGCTGAGGACGCCGCCATCGGCTTCTCGATGAATGTATGCTTTCCTGCGAGAAGGCTCTTTTGCGCCAGCGGGTGATGAAACTTTACCGGTGTAGCAATTACGATTGCGTCTAACTCGAAGTCCGTAAGAAAGCGCTCCCAGTCTGTCACCGCGGTCACCTCCGGGTAAAGTTTCCTAATGTGCTTCAGACGCGCTTCGCTGACATCGCACACCGCCACGAGATTGCAGTTAGGGACATTACTGAAGTTGCGGATTAGGAGTGGGCCCCAGTAGCCGCAGCCGACTACCCCCACCGAGACTGGCTTTGTCATATTTTGTTCGCTGCTCCGTTCGCCCCTCCGTCGAAACGGCGCGGATAATAAGCGGGGTTTTGGGGAGGTCGATCCCGAGAGGTTCGCGGGCGATTGAGCACCTCCTTTATCAGCGTAGGAATCGTCCTGAACATGATGGTCAGATCAAGCCAGATCGACATGTTCCGAATGTAAAATAGATCCATGGCGATCATTTCTTTGAAGGTCGTGTTATTCTTGCCGTTGACTTGCCAGTAGCCGGTGAGGCCAGGCAACGCGTTTACTCGCTGCCGCTCCGATGGCTGGTAGCGCTCGAATTCCCTGGGCAAGCACGGCCGGGGGCCGACTAAACTCATTTCCCCACGAAGAACATTGAAAATTTGCGGCAATTCATCCAAGCCACTCGCTCGCAGGAAACGCCCCCCAGGAATGAGGCGAGTATCACCCACGGCATCGAGCTTGGTCATCGGGCATTCCGACCGCATTAAATCTGCAAAGTATTCCTCGTGCCTCCGAGTCTCGGCGTTTACGTACATGGTCCGAAACTTGAAGAGCATAAAGGGACTCCGTCGATATCCCACGCGTTCCTGACGATAAAAGATAGGGCCCCGTGAAGTGAACCGAACCAATCCCATCACCAACGTCATGACCGGCAGCCAAAACGGCGAACTCAGGACAATACAGGCCACATCGAGAATCCGTTTCCAGCGCAGCATACGAGCGGCCGACACCTCGGCCGCGTCGTCGGAAGGAAATATCGCCGCTGCAATCGCCCCGCTGCCAAGCGGCCGACGTAATGTCTGCCCGTCGCTTCGCGATTCGAAGTTAAGCGCCGCGGCACGATCGGAAGATACAAGTTCCACGATAATCTTTTGAAGAGACGCCGGGTAAGCGTGGTTCAGCGACGCCGCACCGTTTCCGGACGAGCCAACATTACGCCGTGGCTCCGACTTGCCGCCGACATGGAGTTGAGTCTCATTGAGACCACGATTCATAGCTCCGTTTGCAGCTTGTTCCCCGGACGAGCCAACTGAAGGCTCGTGTCGAAAAAAATAGTGCAGGAAGCCTTGTGCGCGGGCCGTCCTGGACAAGCTACCGCCCTTGGTCGGTCGCCCACTTTTTGGGACAAAACCACTCATTCAGTTTAATTATGTCACCCGAATGACCCGAACTCCCCTCGTTCGGCATTCGCTATGATTTTCAGAACTATTAGACGACATTTTGCACTCTCACGTCAATCACTTTGTAGTATTTTACGGTAAACATTTTGAACCGCTTTCACGGGTTTACATGATGTCATATGGAAGCTTCTATCTGGCAGGCCTTTGCCTCTCTGACGACGCCGACTACCAATAGCCTAACCGTTTTTCGAATGCCTTGGGGCAAGGCGGAACAGTGACGAGGCGGCTCATGATTGACGACCAACGTTCCCAACACCGAACAGTCCATCATCTTCATACCGATTGATCGAGGACGTGCGCCAATTCAGCATGTTGGACTTTAGTCTTATAGGATCGCCGGATTCGTGGAATCCCGGCGATCGCTATCGCAACAGCCGCCTTGCTCAAGGAATGAGGGGCCACATTTATAAGTTGAAAATTATTTTGTTGATTCTTTCGTCGCTCTTGCCTTGGAGATGGTTCGTTTAATTGTAATCACGCTCATCGTTGAACGTAATTTCCGTCGCTGCTTCGTCAGGTTACGAATTGTCAAAACGACGTGACGATTCGGTGACAACGCGCGATTCCGCTGCGATTATTTGGTCGTGTGTCCGCCCCGAAAATTTGCCCATCTGCCGCGTTGGTCACGAGCGGTCGATTGTGTTCTAATTCCCAAAATAGACACGGGCCTGTAGCTCAGCGGTAGAGCAGGGGACTCATAATCCCTTGGTCCCTGGTTCGAATCCAGGCGGGCCCAAATTTCATTTTCGATTTTCAATCGCCGATTTGCGATTGTCGATCTTGTGCAGCGACCCGCCCGCATCGTCCTCGCCGCGATCGAAATTTTGATCTTGAGCGCGCTCGTTCTGGCAACTCGCTGCGCGAATTATCAGGACGTTTTTGTCGATGGAAATATTTATTTCACCGACGCCGATTGTTACGCCCGGATGACGCGCGCCCGAATGTGTGCAGAACACCCCGGGCTGATTATTCGCCACCACGATTTCGAGAATTTTCCGGAAGGCACCACGCCGCACACCACTGCGCCGCTCGATTATTTGATCGTCTCATTGTCGATCTTGCTCAAACCGTTTACGGCGCAGCCAATTGATTTCGCCGGCGCTGTGGTCTCACCATTTCTTGGGTTGCTCGGCGGCTGGTTTCTTTGGTGGTGGTCGCGGCGAATGAAACTTCGTTATCGCTGGGTCATGCTGATTCTTTACGGCATTAGTCCTATTCTGGTTCACGGAACGGAACTGGGACGACCCGACCATCAATCGTTGCTAATCGTGCTCGTCACGATTGGCGTCTGTGCGGAGTGGAGTCGGCGAAGGGACCAATCGCAAAATTGGAGCGTCGTTAGCGGAATGGCGTGGAGCATGGCGCTTTGGGTTTCATTTTACGAGCCGCTTGTCTTGTTCGTTCTTCTTTTGTTTTTTGGCCTAACGAAGGATCGACATCTTCTTTTTGGTTCGCATCGGCGAACAGGTTGGATCGTCTTTGGAGCGATCATCTCGATTTCGTTGCTCGTTGAGCGGCGCGTTCCGGCATTCGCGATTCTTCAATCGAATCAGTTATTCCAGAATTGGTCGCGCACGATTGGCGAACTCAGGCATGTCTCGCCGCTGGATCGAATCTGGTTTGCTTGGGCCGGCTACATGATCGTTGTCGCACCGATTCTGATTTGGCAATCGCTTCGCAAGCGAGTCGCGCCGCCAGGTTTTATTGCGCTCTTACTTGTCGCGACATTTCTGCTGACGATTTGGCAGGCGCGCTGGAGTTACTTTTTCGTCGCAATCTTTTTCATCGTATTGCCGGGACTGCTTGCGCCGATCCAATCGCGGGCCGCCGTGTGGTCGGCGTTTGTTTTGTCGATCTTGCCGGTGCTTCAATTCTGGGATGCGCGGCTTTGGCCTAACGAAGTCGCGCTTTCGGGTCGAATCGAGCGTCGAGATGAATCGAAACAGTTGCGAGAACTGGCGGTCGCCATTCGCTCGGAGCAGACGCACCCGTTTCTCGCGCCGTGGTGGCTGTCGCCATCGATTGCATATTGGTCGGGTCAACCCGGCGTGGCCGGCGTTTCGCATGAAGCTCTGCCTGGAACGGCCGACAGCGCGCGTTTCTTTCTGGCAACAGACTTCCTTGGCGCGCGTGAAATCCTCCGTAATCGGCGAGTGGAATGGGTTTTAGGCTATGACTGGGGGCGGGTGGCCCACAATTCTGCTCTTCTCCTCGGCATTCCGCTTCCAGACCAGCCCCTGTGTCGTGTTCTTGACCGGAGCCCAAGCCAGGGGCCGCGGTTTCTCGTGCTTTCAGGGCAAAACGGAACAGCGAAATTGTTTCGATTTGCAGATAAATTATAAAAAAGTCAGCTTTTCGCTCCCGAACCCGTTGACAACGTGAATAACCATTACAATACTAACGCGTGTTGAAAAAATTCATCCCGCAGAGAACGATCTCGTCGATCGGAGAAGGATCGCTGAGTTCGGGGAATGATGATTCCAACCGAGCCGCCTACGGCGACCAACCGAAAACATCAACAAGCGATTACAAAAAGTTTATGGCTGAACATTCAGGCAAAGACGTCCTCTCCAGCGACGTCGAAATCAAAGGCACGATCAAGTTCCAAAAGGAGCTCTTGATCGATGGTAAAGTCGAAGGCGAAATTAATTCCGATGGGGCGTTGACGGTCGGCGAAAACGCGGACATCCGCGCTGAAGTCAAAACAAAGTCGATCACGATTTATGGCAAGGTGCAGGGGAACATTACCGTGAGCGAGCGTTGCGAATTGAAATCGAAATGCACGCTTCAGGGAGATTTGAAAGCCGCCCGCCTCATCATTGAGGAAGGCGCCACCTTTATCGGGAAATCGGAAGTTTCCAGCGGGATGAGTGTCAAAGCAGCATCCAGCAGCCGGCCAGAAGTTGTTCGCCACGAAGATTCAGTCAAGCCTGCCTTCGCGGCTCGCGGTTAATTTTTGACCCTCGCCTACTGAACTAGTGATCAAGTCGTCGCCTGCCAAGGCCAGTGTGGAATGCCCGCACTGTGGCTTTAAGCAGATGGAATATGTGGCGGCGAAGACGACCATCTGCCGGCAGTGCGGTCGCTCCTTTTCACCTTCAGCGCCTAAGCTGGGACCGAAACTTAAGGACGAATCATCCGCGCCGGAAGAATCACCACTTCATCGCAAATTCGAAGCCATTTGGAGCCGGCAACACAATCGCGTCGTCTCTTGTTTCGAATGCAAGCGCAAACACGAAGTCAGCGATGCCGCGAGCTCGACCAATTGTCCAGGTTGCAGCGCGCACATCGATCTCCGCGATTACAAAATCACAACCAGCTTCAGTCGCACCATTCGCACTCGCGGCGACGTGCATTTGACCACCAAGGGCGATCTCAGCAGCACCAGCGTGATTTGTACCACGGCGATCGTTGAAGGGAAACTCCGCGGCAATCTTGAGTGCGAGGATTCGATGACGATCAACCTGGTCGGGAAAATTCCCGGCCGCATCGGTGCTCAACACATGGTTGTTGAGCGGAAATCCGACATCCAATGCTTTCGGCGCGTGAGGGTGACGAACATCGACATCAAGGGGCGCATGTCCGGTGAAATCCTGGCCAGTGGCGCCGTGACTATTCACAAAGGCGGTGCCCTTGACGGAAACGTAACCGCAAAATCAATCGCGATCGAGAAAGGCGGAATGTTTTCCGGACAGCTTGTGATTGGTCAGGCCAACCTCACTCAGGGCGAGTTGTTGGCGGAAGCGAAAGCGGCCGAAAAGAAGGCCGAGTCAGGGGTGCCGCTGAGCGCAGCTCAGCCTTTACACGCAACGTAAGTTTTTCCTCCATGCGAAGACTGCATCCGCGCAGTCCATACGAAAAACTCGGCGGCTACGTTCATCTCCCGCGTTTGATCGACAAGGCCAAGCTGCATCGCAAAGGCTTGCTCGACGGCTACAACTACAAGACCGTCGGCTTCGACAAGCATCTCCTGAGCTTTCTCAAAATCGAGGGCGATGCCTTCGAAGAGGCAGTTCATCGTTTAGAGAACGATGACGCAATTTTGAACTGGGTCGAAACGAGCTGCGTAAAACATTCGAGCGACGAGATTGAGCACTGGAACCAGGCGATGATTTCACGGCATCCCGATACTGCCGCCAAAAAAGCCCGGTTCAGTCATTTTCTAAAACAATCCGGCGGTGGCGGGCGCAAAGATATTCGGACCTATTTTGATCTGATCGAGTTCGACGAAGGACGTTTGAAATGACGAATGTCGAATGGCGAATGCCGAAGGAAGCTCGAATGATAAAATTACGAAGGTGGCATTAGCCTGTTTCAGTTCCGTTATTCGGATTTCGTCATTCTTTTGACATTCGGCATTCGTGCTTCGTCATTTACGATCGCGCAAGATCGACAATCACGTTCCGATCTTTTTAAAAATCTTGTCCGCCTCCTCGAGCGTCTCTTTGCTGCCGATGTCGAGCCAACGCCCTTTGATCTCGAAAGTGTTGACCGGTTTGCGGGTGTAGAGCCATTGTAAGAACAACCCGGGCTGATCGGGATTATTTCCGGCGGCGAGGTAAGTCATGAATAACGGCAGCACATCGCGCGAGTAATAATAGAGCGCGACCGCGGCCAGCGTGCTCTTCGGTTTCTCCGGCTTCTCTTCGAAATTTGTGATCACACCATTTTTATCCACAGTCACGGTGCCGTATTTTTTCATCGCTTCGAGGTTCCCGACGTCGTGAACAGCGACGGTGGCTGCCGAATGCTTGGCCGCATTCACAAAGTCGCTCAGCGGTTGTTGGAAAAGATTGTCGCCGGCAATGACGAGCAAATCCTCATCGGTCAAATTCTCGCGCATCAAAACCAGATTGATATCGCCAATCGCGCCTAATTTATCGTCGTCGCTCTTTGATCCGTCGTTGATGATCTTGATCGTTATCTCACGATGCTGTTCCTGGTAGCCATTGGCCCAGTTCTGAAAATCGCTGGCGAACTTGGCGTTGGTCACGATGTAAACCGTGCCCAGGCCGGGAACATCCGCGAGATTGTCCAAAAGCCACTCGATGATTGGTTTTCCGCCGACCTCTAACAACGGCTTCGCCTTGTTCAGCGTCAGCGGATAAAGCCGTGTTGCGTATCCGGCGGCGAGAATGAGCGCGTTCATTCGAATCGCCGGACGATAAGCATCCGGCCTAAGTGCGCCAGCTCATTCACCGCGTTAATTATTTGGCGGCGCCGCCTAAAACAGCTGAGCGCAAGCGCCGCTGCAGGGCCGCGATCCGGTGTGAATCGGTAATTTTAGCGTGGACTGCACTGTCGGTAATATAAAATGTATCGATCGCAGCGCCTTTTTGCGTGCTGATGCGCGAGAGAACGATATTCGCTCCTTCCTGTCCAAGCGCGGTTAGCAAATCGTAAAGGAGGCCAACGCGATCGGGTGCCTCAATCTGGACCAGTGTGTAAGTGGGATGCGCTCGGTTATCGATTGCAATTCCCGCGGGAAATTCCAGTTCCTGCAGTCGTCGATGTTGAATCTGGTGACGCGCCTGCTCGAGCAACGGCGCAAACTCGAAAGCGTCAACCAGGAGCGCGTCGCGCAGCGTTTTTTCCACGAGGTCGCGATCGCCCCCTTCGGTGACTGCGCGTCCTTTCATGTCGCACACCCGAAAGATGGCGAGAATGCTGTGGTCTTCGCGCGGAAAAATGTCTGCGCTCAGGATATTGAGAGGAACAACCGAAAATGACCCGGCGATTTTGGCCAAAAGGTGCTGACGGTGCCATGTGCAAAGCGACGCGGTGCTGTGACCGAATTGCGGAAACGCTTCCCAACTCGTCGCCGGCGCGAGCGCGCGGCCGTCTTCGGCCGACGCCTTCTCGAAGAAAGATCGAAACAAGCGGAGATGGTTCACGATTTCTGGAACGTCAGACGCGCGGAAGTAATTGTCCGGCATGAACTCGAAATGTGCTTCGATTTCCTCCGCAAAATCGGGCGGCAGCCTGGCCGATACCGCTGCTTCCAGGGACTCCCGCTCAATCTTGGTTTGCTCGAGGTAAGATTTTTGGTCTGCGAGATATTGAGAAGTGGCGTGAAAAAGTTCCCAAACGAGGGATTCCTTCCAGTCCGACCAACTTTGTCCGCTCGTTCCCTGGCCGTCGGCCAGCGTCAGTAACATCAGCGCGTGCAGATTTTTTTGGTTCCGAGCAACATTCGCAAACTCGGCAATCGTCGCCGGATCATCGAGATTTCGTTGCTGCGCGGTGTTGGAGAGCGTGACGTGATGATCGACCAGAAGAATGAGCGATTTCCTTTGCTCGGACGAGAGCTGAAGACGTTTGGCTACGCTTTGCGCGAAAAGAGCGCTCGCTTCGGAATGCGGGCGGGCACCGACCGCTCGGCCGGTGTCATGCAAGAGTGAAGCGAGGTAAAGAACGAACGGGTCCTCCAAATTTTCGAAGAGATGACGATAAGCGAGCAACTTCGAATCGTTTGTTCGAACTAATGCGTCGAGCTTGTCGATGCAAAGAAGGGTGTGCTCGTCCGCGGTGTAACGGTGAAAAAATTCATGCTGCACCAGACAGGTCAGCTGGCCAAACTCCGGAATATAACGGCCAAGATAATCGACCCGGTGCATGAGACGGAGCGTGCGGCCGACCTCGCCTTTCCTGGACAAGATCTCTTTAAAAATCTCGCGCGGCGCTTTGGCGTAGCGATAGGTGCGGGTGACTTGTCCGAGCGCGCGGCTGGTGAGATCCTCTAACTCGGGGCTAAAATCGACGTTGTGCTCCTGCGCGAGTTGAAACGCTCGCATCATCTCCAATGGATCTGTCTTGAAAAGATCTCGCCGATCAGGGTGAAGTTGGCCATGACGAATGGAGAATGATCCCACTTTTGTTTCGGTCCCCCGCCGCAGCGGTAGAAAAGTAAAAAGCGCACGGGTGCCGCTGGTCGCGTAACCACTGGCAAACTGCTCGGTAATGCGTTCGGTCACGCGAAAAATATTTCGAGTGTGTTTGTAATAATCGCGCATCAACGCTTCGCTCGCGCGCTGCCCATTCTTTTCCCGATACCGCAGGCGTCGCGCGATCTCCTCCTGCAAATTGAGATGGAGGACGTCCGCCGCGCGCTTGGAGAAATAATGCAGGTCGGTGCGCAGTCGGAGGAGAAAGTCGTAGGCCATTTCGATTCGGCGCTGGTCCGATTCGCTCAACCAATCTCTCCCGACCAAGTGCGTCGTGGTCAGGGCGCCTTCTTTAAAATAAGACATCCAGAGCAAATTCTGGTAATCGCGCAGGCCGCCGCATCCGTTTTTGAGATTTGGTTCCTGCATGTAAACGCTGTCGCCGAATTTGCGGTGACGCGTCTCCTGATCGCGCATTCGCATCTCGGCATATTCGCGCTCCGAGCCGGCGACGCATTTGGCGCGAAATTGATCGCGAAACTCGTGCGCCAGGGTGCGATCTCCGGCCAGGAACCGCGATTCGAGCATTGCCGTTTTCGTGAGCATGTCGCGATTTGCCTGCGCCAATGCCTCTTTCATCGAACGCGTGGAATGACCGACTTTGAAGCCGATGTCCCAGAGCAAATACAGAATCTGCTCCGCCATCT
>WNGC01003217.1_pt1 | contig 10425 bp, 8 predicted proteins | sample 5400051 | NCBI WGS metagenome assembly WNGC01 (sample SAMN13153368, study PRJNA577476) | soil metagenome | isolation source: 20 cm soil or saprolite under grassland replicate 2 | place: USA:California | collected 2016-06-15 | reverse complement strand
GGTCGCGACGATCGGCACCAGCCCGTCCAGCATGTCCGCCGTCGCATTGATCAGGAACCCCAGCCCCATGAACGGCAGGATCCTGGGGCGCTCCGCCGGAGTCGTCGCGGGACCCACGGGCGCGCCGGCGCGCGGCGCGGCCCGCGCCTCCCGCCGGTCGTCCGGCACGAAGCGGGCGACCACGAGCGCCGGCAGTACCGACAGCCCGAACGCGACGAAGAAGACGAGCGAGTAGTTCGCGCCCGTGAGCGACAGCAGGAAGCCCGCGGCGCTCTTGCTGAGCTGCCCGGCGAGACTCTTCGCGGTCTGATACCACGCGAACGCCGACGCTACCTGCCGCTCGCCGTCCCCTCCCGTTTCGGCGATCAGGGCGTTGACGGACGGGTCGCGCAGCGACATCGAGAGGCCGTGCACGCTGCGGATCGCGAACAGGTGCCACGGCGCGGACGCCAGGCCGAACAACCCGGACACGACGCTCCGCAGGCCGATGCCGGCGAGCAGCGTGCGCTTGAACCCGGCGCGGTCCGCCACCCAGCCCGTGAGCGGCTTGAGCGTCATCGACACGGCGGTGTTGAGCGCGACGAGCAGACCGATCTGCGACAGGCTGAATCCCAGGTGGCGCGCGTACAGCGGGAGCGCGAACGTGATCAGCCCGAAGCTGAGACGGGAGAAGAGGCCCTCCAGGACGACCGCGCGGGCGGCGGCCGGGAGGGGCAGCCGCCGGCGCGTCATGGACGCCCCGCTTCCAGCGCGGGGGGTGCGGCGATCTCGGGCAACACCCGGCGGCCCAGCGCGTAGTCGGCGATGTAGTCGGCGATCCGCGCGGCCGCGCCGGGCGCGCCCTTGTACCCGGGGAAAGTGTTGACGTCCACGACCCACGGTCCGTCCACTCCTTCCACGATATCGACGCCGTACAGGCCGAGCCCGAACACCTGGCCGCAGCGCAGCGCGAGGTCGCGCACCGCCGGCGTCACCGGGACCGGCCGGCCCGGCACGATGAAGCTCGTGGGGGAGAACGGCTTGCGCACCGCGAACACGTCGTCGCCCGCGACGTACACCTTGAGATCGTCGCCCCGGCCCGGGACGTACTCCTGGATCAGCACCGGGCCCTGCGGCGGCGGCAGCGCGGCCAGCTCGCGCGCGGTGCGCACGAGCCGCACGCCGGTCCCGCTGTAGCCCAGGTACGGTTTGATGATGAGCGGTTGCGCCGCGACCGCTGCTTCGAGCAGCGAGAAATCGTCGGTGACCCACGTCCTGGGGGTGGGCACGCCGGCGGCGCCGAGCAGGCGGCTCGCCACGATCTTGTTCCGGGCCAGCGCGCCGTTCGGGTAGGGGTTGAGCAGCCGGGCGCCCGCCACGTGCAGCACGCCGGCGAGACTGAGCGCCAGCTCGCTGTAGGACTTGAGCAGATAGAGATCGTAGCCCGGCGCGAGGTCATCCGTGCGGATGAGGGCACTCTCGGCGATGCCGCTCTCCACCCGAAACCCGCGCGCCGTGAGACGGCGGAACACCTCCGCCATGACCGGGCTCGGCCCCGGCGTTGCGCGTCGTCCGAGCAGGAAGTACAGGATCACGCCCGCTCCCGGCGCTCCTTCAGCTCATCCAGCAGCTTGCGGATCTGATTAAGCTCCTCCCGCGTCGCCGGCGTGGTGGACAGGGCGTTGAGCACCACCTTCAGGGCCGAGCCCGGGACGGTCGGAACGGGGGGCGCCGCGGCCACGACCGGCTCGCCGCGCGCCGCCCGCAGCGCGGCCGCGCCGATGTACTGCGCGATGCGCGACGCGGCGTCCGGCACGCCCTTGTAGCCCGGAAACGTGTTCACGTCCACCACCCACGGGCCACGCGGGCTCTCGACCACGTCCAGCCCGAACAGGCCGAGCCCGAACACCCGCCCGCACCGCAGCGCGATGTCCCGGACTTCGGGACTGACCGGCGCGGGCCGGCCGGGCAGCGTAAAGCTGTCCGGCGAAAACGGCTTGCGCACCGCGGCGACGTAGTCGCCCACGACGTACACCTTGAGATCTTCCCCGTCCCCCTCGACGTACTCCTGCACGATCACCGGCGCGTCGAGCGGCGCCAGGGCGTCGAGCTCGGCGGGGTCGCGCACCAGGCGGACGCCGGCGCCGCGATGGCCGAGGTACGGCTTGATGATGAGCGGCCGGGCGGCCGCGACGTCGCGCAGCAGCCGGAGATCGCCCGTCACCCACACGTCGGGCGCGGGAACACGTGCCGCCCAGAGCAGGCCGCTCGCGATGATCTTGTTCTGCGTCGCGAGGCAGCTCGGATACGGGTTGAGCAGGCGCGCGCCCCGCGCGTGCAGCACCCCCGCCAGGCTGAGCGCCAGCTCGGTGTGCGACTTGAGGACGTAGAGATCGTGTCGCGCCGCCAGCCGGTCGGGGCGCGTCACGGCCTCCTCGGGCGTCGCGCTGTCGATCGCAAAACCCTCCGCCGCGAGCAGCCGGAAGACCTCCCGCAGCACCGGGCTCAGCACCGGCGGCACGCGACGCGCCAGCAGGAAATGCAGCCTCATGCGCTCGCCCGGCCCTGCCGCTCGTCCAGCAGCCGGCGGATCCGGTCCAGCTCGGCGGGGGCGGCCGGGGTGGTGGACAAGAGGTGGAGGACGAGCTTGTAGGCCGAGTCGTCGCGGACGGCAGGCACGACGGGCTCGCCGCGCGCGGCGCGCTCCGCGGCCGCGCGGAGGTAACACGCCAGCCGTTTCCCTGCGTCCGGGACGCCCTTGAAGCCCGGGAAGCTCGAGGCGTCCACCACGTAGGGCCGTCCCTCGCTGATCACGATATCGACGCCGTACAGGTCGATCCCGAAGGCGTCGCCGCAGCGCTGCGCGATCTCCGCGAGCTCCGGCTCGACCGCGAACGGCTCGCCCAGCTTGTCGGCGACGGTGCGGGGCGGCCACACGCGCTTCACCCCGAAGATCTCGCCGCCGATCACGAAAATCTTGCGGTCGCGCCCGTCCGGCCGGTGAAAGCGCTGGGCCAGGATCGGCTCGGGCGGCGGCGAGAACGCGGTCAGCTCGGCGGGGTCATGGAAGACGCGCACGCCGACGCCCTGCGAGCCGCGGTACGGCTTGACGACGAGCGGGCCGGCCGCCAGCAGCGGAACGAGCTGGGCGACGTGCGACGCGACGTAGGTCGCGGGCGTGGGCACGCCGGCCGCCTGCAGCACCTTGCACGTGAGCACTTTGTCGCGCAGCCGCAGCGACACCGGGAAGGAATTGAGGATCGTCGCGCCCGCCGTGTGCAACGCCGCCGCGAAGCTCAGCGTCAGGTCCGTCTTCTCCTTCAGGACGTACAGGTCGTGCGCCACCCGCACGCGCGACAGATCGATGGGCGACTCGCTCGGATGCAGCAACTCCACGCTCGCCCCGTCCGCCGCGAGCTGCGCGATGGCGTCGGTCATGGGTGTGGCGTGCGCCGCGCGCGGCCGCCGCATGATGACCCCGATCCGCATCGTCGCTCGCTCCGTGCGCGGAACCGCCGTTAGAACTGCAACAGGTAGCTGAGCTTCAGGAACAGCTGCCGCCCGACGGAGGTGGTCGGGTCTTCTGTGCGGTACAGCGCGGGCGGGGTGCCGGGCAGGATGGCGAGGTTCTCGTAGCCGTCGCGATAGCCGATATACAGCGCCGTCCCCGGGTTGACGAGGTAGGTGAGCAGCACGTCGACCCCCCAGCGGTGCTCGGGGTCCACCCGCGACAGGGTCGAGTCGCGCCGCACGATCGAGTAGTCCACGATGGCGCGCAACGACAGCGCACGCGTGAACTGATAGTTCAGCTTCTCCCGCAGGATGCGATCGGTGAACACCGGCGCGCCCAGCCGCGTCGCCAAGCGCTCGTACAGGAACGTATGGTCGATCCGGAATTGCGGGGCGGGCCGGAGGGTGAACCCGAGCTCTCCCTGCACGGCGTCGCCGAGCGAGGGATCGGTCCCTTTGGGTGGCTTGTGGTTCACGTCGGTTCCCAGCTTGAGCTGCGCGGTCCAGGCGAGCCACTTCAGCCACTCGCTCTCGAGCGTGAACTTGGTGCGGTACGTGTCGAACGGCAGATCGCCGAACAACTCGAACGCCTGCTCCCGCGCGACGACGAGCTTCGTCTCGCCGCGCAGCTTCACTTCGAGCGAGGCTTCGAGCGATCGGTCCAGCAGGCGGCCGTCCCGGTCCCAGTCGAACTGCGTGGTGAAGGTGGGCCCGATCTTCACCACGGGGCCCTGCGGTCGCCGGACGAGCTCGATCTGCTGCGTGAGCTCCCGGATGCCCACGCGCTCCACGAACCCGAGCTGCGACTCGAACGCCGGGCTCAGGTCGAGGTAGGTGGCGCTGTAGTCGAGGTTACGCCCGTCGCGCAGCACGTTCGCGTACCAGCCCGTGCCCGACGTGCTCGCGCCGCTCGAGTCCCGCGTGGCGGTCGCAATCGCCTGGCCCGTGAAGACCCAGGTCTTGCTCAGCGCGAGCCGGGTATCGGCGGAGGCGACGCGGTTCCAGCCGCCGCCCAGCACCCGGTCGCTCGCAAGCATACCGATCGCCGACTGGCGGCCCAGCTCGCGCTCGATGCGCACCGCCGCGACGCCGGCCTCTTCGAGCCCGAACGTCTGCTCGGGCGCGCGGTCGTCGATCCCGATCGCGCCGATCCCCCAGCGGCCCGCCTTGCCCGTGAGCCGCACCCCGGCCCCCGGATCCGTGATGCGCCGCGAGAAGAACAGGTTCACCGGCGTCTGGAAGTAGCCCGCGTTCTCGATGAAGAAAGGCCGCTTCTCCGGGAAGAACGTCTCGAAGCGCTCGTTGATCGTCACCTGCGGCTCGTCCGATTCCACCTGGCTGAAGTCCGGGTTGACCGTGGCGTCGAGCGTGAGCGCGTCGCGGATCACGCCCTTCATGTCGAGGCCGAGGCGGCGGTCGCTCGCGGTGCGGAACGCGGGCACTTGGGTGTCGAGAAAGCGGGCGCCCGTGAACGCCCCGTAGGGGATCGCCTGGAGGTTGCGGCCGGGCGAAATGTCGGTCAGCCCGTCGAGCGTGCCGAATTGCGGCACCAGCCCCGCCAGGCGCTTGGTGATGTAGGGCCAGTAGGACTCCTCGTTGTTGCGGCGGATGTAGCGCGCCAGGGCGATCCCCCAGTGCTGGGCGGGCGTGCGCGGGAACCGCAGGCTGCGGAACGGAATCGCGAGCCGCAGCACGTATCCGTCCGCGGTCAGGCGAGCGTCGGCCTGCCAGACGGCGTCGAAGCTGTAGTCGTCGTCCTGCCCTTCGGTCACCAGGGCGTCGGCCTGCACCCCGAGCGGGTTCGCGGCGAACAGATACGCGTGTTTGCGGTCGCCGAACGTGTCGAGGTAGAGGGCGACGCCGTCGTCCGACGCGATCTCCTCCCGCTTGGCGAGGCCGGCGCGCACCAGCGCCGGCCGGTCGCGGCACACGAACACGACGTACAGGTTGGCGTCGTCGTAGCTCAGGTAGGCCGTCGTCGGGGCGCCCGCCGGGGTGCCGTCGCCCGGGTCGCGCTGGCGAAAGTCGCTCACCACCGCCCCGCCCGGTCGGGCGGTGTCGGCGCGCACGAAGTCCTCGAGCTCGGGCGGCTGGGCCGCGCGGGCAATCTGCAAGGTGCGCCCGGGCTCCTGGCCGCCGACCCCACCGGCGGCGAGCGCGAGCAGCAGGCTCAGCACGAGCGATTCACGAATCGGGCGCATGGCATCGACTCCGGTCCGTCACAGGGTTACACGAAGGCGCTGTCGAGCAGGCGCAGCCATTGCTGTTTCACCGTGCGGGCGAGGTCCTCGTGCGGCAGCAGGCCGCAGTCCACGGTCAAGATCTGCTCCACGCCATCCACCGCGATCTCCCGCTGCAGGGCCTGCGCCTCGGGATCGGCCGGCTCGTCGTAGGCCAGCGCCGCGGCGATGCCGAGGCAGAGGTGCCGGTGGGGCAGGCCGTGCTTGTGGGCCAGCCGCGCGGGTCCGACCAGTCGCTCCAGCGGCGTGAGCTTGCGACGGGGGTCGCGCGCCACCCGCCGGACGGTGTCGCCGAGCCCGGCGCGCGCGATTTCCCCGAGCGCCTGCGCCGCGTCACGCTCGATTTCGAGCGCGTGGTGGGGAAGCCGGGCCTTGAGCGCGGCCCGCGCTTCTCCCACGGCCGCCCGGACGGCCGGGGCGACGCGGGGATGCGACGCCGCCTCGGGGAGCGTGGCGCAACCCGCCCGATACCCCAGGTACGCGGCGACCGCCTGGCCGCAGTTGAGCGTGTACAGCTTGCGCAGGACGAGCGCCGCGAACTCGCTCGTAAACCTGACTCCGGCCAGCTGCGGCAAGGGCTGTTTGAGCCCCTTGCGATCGACGACCAGGTCCGGCTCGCCGCTGACGGTGAAACTCAACTCACCGTGCTCGAGCGCCCCGCCCGTCATGATGCGGCGCGTCAGGGCGGCCGCGAACCCGCCGACCGCGTTCACCGCCATCGCCTGGCCGACGTCCGCGGCGCTCACGATCTGGTGCCGCAGATACGCGCCCGCGCCGGGGAGGTTCTCGCACGCGATGACGTTGAGCGGCCGCGCCCCCGCCATCTGGCTGCGCCGCCACAGCCCCTGCGCGATGAGCGGCGCGACGGCCCCGAGGCGGTCGATCCCGATCCCGGTCATGACCACGTCGGCCCGCGCCACCTGATCGACCACCTCGCCCGCATCGTCGATCGAGCAGGCGCGGCACCCTCGGATGGCGTGCCGCTCAGCGCGCTTGCCGAGCAGCGTGAGGCGATACCCCGCGCGACGATTGATGGCGTCGACGACGTCCTGCCGGCGCGCGACGAACAGCACCTCGCAACCGGACTGCCGCAGGATATAACCCAGCAGCCCGCACGCCATCTTGCCGGCCCCGAATACCACGGCGCGTTGCAATGGAGCTGCCCTCGGATCAGACCCCGAGCGCGGTGGGATGGCCCCCGAGTCGGGGCCCGACTCCCACCGGCATGACCTCCCAGGCTTCCGCCCGGGCGAGAACGTGGTCCGCGAGTGCGCCGGCGGCGCCGGCGACGGCGGTGAAGTTGGGGAACTCGTTCACCTCGAGTACCACCACCCCCTCCGCCGTTTCGACGGTATCGACGCCGTAGATGTCCAGGCCGAAGACCCGCCCGCAGCGCAAGGCCAGCTCCACCAGCGCCGCATCGGGCTTGAAGGCGTGCGCCACGGCAGACGGATCGCCGTTGAACGGCGACGGCTTGCGCGTGGCGAAGACGCGGTCACCGCACACGTAGAGCTTCAAGTCGAAGCCGTCGTTCGGGAGGTAGCGCTGGGCCAGCACGAGCTGCTCCGGCCAGTGCACGTCCCACAAGTCGTCCCGGCGGCGGATCAGCCGCAACCCCTGGCTGTTGTCGCCGTAGGTCGGCTTGAGCAGCAGCGGGAACCAGTCCTCCGAGAGTCCGGCCACCACCGCGACGTCGCTCGCCAGCATCGTGGGTGCCGAGGGGACGCCGGCGCGCTCCAGCGCGACCGCCATCTCCGCCTTGCTGCGCACCTGCTCGGTCGCCGAGCGCGTGTTGATGGTGAGCATGTGAGCGGTCTCGGCGTACGCCAGCATCGCGAGCCCCAGCGCGTCGCGGCAGCGCGCCACGACGACGTCGTACCGGTTCAGGTCGAGCGGCTGGCCCGAGTCGGAGGAGAAGATTCCGGACTGCGGGTCGAAGCGCGCGCCCTGAGGGCACAACACGTCGGGCTCGAGGCCCCGGGCCGCGAGCTCGCGAATCACCGCGCGCGGCATTTCCTGGCGCAGGTACCGCCCCTCCACTACGAAAGCCATTCTTGGTGCCATATGGCACCGTGGGGCGGCAAATTCTGTACCTCCCGACGCCGTTTCGAGCGTAACCCTGCGACCATGTGAGCACAGTCACACGCCGCGTCGTGCAAGGTCTTTTCTGTTGCGTGGTGTCGGCGTCGCCCCGATCCAGCAGTGCCGGGACACCACGCCCTGTCGGAGCTAGACCACGCCGCGGCCGGAGTACCGCGCGGAGAGGAAGTACACCGGCACGCCCAGCGCCAGCAGGCCGGCGCCGATCAGCGCATTGCGCGGGTTGGCAAGGATCGAGCTCGCCACCACGTACAACGCCGCGAGCACGAAGAGCCCCGGGGTCCAGGGATACCCCGGCACGCGGAACGCCCCCCCGGCCACCGGACCGGCGCCGGCGATCCGGTCCCGCGCCCTATAGATGAAGAGCCCCGCCACGGTCAGACCGAAAAAGATCCAGTCCCCGAACGCCACGTAGTCCACCAGCTGAGCGAACGTGCCGGAGAGCGTGAGCACGGTCGCCCAGCCGGCCTGCACCAGGATGGCGAGCGCGGGCGTGCGGTAGCGGGGGTGCAGGACGGCGAGCCGCGGCAGGAACACGCCGTCCGCCGCCATCGCCTGCAGCACGCGCGGCGTCACGAGGATCACCAGGTTCAGAAATCCGAAGGTGGACGCGGCGATGCCGGCCGCGATGAGCGTGCCGCCGGCGGGACCGAGCAGCGCGCGCAGCACGTCGGCCGCCGGCGCCGTGCTGTGGGCGAGTCCGGCGAGCCCGAGCACGCGCAGGTAGGCGATGTTCGCGAGCAGATAGACCACCACGACGCCCGCGACGCCGAGCACCAGCGCGCGCGGCAGGTTCCGCTCCGGCTCGAGGATCTCTTCGGCGATGAAGTTGGTCTGCTGCCACCCGCCGTAGGTGAAGAGGATCGGCACCAGGGCGGCACCGAGAGCCACGGCCACCCCGCCCGAGGCGGTGGTTGACGGTGGAGGTTGGTGGAGGGCGGTGGAGGGAACGGCGAAGGCGAGACCGGCCACGATCAGCACAGCGAGCGCAGCGAGCTTGAGGAGCGTGAACACGTTCTGCGTGACGGCCGCCGGTTTGACGCCTACATAATTGATCCCGGACACCAGCGCGATCGCGCCGATCGCCACCGGGACGGTGAGCCGGGCGGAGAGCCCGGCCAGCGCCAGCGCATAGTTGGCGAACGTGACCGCCACCGCCGCGATCGCGCCCGTGGCGATCACCAGCAACAGCGCCCAGCCGTACAGGAAGGCCGGGAGCGGTCCCCACGTTTCACGCAGGTACACATAGCCGCCACCGGCGCGCGGCCGGCGCCGGCCCAGCTCGCCGAAGCAGAAGGCGCCGATCACGGCGATCGCTCCACCCACGATCCAGGCCGCGAGCGCCAGCTCGGGCGACCCCACCCGCTCCGCGACGGCCGCGGGCGTGCGGAAGATGCCCCCGCCGATGATGCCGCCGATCACCGCCATCGTGCCGGAGAAGAGACCGAGACGTCGCGCGTAGGTGGTCAGGCCGGGGGACCGGGAAAGGGGAAGGGGGAAGGGAACGACATGGCGCAGAACTTAACACCCTTCCCCCTTCCCCCTTCCCGGCTGCCCTTGCAGTTTTCGGGACGCACTTCTCGAGGAGCCTCCCGATGCCGCCGATCACTTTCACCGTCAACGGTAAGTCCCGCTCGGTCACGGACAGCGCCGACACCCCGCTGCTCTGGGTGCTGCGCGACACGCTCGGCCTCACCGGCACGAAGTTCGGCTGTGGCATCGCGCAGTGTGGCGCGTGTACCGTGCACCTGGACGGCGTGGCCACGCGCTCGTGCGTGACGCCGATCGCCGCGGTGGCCGGCAAGCGGGTCACCACGATCGAGGGCCTGTCTCCCAACCGCTCCCACGCGGTGCAGAAGGCCTGGATCGCGGAGGACGTGCCGCAATGCGGCTACTGCCAGTCGGGTCAGATCATGGCGGCCGCCGCGCTGCTCGCCAAGAGTCCCAACCCGAGCGATGCCGACATCGATGCCGCGATGACGAACATCTGCCGCTGCGGCACGTACCAGCGAATCCGCGCCGCCATCCACCGCGCCGCGCAGCGGGCCTGACCATGCGCTTCGGCCCTGTCCCCGCGGCGCCGCTCGCTCCGAACGCGTGGCTGCGCATCGGCGCCGACGAAAGCGTGCTCGTGATGGTGGACCGCTCGGAGATGGGCCAGGGCGTGACGACCGCGTTGCCGATGCTGCTCGCCGAAGAGCTCGACGCCGACTGGTCCAACATCAAGATCGAGTTCGCCCCGGCCGACAAGGCGTACGCCAACCCGCTTTTGTTCGGCATGCAAGCGACCGGCGGCAGCAGAAGCGTGCGGGCCGCCTATACTCCGCTCCGCAAGGCGGGGGCGGCGGCGCGTGAGATGCTCGTCACGGCGGCCGCACAAACGTGGGGTGTCGAGAAGGCCGAGTGTCACGCGGAAAAGGGCGCGGTGATCCACGCGCGGAGCAAGCGGCGCCTCAGCTACGGGAAGCTGGTGGAGAAGGCCGCGACCGTCCCCGTGCCGCAGGACGTGCCGCTCAAAGACCCGAAGGATTGGAAGATCCTCGGCACCCGCGTCCGGCGGCTCGACACGCCGCCCAAGGTGGACGGCAGCGCCCAG
>WNGC01002908.1_pt1 | contig 10427 bp, 11 predicted proteins | sample 5400051 | NCBI WGS metagenome assembly WNGC01 (sample SAMN13153368, study PRJNA577476) | soil metagenome | isolation source: 20 cm soil or saprolite under grassland replicate 2 | place: USA:California | collected 2016-06-15 | reverse complement strand
TAAGCCCGGCCACGCACCGATATACTGGCAAACGATGCCCCGGGCGAAACGATGTCCATCGAAGAACGCGCCGACCTGCTGATCGAGGCCCGCTGGCTGCTGCCGATCGCGCCCGCCAACACCGCGCTCGCCGATCACGCGGTGGCGGTGACCGCCGGACGCATCGTCGCCCTGGGTCCCGCGGCGCAGCTGCGCGCACGCTTCGAGACCCGCGAGCGCGTGGTGCGCGAGCGGCATGCGCTGCTGCCGGGCCTGGTGAACGCCCACACGCGCGCCTGTCACACGCTGCTGCGCGGCTTGCCGGTGCGCGGCCCCCGCCGGCGCTGGCTGACCGAGATCCTCGGCCCGGTGGAGGAGCGCTGCCTGAGCGCGGATTTCGTGCACGACGGCACCCGCTTGGGGCTCGCCGAGATGCTGCGCGCCGGGATCACCTGCTTCGCAGACCTGAGCCTGTTTCCGGAGGAGGCCGCGCGCGCCGCCGCCGCGGCCCACATGCGTGCGGCCATCGGTCTGCCGGTCGCGGAGGCCGCCACGCCCTGGGCCGAGAGCGCGACCGCGCACCTCGCCAGGGCCGAACGACTCTGGGACGAGTACGCTTCCGATGCACGCATCGGTCTGTATTTCGCGCCGCTGACGGTGCGCGGCATGAGCGAGGCGCTGCTCAGGCGCGTGCGGCGCGTGGCGGATGAGCTCGACGCCCGCGTCGCCGTGCACCTGGCGGAGCTCGCCGCTCCCGCAGAGTCCGCGGACGCCGCGGAGCTGGCCGCGCTCGCCGGCGCCGGCGTGCAGGACAGCGCGCGCGCGCCGCGCCCGGACCGTCCGCTGCGCCAGCTCCACGCGCTCGGCCTGCTGCGCCCGGGGTTCACCGCGATCGGCGCCGGTGTGTGCGACGGCGCGGACCTGGAACTGCTGGCGCGCCACGGCGCGAGCCTCATCGCCTGCCCGCAGGCGGATCTGCGCCTCGGCGCACGCTCGCCGGTCGTGGCGCTCGAGGGCAACCGCACCGGCCTCGGCACCGACAGCCCGGTCGCCACCGGCGCGCTCGACGTGCTGGCGGAGGCACGCACCGCGGCGCTGCACTCCGGCCTCGGGGCCGGGGAGGCGTTGCGCCTGGCGACGCTCGGCGGCGCCACGGTGCTGGGTCTCTCGGCACAGATCGGATCGATCGAGCCCGGCAAGGCCGCCGATCTGACCTGCATCGATCTCGGCGCGCTCAGCGGCCAGCCGGCTGCGGCAATCCAGGACGCCATTACCTTCGCCGCGACGCGCAGCCAGGTGAGCGATGTGTGGACGGCCGGGCGCCTCGCCGTGAGCGGTGCGCGCCTCGTGGCCTTCGACGAGGAAGAGCTGGCCGCCCTGCCCGCCCGCTGGGCACAGCGCGTACGGATGGGGGCCGCCGCGTGAACGCCGATGCCGCGGAACTGGCAAAGTTCGAGGCCAGCGCGTCGGCGTTCTGGGACAGCCACGGGGAATTTCGTCCCCTGCACCTGTTGAATCCCGTGCGCGCGCGGTTCATCGCGGAGCGCAGCGCGCTCGCGGGCAGCCGTGTGTTGGACGTAGGCTGCGGCGGGGGCCTGCTGGCCGAGGCACTGGCGCGCGCCGGGGCACGCGTCACCGCCATCGACCTCGCGCCCGGCATGATCGAGGTCGCGCGTCTGCACGCCGCCGAATCCGCGCTCGCGGTGGATTACCGCCTGGCCGCCGCGGAGGAGCTGGCGGCGGCGGAACCGGGCGGCTTTGATGTAGTCACCTGCATGGAGGTGCTCGAGCACGTTCCCGAGCCCGCGGCCATGACGGCGACGCTCGCGCGCCTGCTGCCTCCCGGCGGCGCCCTGTTCGTCTCGACCGTCAACCGCAACCTCAGATCCTTCCTGGTGGCGATCGTCGGCGCGGAATACCTCCTCGGGCTGATCCCGCGCGGCACGCACGAGTACGAGCGGCTCATCCGCCCGGCGGAGCTGGCGCGCTGGGCGCGCGAAGCGGGGCTCACCCTCAAGAGCATCGCGGGCATCGAGCTCAACCCCTTCACCGAGCGCGTGGCGCTCAGCCGCAATGTCGCCGTGAACTACCTGGCGCATTTCCAGCGATGAGCACGCTCGTCATCTTCATCGCCGCCGGGGCCGCGCTCGCCACCGGCGCGCTGCTCGGCGTGCTGTTCACGCAGCTGCGCGCCGTGCGGCGCATCGAGGCGCTGCGGATCGAGCTGGCCGCCGCGCAGGTGCGCCTGGAATCGAGCGCCCTGCAGGACGCGGACCGGCTGCGACTCCTCGAGCAGTCCGAAACGCGCCTGCGCAGCGCGTTCGACTCCCTCGCCGGCGAGACACTGCGCACCAACAGCGAGCTGTTCCTGCGCCTGGCGCGCGAGGCGCTCGGGCGCGACCAGGCGCTCGCCCAGGGGGCGCTCAAGGAGCGCGAGCTGGCCATCGCGCAGCTGGTGGAGCCGCTGCGCACTGCGCTCGAGCGCACCGAGGCGCAGGTGCAGGCGCTCGAGCGCGAGCGGCGCGACGCCTTCGCGACCCTGCGCACCCAGATCGAGACGCTCGCCGGCGGCCAGGCGCAGCTGCAGCGCGAGACGCGCAATCTGGTCACCGCGCTGCGCCGCCCGGAGGTGCGCGGCCGCTGGGGCGAGCTGACGCTGCGCCGCCTGGTGGAGCTTGCCGGCCTCAGCGAGCACTGCGACTTCACCGAGCAGCTGCAGGTGGTCGGCGAGGAAGGCGCGCTGCGTCCGGACCTGGTCGTGCACATGCCCGATGCACGCGACCTGGTGATCGACGCCAAGACGCCGCTCGATGCGTATCTCGCCGCCCTCGACGCGCCCACGGACGAAGAGCGCCAGCTCGCGCTCAGACGACACGCCCAGCAGGTCGAGACGCGCGTACGGGAGCTCGCCGCCAAGAGTTACTGGACTCAGTTCGAGCGCAGCCCTGAGTTTGCCGTGCTGTTCCTGCCCGGCGATCAGTTTCTCTCCGCGGCGCTCGCCGAGCGCCCGGAGCTGCTCGAGACCGCGCTCGGCCACAGCGTCATCATCGCCACGCCCTCGACCCTCATCGCGCTCCTCAAGGCCGTGGCCTACGGCTGGCGGCAGTCGGCCGTGGCGCACAACGCGGCGCTGATCCGCGACCTGGGCCAGGAGCTGTACCGGCGCCTCGGAACCTTCAACGGCCATCTCGGCCGCATGGGGCAGCGTCTCGGCGCCGCGGTGGAAGCCTACAACGCGGCCGTCGGCTCGCTCGAGCGCCAGGTGCTGCCGCAGGCGCGGCGCTTCAGCGAGCTCGGCGTGACCGCGGACGCGCCGCTCGCCGAGCTCGAGCCGATCGGGCAGCTGGCGCGCAACCCCGGCACGCCCACCGTGGCCGAGCCGCCCGCCGCCAGCGATCCGCCCGCCGGACCGGCGGGCGCGAGCAATGCCCGCAAGGCCTGAGTGAGTGCCGCGTTCGATCCCCGCGTACACAACGCGGCCGCCGCCGAGCTCGCGGGCCGCGTGATCGCCATCACCGGCGCGAGCGATGGCATCGGCCGCGCGGTCGCGCTCGCCTGCGCCCGGCATCAGGCAAGCGTCGTTCTGATCGGCCGCAACGTGCGCAAGCTCGAAGCCGTGCACGCCGAGATCGCCGCCGGGGAGGCGCCCGAGGCCAGCATCGCGGAGCTCGACCTGGAGCGGGCGCTGGCCGCGGATTACGACCGGGTGGCGGATGCGGTGCTCGAGCGCTACGGGCGCCTCGATGGGCTGCTGCACAACGCAGCGCTTCTCGGCGCCCTCTCGCCCATCGAGCACTACGACGTGCCGACCTGGTGCCGCGTGCTGCACGTCAACGTCACCGCCGCCTTTGCGCTGACGCAGGTGCTGCTGCCGGCGCTGAAGAACTCTGCGGACGCCTCCGTGGTATTCACGGCCAGCGCGGTGGGCCGCCAGGGCCGTGCCTACTGGGGCGCGTATGCAGTGTCCAAATTTGCCGTCGAAGGACTCTCGCAGGTGCTGTCGGCGGAGCTGGAAGGCATCAGCCGCGTACGCGTGAATGCGTTGAACCCCGGACGCGCGCGCACCGCCATGCGCCGCCAGGCCTATCCGGCCGAGGACATCGAGACCCTGCCGCTGCCGCAGGCGCTCACGGGTCCGTACATCGCGCTGTTGGGTCCGGCGAGCCGCGGCGTCAGCGGCAGGTCCTTCGACGCTCAGCCCTCGCCCGTCGAGTCCGCCAGCAGCGCGCGCACCTCCTCCTGAGTGAGCGCGCGGAACTGCCCACGCGCGAGCGCGCGCTCGAGCCTCACCGGTCCGAGCTGGGTACGCAGCACGCGGCTGACCAGCGCACCCTGACGCTCGAACAGCTGCCGCACCTGCTTGCCGCTCGCGCCGTGCACGCCGAGTGCGTACCAGCGATTGGCGGCCTCCCCGCCGGCGGCCTCGCAGCGCTCGACCGCGAGGCGTGCGCCGCTGTCGAGCGCCCCGGCGCGAATGCCCTCGAGCTGCCCGGCGCTGAGTTCGCCGCGCACCCGTACCCCGAATTCGCTCACCAGCGTGTGCACCGCGCGCTGCAGCCGCATCGCCAGCTCCCCGTCGGAGCTGACGAGCTCGAGGCCCCCGTCCACGCGCGGCATGGGACTCACCGCGATGAAGCGCCGTCCCGCGCGCCGCGGCAGCCGCTCGAGCAGCGCCGCGCGCGGCGCTTGCGCCCCGGGGTCAGCCGCCGGCAGCGCCGTGGTCCTCAAGGGTTCACCCGGTGAGCGATGACAGAGGAATGCCCGCGGCCCCGCGACCGGGGCGCGCGCGCGCACCAGGCGTCCGTCGAGGCGCACCTGGTCGTGGGGAGCCACCCGCGCGCCGAGCTCGGCCGGCTGTCCGTTGATGGTGAGGCGGCCGGCGCGGATCCAGGCTTCCGCTTCGCGCCGTGACGCGAGCCCGGCCCGGGCCAGCATCTTCTGCAGCCGCTCGGCGTGCGCGGCCTCCCCGAGCGGCGCTCGCGGGCGCGCCGCGGCGGCGCCGCGCGAGCCTCGGTGACCGGCACGCGGCCCGCCGCGGGTGCGCGCCGGGCCGCGCGGCATCAACCGTCCAGATCGCGCGGCGCGGCCACGAGCTCGCGCGAGCCGTCGCCCTCGGCGGAGAGCTCGTCGTCCTCGAGGCTCTCATCGCCGTCCGCGGTATCGGGACCCGCGCCGCCCGGCGCGGCCGGCTCCGGCGCCGCCGCGGCGGCGTCCTCCCCGGCGAGCCCCAGCTGCAGGTTGAACTCGCCCAGGGCCTGAACTTCAGCGAGCGGCGGCAGCTGATCGAGGCTCTTCAAGCCGAAATAGTCGAGGAACTCGCGCGTCGTGCCCAGCAGTTCCGGGTGGCCGGGCACGTCGCGGTGCCCGACGACGCGCACCCAGTTGCGCTCGATCACGGTCCTGATGATGTTGGGGTTGACGGCGACCCCGCGCACCGCCTCGATCTCGGCGCGCGTGATCGGCTGGCGGTAGGCGATCAGCGCCAGGGTCTCGAGCAGCGCCCGCGAGTAACGCGCCGCGCGCTCCGGCCACAGGCGGGAGATTTCCCCCGCCAGCTCGCGGCGCACCTGGATGCGATAGCCGCTGGCCGTCTCCTTCAGCTCGATGCCACGCCCCGCGTACTCCGCCGCCAGGGCGGCGAGCGCCGCACGCACCTGTTGCGCGCTCGGGCGGGCGCTGTCCTCGAACAGCCGCGTGAGCTCCGCCACGGGCAGCGGCGTTCCCGCGGCCAGCAGCGCCGCCTCGATGACGTTTCTGACGTATGACTCACTCATGCGAGATCCTCATCGGCACGCGCGGGCAGCCGGGTGTCGGGTGCAGCCTCCCCGGCGGGCGCCGCCGCCGCTTGCGTCTGGTCGCTCACGACGCGCAGCAGGCGGCCCGGATTGGTGGCGCGCACATGCAGCGGCGCGTAGGCCTGCGCCTGCACGATGTCGATCAAGCCCTCGCGCATGAGCTCGAGAATCGCGGCGAAGGTGATCGTGACACCCATGCGCCCCTCTTCGGGCCGGAACAGCTGCTGGAACGGCACGAACGCCGCGGACTCACCGAGCAGCGCCAGGATCTCGCTCATGCGCTCGCCCACCGACAGCCGCTCGCGCTGAATGTGATGGTGGGCGAACATCTGCGCACGCACCACCACATCCTTGAAGGCGAGCAGCATTTCCTGCAGCGCGATCTGCGGCAGCGTGCGCAGCAGCTGCCGTTCCTTGAGCTCGGCTGCGGTCGGCCACACGTCACGCTCCAGGCGCGGCAGCGCGTCGATCCCGGCGGCGGCGCGTTTGAAGCGCTCGTACTCCTGCAGCCGCCGCGCCAGCTCCGCGCGCGGGTCCTCATCCGCCTCCGCATCGAGCCTGGGCCGCGGCAGCAGCATGCGCGACTTGATCTCCGCCAGCGTCGCCGCCATCACCAGATACTCTCCCGCGAGCTCCAGCTGCAGGCCCTGCATGAGCTCGATGTACTGCATGTACTGGCGCGTGATCTCCGCCAGCGGGATATCGAGAATATTCAGGTTCTGCCGGCGGATCAGGTACAGCAGCAGATCGAGCGGTCCTTCGAAGGCCTCGAGAAACACCTCCAGGGCCTGCGGCGGAATGTACAGGTCGCGTGGCAGCTGCGAGATCGGCTCGCCGTTCACGACCGCGAACGGCATCTCCACCTGCTGCGGCGGCGCATCCGGGGTAGCCGGCTGCGGCGGCGTGTTGGAAACCACGATCTTCAGGTCCGGTTTGTGCTTCATGTGTGTTGCGGCGCCGGCGCCGTCAGTCGGGGCGCAGATGCATGGTGCGGCGCACTTCGTCGAGCGTCTGGCGCGCGACCTCGCGCGCCTTGTCGGCGCCCTCGGCGACGATTCCGCGCACCAGCTCCGGGTTGTCCTCGAACTCCTGGGCACGCCGGCGCATGCCGCCGATTTCCTCCACGATCCTGTCGATCACCGGCTGCTTGCATTCCAGGCAGCCGATGCCGGCGCTGCGGCAACCCTCGTTCACCCACCTGCGGGTGCTCTCGTCGGAATAGATCTTGTGCAGGTCCCACACCGGACACTTCTCCGGGTCGCCCGGATCGGTGCGCCGCACGCGCGCCGGATCGGTCTTCATCGCGCGCAGCTTGTGCACGACCTGATCGGGCTCTTCGCGCAGCCCGATGGTGTTGCCGTAGGACTTCGACATCTTGCGCCCATCGAGCCCCGGGACCTTCGGCGTCGCGGTGAGCAGCACCTGCGGCTCCGGCAGGATCGTCACCCCGGTGCCTTCGAGAAACCCCAGCAGCCGCTCGCGATCGGCCACCGTGATGCGGTTGTTGCTGTGCACCAGCGCCTGGGCGCGCTGCAGCGCTTCCTTTTCGCCGGTCTCCTGGAACTTGCGGCGCAGTTGCCGGTAGGTGGTGGTGTTGCGTCCCCCGAGACTCTTCACCGCGCGCTCCGCCTTCGCCTCGAACTCCGGCTCACGCCCGTAGAGGTGGTTGAAGCGCCGCGCGGTTTCGCGGCTGAGCTCCACGTGCGACACCTGATCCTCGCCCACCGGCACGTAGGCGGCGCGGTACACGAGGATGTCGGCGCTCTGCAGCAGCGGGTAGCCGAGGAAGCCGTAGGTCGCGAGATCCTTTTCCTTCAGCTGCTCCTGCTGATCCTTGTAACTCGGTACGCGCTCGAGCCACCCGAGCGGTGTGATCATCGACAGCAGCAGGTGCAGCTCGGCGTGCTCGGGCACGTGCGACTGGATGAACAGCGTCGCGACCCCGGGATTGAGGCCCGCGGCCAGCCAGTCGATGAGCACGTCGTGCACGTGCTCCTGCAGCTGCGCGGTCTCGTCGTAGCCGGTCGTGAGCATGTGCCAGTCGGCGACGAAGAAGAAGCACTCGTACTGGTACTGCAGTTCCACCCAGTTGCGCAGCGCGCCGTGATAGTTGCCGAGATGCAGCCGCCCGGTGGGCCGCATGCCGGACAGGACGCGCCGCGCAGGCGCCGGCGAACTCACGTGCGTCGCCGCAGCGGGCCTGCGGGTGCGGATGGGTGCGCGCGGCCCGCGACGATAAGGCTGTGGCTCACGAGCCGAATTATAGCGCACGCCCCGTGATCGGGCCGAGATCGCCCTTGCCCTTGCGCACGATCACCGGCGGCCTTACCGACAGATCGACCACCGTCGTCGGTTCGATGCCGCAGTCCCCGCCATCGAGAACCGCGTCGATCTCGTGCTCGAGCCGCGCCAGGATTTCGCGCCCTTCGGTCAGCGGCTGTGGATCCGCCGCCAGCAGCAGCGTCGAGCTCATCAGCGGCTCGCCCAGCTCGGCAAGCAACAGGCGCGGCACCGGGTGAGCGGGGATGCGCACGCCGATGGTGCGTCGGCGCGCGTGCTGCAGGCGGCGCGGCGTCTCGCGTGTGGCGCGCAGCAGGAAGGTGTAGGGGCCGGGCAGGCAGGCGCGCAGGATACGGAACTGCCAGGTGTCGAGCCGCGCGAAGCGCCCGACCTCGGCAAGATCCGCGCACACCAGTGTGAAGTGATGATGGCGGTCGGCCTGGCGGATACGGCGCACGCGCTCGAGCGCGCCCTTGTCGCCGATGTGCCAGCCGAGCGCGTAACAGGAATCGGTCGGATAGGCAATGACGCCTCCGGAGCGCACCAGGTCGGCCGCGCGGCGGATGAGGCGCAGCTGCGGATCAACGGGGTGCAACTTTAAGTACTCGGCCAAACCTGAGCGCCAATGGAAGTTACGCGCGGCGCGTGACAATATACGCGGCCGTTTGCCGCGTACACCCCCGACTCAAGGATCCTCGCGCACCGCCCCCATGCAGGCTCTTACCGGCTTGGCGCCGCTCGTGGCGTTCTTCGTGACCTATCGTCTGCGCGGGCTGTACGTGGCCACCGCGGTGCTCATGGCTGCGATGGTGGCGCTGCTCGCCCTCGACTGGTTGCGGCGACGGCGCATCCCGCGGCTGCATGCGCTGTCGGCGGCGCTGGTGCTGATTCTGGGCGCGGCGACGCTGCTGCTGCACAATCGGCTCTTCATCCAGTGGAAGCCGACCGTGCTGTTCTGGGTGGTGAGCGGCGCCTTCATCGCGAGTTTCTGGATCGGCGAGCGCACGCTCACGCAGCGCCTCCTCGCTGCGGCGCTGGAGGAGCGGCCGCAGGTGAGCGATGCGCTGTGGCGGCGGCTCAACCGGTGGTCGGCGGCCTTCTATGCCGCGCTCGGCGCACTCAACCTCGCGGTGGCGCACTACGCCAGCGAGCGCGCCTGGGTCAACTTCAAGATGTTCGGGCTGACTCTCCTGACCTTCGTGTTCGTCGCACTGCAGGTGCTGTGGCTCAACACCCGCCCGGGCGCCCTGCGCGCCGAGCCCGGAACCCCCCATGAGTGAGCCGGTGATGGTGCAGCTGCGCAGCGCGATCGAGCGCGCGCTCGCGCCCGCCTCGCTCGAGATAGTCGACGACAGCGCGCGCCACGCCGGCCACCCGGGCGCGCGCGGCGGCGGTCACTTTCGCGTCACGCTGGTGTCGGAGGCCTTCCGCGGCCGCACCCGGCTCGAGCGTCACCGGCTGGTTTATGCTGCGGTCGCGCCGCTCATGAGCGGGGCCGTGCACGCCCTGAACATCATCGCGCGCACCCCGGAGGAAGGCCTGTGACCGCAGTCCACCGTTCCAACTGCAACACACCGGAAAACTCCGCATGAACCACTCCCGTATCCTGCTCGTGGCGCTCGCGACTGTCGGCGGCTGCCAGCCCAAGACCGCCGTGACGACCGCCGACAGCTCGCCGCCGGTTGCGACCGTGAACGGCAGCCCCATCAGCCGGGATTTCTACGAGTTCTACATCAAGGGGATCACGAGCAAGGGCTCGGCGGAACTCACCCCGCAGCAGCGCGACCTCGCGCTCGACAACCTGATCCGCGCGCGGCTCGTGAGCGAGCAGGCGGCCAAGGAAGGTCTCGACAAGAGCAGCGACACCGCCTGGCTCCTGGAGCTGTCGCGCCTCAACGTGCTGCAGCAGGCGGTGTCGGATCGCTACCTGAAGGACCGTAAGCCCGGCGAGCAGGAGCTGCGTGCGGAGTACGAGACGCAGATCGCCGCAAGCCCCAAGCAGGAATACCATGCGCGGCACATCCTGGTGGCCACCGAGCCGTTCGCTGAAAAGATCGTCGCGCGCCTGGGCAAGGGCGAGAAGTTCGAGGTGCTCGCGAAACAGGAGTCGATGGATTCCTCCAAGAGCAACGGCGGCGATCTCGGCTGGTTCACGCCCGACCGCATGGTGCCGGAGTTCTCCAGCGCGGTGATGGCGCTCAAACCCGGGGAATACACTCACAAGCCGATACGGACGCAGTACGGCTGGCACATAATCCAGCTGCTCGAGACGCGCGAGCTGGCACCGCCCCCGTTCGATCAGGTGCGCCAGCGCCTCGAGCAGATCGTGCAGAACAAGAAGTTCCGCGCCTACTCGGACGAGCTGATGCGCAA
>WNGC01002907.1_pt1 | contig 10427 bp, 10 predicted proteins | sample 5400051 | NCBI WGS metagenome assembly WNGC01 (sample SAMN13153368, study PRJNA577476) | soil metagenome | isolation source: 20 cm soil or saprolite under grassland replicate 2 | place: USA:California | collected 2016-06-15 | reverse complement strand
TACATGGAGGATGAAGACGATTTCTGGAGACCATTATTCTCCACAACCGCAGTAGTTCATGGTAAGCATTCTGAGAAATGCTATTTGAAAGCCATGGAGGGCGCGGTTGATGACTGGGCAGAGCAGGCAGAGGCCGCCAAGCTAATCAAGGCTGGACCCGGAGAGTCACTAGTTGACCATGTTGGGCCAATGTCGTTTCACGTACCGTATCCGAAGATGGCTGAGAAAGGCTTCGCCTACCTTCTGAGACACTTCTGGCGGGGACTTCCTCGATGGACAGAGGTCGCGCACAAGATTGGACCTGAGCCGAAAGTTGCGAGTTTCAGGAAGAGGGAGGAGTTTGAGAAGGCCGAATCGGATTACATGAGGCACTTCATGGAGACGCCGCAATTTCAGAAAGAGTACCTAGACAAGGTGGCCGACGGTCTCATTCACGCAAAAGAGAGCGGGAACAGTTACTCAGCATCTGAGAAGAGCTGTCTTTCGATGCTTCTGGAGACGAAGGCCAGGAAGGGTGTTGATCTTGCAGGGAGAAGGGGGGGCTCCGGCAACTATGGCAGCGGCTCTAAAGCAAAAGTTTCGAGCTGGGTCTTCCAGGAAGGATGGAATGAGATAGCGAAGAAGTTTGGTCACTCAGAGAAGCTGCAACACCGCAGACCAGTGTCTTTGATTGAATATGAGGCACTTCACGAAGCCGGACCCTTGCCGGATGGGAGAAAGTTTGTGGCAGAACCGGAAAACGAGTTCGTTCTGATCGATGTAACCCCTCAAGGCTACCGGCATTACAAGTTCGCGGATTAGGTGAAAGAGGCCTTGAGGAATACGGTCAGACGAATCCTCTCTCAGTGAGACGATATGCAATTCCTCGCCAGACGCCTTTGCTAATCATCATGATAAGGGAGAGGATTCCTAGGACTCCCGCAACAATGATGCATGCTATCAATGATATTTCAGAGACTACTATGAGTATGATCACAATGTAAGTGGGAATGATGGCAAGAAGTTGTTTCAGGTCAAACTGTCCAGGCATCATTCCTTCTTCTTTGACTTGCTGAACGGCGCCCAGCCTCGCTACTAGGTATGTTGCTAGGATCGATGCGGAAGAGACTGTTATGAGGAGCACAATGGAAGAGTTTACAGCGACTGGGACACCTCGCAAAGCGAGGACGATATTCGCAACAGCGAATGGCCCTGTTATGGCTAAGGTCGAGACCGCTCTCGAGAGAAGAAGATGTCGCAGGTATACCGCCGGGTCCATCGCCGTAAAGGCGAGCCAGCCTCTCTCGTTTGAGAACGTTCCCTGAGACATCAAGACTAGAGTGATGATCCCCATGAGAATGGGCAAGACGATGACTACGGGTCTGGATAAGAGATCGGCAAATGGTGATAGCCCGGTCAAAAAAAGGTAGATTGCGGCCAGAGCGCTGGAGATAATGAGTACAGTAGATGTTCTTACACGGGCCGCTCTGTAGCTGGTGGAGCCCGCAAGATTGACTCTCCCCACAAGCTCCAAGAACGACAAGTGGTAAGAGTAGATTGCTCGCACAGGACTCTTCCCAGCGAAACTCATGGTCTTCTTGTACTCAGAACTGGTAGCTCTCAATAGACTCCTCATCGATCCCAGTTCTAGATAGGCCAACTCTCTCAGGGCAACGGGTACCGTTACGGCTGCGAATCCAAACAGCGTAATGCTGCCGTACAGAAGGTCCCCTGTGAAAGGCGAAACCGGAGTAAACGGATTCCCGAGAATCGAAGAGAGACACCAGATTCCGAGAATTGCTGCGAGCCCCGCTCTAACTCGGGTTGAAAGAATATTCGAGACGACGCCAAGGGCAGTGACGACAGCCGCCAGGATCGCCAAGTCTGCTCCTAACACTATCGTGGTTTGGAGAGTTCCAGCCCCAGCAAGATAGAATCCGAAGAGGAAGAGGATCGTGATGCCGGAACCGACGAACTGAGCTGTAAATAGCGAAAGGCTGAGTTCTCTCCGTTTCAGCGGGAGAGTCAGCAAGTAGTCCCTGTCCGACTTTAGGACGAACAAACCGCCGAACAGCAGGCTCACAGAAATGAAGAAGATCGAGGCGCCCACAGCGTAATAGGAGAAGCCTCCAGAGAATTCTGGAGAGTTTCCCGTCGTAAACGCCCTTATCACAACGTCATAAGCCAAGAAGAATGTTACGAGAGCAAGGAGTGGCTTGGAGAACCTTGTTAGGAGGACGAATTTTACGAGCTTAGCCAGCATTTGTCATTAGCCTTGCGACGACGCTTTCTATCGGCTCCTCACCCTGTTCCAGACTTTTTAGAGTGTCAATGGTTCCATTCCAGACAATCTTGCCCCTTGAGATCATGATGGCCTTCTCTGTCAGCCGCGTAGCTATTGACATGATATGGGTGGAGACTATCTGTGTCGAGTCCAGAGATTTCAGCATTTTGAAAACTCTCTCCTGGGTTGGGATGTCGAGATAGTTTAGTGGTTCATCGAGCAAAACTATTCTCGGTTTGTGAATGAGTGCTAGAGCGATGGCTAGTTTTTGCATGTTTCCGCGAGATAGTTTTCCAACTTTGGCCCGTTCGTATTCGCGTAGGCTCAATTCATCCAAGAATCTGTCCGTTGCTTCGCGGACATCTTTTACTCCTCGAAGAGCGGCGATATACTCCAAGTTCTCCCTGACAGAGAGTGTCCGATATGGCGTTGCATCCTCGGGAAGATATCCGAGAATCGACTTGGCTTCCGAGCTGAACGGTTCGTAGCCGCTGATCCTGATCGTCCCGGTATCAGGTTTCAAGAGCCCCACGAGAAGTTTCAGAGTTGTTGACTTGCCAGCCCCGTTAGGACCCAGAAGGGCATACCTCTCACCGCACGGTATACTGAATGAGACGTCATCGAGCGCGACAGTTTTGCCATAGGATTTCGTGACAAACCTGACTTCTATGCACGCTTGCCCAGACGACGCCATTGGACTAGTCTAGCTCTCACGCACTGAACTGTTTGAAGGATTGAATTAAACGCCAGTTGTTCTCATTAATAATCTACATCACACATCTCTAGTGAGCCGATGCGAGGTAGGCAGCAATTTGCGAGACGATCATACTGAGCATTCAACTCTCTCGGTTTACTCATGCTGAGTGTTCACGGTTTCGACTAGTTATTCAGCAGAGTCTTCGAAGTAGCCTAAGCGATGAGCAAGCTCGGCGAGAGCAGGCCCAATGGAGAGGATGAGCTCGTCTTGGTTTTCAGGCCTCCCGAGAGCCCTGCCGCCCAAATGGCAGCGGACACCCCTTTCAAAGGACATAGAATAAGCGTGGACGAGCTTCTGGACTGGTTCAAGGACTTCAAGATTGATTCCATCGAACTCTGGATTGAGGGCGCATGGAAGTCCGGAAACCGTACGGAACTCTTCCTTTCTATAGAGGGCAAGACTGGTGCCAAGGTCACCCTAAAGCCGCTCCAGAAAACCGAGCCAATCTTGCCGTCACCGGAAAAAATAGAGTCCCCCTCATCAACTATTCCACAGAGCCCCTCCCAGATTCAACCCGAGAGCTCTGCTCCTAAGCTAGATGATCTGAATCCGAAACCGATGAGTCCGGCCGTCGATGCCTACTTTTCTCCTCGGGGCGGAGTTGAACAACAGATCCTCACGCTGATAGGTGGTGCTGCCCAGACGATAGAAATTGCGGCCTACGCATTCACCAACGGAAATATCGCTAAGGGTCTCTCAGACGCAGTTAAGCGCGGGGTCAAAGTCGTTCTGCTGATGGATAGGAACGAAACGGTGGGAGCTCAGGCGTCAATACACGATAAACTCGAAAAAGCGGGAACCGAAATCCGACTGTTCTCTCCGCTCGGTGGGATCATGCATAACAAGTACATCGTAGTTGACGGGAAGAAAGTGGAATGGGGAAGCTACAACTACACCGACCGAGCAGAGAACGTGAACTTCGAAAACGCAACATTTCTAGCCGATGACAAGCTGGCCCTTCAGTACCACGCGGACTTTATGGCCATTTACAACCAAGCAACGCCTGAAGTGCACGGGATAGGGCGCCCAGTACGACGGTTACTGAGAAGTCTGGTTTCACACCAGAACGAATAGACGAATTCAAACGTTTAGACCGGGATTTCTTGGATTTGCACGGGACCCGAGTTCTAGTCGGATAGCCCAAGGCAATAAAAGAGCTAGTAATTTGGGTATGGCCGCGGGCCCGTAGTCGAGCCAGGACCAAGACGTGGGCCTTCGGAGCCATCGACTTAAGAGCGAAGAGAGCCCAAAATCGTGGGTTCGAATCCCACCGGGCCCGCCATTTGCTGCTTCGGCAAGAGCAACTTGAGTGTATTCTGATAGAACGGTGGATGATACTCACACTACACATGCCGGGGCATCGCTTTTAATTACGGAGTCTCGCCAACGAAGTCGTACTAGCCATGACACGTGCAAGACTCTCTGAGAAAGCAATCAACTTGATCGATGGCAAGAATTTTGGCAATCTAGCATTTGTGATGTCTGATGGTTCCCCGCATGTGAGTCCAGTCTGGGTTGATCGTGACGGAGACCTGATCCTTGTGAACACTGCGGAGGGCCGCGCGAAGGCGAAGTATCTGAAGACCAATCACAGAGTGGCCTTGAGCATTTTCAATCAGCAGAATCCCTACGAGAAGGTCGTAATTAGGGGGCGCGTGCTGGACATGACGAATAAGGGCGCGGAAGAACACAGTAACAAATTGTCAATGAAGTATCTAGGGACTAGCAAGAACCCGCATCACCAACCGGGGGTTGGCAGGATTCTGGTAAGGATAGAACCAGAACGCGTAGCCAATGAATAGACCCAAAACCGATACGTGCACGATGGGTTTCTCGAGTCTATCAATGTCGAAAACATTGTCGGCCTAGGACTCTTGGCTGGAAAAAATAGGAGGAAGCTGGAAGGCTTCCTTGGTGAGGGATTTCTATGGTTGGTTGGTGGGAGTCCAGGTGATGAGCGTCTCGCTGGCAGTTACTCCGTTGATTCTGCTGATCTTCTCAACGGAATTCTCCATGAGCTCATCTTGGCTGAAGCCGTTGAACGAGGCGACAACATCGAACTCTCCAGGAATCAGGTGAGCCTCGACGAGGTTCGGGAAGGTCTTTAGCTTCTGGAGTACGGTTCGGAACTTGCCTTTGACCTTGACCAGCGCATAGGCGAGCGGGGGCTCAGAGGATTCTTGCCTGTTCTTGGCGTTGGTAACGTTCTCGATGGAGAATGCTGTCTGGGTGGATGTGATGCCGGTGATGCTTCTGATCTTCTCGACGGTGTTGAATGCTTTGATGGGCTCGTTGGTTCCGAGTCTAATCACGAGGTCGAAGCGTCCGGTGACTGGAGTGACGGATTCTATGTTGCTGACTCGTTTGAGCTGGCTGACAATGTGTCCGAGTTCTCCCTTGGCGTTAGCGAAGACAAAGCTGGTTGATGCAGATTTGGACATTTTTCTCTAAGAGAGACAGGGCATCTGCAGTCTATTTGTCAACGTCTGAACCCATCCGGACTCCCGTCAGTAACATCCTATTCCAGAGAAGTTTTAGAAACGTGGTCCGATGAAGACCGCCTACTATGGACAGATGTGACTGCTGCAGGAATATTTCAAAGTGCGCCATTTGCGGCACCTCTTCTGAGGGCTTCCATCATGTTGGCGTGAGAGGGACGACAAATCGTCTTAGGATTCCCGTCATCAACTACAATGTCACATACGACGCGCAGCCCTCTGGGGTATGGCACTATTCTCAACCCTGCAATCACCGAGTATATCCGGCAGCAGCATCATCCGTTGTGAAATACAACGGCGGGCCTCTTTGGAAGGACGGTTATACTTGGCAGAACATTTACTGGGGCAGCTACTATACTGGACCATCTTCGTCTCAATGGATGAATAAGGTAGAGCTAGCCGTAGCGCATCTAGAATCCGACCCCAGCTTTTCAGGAGGGCTACGCCAATACAATGTAGGAACGGGCAAGCTGATTCAGCCTATCGTTATTCAGCAAGACCCGTCGTCCCAACTCTCCAACGACCAGATCGCCAAGACCCTCATAGGTTGGATAAATTCTGAAACTGTAGCAGCCCTCGGCACTACCGGTGCCTACAACATCTTCCTACCACCAGGAACCACCGCGTCACTCTCAGGCGACCTCTCATGCAACAGTTTCTGTGATTATCACGACACTGCCAACGGTCCCAATGGACCCTTCTATACAGTCGAACCCTATCCCTGCGCTCAAGGATGCAACCAGTGCACCCACGACCCCTTCGACACTCTGACACAGGGACTATCGGAGGAGATGGTCGAACTAAAGACAGACATGGACCCTGGGACCGGCTGGGTCATCAGTAACGAAGAAATCTGTGATTACTGCGACGCAAATTTTGTCTGCAATAAAATAGCGACTGGTGAATACGTTAACTCTTGGTATGACAAGAGCAAGAACGCGTGCTGGATAGGCCGAAAATAATGCAAAAAACATAGTGTTTGGCAAATTGAAGCAACTGCTCAGCTAGAATCGATTGGGTGAATTTATCCGGTTGTCTAAAGTCTGAACTCTCTATCGGATTACGTAACGAGTCTGAGGCCTAAAGGCGATGCGTCTTCGGAGCCCCGGAGATGCTTGGACTCGTCGCGAATCCCGCGTTTTTGAAATCAACCGCAGCATCTAAATTCTCTCGTCCCGATTCAACTCTTTGACTGCGGACGAGACATGGTTGGCTGTGGTTCACAGCAATCTACTATTCGAAACTCAGGAAAATCGGAGGAGTCTTGAGCTACCATTTCGCGGGAGCTTCAGATTTCTCCATGCTCTTCCAGAGGTAGAGGGTCGATATTGAAGAGTAGGGATGCCACTTCTCTGCTAGCTGTTCAAACCTGTTTCTCTTCGGTAGCTTTCGAAGCCTGTACGCCTTCTGAGCCGCCTTTCGGAGACCGAGATCATCAACGGGCAATACATCTGTTCTGCCCAGCATGAAGATCAGAAACATCTGTGCGGTCCATCTGCCGATTCCCCTAACGTTGTCAAGTTCGTTGAGCGCTTCCTCATCAGGGAGACTCTCGAGCCTCTTCAAGTCTAGGGTGCCGTTCTCAAGTCGTTCAGCGAGGTCCTTGATGTAGGAGATTTTCTGCGGGGACAACCCGCTTCCACGCAACTTCTCAACATCAGTTGACAAGTACTCTCTCGGACTTGGGAGCCTTCCACCGTAGAGCTGTTTGAACCGGTTCAGAATCGCTTGAGCAGCTGAACCGGCTAGCTGTTGAAAAATAATGGAGCCCACAACCACTTCATAATGATCATCATCCAATTCGAACTTGACAGGACCCACTCTATCAATTATCCGGGCGAGGATCGGATCACTCCTCTTCAAATATCGAACCCCCTTTTGCCAGATTCTACGGTCAGCCAAAGAGCCTACAGATTTGCTGCGATAAGTCGCTGGACGAGAAGAGATCGCGTTCTTGACTGTAGATTTGGCTGCGGGTCCTGGTGGCTTTGGAGTCCTTGGAAGGCTTTTTGAAACCGTTGTCATTGAGTGCATCCGGAATGGCGCTCTCTGACAACGAGATCATCGGTGCAATAAAAACCGGCCAGTTTCACATCGTCCCTCGAAACCCAAAACTGAATCCTGCCGGTATAGACCTGCGAGCCGATCGGAGTCTAGTACTCAGACCAGGCCAGCAGAAACTAGTGGCTACTATTGAACGGGTAGAACTTTCGGAGAATTTTCTCGGGATTCTTCACATTCGGTCATCTCTTGCTAGGGAGGGGATAGTCGCGAGTCTCGCTCTAGTCGATCCGGGATTCCGCGGACAGCTCACAGTCAGTCTCCATAATGCTGGAGATAGATTGGTTAGTCTTAGGAAAGGCGAGAGGTTCATCCAGCTCTCTCTGTTAAGACTCGGGATGCCTGCGAGACATTCGTACGTTGGCAAATATCAGAACAGTCGGGGAGTTGTCAAGAGTCGTCGGAGACAAATGATCATGTTGCGCAAAATGGAAAACGTTATACAGGGTACGCGGGGCTAAAGCGCGAATACAAGCAATGAAGGACACTTCGCGCATTCTAGATCTCAAGTACAAACTCCAAACGATCGAACTCCTGAACCTGGCAAAAGAACAATACACCTACAGAGAACTCTCCGGCATTCTACATTTGCCCGAGACGGTCTTGAGTCGCTATGTGAAAGGCCACGTACTGCCAACCGCGGAGCGCGCAGAAGAAATTAACAGGACTCTCCAGAAATACATGAGCCTAGAAAAAGAACTACATGAGAGAATAAAATTCGACGACCTAGGCTACTTTGACAACACTGGAATAATCAACGACACAATGCTACTAGAAAGAGCAGTGCAACAAGCTGTCGGAAAGTTTGCAGGCAAGAGAGTGAACAAAGTCATGACCGCTGCTGTCGACGGAGTCCCACTCGCAACGTTGCTAGCTCACCGGCTGGGCACGAGACTCATTGTCGCGAAACAATCCAGGGAGGTTGGCGTTCGAGAGTTCATCGAGGAATTCTACGTCCCCCCCAAAACCGCCATAATGAAGAGTCTCTACGTCTCCAAAGACGCGTTCAAGAAAGGAGAGGGCGTACTCATCGCAGACGACATCATCGATAGCGGAGAGACTCAGCGGGCAATGATGAAGGTCATTCTCAAGGCAAGGGCGGAAGTCATAGGCATCTATGCACTCGTAGCCATCGGAAACGAATGGAAATCTCGGATAGAGTCAGTAGGTAATGTTCCCGTGGAGATCGGCCTATCGCTCGTCAAGATGGTGGCGTAGGACTACCTTTCAGCGTAGAAAAAGTAGAAACATCAGCGAAGAACCGTCAAACTCACCCGGACATAGAGCGTAGGCTATCTACCAACGGCGGACCAGCTACTCCCCTATCCGTAACAATGCCCGTCACTAACTCGGGCGGAGTAACGTCAAACGCCGGATTCAGCGCCTCGACACCCCGCGGCGCAACTCTCCTCCCGGCAACATAGAGGACTTCTCGCTGGTTTCGCTCTTCGATAACAACCATCGAAGGGTCAGTCGCCATGTCAATGGTGGAGATTGGAGCAGCGACATAGAATGGGACCTCGTAGAATTTGGCAGACAGTGCAATAGGCAGAGTTCCAATCTTGTTCGTCACATGACCAGTGCTCAGTATTCGGTCTGCGCCCACGACAATCTTGTCCACTACCCCCCGCGACATCATGTGTGCCGCCGCACTGTCAACAATGATTCTAACAGGAATCTTGTCGTGCGCCAGCTCGAACGCGGTCAATCTTGATCCCTGTAACAACGGACGAGTCTCCGTCGCAATCACGCTGATCCGCTTCCCCTGCTCCACTGCAGCTCTGACAATGGCGAGGGATGTTCCGTAGCCGACGGTCGCGAGAGCGCCAGCATTGCAATGAGTAAGAACCGTATCACCATCCTCCAAAAGCGGAGAACCATACTTGCCGATTTTTCGAGCGGCCTCTAGCTCAGTATTGAAAATTGCCTCTGCTTCGTTCGAGAGTACCTCTTCAAGGGACGGGACGTCTTTTGCTTTTGCAGAGGCGTCGAAGACTCGTTCTACCGCCCATCGAAGATTCACACCGGTGGGCCTAGTCTGAATTAGAGCGTCGGCCCACTTTCGGAGCTGAGCTCGAGCTTCGACCAGGTTATGGGTCCTAATCTTCTTCACAGAAAGGACGAGCCCGAAGGCGCCAACCACCCCGATCAACGGGGCTCCGCGAACTTTCATTGTCTTGATTGCGGCACAGACCTGCCCGACATTTCTCAAAGGAACGTAGGTTAGCCTGGCAGGGAGTAGAGTCTGGTCCACTACTTGCAGAACGCCGTCCCGCCATCTAATAGGCTCAAGACTCTTGCCAGTCATCGGGTTTCTACGACTAGATCATTGTCTTTCTATTTGAATGGCTTTATAGCCGCCCGTCCGCGTGCACGACTTTCTGTAACCCTTGGAAACCAAGAGCGAGCAAATCCCGGTCATCGTTGAGGCAATCGAGGCTTACCTTTCCAGGGGAGGAGTCTTTCTCCGAGAACCTGAGAAACTGATGGACCTACGCGAGAAAGCGTTTGGAACTCTAGTCGACGACAGAATCACACTCAATCCATACGAAACCTTCTACCTCGTTGAGAAGAAGAGGATCAAGGTCTTGGACGAGAAGACCAAACAGTCCAAGTCGCTTCAGCAGCTGGTGACGAAGCTATCAGTGGGGAAGCCCACGATATGGACAAAGTATCTTGTCTACAGAGACCTTCGTGACAGGGGATACCTAGTCCGGGATGGAGAAGCGGGATATGATTTCGAAACGTTCGGTAAGGGAGCCGTGAGACGGCTCGTCACGATCGTGTTCGAAGGAGGAGAGTCTACACTCGAAAAACTCGCAACGTTGTCAGCGAAAGCAAACAAGGA
>WNGC01003198.1_pt1 | contig 10432 bp, 5 predicted proteins | sample 5400051 | NCBI WGS metagenome assembly WNGC01 (sample SAMN13153368, study PRJNA577476) | soil metagenome | isolation source: 20 cm soil or saprolite under grassland replicate 2 | place: USA:California | collected 2016-06-15 | reverse complement strand
AAGGAGTTTCAAAGCCCGTGGATCCAGGCGTGGTTCGACGTTGGGAATGTGGTGCTTTACGGCTATCCGCAGGACTGGATTCGCACCCTGGGCAAGAGCATCGTCAAGGTCCACCTGAAAGACTTCAAACGCAAGGAAAGCGGGTATGAATGGGTGAACCTAGGTGATGGGGACGTGAACTGGGAGGCGGTGCGCGAGGCATTTCGTGAAATTGGCTACGCCGGGAGCGCCATTACCGAACTCGAAGCGGGTGACGAGGCTTACCTCCGCGACGTGAGCCGGCGCGTGGACCGGCTGATTATAGGGCGTGCCTGAGCGCAGCCGCCGGACTGGCGTATCTCGCTTCCGCGCGGAGGTAAGAAAATAGCCGGAGCCGCGTGGAACCTTCAAAAAAGCGGAAAATTCTGGACACTTCCTCATGGTCCAGTGACAATTTGAGACATGGGCCGTCCGCTGCTGGTGGGATCCCGACGGGATTTTCTAATTGGAGCGTGCGCCTTTCTGCTCCCGCAGTCCCGCAGAAAGATCCTCCCGCCATCCGTGGTGAGTCCCATTCGATTTCGCGAGATTGCCAGCCAAGCCGGGTTGGATTTTGTGCTTCAGAACAATCCCACGCCGCGCAAACACATGATCGAAACCATGCCCGGTGGGGTTGCCGCTTTCGATTACAACGGGGATGGGTTGACTGATATCTTCTTCACCAACGGTGCGTCGATTCCTTCTCTCGAAAAGGATGCACCCAAGTTTTTCAACCGGCTTTACCGCAACGACGGCGGAATGAAGTTCACTGACGTTACCAGGGAAACCGGAGTGGCGGGGACGGGCTATTCCATGGGCGCCGCAGCGGCGGACTATGACAATGACGGCTACACGGATTTGTTTGTCGCCGGTGTGTACCGAAACACTCTGTATCGCAATCTAGGTAACGGCAGATTTGAGGACGTAACCAAAGCCGCTGGCATCAAGAGCGACAAGTGGTCCGTTGCCGCCGGCTGGTTCGACTATGACAACGATGGTTGGCTGGATCTGTTCGTTGTCAATTATGCCCACTGGACGCCCGACTTTGATCGCTTTTGTGGCGATCGCGATCGCAACTTGCGCGTTTATTGCCATCCTAAATATTTCGAGGGGTTATCCAACACCCTTTACCGGAACCGGCGCGATGGGACTTTCGAGGACGTCACTGTCAAGGCGGGCATCGGCGCGCATATTGGTCGCGGTATGAGCGTGGCTTTTTCCGATTATGATAACGACGGCTTGATGGATGTGTTTGTCTCCAACGACAACCTGCCGAACTTCTTGTTCCGCAATCGCGGTGACGGGACATTCGAGGAGGTGGGGCTCCAGGCCGGAGTGGCTCTTACGAACAATGGACTGCCGGTGGCCAGCATGGGGGCAGATTTTCGCGATTACGACAACGACGGTTTGCCGGATCTCAACGTCACTGCCTTGGCAGGTGAAACGTTTCCTTTGTTTAAGAATCTAGGAAAGGGTCTGTTCCAAGACGCCACGCACCAAAGCCGGCTGGGCGTTCTCACCTCGACGCGTAGTGGCTGGAGTAACGGCTTCTTTGATTTCAATAACAATGGGTGGAAAGATCTGTTTACTGCCAATTCCGATGTCAATGATTTGATCGACCTGTTCCAATCCACACACTACAAGCAACCCAACAGCCTCTTCGCTAATCTTGGGAACGGCACGTTTGAGGACGTTTCAGTGGAAGCTGGCTTTACTCTCTCACGCGCTCACCGCGGCAGCGCCTTCGCTGATTTAAATAATGACGGAAAAATCGACGTTGTTGTTAGTGCGCTCGGCGAACCCGCAGAGCTTTGGCAGAACGTCAGCCCCGACGTCAACCATTGGCTCATCCTGAGGCTGATAGGCACGAGAAGCAATCGCGACGGGATCGGCGCGAAGATCCAGTTAGGCAATCTGTTCAACCATATGACCACCGCCGTGGGCTACGCTTCCTCCAGTTCGGCAGGCGTGCACTTCGGATGTGGCCAGCTCGACAAGATCGAGCGCATTGAGATTCGCTGGCCAAGTGGCGTAGTCCAGGTGTTGCGCACCGTGCGGACCAACCAAGTTCTCGAAGTCCACGAGCCTTCGAAATAGCGGGAACATTGATTGTTGTTTAAGGAGCTGTGATCTCCACCTCTTGTTTTGCTGCTTCTCTGGTGGCCACGGCAGAGCCCTGGATCTTCTGGTACTTCAGGAGTGCTTGTTTGGAGAGGCTGGGCTGGCCACTGGCCTGGTATGCGCTTGCCAGTTGATAATGCAAGCTGCCGTCTTCATCGGTGGCCAGCGCTGCCTGGAGATGCGGTATAGCCTGGGCTGCACTTCCTGCAGCCAGGTAGGCGCGCGCCAAGGCCTTATGCGCGGCCAGTAATTTGGGATCACGGGCCAGGGCGTGCTTGAGCACGGGAATCGCCTCTTCCACTCGTTGCAGGTCGACCAGCGTCTCACCCACTAGAAAACTCAATTCTGCCGAGGCCGGCTGCCCTTCTAGCAGCCTTTGGAGTATGGGTAAGGCCGCGCCGTAGTCTTGGCTGAATTTCAGGCTGATGGCCAGTTGCTTCTGAATTTGCTTGTCCGTGGGCGAAAGTTTAAGCGCTTCCCGCCATTCTTCAACGGCGTCCGCGTACTTTTTTTGGCCGTTATAGATATTGGCTTTCAGTTCGTGCTGCTCCAAAGAGGGCGGCAATTGACCGAGCCGAGTGAAGGACTGGAGTGCCAGCTCATTGTAGGCACGCGAACGCCAATAATGCGACTCGGGAGTATTCGCTCCCTTTGTGGCCGCCAGCAGCTGAGGGAACTGTCCTTCCCTGAACTGGCACTCGAATGTGGGGGTACGGCAATCCGGTGGTGGGAGACTGACCTCCTTCTGCTCCTCAATGCTTGCCCAGTCGGGATGCTCAGTTTGACGATAGATCTCCGCCACCGCTCGGTGCAGTCCTCGCATCGCCGGTGCTTTTTCTAGCGCACGACGGTACAGATAGAAAGCGCCGGAAAGCTGCTGCTCGTGGAGTCGAGCGTCTGCTACCAGCGCCAGCCAGTACTCAGATTCCGGTGCCGTCTGCTGCAGCTCGTCGAAAGCGCGAACGGAGAGCGATTCGTAGCTGCGCCCCAGTCCATACCAGGCCGCTGAACTTTCCGGATCCAATTCAGCAAGCTTGTGGTACTGATTGGCTGCTTCTGTGGGGCGGTCGAGCGAAAGCAAAGCACTAGCGAGCATCTCAAGTGCGCCGCGGTGATCCGGCTGTAAGTGCAGGACCATCTTGAGGGCCTCCAGACCGGTCCGCGCTTGGCCGAGCTCCAGACGAGCAGCCCCAAGAAAGAGCCACGCGGGCACGAGTTTGGGATCGAGTTTTACGACCGCTTCCAGCTGCGGTATCGACGCTCGATCGTCCCCAGTCAGATGCAGCGCCATGCCGAGATTCAGCATTAGGCCGGGGTTGCCGGGCACCGCTTGATTCAATTCACGGTAGAGAAGAATAGCCTCTGCAAACTTACCCTGCGCCATGAATTCCTTGGCGCGCTGTGATTTCGCGGCTAGGTCGTTTGACTGGGCGGAACTGCTCGATTGTGCCGGGATCAAAACCAGGCAAAAAAGAAGTGTTTCCGCTGCTGTCATTCGCATCCCCATGGTCCAAAGTAAGCCTCATTATAGGCACATGCTTTCTCGGGCGTCAGCACACCATACGATGACCAAGGAAAACAAAAAACAAAGGGCGCAGGTTTTTAAACCTGCGCCCCAAGAGAGTGCGGGACACGGGTTGGCGTGCCCCGGCTGGAGCCTACTATCAGAAGGCCAATCGCAAGCCGAAGCGGAACTGGCGCTCGTCGTCTTTGGCGCTTGTGATGGTCAGGAAGTTACCGCTGCTCCTGTCTCCGCTGGGATTCTTAAAGTGTGGCGAGTTGAAAAAATTCGCGGCATCAGCTCGGAATTGCAGATTGAAGCGCTCTGTAAACTTGAACGTCCGGAACAGGCTGAAGTCGAAGTTTACAGAACCCGGCCCCAAAAGTGTGTTACGGCCTACTGTTCCATAAGTATTTGTAGCTGGGTCCGCAAACGCGGCCGGATCATAGAACGGCAGGCCCGTGCCGACTCCACCGAGTTTCTTTATGGTTCCAACTTGGTCGGGAGTTTCGGTCTGGCCCACGGCATTCAGTGCTGCGCCGGACGTGAGAGTGAAGGGTTGGCCGGAGATGGCGCTGAGGATACCGCTGGTCTGCCAGCCAGTCAGCACCTTGGTCGCCACGCCACCGCCACTTGCCCACTGCTTGCCCGCCCCAACTGGCAATTCGTAAACGTAAGCCAATTGGAAGATCTGCGGGGTATTGAAGCCTGCCTGGGCTCGGTTCCGCCGAAGGACATTCGGATCGTTCCAATTAAGTCCAGCCCACCCGTCGTCGTCGGTCCAGTCGATCGCTTTGGAGTAGGTGTAGGCCCCCTTGACCATCAGACCGCGCGAGAACTGCCGGTTGATGGAAACCTGCAAGGCGTTGTAATTGGCGCTCAAGTAGCCCTGCCAAAACAAGGTACTCGCCGTGCGGTTTCCGAATTGGGGTTTATTGTAAGGCTGTCCTGCCGCTCCGGTCCCTGGGAGAGAGGAATTCACGTCTAAATCACCGAACTGGTGAACCGTGTGGGTTCCGACGTATCCCACCGAGACTATGAAGTTAGCTGGGAGCTTGCGCTCCACCACAAGGTTCCAGGACTCGATGTAACCGCGCTTTAACTCGCCAGGGCCCACACTGCGCTCTAAGGCTTGTGCCGGCAGGGGGATAGTTCCACTGCTGATGTCCGGGCAGCAAATGGACGGAATGCCAGTGGAGAATGCCCCAGCGGAAGCGAAGCTACTGTTTCCAGCAAAGTTTGAACCCACCGTTAGCGGATAGAACCCGCGAAGGGGTCTGGCCAGAGGCAGGGGGTCGATGGTGATACCGAAGCCCGACCGTACCACGGTCTTATCATTAACTTGATAAGCCAATCCGATTCGCGGAGCAAACAGTTTCTTGCTCGTGGTCACCCCAAGTTGCGCGGGATTGCCGCCGATACCGCCGAGCAGCACGTTGCCATTCACAAAGTCATAACGGTCAAATCTAAAGGCGCCGTCCCGTGACATGAGCGGGTAGTATTCGTAGCGCAGACCTAGTGTGGCGGTGAACTTGTTGGTGACCCGATAGCGGTCTCCGACGAACCAGCCGAATTGCCATTCCTTGGCGGTGGCTTTGATAAATTGGTCGCTCTTGCCCAACCCATCAGGGATTCCCAGCAAGAACTCAGCAACCGCATTGAACTGGTCGGACGCTACACCACCATTCAGGGCAGTTGGACCGCCATTGAAGTCGAATTCTCCGCGTGGTCCCGAACCTAGCTCTGGCTGCCAGTGGTTCAGGTGGTGATGGATGATGTCCGTTCCGGCGTTGATTTGGTGTTTGCCGTGGGACCACCTGACGTTGTGTGAACTTGTGAAGCTCCAATCGTTGCGGAAAGCGGGATTCCATCCCTCGGGATTGCCGAGATCCGCGTAGCCTGACACAAAGAAGAAAGGCATGCCACTGCTGCGCAAGTCCGAGCCGTTGTTCGTACCTGGAATCCCCAGCACGTCAGACCCAATGTTTGTGCCATAGTCAGGCGTTCGGCCATACTCACTCATCCGCGTAAAGCCGAAGTTGCCATCTACTACAAGAGTGGGCGAGAGAGTCAAGGTGTGTCCGACAGTGACCAACTGTACGAAAGAATGAAACTCACCTAACCCGCCGTCGCAATTACAATCGCCAATCACCTTATTCAGGCTGGGTTCGCCATGAAATACGGATTTCATGGCGCTGTATTTGGCGAATATGCTGTGGCGGGAGGTGCGGTTCCAGTCGACCTTGCCGTCAAAATCATTGCGGTTCAGGCGCTGTGTCGCCGAACTGAAAAAGTTGTTGTTTTCCGGCGCACCCGCCGATACAGAAGGAATCAGAGCCAGAATTTTTTGGGAGATCGCGTCGATACGGGCAGTGGGAATCATGTTGATACAGCCGCCAGCGCTGGTGCAGGCCGCATTGAAGTTCGGGCTGGCGGGATTCGACGACGCAACGAACCGCGTCCGGTTGGTGCCACATAATGCGGGGTTACCACTCGGCAGGCAATCGGCAGTGTCACCGGTGGTCGGGTCAAAGATGTCCGTTGAGGTGCCGCTGAAGTCCCCCGTGCGAAGCGGGGAAGTTGGGAGAGTTTGCAAACCTCCGTTCGCCGCGCGGCTATCGCGTTCAAAGGTACCGTCCCAGCTTCCGAAGAAGAACAGCTTGTCCTTCTTAATGGGACCGCCGAATGTGCCGCCGAGATCATTGAGGATGCTCTTGCCCTTTCTCGGACTGTTGGCGGCCGTCTCAAAGAATTGCCTTGCTCGGAGGACTTGATCCTCATGGTATTCAAACAAGACACCGTGGAACTGATTCGTTCCTGACTTAGTGATGACCGTGATGGCTGCTCCGCCGGTCATCCCTTGTTCGGGATCAAAATTATTGGTGGAAATGTTGACTTCCTGAATGGTTTCCGCCGGCGGGACATACACGGCATGATGTGGCAGCCAAACAAACACATCCGCGGCACCATCCACACGGGTGTTATTGTTGTTGCGGTTGGTACCATTGATGTTCGTGCTCAATGCGCGTTCGGGAGTGTCGGCAATGGCATTCTGAAATACTCCTGGAGTTGCGCCCGGCACCAGATTGATCAGCGTCTGGTAGTTTCGGTACTGATTGAGTGGCATGTCCAGAATGGCTTTTTCAGTGAGCTCGGTGTGCAGGTCGGTCTTTTCTGTCTGCAGCGTCACGGCAGAAGCCTCAACCGTAACTTGCTCAGACACCGCGCCCACTTGCAACTTGGCGTCGCCGTTGGTGACGGTGTTGACCGCTACCGCCAGATTTGTTTGCGTGAGGGGCTTGAAGCCGCTGGCTGTGATCTTGAGGTCGTACTGGCCAGGCGCTACGTCTGTGATTGTGTAATGACCGGTGTCGTCAGCGTCCGCTTCACGCACCACGCCCGTCGCACGGTTTGTAACCGCTGCGTGCGCCTTGGGAACGCCCGCGCCGCTCTGGTCCGTCACGGTCCCCGTTACCGAGCCATACAAAACTTGAGCCCAGGCACTGTGCGTGCACACCAACGCCAAGAAGCTGAGAGCCACCAAACACAATACGGAAACGCGCAATCTAGTTTTGACCATCCTCTTGTCTCCTTCCGTTCAACCTTGACGGCAGCCTTTCGCCAACTCAAGCGTGCCTAGACAGTATTCCCAGTCAGCCTACTACTCGCGAGCAGATATAGTTTGGAAATGGTTCGAAAAGCAATCACGCTCTAGCTACACTCCCACGCTAGCCGGTGATTTCGGTGACGCGATCGCGGTCCGTCGCACCCCTAGGACACCCCGTCGCAAAAGAAGCACTCCTTGCTCCCCGACTTTTAACGGAAGCTATCAACCCTAGGAATGCTTTGTCAAGTATTTTTTTGTCATTTTAGAACTAAGTTGGTGCAAAATGAGCCCAACAGCGTGGACTTAGTTATGCATTCAGATTTATTTTTGTGGTTTGCTTCATTGGGAAGAACGATCTCACCCAAGCGGCAGGTCCAGTGTACCGAATAAAACATTGCAGGACCCAGCGCGAACGCGATCTGCAGGTTATCGAGGGCCTGGTGCGGAGGTTTGGTTCTCTGTCTCAGGTAGAGATTCACGAGCTCACTCATTTGCAGCGGAGCGCCATCTCTGGGCTGGTGCGCGACTTACTGAAGCAGGGAAGGCTGGTTGAGGCTGGACGCTCAGACAACTCACTGGGAAGGAAACGGATTCTGCTTCGTCTCAACGAGGAGCATGGCTTCTTCCTGGGAGTTGGGTTTGACGATGAAGCGGTGCTCGCAGCGGTCATGGATCTTCGTCCGCGAATCCACTCGATCGCGCGAGAGGCCACGCAATTGGAAGGCGGCATGAACGGGTTGGCGCATCAGCTTCTCTCCTGCGCGCACGAAGCCCTGCGGCAGGCCAGCCCTAAAGCAGAATCGCTTCTCGGCATTGGCATCGCCGGGTCGGGCCTGGTCAATAGTCAGGAAGGCACGATGGTCATGTCTTCAACGATCGAATCTATCAAGCACGTGCCGCTTCGCCGCATTTTCGAGAAAGAATTTGCAGTTCCCGTCCAGGTAACGAACTTCGCCAGCGCCAAGGCAGTGGCAGAAAGGACGCTCGGGGCAGGCGCCATGGCGGAGGATATGATTTACGTAGAGTACGGCAAGACCGGAATCGGTGCGGGGATCATTAGCGGCGGCAAGCTGTTACATGGCGCCGGGTATGCGGCAGGAGAACTTGGCCATACGCACATGACCGAGGAAGGTCCCGCCTGTAAGTGTGGCAGCTTTGGATGCCTCGAAGCACTTGCGGGAGCGGCCGCCATCGAGTCTAGGATCCGAAAGGCCATCGCCGAAGGGAGCGGCTCGGAAGTGATTCGACTGGCCGGCGGCGAGCCCGCAGCCGTTTCAGGGTGGATGGTCCTGAAGGCTGCCGAGATGGGCGACAAGACCTGCAGCGCCATCGTGGACCAGGCGGCGAAATATCTAGGATTGGGTCTGGCTAACCTAGTGAATCTCTTCAATCCTTCCGTGCTGGTTCTCGACCAGCGGCTTAAGCTCGCGGGACAGGGTCTGCTCGAGCAAGTGATAAAAGTAGTCAAAAGACAGGCGCTGCGATATTCGACCGAGAATGTCAGCATCCGCTTTGGTAACTTGGGCGACGAAGCCAGCGTTCTGGGGGCCGGCTCAATCGCACTGGAGAAGCACTTTGAGATTCCCGCCCTGAAGCCTCCGCGATTTCTGATCGAATCCCTGTCTGGCCCACCCTATCGCGGCCCGCGTCCCGAGACGCCCCCTCTGGAGGTTTCCGACGCGCTGGTGGCCGAGCGAACAGCTCCGCAATCCTAGCCTGGGCCCCTAAGGCTGCGGCCGGTTCCTTGGCGAATGGTGACAATGCGATCCGCGTCCACTCGATCCCATTCTTCGCCCCGGCCGTCCGGCCAGAGCACCGTCAGTCTTTCGATCTTGGCGCTCTCCCCCAGTCCAAAATGAACCCGGACGTCATTGGCGCTTAGGTAGCTTCCGTCGGTGTGGGCGCGCCGCACGAGTTTTCGCCCGCGTAGGCGAACTTCGACCCTGGCGCCGATCGCGAAGCGGTTGCCATTGGCCGCTTCGAGGCGAACCGCTAGCCAGTGATTATGGTTCAAGGAGCGGGTTTGGTTGAGCAGCAGCCGCGCGGGGCCGTTGTTGTTGGCAACCACAACGTCAATTGCGCCATCATTGTTGACATCGCCGAAGGCCGCTCCACGGCTTACTTCCGAGAGGGCCAAAGCCGGACCGGCGACTCCAGTTATTTCTCGAAATTTCTTTCCGTCGCCTTCATTGCGAAATAACTGATTATTCTGGTTAAACGGATAGGGGCTTCCGCGCAACGACTCAATGCGGTTCACAGCTCCGTTGGCGATAAACAGATCCAGGTATCCGTCGTTATCGTAATCAAACCATTCGGTGCCAAACCCTGTGTAGGGAAGGGTCGGCTGCAGCAGGCCAAATTCCGCCGACGCATCATAGAAGTTGGCATGACCATCGTTGACGTACAGGTTGCCGCCCTCATTGGTCAAATTGGTTTTAAAGATGTCTTCATCTCCATCATTGTCGAAATCGCCGGCAGCCACACCCATGCCAGCTTGTGGAGCCAAACGACTCCGAGGCCCGGCCCGATGGCCGCTCCGATTCCTGCCGATTCGGTCACATCTTCGAATGTTCCGTCACCGCGATTATGGAAGAGACGCGCCGGCACAGGCTGGTACATTTTCGGCGTGCAATAATCTCGCTCGCCTGTCGACGCATAGCACTGCTTATTTCCTTTCACGGTGAAGTCCAGATAATTCGCTACGAAAAGATCAAGGCGCCCATCGCGGTCATAATCAACCCACGCGGCGCTGGTGCTCCAACGCGGGTCATCGACCCCGGATTGGACGGTGACATCGGTGAAGGTCCCGTCGCCGTTGTTGTGATAGAGAACATTATGTCCGAAGTTTGTGACGTACAGGTCTTGGAAGCCATCGTTATCGTAGTCACCGACAGCCACTCCCATTCCGTAACCCACGTGCCCGACTCCGGCCTTTTCCGTGACGTCCACGAACTCGAGCTTTCCCGTCTCGCTGAGCAGATTGCGGAAGAGCCGGTTCCCAGGCTGCCACCCCGGCGGAGGGGGAAACTTCGCTTTGCGAGGATCCTCGGTAGGGTCGAGCATGGTCCCCTGCACCAGATACACATCTAGATCGCCGTCATTGTCGTAGTCGAATAACGCGACCCCAGCGCCCATGATTTCCGGCATAAAGTACTGTCCCATGGTGCCGGTGAAATGGTGGAACT
>WNGC01003185.1_pt1 | contig 10436 bp, 11 predicted proteins | sample 5400051 | NCBI WGS metagenome assembly WNGC01 (sample SAMN13153368, study PRJNA577476) | soil metagenome | isolation source: 20 cm soil or saprolite under grassland replicate 2 | place: USA:California | collected 2016-06-15 | reverse complement strand
TGATGGCAAGGCGATCAGTCTGGAGGAAAAACCAAAGCAACCGAAAAGTCATTTTGCGGTGCCGGGGCTTTATGTCTATGACGAGCGGGTTGTCGATCTTTGCCGGACCTTGCGGCCATCAGCCCGCGGCGAACTCGAGATCACCGATTTAAATTTGCTCTATCTCCAGGACAAGCAGTTACACGTGAAATTGCTCAGCCGCGGCATGGCCTGGCTCGACACCGGCACGCAAAGGAGCTTGCTCGAAGCAGGCAATTACATCGCGACAATCGAACACCGACAAGGACTTAAAATCGCGTGTCTCGAGGAAGTGGCGCTTCGCATGGACTTCATCACGCAGTCGCAACTCGCCACCACCATTGATCGACTGCCGAAAGGTGAGTATCGAGATTATGTGCGGATGGTTTGCGACGAAGGGCCTAGCGCAGCGCCAGAGCCAGTGGGTTAGCAAGTCTGTAGGCGATCGTTGACCCCCGGCTGCCGCGATCAACCCTCGCGGCTACAACACTATTTTGGTTGCTCGCGCAGCAGATGATTTGTATCCGCGAGCAATTTCGTCACGGCGTCCGGTTCAGTCGCCTCGTAATAACCGCGGATCTCACCATGCCGATCCACCAGCACCATCCGCGTGCTGTGCACGGGAATTCCCTCTGCATCGCTGCCATCTGAGACCGCAAGTTTGAAGCCATCGTGCGAAAGTTTGTAAATCGCAGACTTGAATCCAGTGAGAAAATTCCAGCGCTTCGAATCGGCTTGCAATTTCTCCGCGTAACCGCGCAGAACTTCCGGGCTGTCTTTGTCCGGATCGACACTGAACGAGACTAGATGCACATCTGTTTTCTCCAGCGGTTTTTGTAACTCGCTCATCCGGGTGCTGATCATCGGACAGGGACCCGGGCACGTCGTGTAAATGAAATCGGCGATCCAAATTTTCCCGGCTAATTGTGCGGAGCCAAACGATTGTCTGTTCTGATTGACGAGCTGAAAAGATGGGACCGTGCCGTAAGACGAGACAGTCCGTTGCTGGAGCGCGGCCACTTCGATGTGACGCAACCACAGCAGCAGTCCGAGCGTGACGAGCGGAATGAGGATCAGTGTGACCTTCCACAAGGTCGACGTTTTTGAAGACGCACGATTCACGGCCAAAGAAGTCGCATTCAAGGTTGTTAACACGAGAGGCTGTCGGGAAAGCTGACAGCTTCCTCTATAAAGGCAGCGATTGCATTCATGATTTCGTCAGGACGAGAGCGCCCAGCAAGAGTGGTAAATAAGCAATGGATGTAATGAACAACAAGCGCGCGGCTCCTGCGGTGCGCGTTTTCAAAAACCGCATCGCAACGGCAATAAACACACCGCCAAGCACCAGCTCAATTACTAGGTAAACCCAGCTGACAATTCCGAGAAATGCAGGGAGGCCTGCTATTATCAGAAGCAAAATACAGAAAAACACGCTTTGACTGGCGCTGCGTTCGCCGCTGCTGTCATCGCTTGAAATCATGCGGAAACCCGCACGTGAATAATCGTCGCGGTACATCCAGGCAATCGCGAAGAAATGCGGCAGTTGCCACAGCAGAAGAATTGCGAAAAGGCTCCATGCGCCAGCCTCAATTGTTCCACGCGCAGCCGCCCAGCCAATCATTGGCGGAATCGCGCCCGGGATGGCGCCGACGATAGTGTTCGCGGTGCTGGCTCGCTTCAACGGTGTGTAGGCGAAAATGTAAATCGCGATCGTTATTGCAGCGAGGACCGCGGTCAGCGCATTGCAGGCGATGGCGAGATAAATCACACCAAAGATCGACAACGCGCCGCCGATGGCGAGTGCTTCCATCGGTGGCATGCGGCCCGCGGGCACCGGCCGCGTTTTGGTGCGTTGCATCAACCCGTCCAGTTTCCATTCCCACCATTGGTTTAACGCAGCCGCGCCCGCTGCTGCGGCCGCAGTTCCAAACACGACGTGAAATAACGCCACGTAATCGGCTGGCGCATCGGCTCCGAGATAAAATCCGACTGCAGTAGTGAGCAGCACGAGCAATGTCAGCCGTGCTTTCACCAGCTCCGCGAAATCGGACATGAACCGCGCTCGCAATCCTCCGGGAAGCGTGCTTTCGATCGAATTCTCTGCGGCGGCGGTTTTCATGCGAGCAGCGGCGCGCCCGGCGGTCGCGCCCTACCGCTGACAATCTCCGGCGCGAGCGGAGGCGGCGGCGTACCAGCCCTTGTTTGCGAAATTCGCCAGCAAATGGCTGAGATACTCACGCCGAAAGATAGCATGATGGCACCCACCGCGACATGCGCGGTTGCAATATCAGCCGCTTTGTTGCTCCAGATTGTCCAAGCACCGAGCGTCAATTGACCGAAAAGAAATGCGACCCACAACATCGACAACCTCTTGAGCGCGGGGATCTCTGGCACATTTCTCCAAACGCGAGAAGAAAACGCAATGACTGCGGCTGCAATCAACAGTGCCAGAAACCGGTGCGCCATTTGCAGCCAGATTTGGAAAGCGTCCACGTCCGACAAGCCGCGGGCATCGCGCCAGGCATTGATCTTTGCCAGCGCGACCGAGCTTGTGTCTGGAATCCAGGCGCCGTTTGCAGTGGGAAAATCGAGAATCGCCAGATCGCGATGCTGATGGCGCATTGTCGCTCCAAGCGCAAGCTGCACGTAAATCGCGAGCGTGATTGCGACCGCGAGCGTTTTGGTCGGCGTGAAGTTTTTCGCAGTAGTATTAACATCCCAAAGCGAATTCCAGAAACTAGTCGTTACCAGCGCGATCACTACAAGCAGAGCGAGGAACGCTTGGGCTATGCATGCATGGAAGATGCCGATTTCATCTTTCAGCATGGTGACTCGAAGACCGCCGAGAATTCCCTGTAGAATCACACCGGCGAGCGCGAGACCGCCCAAGTTGCGTACCCATTGACGGGTTTCGCCGCGCCAAAGCCAGATCGCCAGGACGATCGTTAGAAATCCAACTGCCGAAGCGATCAGGCGATGGGTATGCTCGAATAATATTCCCCCAACCCATCTTGAGACCGGAAATAAAAACATGTTGTAGCCGAACGTGGTCGGCCAATCTGGTACCGCGAGACCGACGCCTTTGCTCGTCACCATTCCGCCGCTGCAAATGAGTAATAGCGTGGCGACGCATGTAAGCCATGCGAAGCAATTGAGCCAATTTCTCGATCTTGCAGAATTGCCGGAATCCATCTCGGAAAAAGATAACCGCGGATTACGCGGATTTCGCGGATGAAATTAACAAGGCAGTGCGATCTGGCAGGAGGACGCGTTGCTTGCGGTGGCTCGCCGCAACGGTCTTTTGTTGATGGGCCAATTTTTGGAAGTTCGCGATCGCGAGGACGCGCTCGCCAGCACGCGAGACGCGTGCGCTACCCGACAAACGGGCTATTTCCCGGGGCTTGGCGATGGCGCCGGTGAAGGCGCGCTTTGCGCGCCACCGGCCAACTCCGCCCGCTCTTTGAGCCACGTCTGATAATCCTGTGGCGTGTCCACTACGAGCGTGCCCTTCATTCCGTAATGGCCCAGACCGCAAAGCTGGGCGCAAATTACTTCGTAGGTCCCAGTCTTGATTGGCGTGAACCAGATCGGAATGAGTGAACCCGGGATTGCGTCGCCTCCGATCCGCATGGCTGGCAAAAAGTAATCATGTATCACGTCCTTTGAGGAAAGTTCGGCAATCACAGGACGATTTACTGGCACATGCAGTTCGCCCAGCGTCGCGATATCATCTTTGCCGGCAGGGTCATTAGGATCAATGCCGAGCGGATTTGAGTTGCTTACAAAGCTGACCTCGCGCCGGCCAAATTGCCCATCCGGCCCTGGCAGGTGATAATTGAAACTGAACTGCTGCGCGACCACGTGAACAACCAGCGCCTCTTTGCCTGGTGGAAACTGGTTCACGCGCTTTGCCCAAAGTGGAATCGCAAAGCCGAGGAGGAGGACTGCCTCGATCAAGACGACGGAGAATTCCAGATGCGTCGAGATGCCGCTCCTCACGCCAAGGTGATCCGCACTTGGTTGGCGGCGTCTCCGGAATCGAATCAATACAAAAATAAAAAACGCCGACCAACCAACAAAAAGCGCGCCCATGAACCAATGACAGAACTCGAGGATATGGTCGATTTGATACCCGTGCGACGAGGCGTTCGGTGGCTGGCCCAGGAATTCATTGATCAGCGCGAGGCTACTCATATTTGCTCAGATCTTCCTCTGTAATCTCCTGGTAAGGTTCGGCAGGCATGCGGCCATGCCGCCATAGATGAAAACTAAACGCCCCGATCCCGCCCAGAACCGATATCACAGCGCCGAAAAGAAACCAGATCGCCACCGCCATGTGCTCCGTCGATTTTCCATCTTTTGCGCCATAACAAAACGGGCATGCTAGCGCCTGTCCAACAGGCGAAAAGACAAATAAAATCAGGATCGACAGAATCTTCGTTTTCATGTGATGAGCCGAAGCCGTTTCATTTTGCGGTAGAACCAAACGCCGTAAATCACGAGCGCAAATGCGGTGACAAACGCCGCGATCGCTCCAGCAAGATAGATTGGCGCACCCTCGACCAGATCGACCCAGATGCACCACACTCCAGTCCCCAGCGCAAGCAGCGTCGAGAAAATGATGAAAACAATATGGAAGCTTTTAAGCGACATTTAACGAAAGACCGGGTAGTCGTACCACGCCAATAATATAAGCCAGAAAAGTCCCAAGACAAAAAAACCGGTGAAAATCAGGATGCGGTAAATCAGGCGTTTTTCCGCGGCAAGATGCATGAAAATTGCCGCCACCATTCCCGCTTTAAGAGTCGCCACCAACATGGCGACGGCGATGTTTGCTTTGCGCGCGCCAAAATCGACATACGAAAGCGCGACCGTAATGGCGGTGAAGACGAGCAGGAGCGCACCTACCATTAAGTAGCCTCGGACGTGCTTTTGCACGTTATGGGCGTATTCCTCGTACTCCTTCGGATCTTGCGAAACGTCAGGCGGGTTGTTCATGACTTAGAGCAGATAAAAAAGCGGGAAGACGAAAATCCAGATCAGATCGACAAAGTGCCAGAAAAGGCCGGCTACCTCGACGCGGTTTGCCAGGTGTTCAGGGTTGCGCTGATAAAGTTTTTTGCTGACCGGCAGCCACATGTAAATAAAGACGAGCACTCCGCCGAGCACGTGCATCCCATGCAGACCGGTGATGGTGAAATAACTGGCAAAATATGCGCTGTGCGTTGGCAGAAACATGGTAGCGCGTTCCACGTCGTGTTTCTCGATGGTCGCGAGTTTGTGGGTGGGCGGGACGTAGAAGAAATGCGGCCGATCCATCGCCGGATTGGTCGGGTCTGCGTTCACCGGATCGAGATAGACTTCATATTCCTTGATGTTGGGATCGGTTAGAGCGGCGCGATTGTGCAAATGACCTGTGATCTCAAGGCGCGGCGGAAGGTCTTTCGCAGCGGCATGCTCGTTGCCGAGATACTGTTCGTACTTCCCGAGCGCATCCGGTTTAATGTAAGCCCCGAAATGGTCGAACTTCTGCGGCCATTCGTAAACGAGTTTGACGGCCAGGAAAATCACGCCGCACAAAATCGTGGCCAGCATGTACCACCAGTAGGCTCGATATCTTCTCATCTTCAACGCAGCCCATGCGAGCACCACCGTGACCGACGACATGATGAGAATGGCGGTGTTCATTGTCCCAACGGGAACGTTGAGTAATCCATGTGGCCACATCCCTGGGGGCGCATCGAGTCGCAAAAAGATGTAAGCGGAGAAAAGCCCACCAAAGAGCATCACTTCCGATGCGAGAAACAACCAGATACCTACTTTGGCATTCCAGAGACCGGTGTCAGGTCGCGTGGAGATTGTGTACGGAATCTCCATCTCTTCAGTCTACACGAGCACGGGCTCGGCACTCTTGCGCCGCACGCGCTCGCTCGGCTCCACCGGTTCATTTTGCATCGTGAAATCACGTTCGCGTCCGGGGAGACTGTATTCGTAAGGACCGCGATACGCGACAGGAGTGCCGATAAAATTTCCGTGTGGCGGCGGTGAAGGCGCAGTCCATTCCAGCGTGGTCGCTTCCCACGGATTGTCGTTCACCTTTTCGCCGCGTTTGATGCTCCAGAAGAAATTAATGATGAAAGGGATTTGGGCGAGGCCCATTATCCAGGCCGCCCATGAGATTGGCGTGTTCCATTGAAACCCGGTCAATCCCCAAATGGTGTGTTCGTTCGCAACATTCCATCCCTGCCCGCCGTCATACCAACGCCGATGCATCCCGGCCATTCCCTGCAAAAACATCGGCAGAAAAATAACATTCATGCAGATGAGCGTTGGCCAGAAATGCACTTTGCCCCAGAAATCGTTCATCTTTCGGCCAGTCGCTTTCGGGAACCAGTAATAAATGCCGGCGAAAAGTCCGAAGATTGTGCCAGGTGCAACGATGTAATGGAAATGCGCGATGATGTAGTAGGTGTCGTGCAGATAAAGGTCGGCTGAATTAAATGCCAGCGGAATGCCGGTGAGGCCGCCGATTCCAAACATCGGGAGGAATGCGGTGGCGAAAAGCATCGGCACTGTAAAGCGAATGGACCCGCCCCACAGTGAAATGAAAAACGCGCTTAAAATGATCACCGAGGGGATCGAGATCAGTAATGTAGTCGTCTGAAAGAACGCGCTCACTGCACTGCCCATGCCCGTCATCCACATGTGATGCGCCCACACGATGAACGACAAAAACCCGATCACCAGCACAGAAAAGACCAGCGATTTATATCCCCAAAGCGGCTTGCGCGAATTGTTCGCCAGGATTTCGGCCACAATCCCAAACGCAGGCAAAATCAACACATAAACCTCGGGATGCCCGAGGAACCAGAACAAGTGTTGCCACAAAAGCGGGCTGCCGCCGCCGCTGATGGACACCGGCGCGCCATTCACGACCAAACCGCTTGGCAGGAAAAAACTCGTGTCGGCGACCCGATCCATCAATTGCATGATGATCGCGGCTTCCAACGGCGGAAACGCCAGCAACAGGAGAAATGCGGTAACAAATTGCGACCACACAAAGAATGGCAGCCGCATCCAGGTCAGCCCTTTGGCGCGCAACTGAATGATAGTGGTGATAAAATTAATGGCACCGAGCAACGACGACGTGATCAGAAAAATAAACCCGATCAGCCAAAGCGTCTGTCCGTTGAAAATTGAAAGATGCCCCGGTCCTCTATCGGCAAATGCCGCCAGGGGCGTGTAGGAAGTCCAGCCGCTCTTCGCTGCGCCACCGGGCACGAAGAAACTGGTAAGCATGATTACGCCGCCAACCCCAAACGCCCAGAAACTCGCTGCGTTCACCTTAGGGAAGGTCATGTCGGGCGCGCCGATCTGCAGCGGGACGACAAAATTTCCGAAAGCGGCGAACGCCAGCGGCACGACGCCAGCAAAAATCATTATGGTGCCGTGCATGGCGCCGAGGGAGTTGTAAAAGTCAGGGGTCATTTTCCCGTCCGGCATCGAGCCCGCACCGAAAATGTACGGGAGCCATTTGCCGATCACTGGCAGCGCCTGGCCCGGATAGGCCAGTTGCCAGCGCATCAACATCATCAGACAAAAGCCGAAAAACAAAAAGACCAGACCGCAGAGTCCGTACTGGATACCGATTACCTTGTGGTCGGTTGAGAAAATATATTTTCGCCACCACCCAAGCTGTTGATGTTCATGTTCGCCAGCGTGCGCGTGTGGGTCGTGATGCGTTTCGAGAGAAGCGGAAGGATCCATTTCAGGAGAAAGTTATCGTTTCAATATCTAGAGGGAAGCGCGATTTGCAAAGCCCGAAATTTGTCAAAATCGCATTCCGATGGCGCGATCTCAAGATGTCGATTTTTGAATCGCTAGCAGAAACCGGAAGCCGTTAATGTAACGTGCCACGCGTGTTCCACCATTTCGACAAGCGCGCCTCCGGAATTTCCGGAATCGCTTTGCCGGCTAAATCGTAATGCGAAGTGTCATTAAACAAAGTCAAGCGCGCCCGGATCGCATCCCTAAAATCGACAATGTTCAATGCAGCTGGTTTTTGATCGAGTTATCGCGATAACGACGCGGATCGAAGCCAAGAAGCGAGCTGAGCAGAAGCCGAATCGTCGCCTTGTGCGAAACAACCAGGATGTTTTCGCCCGGATGCTTGCGCACCAGTTCGAAGAGCACCGGCAAAGCGCGTGCTGTCACGGTCAGGCCGCTTTCGCCACCGTCCGGCGCAAATGTATATGGGTCCCTTTCCCACTCGGCGGCTTCTTCCGGAAATTTTTGCTCTATTTCGCGCCGCGTCATCTGCTCTCAGCGACCGTGCGAAATTTCCCGAAGCCCGTCGCGCGTCTGCACCTCCAGCTCGTGCGGTGCCGCAAGAATTTGAGCAGTCTCAGCCGTGCGGCCAAGAGGGGATGCGTAAACCGCGACAATTTTCTCGTCACTCAAACGTTCCGCCAGGCGACGTGTCTGTTCGCGACCTTCATCGGAAAGAGCCACATCGGTCGCGCCCGCAAATCGATCCTCGGCGCTCAAAACGGTGACGCCATGTCGCACCATGAAAACACGCGTTGCTGTCGTTTTCATACGATCCGTCATGACGTAAATCTCGCCAAAAGACACTCTCGCTGCGTTCGTCAAATATGATAGTGCGACTATTGACACTACATTTGGTCGGTGGAAAACGAATCTAGACCGCGCGCGATTATTCACCTGGACATGGATTGCTTTTATGCGGCGATCGAGGTGCGCGACCGTCCTTCACTGCGCGGCAAACCGGTGGGCGTGGGCGGCACGCGCGAGCGGCGCGGTGTTCTGACGACGTGTAATTACGAGGCGCGCAAGTTCGGTGTGCGTTCGGCCATGCCAACTTTTATGGCGCTGCAACGCTGCCCGAACCTGATCGTGTTGCCGACGCGGTTCGATGTTTATCGGCGCGAAGCTGCCGTGATCCGTGGAATCCTGCATCGGTTCACGTCGTTGATCGAACCGCTCTCGCTCGACGAAGCTTATCTCGATGTTACTGCGCATCCCGGCGCGCCGGGCCCATTGGCGCAAGTGATCCGTGGAACGATTTTTCGGAAAATGAAACTGACCTCTTCGGCGGGAGTCGGTCCGAACAAACTGATCGCGAAAATCGCAAGCGAGATAAACAAACCGAACGGCCAACTTGAAGTCGCGCTAAAACAAGTACCCGAATTCATGGACAAATTGCCGGTCCGCAAAATCTGGGGAATCGGCGAGAAGACGGAGCGAAAACTGGAAGAACTCGGCGTTAAAACCTGCGGCCAGTTGCAGCGTTTCTCGCGTCCGGAGATTGTCGATTTTTTTGGCAAGTTTGGTCTCGATCTCTACGATCTCTGCCGCGGCATCGATCACCGGGAGGTCGAACCGGATCGTCCGCGCAAATCGCTCAGCACCGAGGAAACATTCGCTGTCGATCTTACCACGCTCGAGCAATGTGAAGAAAAGCTTGAAGAACTCTTCCAGGAATTGATGGCCGATCTCGCTCAAAAGGAGTCAATGCGCGAGATCAGGAAGATTTTCGTCAAACTGAAGTTCAACGATTTCACGCGCACAACCGCCGAGCGCGCCGGACTCGCGCCGACTTTGCAGGATTTCCGTTCTCTGCTCGATGAAGCGTTTGGCCGCACTGGGAAACCGGTTCGTCTCATTGGCCTCGGCGTTCGATTTCCCGAGACTGCGCCGGAAAGCGCGCAGATGGATCTGCTACAGATATAGAGGCGGCTGTCCTCAGCCGCGTGAGGACATGCGGTTTGATAATCTGACGCGCCAACTTTACGCGACTGACGCCTCGATCTATCAAATCGAGCCGGTCGGCGCGGCCTTTCCGAAAAGCGCGCAGGAAGCGAGCGCAGTCATTCGCGCCGCGGCCGATGCAGGCGTTTCTGTGACACCGCGCGGCGCCGGCACGAGTCTGGTTGGAAACGCGATTGGCGAAGGATTGATTGTTGAGTTTTCGCGGCACAACCGCCAGATCACCGATCTGAACACTAAAAAACGGACGGTGCGGGTTGGGGCCGGTGTCGTGCTCGATCAGCTCAACGACTTCCTAAGGCCGCACGGGTTTTGTTTTGGCCCGGATGTCGCAACGAGTGCGCGCGCCACCCTCGGCGGGATGATCGCCAATAATTCCTCGGGCGCGCGTTGCCCCATCTACGGGACGACAGCGGATCACGTCGTCTCGCTCGAAATTGTGATGGCCGACGGTCGCATCGAAAAGATTGGTCCGATGCACGAATCGCTGCGTGCTGAGCGCGCAAGGATCGAAAATCTCATTCGTGCGCGAAGCGCTGAGATGGCGGAGCGCTGGCCGCCGGGCCTGTTAAAACGATGGCCGGGTTACGGCATCGAAAAGTTCCTGCGGGCGCCCATTAATCTCAGTG
>WNGC01002896.1_pt1 | contig 10437 bp, 9 predicted proteins | sample 5400051 | NCBI WGS metagenome assembly WNGC01 (sample SAMN13153368, study PRJNA577476) | soil metagenome | isolation source: 20 cm soil or saprolite under grassland replicate 2 | place: USA:California | collected 2016-06-15 | reverse complement strand
CATACCGAGACGCCCTGCACGATGAGGCCGAACGCGATGATCAAGGGCGTCGCCTGCGCCGGCGCCATAAAATGCAGCCAGACCGCGGCTGCGACGATCGCGAAGGCAAAACCGGCAAGCCCGGTGACAAACGCGGCGGTAAAGGCCCCGGCGAGAAACAGCGCAAGATCGAGCGTATGAAATTGGTCCATGGCATACCCCATGCTGACCCGCCGGGCCTATGGCGCGACGGGGGATGGGGCAACGCTTGGCCGACCGAAGTGGCTAGGGGGCGGTTGCCATGGCCTGCATTCATCTTCTGGCATGCCCCGCATCGAAGTCAATCGCACGTTGTGCAAAGTTTTGGCTCTTGCGGACGCGGTGACGTTCGCCTACCTATCCCGCACGGGGTTGTGCAGGCGCCCCGTCAGACGGCCGGTCGTCCAAGTTCTGCGCACTCGCACCGCGAGGGAGCGCGATCATGGACGAAGGCCGTTTTTCCGTTTCAGCACAGTTTCGCGTGGCGCCGCTGTTCTGCCGCCCATGGACTCTTAACGGCATCTCGCCTCGATTGATCGAGAGCCATTATGAGCACAATTATGGCGCCGCCCTTACCCGCTTGAACGCCGTTACACGGGAACTGGAGGGGATCGATTTCGGGATCGCAACGCCGCAAGCGATCGGCCGTCTAAAGCGGGAGCAAATCGACCTGCTCAACTCGACCCTGTTGCACGAACTCTATTTCGCGAGCCTTGGCGGTGACGGGCGAACGCTTCCCGAGGTAATTGCCAACGCCATCACCCGAGATTTTCGCTCGGTAAGCCATTGGCGGCAGGAGTTCATTGCATTGGCCGAGGCCTTGGCCGGCGACGCGGGGTGGATTCTGCTTACCTACGTGCCCCGAGATGGCCGGCTGATCAATCAAAGTGCCTCCGACCACACGCAGAGCATCGCCGGCGGCATTCCCATCCTGGCGCTCGACATGTACGAGCACGCCTATCACATCGAATATGGGCCGAACACGACGGCCTACATCGCGGCCTTTATGCGCAACATCGATTGGGCGTCGGTCGAGGCGCGATATAACGATGCGGTGAAGGTTGCCCCGCCAAGGCCGCTGCAACAATCAGAATTCAAAGATGTGCCGTCAATCACAGCCGAGGAAGTGCAGGGGATGCTCGCCGCCGGCCAACCCGTGCAGATCATCGATACACGACCACGGCACTACAGTACGCGAGCCCAGGACATCGTCGATGGTGCCGTTTGGCGGGATCCGGAACGCCTCGATGAGTGGATCGGCACTCTTTCCAAGGAAGCCCCCGTCGTGACGTTCTGCGTGTATGGCTTTCACATCGGCTGCCAAAGTGCCGCGGCGCTGAAGGCCGCGGGGTTCGATGCTCGGTACATGGCGGGCGGCCATTACGCGTGGAAGGCAATCAAGGGCCCGGTAAAACTGTTCGAATAGGCAAGCTGCTGGGATGCATGATGGGGCACTTCTCGCTCCGCGCGCACCCCCAGCCTTGCAGGAAAATGCGGGTCTTGTCGGCGGCACTATTATCGCCTACATGGCGCGCAACGGGGTTATGCAGACACCCCGTCAGACGGCCTATCGTCCAAGTTCTGCGCACTCGCACCGCGAGGGAGCGCATTATGGACGAAGGCCGTTTTTCCGTTTCAGCAGCCTCTCTTTACAACCGCATCGGCACCGCCGCGGCGCCGGTCCTGATCGATGTGCGGCGCCGGCCGGCCTTCGACGATGACGAATGGATGATTGCCGGCGCGATCCGCCGCCCGCCCGATTCGGTCGCCGAATGGAGCGCGGATACGCCGAAAGGCCAGCCCGTTGTCGTGTACTGCGCGCACGGGCAGGAAGTCAGTCGCAACGTGGCGGCGAGCCTGCGCGGCATCGGCGTCGATGCGCGCTATCTCGAAGGCGGCATCGCCGAGTGGGCCGAGCACCGCTTGCCGTTGCGCAAGAAAGTGCCGCTCGGCGACCGCGGCTGGGTCACGCGCGAGCGTCCGAAGATCGACCGCATCGCCTGCCCATGGCTGATCCGCCGCTTTATCGACCCGGAAGCGGCGTTTCTCTATGTCCCGACCGAGCAGGTGTTTGATGTCGCGCGGGTGACGGGCGCGGTCGCTTACGACATCCCGGGCTCCGAGCCGTTCTCGCATGAGGGCGAGCTGTGCAGCTTTGATGCCTTTCTGAAGATCTACGGCATCAAGGACCCGACGCTCGATGCGCTTGCCGTCATCGTGCGCGGCGCCGATACGTCGCGGCCGGAACTGGCGCCGCAGTCGGCGGGCCTTCTGGCCTTGTCGCTCGGTCTTTCGGCGAATTTCGCGGACGACCATGAGATGCTGGAGCACGGCCTCGTGATGTACGATGCGCTCTACGCCTGGTGCCGCAGCTGTCAGGACGAGAAGCACAATTGGAACCCGGCGGCGGCGTGAACCGGAGGAGAAGCGCGTGACCGATCTGACCGCCAACGGCACGACCCGGCGGCTTCCGGCGCATGGCGTCTCGTTCGGCGAGGCGCTGCGCGTCTGGCTGCGCGTCGCGGCATTGTCCTTCGGCGGTCCGGCCGGGCAGATCGCGGTCATGCACCGCATCATCGTCGACGAGAAGAAATGGATCGGCGAGAGCCGGTTTCTGCATGCGCTGAGCTACTGCATGCTGCTGCCCGGCCCCGAGGCGCAGCAGCTCGCGATCTATATCGGCTGGCTGATGCATCGCTGGCCGGGCGCGATCGCCGCCGGCGGCTTGTTCGTCGTGCCCGGCATCGTCTCGATCATGGTGCTGAGCTGGATCTATGCTTTGTATGGCCAGGTGCCGATCGTCGCGGCCTTGTTCTTCGGGCTGAAGGCAGCGGTATTGGCGATCGTGCTCTTTGCGGTCTACCGCGTCGGCAGCCGCGCCTTGAAAAGCGGCGCGATGATCGCAGTGGCGGCGCTCGCCTTTGTCGCGATCTTTTTCAGCCACGTGCCGTTCCCGCTGATCGTGCTTGCGGCCGGTGTGATCGGCTTTGTCGGCGCCCGCGCCGGCTCGGCGGCTTTTGTCGTCGGCGGGGGGCACGGCCCATCCGGTGCGGCTGCGGCCGGGGAGAGCCGGCTCGGCGAGGATCTCCCCGAGCATGCCCGCCCGACCGTCGGACGCGCGTTGCGGGTTTCGGCGATCTGGCTCGTACTGTGGCTCGGGCCGGTGATCGCGATCCTCGCGACCCTCGGCCTCGGCCACACCTTCAGCGATATCGGCCTGTTCTTCTCGAAGATGGCGGTCGTCACCTTCGGCGGCGCCTATGCGGTGCTCGCCTACATGGCGCAGCAGGCGGTCGAGCACTATGGCTGGCTCCGGCCGGGCGAGATGCTCGACGGGCTCGGCATGGCCGAGACGACGCCGGGCCCCTTGATCATGGTCGTGCAGTTCGTCGGCTTTATGGCCGCCTACCGCGATCCCGGCTCGTTGCCGCCGCTGCTCGCCGGCACCTTGGGCGGCCTCCTCGCGACCTGGACGACCTTCGTGCCGTGTTGGCTGTGGATCGGGCTCGGCGCGCCCTTTATCGAGCGCTTGCGCGACAACAAGCCGCTGTCGGGCGCGCTCGCCGGCATCACCGCCGCGGTCGTCGGCGTCATCCTCAATCTGGCGATCTGGTTCGCATTGCACACGATCTTTCGCGAGACGGCGCCGCTGCGCTGGCATGGGATCGGCTTCGACATGCCGATCTTGGCGAGCATCAATCCGTGGGCATTCATCCTGTCGCTCGCCGCGATTGTCGCGATCTTCCGCTTCAAGGCCGGGACGATCCAGACGCTCGCCGCCTGTTCCGCGGCCGGCATCCTGCTCTATCTGGTGGGGCTCGCCACGCCATGAATAGCCGTGTCGCCTTTGTTGCGCTGATCATAGGAGGTGCTCTCGTGCCTGCTGCCGCAGATGCCCAGCCACGGACGATCCGGGTCGACATCGCCAGTATGCAGCCGGGAACTGCGCCGCCTGGCTTTGAATTTACGCTCACCGGCGGTGGCCCGATCAGCGCCTGGAAAGTCGTGGCCGACGCGACTGCCGCCACCCAGAAGGCGATCGCGCAGACCAGTCAGGACCGTACCGATTACCGCTTCCCGCTCGCGGTTTATCAGCCCATCACAGCCAAGGACGTGGACGTGACGGTTCACTTCAAGCCTGTGGAAGGGACAATCGATCAAGCCGGCGGCATCGCGGTGCGGCTCGCCAGCCCGGATAATTACTATGTCGTGCGCGCTAATGCGCTCGAAGACAATGTCCGCTTTTATCGTGTCGTGAACGGGCGACGACAGCAGATCGAAGGCGCGGATGTGAAGGTTGTGCCGAGCCAATGGCACACGCTCGGGCTGCGCGCCGAGGGCAACCGGTTCACCGTGTCGTTCGACGGCAAGCCACTCTACACCGCCGAGGACGGCGCCTTCGCCAATCCCGGCAAGGTGGCACTATGGACCAAGGCCGACAGCGTGACCCATTTCGACGCGATCTCGATCACCCCGCTCGACTGACGCACCATCGGTATGGAGGCTGACGATGACCACTGAATTGGATCGACGCAGCTTTGTGCAGGCCAGCTCGGCATTGACCGCCGGCGCCGCGGTGACTGCCGCGATGTGGCCCGCCGAAGCCGCCGCGCAGACACCCGCACCGGCTGCCCCGGCCGTCAAACCGAAGAGTTTCGATGTCAAGCCAATGCCGTTCGATCCGAAAAAGATCAAAGGCATTTCCGAAAAGCTGTTGGTCAGCCATTACGAGAACAATTACGGCGGCGCGGTGAAGCGCCTGAACGCCATCCTCGAGCAGCTCGCGGGGCTCGATTACACGAAGGCGCCCGGGTTCCAGATCAACGGGCTGAAGCGCGAGGAATTGATCGCGACCAACTCGATGATCCTGCACGAGCTGTATTTCGCGGGGCTCGGCAGTGATGAGAGCCAGCCCGGCGACGCGCTGGCCGAGGCGCTGACCCGCGATTTCGGCAGCCTCGATCGCTGGCGCGCCGAATTTATCGCGATGGGCAAGGCCGAGGGCGGCGGCTCCGGCTGGGTTCTGCTGAACTGGGATCCGCGCAACAAGCGCCTCGTTAACGCCTGGGCCGCCGATCACACCACGACCCTCGCCGGCGGTCAGCCGATCCTCGCGCTCGACATGTATGAGCACGCGTATCAGATGGATTACGGCGCCAAGGCCGGCGACTACGTCGAGGCGTTTATGCGCGTGATCCACTGGACCAACCCCAATATTCTTTTCGCGCAATACAGCTGAGCATGAAGACGCTTGCGCGAGCCATCCGGTTCGCGACGCTGATCGCATTTCCGGCTGCGGGCTGGGCGCAGACGCCCGGTCCGCCGCTCGCGCTCGATACCAAGATTCCGCTCGGTGCGGTCAGCGGCCGTATCGACCATCTTGCCGTCGATTTCAAGCGGCAACAGCTTTTCGTCGCCGAGCTCGGGAATGACAGTCTCGGCGTCGTCAATCTTGCGGCGCGCAAGATGCGAAGCACGATGCCCGGACTGAAAGAGCCGCAGGGCATCGGCTATGAGCCGTCGGCCGATATTGTCTATGTTGCGAACGCCGGGGACGGCTCGGTGCGGCTGTTGTGGGCGGAGGACCTGACGAGCAAAGGCCGCATCGATCTGGGCGAGGACGCCGATAATGTCAGGATCGATGCGGCGCGTAATCGGGTGCTTGTCGGGTATGGCAAGGGCGCGCTTGCGGTCATCGACCCGAAGAGCCGGGCAAAGATTGCCGACATCCCGCTCAAGGCACATCCCGAGGGCTTCCAAATTGATGAAGGCGCCGCACGAGCCTTTGTCAACCTGCCCGATGCAGGGCAGATCGCGGTTGTCGATCTGGAGAAGGGTCAAGTCACCGCGGCATTGCCCACCCAGGGCCATCGCGCGAATTTTCCGATGGCTCTCGATCGCGAAGCGCAGCGGGTCCTCGTTGTGTTCCGCAGCCCGCCGCGGCTGTTGGTGCTGGCGATGGAGGGTGCGGTCGTCGCTGATGTCGATACCTGCGGCGATGCCGACGATGTGTTTGTCGATGCGAAGCGCCGCCGTGTGTATGTCAGCTGCGGAGCCGGCGTCGTGGATGTGTTCGAGGAAGGCGCCGGTACCTATCAGCGGATTGACCGAATACCGACCGCGTCGGGCGCGCGCACCTCTCTATTCGTTCCCGAACTTGACCGTTTGTTTGTCGCGGTGCGGGCGAGTTCCGGCGAACCCGCCGCGATTTGGGTCTTCCGGACAGCGCCGTGAGATCACGCCGGGTCACAATCGCAATCGCGGCGGCAGCGGTCATCGCGTGCTGGTGCGGCGACGCGCAGGGTTTTCGGCCGTTCGGCGGCACCGACGCGGCGGTTGCCGAGACCGGTAAAGTCGACCTCGAACGTTGGACAGTGACGACGATTGAGATTCTGTTGTCGCAGGCGTGCCGAACATGACAATGCTCGAAACCGCTCGGGTCGGGCCAGGCGGCGCACGCGACAGCCTGCGCATCCTTACCGCACGCGGGTTGCGCGCCTTCGGTGACGGGTGCGTCTCGCTGCTCGTGCCGATCTATCTGCTGCAGCTCGGCTTTAGCGCATTGGAGATCGGCGCAATCGTCACCAGCACGCTGATCGGCACGGCGCTGGTGACGTTGTGGGCCGGGATGGTCGCCAACCGCTATTCGGTGCGGCGCTTGCTGCTCGCCGCCGCGTTGCTGATGATCGCGACCGGTGCCGGGTTCGCGATGACGACGGCCTTCTGGCCGCTGTTGCTCATCGCGTTTGTCGGCACGATGAACCCGACCTCGGGCGATGCCAGCATCTTCCTGCCGCTCGAGCAGGCCGCGCTGGCGCAGACCGCCGAGCCGCGGCGGCGCACCGCGGTCTTTGCGCGTTACAGCGTCATCGGCTCGCTCGCCGGCGCGCTCGGCATCCTCGCAGCGTCGATCCCCGATCTGGCCGCGGATTGGGGCATCGGCCGCCTCGCCATCATGCAGCTGATGTTTATCGGCTATGCCGTGCTCGGGTTCATCTCGCTGGTGCTGTACCGGCCGTTGTCGCCGGCAATCGAGGCGGAAGCGACATCCCACAAGCCATTGGGCCAATCCAAGCGGCTTGTTTACGGGCTCGCCGCGCTGTTCGGCATGGATTCCTTCGGCACCGGGTTTCTCGTGCAGTCGCTGCTGGCGTTGTGGCTCTACCAGCGTTTCCAGATCTCGGTGACCGCGGCAGCCACGATCCTCTTCTGGAGCGGCATCTGCTCGGCAATCTCTTACCTGATCGCCGTGCCGATCGCAGCGCGCATCGGGCTCATCAACACGATGGTGTTTACGCACCTGCCGTCGAACATTTTGTTGGCGCTGGTGCCGTTCGCGCCGAATTTGACGATCGCCATCGCGCTGCTCCTGGCGCGCAGCGCGCTGTCGCAAATGGATGTGCCGACCCGCAGCTCCTATGTCATGGCGGTCGTCACGCCGGAAGAGCGGCCGGCGGCCGCGAGCATCACGCAGGTGCCAAAGACCTTCGCTTGGGCCGCGGGTTCGCTGATCTCGGGCTACCTGCTGACCTTGTCGAGCTTTGGCTGGCCGCTCTTGATCGGCGGCATCGTCAAAGGTGCCTACGACATCCTGCTGCTGATCAAATTCCAGAAGGTCCGCCCGCCGGAGGAGCAGGGCGGCGAGACCGAGGCTGGGAAAGGCGCCGCACCGGAACGCTTGTCCGCATCATAGAGGTGGGATAAGGCATCCCGCAGCGGGGGGCATTCCATCGCGGAGGTTCGTATGAGCGACGCCGGCAGTATCAAGGTCCTCGCGGTTTGCGGCAGTCTGCGCAAAGCCTCCTACAACATGGCGGCGTTGCGCGTCGCGATCGCGCAGAAGCCGTCCAACATGACGGTCGAGGTCGCGGATATCTCGCAGATCCCGCCCTACAACGAGGATGTCCGGCAGCAGGGCTTTCCACCGACGGTCGAGACGTTGCGGCGGCAGATCGCGGCAGCCGATGCGCTGCTCTTCGCCTGTCCCGAATACAATTACTCGATGTCGGGCGTGTTGAAGAACGCGATCGACTGGGCCTCGCGCCCGCCCGATCAGCCCTTCGCCGGCAAGCCATGCGCGATCATCGGTGCGGCCGCCGGCATGGCCGGCAGCGCTCGCGCGCAATACGATTTGCGCCGAAGCTGCGTCTTCCTCGATATGCATCCGCTGAACAAGCCCGAGGTTCTGATCGGTCAGGCGCAAACCAAATTCGACGCCGACGGCAATCTCACCGACGAGGCGGCGCGCGGCTTCATCCGCGATCTGATGGCCAACCTCGCGGGGTGGGCCAGGCTGCATCGGAAGAGGTAGTCATTTAGCTGTCATTGCGAGCGAAGCGAAGCAATCTCGCACCCGGTTTACCCCGCCCCTGGAGATTGCTTCATCGCTTTTCTCCTCGCAAATGACACGTACATAGGCGGATTGGGAGGATCCGATGGATCTCGATTTCACCGATAAGGTCGCGCTGATCACCGGCGCCGGCAACGGTATCGGCCGCGCCACGGCGCTCGCCTTTGCGAAGAGCGGCGCCAAGGTCGTCGTCGTTGATCGCGACGCCGACGGCGGCGAAGCGACGGCCGGCATCATCCGCCAGCAGGGCGGCGAGGCGCGGTTTGTCCAGGCCGACGTCACCAAATCCGCCGAAGTGCAGGCCTATGTGAAAGCGGCGCTCGACGCCTACGGCAAGATCGACTGCTTCTTCAACAATGCCGGCATCGAAGGCACCGTCAAGCACACCGCCGAATATGACGAGGCGATGTTCGACCAGGTCATCGGCGTCAACGTCAAAGGCGTGTTCTTGGGGCTTCGCCATGTGCTGCCGGTTATGCTGCAGCAGAAGCGAGGCGCGATCGTCAATACCGCCTCGGTTGCGGGTCTCGTCGCGACCCCCGGCATGCCGGCTTATGTCGCATCGAAGCATGCCGTCATCGGGCTGACCAAAACCGCCGCCGGCGAGGTCGCCCGCCAGGGTATTCGCGTCAACGCGGTGTGTCCGGGGCCGGTCGATACGCGGATGATCCATTCATTGGAACAGCAGCTCAATCCCGGCGACCCCGCGATGGTCGGACGGCGCTATCAGGCGGCGATCCCGATGGGGCGCTACGTCCTGCCAGAGGAGATCGCCAACACCGTGCTGTTCCTCTGCTCCGATCTCGCCGCCGCAATCACCGGCGCGCAATATGTCGTCGATGGCGGCCGCACCGCGACGGGCGGCGCCGTGACGCAGGCGCTTCAGCAGGGGTAACGAGAGGCGGCGCTCAGATCTTGCCGATCGCGTCGAGGACTTCCGACCGGGTCAAGATCTGCGGCAGAACGTTCGCCGTGCCGGAGCGGTCGTAGAGCAGATAGAGCGGCACGCCGCTGCGCCCAAATTTCTGCAGCCAGGCGGTGATCTCGGGATCCTGCCGCGTCCAGTCGCCCTTCAGCGCAACGATCTGATGCTCGGCGAAGGCCTGCCGCACCGCCGCCGTATCGAGCGTCGCGTGCTCGTTGACGAGACAGGTGATGCACCAGGCCGCGGTCAGATTGACAAAGACGGGCCGACGCTCGGCTGTCAGCGCATCGAGGCGCGCCGGGCTGAACCGCTCGTATGGCAGCCGGTCCCGGCTTGCTGTCTGTTCGGGCCGGGCGCGGGAAGGCGTCGCCGTGAGCGCGAGCAGGAGCGCTGCTGCGGTCCCGGCCGCGGCGAGCGCGGTTCCGGCACGGCGCATCGCCGGCCCGGCGACGCGGGTCGTGCCGTAGACCCATACCGCAAACCCGACCAGCACAAGCCCGAACAAGGCCATCAGCGCGCCCTCCGGCCCGACCTCCTGGATCAGGACCCAGACGAGCCAAGCGACGGTGCCGTAGAGGGGGAAGGCGAGCAGCTGCTTCAGCAGCACCATCCAGCGGCCCGGTCGCGGCAAGAGCCGGGCGAAGCCGGGGATCAGCGTCGCGATTGCGAGCGGCGCAGCTAGGCCGATGCCGAGAGCGACAAAGATCGCCAAAGCCAGCGGCGCGGGCGCGAGCAAGGCAAAGCCGAGGGCGGCTCCCATAAAGGGGGCGGTGCAAGGGGTCGCGACAATCGTTGCGAGGATTCCGGTCGCAAAGGCGCCGCCGAGCCCCTCTCGGCCAGCGAACCGTCCGCCAACACCAGTGAGGCCAAGGCCGAAATCGGCGACGCCGGAGAGGCTCAGCCCCATGGCAAACAGCAGATAGGCGAGCAGGCCGACAACGACCGGCGACTGCAGCTGGAAGCCCCAGCCGATCGCCGATCCGCCGGCGCGCAGCATCAACAGGGCGCCGCCCAACGCCACGAAGCTGAGAATGACGCCGGCCGCATAGGCAGCAGCATGATGATGCGCGGCGCGATCACCGATACCGGCGAGGCTGACGAGCTTTAGCGACAACACCGGAAAGACGCAGGGCATCAGGTTCAA
>WNGC01002892.1_pt1 | contig 10441 bp, 7 predicted proteins | sample 5400051 | NCBI WGS metagenome assembly WNGC01 (sample SAMN13153368, study PRJNA577476) | soil metagenome | isolation source: 20 cm soil or saprolite under grassland replicate 2 | place: USA:California | collected 2016-06-15 | reverse complement strand
CGAACACGTTGTTGGCGTGGACGGTCGTGAACACGAGGTGGCCGGTGAGCGCGGACTGCACCGCGATGTTGGCGGTCTCCGGGTCGCGGATCTCGCCGACCATGATCTTGTCCGGGTCGTGCCGCAGGATCGAGCGCAGCCCGCGGGCGAAGCTGAGGCCCTTCTTCTCGTTCACCGGGATCTGCAGCACGCCGGGCAGCTGGTACTCGACCGGGTCCTCGATGGTGACGATCTTGTCCTGGCCGTTGTTGATCTCGCTGATCGCGGCGTAGAGCGTGGTGGTCTTGCCGCTGCCGGTGGGGCCGGTGACGAGCAGCATGCCGTAGGGCTCGTTGGACAGCCGCCGCAGCCTGCGCACGTCCCCGGCGTCGAAGCCGAGCGAGTCGAGCGAGAGCTGCTGGTGCGTGGTCTCGTAGAGCGATTGCTTGTCGAGCACGCGCAGCACCGCGTCCTCGCCGTGGATGCTCGGCATGATGGAGACGCGGAAATCGACCGCGCGGCCGTGCTCGAGCGCCTTGAAGCGGCCGTCCTGCGGCACGCGGCGCTCGGTGATGTCGAGCTCGGCGAGGACCTTGACGCGCGCGATGGCCTGCTCGGCCTGGGCCACGTCCTGGATCATCTTCACCTGCGAGAGGATGCCGTCGATGCGGAACTTGATGGCGAGGCCGGCGGGCTGGGTCTCCAGGTGCACGTCGCTCGCGCCGATCATCAGCGCGTCGCGCAGCGTCGAGCGCACGAGCCGCACCACCTCGCTCGATTCGTCGCCGATCGACTTGAGCGACAGGTCCTCGATGCGGCCGCTGTCGGCAGGACCGCGGACGACCTCCTCCTGGACGGCGTCGAGCGCGCGCAGCGACTCCTCGTGCCCGGCGAGGAACGCCACCAGGTCGCCGCGGTGAACCAGGCACCAGCTGAAGGCCGCTTCGATGCGCTCCTCCGCCCACGCCTGCAGCTCGCCGGAGAACGGGTCGTCGAAGGCGAGCAGCAGCCGCCCGTCGGCCGCGCGCAGCAGCGCGCAGCTGTGCTGCGAGCACTCGGCGAAGGGCAGCAGGTCGAAGGCGGGCGCCGCACGGCGCAGCTCTGCCATGGGCAGGCACTCGAGCTGCAGCGTGGCGGCGAGCCGCGCCGTAAAGCCGTCGGGCTGCAGCGCGAGGCTCTCCTCCAGCACGTCTACGGTGCGGCGGCGCGCGGCGCGCGCCGCAGCGCGCGCCTGGGCAATCTCGGCGGCGGCGATCGGCTCGCCCACGGGTCCGGTTACGGCGCTCATCGCAGGTTGCCCGCCAGCTCGAAGATCGGCATGTACATCAGCACCACGATGACGCCGATGGCCAGGCCGATGAGCGCCATCAGGACCGGCTCGAACAGCCGCGTGAACCAGTCGACCCAGCGCGCGAGCTCCTCGTCATGGAAGGCGGCGATTTGCTCCAGCATCTCGCCCATGTTGCCGCCTTTCTCGCCCACCGCCAGCATGCGCAGCGCCACCGGCGTGGTCAGGCCGTTGGCGTCCATCGACTGCGACACGTTGCGGCCTTCGGAGATCGCGCGGCTCGCCGCTGCCAGCCGCGCCCGGAGCATCGGATGCAGGAGCTCGGCGCCCATGTCGAGCGCCGCGACGAGCGGCATGCCGCCGCGCAGCAGCATGCCGATGGTGCGGTAGAAGCGCGCCAGCTGGTAGATCTTCAGGCGCTCGCCGATCGCCGGCACGCGCCACAGCGCATCGCCGATCGCGGTGCGCACCTGCGGCAGCCGCAGCGCATAGACGATTCCGGCGACCAGAACCGCCAGCACTGCGAGAACCACCGGGCCGTGCTTGTCGACCGCGTTTCCCCAGGAAAGCAGCAGCCTCGAGAACAGCGGCAGGTCCGTGCCGCGCTCCGCGTAGATGTGCCCGAAGCGCGGCACGACGTACAGCAGCAGGAACAGGCCGACCATGCTGCCGACGGCGATGAGGAGCATCGGATAGATCGAGGCGTTGACCACGCGCTTGCGGATCGACTCGAGCTGGCCCGCGTACGCGACGTAGCGCGCGAGCGCCGGCGCGAGGTCGCTGGTCTTCTCGCTCGCCTTCACCGTGGCGATGTACAGCGGCGAGAAGGCCTGCGGGAACTGCTCGAGCGCCGCCGAGAGCGGCTGGCCTTCCCTCAGCACCGCGACGAGCCGCTCTATCACGCTGCGCCATTCGCTGCTGCGCTCCTTCTGCCCGAGCGTTTCGATCGCCTCGACGAGCGGCAGCCCGGCGTTGATCAGCACGCGCAGCTCCTGGCTGAAGAGCGCCACCGGGAAGCGCCGGCTGCGAGCGCCCCACGGCGTGCCGAGCGTGTGCTTCGCGCGCACGCTGAGCACGGTGTAGCCGCGGCCTTCGAGCTGGCGGACCGCCGTGGTTTCGTCCGGCGCCTGCGAGTCGATCGACTCGACGCCGCCGCCAGGTCCGATCGCCTTGAGCTGGTAGCGCATCGCTAGTGGTTCGTGAGGTCGGCGTTCTCGCCCGTGCCGCCGGGCGAGCCGTCCTTGCCGTAGGAAAGCAGGTCGAAGTCGCCTTTCTCGCCCGGCGACTTGTAGACATAGGCCTTGCCCCACGGATCGAGCGGCACGTCCCTGCGCAGATAGGGGCCGGCCCATTTCGGCTCGTTCGCGGGGCGCTGCAGAAGCGCGTTCAGGCCGAGCTCGGTGCTCGGGTAATGCCCGGTGTCGAGCCGGTACTGGTCGAGCGCCTTCTCGAGCGCGTCCATCTGCGCTTTAGCGGTAGTCACCTCGGACTTTCCCACCTGCCCGAAATAGCGCGGCGCCACCAGCCCGGCGAGCAGGCCGATGATCACCACCACCACGAGCAACTCGATCAATGTGAAGCCGTCTTTGCGACTCACGGGTCTTTCTCCTTGGCCGCTATCTTACTTCGACCGGGTGCGAAAAAGAGCGCGCTAATCGCTGATTCATGGGATTTACTTTCCCCTACGGCGGGATGAAACTACCTTCGGTTTTCCGCTTTCTTGACGCCGGCCGACAGGCCGGACAGACTAGATGCGCAAGTCGGCTCGCATCTTCCGGGGGGAGGAGAGGTGGCGTCGATGTCGAAAGTCTGCCTTTGCGACAGCCGGTTCACGGCTGCTCGTTACAACTACGAACGATTTCTTAGGGAGGTAATGCCATGAGCTTACGTTGGCTGGGAGTTTCATTTGCATTCACATTCGCGCTCGCGGCACAGCCCGCCGCGGCGAATCAGGACGTCGCCTGCCCTGAGGGTCAGGCAATCCGGGCGATCGGTGATAAGACTGCCGTCTGCGTGCCAGTTCCGCCTCCGGTGAACCTGGCCCCGCTGAACGCCGCCATCAACGCCGAAGCCGTCGCCCGCATGGCAGCCGACCAGGAGTTGCGCGACAGCATCGGCGGCGAGACCGGCGTTAGGGGCCAGTATTCGTTCACTGGCACCGCCGTTTGCTTCAGCTCATCGACAGGTTTCCGCACCGATTTTGAGCTGGTGCCCCTCATCCTGCCGCCGCCGCCCCCGCCTGACCCCGGCACCAGTACATTGCTGACGGTAAGCTCGAACTCCATCAGCGGCGTTCGCACGTTCAACGGCGACGGCACCGGACACGTGGTTTTTACGGTGCATAGCATCAACTATCCCGCTCAAGTCTTTGGCGGAGTGTCGTTCTCTACGGGAGGGGCCTCGGTGTCGAGGGCCGAGGCTAACTTCGCGTATGTGGTGAATTCCGACCGGACGATCGTGATCGACGATGAACCGACGAACGGCGTCATCATCAAGGGCGGGAACCGGGTCGGCTGGGGTGTTTTAAGTCTCAACGTGCCGAAATTTGTCGGTCACATCTCCAAAGATTGGCGGACGATCCAGGTCATGCAGGAAGACATGGTCGTGGAGCAGTCCGTTCTCAATTCGCCGCCCGGTGTCACCCCGGTTCAGCAGTTCGTTACCGACCGCGTCTGCCACCGCGAGCGCACGCTGCACAAGATCGGGGATTGAATCAATCGCAGGCGCATCGCACCGCAGACGTACTAAGGGCCGCAGCGCGCGGCCCTTTTCATAAAACCTCAATCGCCATGGTCGTCGTGCATGACGTCGAACACCAGGTTCTCGGGAGCCGGCCCGAACGAAGCCCAAGGCACGACGCGGGTCTGGCTTGCTCCTTTCTTGCTCCAGTCGCAGACGCCGTCCGGGAAAATGCTCCTCAGCCGGGCAAATTCGGCGTCCGTGAAGGAAACGGCATAGTCGCGCCGATCGACGGGCTGCAAACGGCATTTCAGGTTGTCAGCTGCGAGCGGTCCGCCGGCGACATAGCGCGGGAACGCGTAGGACGGGAACAGCGTGTTGCACGTGGAGTCAGGCGCTCTGCCGAAGGTTTGGGGCTCGGCAATGAACTGTGTCGTGCTCTGCCAGCACCCGTCGACGGCGTTCGCGGGCTTGTTGCGCACGATCTTGTCGTGCGCCGACCCTCGCGCGCGGTCGTTGCTCACGGCTTCCACCCATGCGATGAACATCGACCAGGCAGCCGGATACGGCACATTGCCTCGCCACATCACGTGGTTTTGCGCATCACCGTTGGCTTCGGCCATGCGCTCGCGCGTGGCGAAATGAATCCACTGATAGTGGTATCCGGAGTCGTCGTTGTAGATACCGGTGATATCGACGAGCGGAATCGACGCGAGGCCGCCGCTTCCCACGAATTGCAGCCCGCTTTGATACGCCCGGCGAATCGCGCCGCGATTGCCGATCGAGCGCGAGGCGACGTAATTCGCGTCCTGGTCGTAGCCGCCGATGCCTTCGTTCAGATCGAGAAACTGCTTCGGCGTGATGCTGCCGGCATTGAGCGCCTGCAGGCCGTATTGAACGCCGACATTGTCGAAGGGCCGCAGCGCGAATCCCGTGCGCGGGTCGATGCCGTACACATTCCGTGCGGCATCGTAGACCGTGCCGCGCGCGCCGTGCGGATTGGTGAGCGGGTCGTAGCGCTGCGCGACCGGAACGGCGGCGGTGAAAGGCGCGGATGCATATCCGGGAATGCCGGCATCGGCGCGCCCGGGAACCGGGTCAGTGCGGCCGGACTGGCGAGCGGCATCGATGAATGCCAGCATGCCGTCGGATCCCGAGAACTTGTATCCGGAGATCGCCACCTTTTGTGCGTTCGTGAACCCGGCCGGGTTCGTGACGGCGAAATAGTGCGTCAGCAGGCGGCCATCGGAACCGGAGAACGCGATCGAGAGCGGGTCCGGGAAAGTGCAGGCGATCAGCGCGCCGTCGAAGAGTCCCGGCAGCGCATCGGCGAGCTGGATGCTGCCGTACGAGCCGCCGGAGCAGCCGGCGCTCACCGTGTAGCGCGGCACGCCGTAGGTCTCGATGAAGTGCTCCTTGCTCATCATCGCCGCCTCACCCGAGAGTACCGAGTTGCAGTTGTTCGATGGGTGCTGCAGCGTGTTGCTGAACAGCGCATAGCCTTCGCCGAGGCGCGTCGGGCTGAGCAGATCGAAGTCCATGCCGCCGAACGACAGGCTGCCGATGCTCGCGCCCTGGACGTACCAGCCGCCCGGGCAGCCGAAGCCCTCCACGGCGATCAGCCGCCGGTTCCAGCCCTTCGGCGGCGAGAACGGGCTCGGCGCCGCATCCACGGTAGGATCGTGCAAGATCGCGCTCTGGTAAATGCCGCGGTTGACCGTGCTGGTTTCCACCCGCACGATGAATCGCACAGTTACGCCAGTAGTCGTCGTAGTCGAAGCGACATTCGCCGGTAGAGTTGTCGTGCTCGGCAGCGGAACGAAGGCGGTTCCCCCGACCGGCATGTAGAGGTAAGTGATCTTCGTCGGCGCCGCGCAGCTCGGGTCGGTGACCGGCTGAGCGGTATAGAAGCTGCCATCGGGCAGCCTGAAGCCATGCGTCTGGCAGATGAACGGTGTGATATGCGGCCCGGAGGTGATGGGGCCGGTAATCGCGTAATTAGTGATCTCCAGCGTTTCCTTCGGCTCGCCACGCCCTCCGACCGAGAGCTTGTTTTTCCCAAGCTCCAGGCCGGTGACAAAGCCAATGCGCGAGTTCGGTTCACTCCCCGGGCGGAAGGCCGCGGTCACATCGCGCCCGTTCAGCATGATCTGCAGCGGGTGCTTGCGCTCTTCGCGCACATTGGTGATCTCGACCAGCACGTCGCCGCCACTCACGCGGTCCGCGCGCGTCGAAAGCGTGCGAATCTCTATTCCATGATCCTCGTCTTCGTCATCCCGCGCCAACGCGGCATTGGATAACGAGCCGCAGATTGCAACGTTCAACGCGACGAAAAACGCGCGGCGAACCGAGAGCGTGTTCATAAACTCCCCCGTTGGTTGCTAGAAGGGAAGGATCGTGCAGATTCAGGCCTTGATTACTGAGACTTGGTCATAAATCCATGTCGCGACATCGACGTTCTCCCTCCAGTCAAAAGACGTGTTCCATGAATGCGCCCGAGCGCCGCTCGTCGAGCAGCGTGCGGAACATGATGCGGCGCGTGTTGAGGAAATGCGGCCGCACCCGGCTGCTCGAGAAGCTGTTGCGCACCGTCAGCCACTCGTCGCGCTCGAGCGCCTGGGGCGAGGTCAGGTCGTAGCAGCTGTGGTAGTGCGGGCCGCCGTCGAGGCTGCGGAGCCGCACGCAGTACACGCTGCCCGGCACGGCGGCGAGGCCCGGCATGTGCTCGGAGTCGTACCAGCGGTTGAACTCGGCCTCCCAGCCCGCTTCGATGTCCGTCGCCACGACGTAGTGGTACGGCGCCTCCTGCCCCGCTGAGACGCCGCGCCATTCGGCGAGCGGCGCCAGCCGCCTGGTGCCGCGCGCGGGGCGGGCGCTCAGCACCTGGGAGTTGATCCATGCATAGACATAGGAAGCCGCGCCGTCCAGCGACACGCAAACTTGCAGCCGCACCGGAACCGGCATGGAGCGCGCGAAGCTGCGCGCCTCCGCCACCAGCCGCTCGTCACCGCCGGACGGGCGCGAGCGGCGCAACAGCAGGGCGGCACGCACGGCAGTCCGGCCGCCGCGGTGCGCTTTCAGCATGGCTTCCCCCCTCAATTCAGCTTCGTCGGAGATTGTTCGCCTTTTCCAGCCGCGATGAAATACCGATATCCGGATATCTGCTAGCTGGTTTCGAGATAGCATGAGCGTCTGCGGGGGAGGAGGGGCCTCATGGATCTGAGGCAGCTGGATTACTTCGTGCATGTCGCGGAGCTGGGGAGCTTCAGCAAGGCGGCGTTGCTGCTTTCCATAGCGCAATCGGCGCTCAGCACCCGCGTGCGCAAGCTCGAGGTGGAGCTGAAGCAGCCTTTGCTGCATCGCAACGGGCGCGGCGTCACGCCGACCGACGCGGGCAAGCGCCTGCTCCAGCACGCGCGCGGCATCCTGATGCAGGTGGACCGCACGCGCGAGGAGCTCGCCGAGTTCCGCAGCACCCCGAGCGGCCACATCGTCATCGGGCTGCCGCCCACCATCGCCAGGCTGTTGACGGTGCCTGTGCTGAACGATTTCCGCGGCCACTTTGCCGAAGCATCCATCGGCATCATGGAAGGCCTGTCGGCTTCCATCGTCGAGTGGCTGACGACCGGGCGCATCGATATCGGCCTGGTGTACAACCCGGCGCCGTCGCCGGCGATCGAGATCGTGCCGCTGCACGAGGAGCCGATGTACCTCATCGGTGCCGGGAGCGCGGGGCGCGTGCCGGGGAGGCGCGCGGTGCCGCTCAGGCAGCTGCCGCGCTATCCGCTCATCGTTCCGAGCCGCCCGAACGCCAACCGCATGCGCATCGAGACCCAGCTCGCCTATTTCGGGCTCAAGCCGACCATCGTGCTCGAAGTGGACGGCGTCGCGACGGTTCTCGATGCGGTGCGCGAAGGCTACGGATACACGGTGCTGCCGCTGACGACCGTGCGTCCGTACAACGCGGAGGACAGCTTCTCGATCCAGCCCATCGTCAAGCCGAAGCTGATGATTCAGCTGGCGCTGATCGTTTCCGCGCAACGGCCGACGACCACGCTCACCCAGCAGGTGCTGCAGCGCCTCCCGCAGACCGTGCTGGCGATCCTGAACCGCACGGCAGCCGCCGCCACGGGCACAAAAAAACGCCCGGCCCCGTAAGGGTCGGGCGTTCGACCAGTTCAACCCTGGTTAGTCTCTGTCTCTGCGGTTGGCGCGGATCTGGCCGCGGATCTCGCCGCCGGGTGAAAGATTCGAGTGCACGTTCATGTACGCATTGCCTGCGCGGATGGCGGTAATGACTTCCCCGATATCCCCGCCAAGCTGCTGGGTTGCGACGGTCTGAACGTTCCCCGCCATCCACGTGCCGGAAAAATGCCCGTTGGGAGAGGTGCAGGTCGGCGTGCCGGCCGGACCTGGCGTGCCAGTTGTCCCGCAGACCCACAGGACGATGCCGCCGTTGACGTTGAGCTAACCACATGCACTTGCGACTGAGTCACCGTGTCTTGCATCCCGCTGTGCGTCAGTTCGTAGTCGATGGCGTCTTCATGGCGGCTGACCTGCGGAATTCACCAACGGCCAACCGCGGTCGCGTCGCAGTTTATCCGCTTGTCCTGAACCTGTCACGTGCGATAGACAAAATGCAGGAAATGATGCTACAGGAGACAAGGATTGCCAACGAAGCCTGCCAGAAGAAAGGCGATTCGCCGGCTGCCTGTTCGCAATCTTTTTAAATGGCTAAAAGTAGTCGCGACCCTTGGGCTTTTGTCTTTACGTCGGATTCTTGGCGCCGCAATCTATCGGCGCGCTGCAGGGGAGGGTAGAAATGAAGCTGATCGATGGTACGCAGTGCGCACTCCGCGTGCTGCTGCTGCCGATGGCGCTATTAATGCTGGCCGCACAAGGTGCGGTCGCGGCGCCTCCTGCTCCGGTAGTTAATCTCGATACGATCTTCAGCCTTCGCAATCTGCCGAGCATCGAGGCCGCTTGCCAATCTATTCTCGACTATCTCAATAGCCGGAACTCTGATTCAGCGGGGCATCCGTGCACTGGAGCATTTCATGTGACGGCGTGCCCAACGCCGGGCGATGTGCAGCCTTTTAGTCCCGTAACAAGTGATTCGCGGCGCTTACAGGGCCTTCAATCCATAGGCTATTACAACTATGGCAACGGTTATTGCCAGCTTGACCCGGCTCCATTGGACTGGAGCATCTACGAGTCTTGTCCGGTGTCGAGTTTCAAGTATGCCGGTACCGGAAGATGTCGTTGTGCGGTGAATCAGGTCGAATCAAATGGGCAGTGTCTGTCCGCTTGTCCCTCCGGCCAGAAGCCCGAACAGGGCTCTTGCGTGACCGTTTCGGCACCCAAGAACAATGGCGCCTGCGGCGGATTGGGGAACCCGTGCAACCCGGGAACCGGCATCAAAAGCCAGCGGGAAGAGATCTACAGGAGCGCAGCTCCATTCGGCTTTGAGTTCTCCTTGAACTACAACAGTCGGCTCATCGGAGATCCGCTTTCGGGCTGGAAGGGCGTCTTCGGCAACAATTGGATCAGCTCGTTCGAGCGGAAGCTGACCGTGTTCGGCGACGGTATGGTGACGGCTCGCCGTATGGACGGCAAGGAATGGGAATTTCGCCCGCCAAGCTCGGGGAACCGATATCTAGGCGACCATGACATCAGCGACATCCTTGATCGGCTGGTTGATGGCTCCAATGCCACAACGGGATGGAAGCTCACGGCGGCAAACGGGGACGAGGTGGAGACTTACAGTGCTGCCGGCCGGCTCCAATCGGTCACCAATCGCAATGGCCTTGTTCAAACGTACGCCTACAGTGTCGCTGTCGCCGGCACGCCGACGAACGCGGCGCAGAGGGCCGGGTTAGTTACCGGTGTTACCGACGCCTTTGGACGGCAGGTAAGCCTCTATTACGACGCCAATGAACGAATCGCCAGAGCGACCGATTTAGCCGCGCACGACATCCTTTTTGAATACGACGGACCCTCCGGAGGCTGTCCAGTTCCGGGCGGCAGCGAGCCCGGCTGCTCTGCGAATAACCTCACTAAAGTGACTCGTCAGGACGGTGCGACGCGCATCTATTGGTACAACGAGGCGAGCCACATAAATGGCGGAGCGTCGTGTCCCGGGTTACCGAACGGGTTGGTAAATCACTTCACTGGCATTACGGATGAAAACGGAAACCGTTTTGCGACTTACGAATACGATTGCCTCGGACGCGGCATCGCCACTTTCCATGCGGGAAATGTTGACCGGTACGCATTTACCTTTAATCCGAATGGAACGACCACTGTTGTAGACCCACTAGGAACAAGTCGCACATTCGGGTTCCAAAACATACTGGGAGTAGTGAAGAGCGCGGCCGTCGATCTGCCTTGCAGCGGTTGCGGAGCTTTCAGCGCGGCTTCTGCAACCTACGACATCAATGGCAACCCGCAGAGCCGGATTGATTGGAATGGCAACCGCTCGAACTACACCTACGA
>WNGC01002891.1_pt1 | contig 10441 bp, 7 predicted proteins | sample 5400051 | NCBI WGS metagenome assembly WNGC01 (sample SAMN13153368, study PRJNA577476) | soil metagenome | isolation source: 20 cm soil or saprolite under grassland replicate 2 | place: USA:California | collected 2016-06-15 | reverse complement strand
GGCGACGTACAATTTGTTTCCTGGGATGATTGGATGGCGGAGGCGCCATCGCGGTTGTCTATTCCAATCCACGAAGCGGAGAGCTGGTCGCCGCAACGCATTTTTGATGTTCGCTGGGCGGCAACGGTGGTCGAGCGCGCCTTGCGGCGGTTGGGCGATGAATGCGAAAAGCGCGGTCGGCGGCGCGTCTTTGATGTGTTGAGCGTTTGTCTCATGGGGGAGCGGGAAGATGTTCGCTACGCCAAATTTTCTAAGATGCTCGGGTTATCAGAAGAGGCGCTGAAAAGTCTCGTCCATCGGTTGCGCGGCCGCTATCGCGCGCTGCTTCGCGATGAAGTTGCCCGCACCGTCGAGAAAACCGACGAAATCGACGACGAACTTCGGTATTTATTCTCGGCATTGACTGCCGCGAAATGATTAACGGTCTAAGAGATTTACCGATTGACGATTGATGATTCACGATTGACGATTCGTGCTTTACGATCCACAATCTGAATGTCTCCGAACCCCCAATTCTCCGCTATCGCTTTGCAATACTTGTAGATCTTGAAAGATTCACGCATGAACGGTCCTTCGACTTCGGCGCGGCCCCGGAAAGATCCGGTCCCGTGTTCAGAATGTGGATCGACATCGCGGGTCGGAGGCGGTCTTTGTTTGACGTGTTTGCTCCATCAGGGTCTGGACGCTGATACCTGCAACGATGAAGTGCTTAAAGACGAACTGGCTGGAATCGATGTGCGCGACGCCGGTTGGCGGCTGGGCAATTATCAAATCCTCGAAGAGATCGGCCGTGGCGGAATGGGCGTCATTTATCGCGCCCGCCAACGACACTCGCGCCGCATCGTCGCGCTGAAGCGCATTTTGACTTATCACGCGGATTCCCAGGAGACGCTGGTGCGTTTCCGCCGTGAAGCTGAAGCTGCAGCAAGGCTCGATCATCCAAACATTCTGCCCATTTATGAAGTCGGCGAGAACGAAGACGGTCTCCCATCCTTCAGCATGAAATTTGCGGCCGGTGGCAGTTTAGTAGACGCGGGGCCGGCTCTGCGCAACGATCCACGCCGAATCGTGAGCCTAATGGCAAAGGTCGCGCGCGCCGTCCAATACGCGCACGAACAAGGCATTCTTCATCGTGATTTAAAACCGGGAAACATTTTGCTCGACGGGCACGGCGAACCAATGGTGAGCGATTTCGGATTAGCCAAATGGCTCGACACGACGAGCAATCTTACGCAGACGCTGACGATTTTCGGTACGCCCGGCTATATTGCGCCCGAACAGGCGAACGGACCCGCGGCCAAACTCACACCAGCGGCGGACATTTATAGTCTCGGCGCGATTCTCTTTAGTCTTTTGACCGGTCGCCCGCCATTTCTGTGTGAGCACGCGCTTGCTGTTGTCAAACAAGCTTCGGAAAAGCCAGCGCCGAAACTGCGCTCTCTCGCGCCAACTCTCGACCGCGACTTGGAAACCGTCTGCACAAAATGTCTGGAGCACGAATCAAACGCGCGGTATCGCTCCGCCGGCGATCTGGCCGAAGACCTTGAACGCTGGCTCGCAGGCCGCCACATCATTGCGCGACCCGTGTCAGCGCCTGCTCGCGTGTGGCGCTGGTCGCGACGCAATCCCCTTGTTGCTGGAATGGCCGCGCTCTTGCTGATATTGGGAACAGCGGTCGGCGGATTGATTTGGAAAGGCCAATTTGCCAAGCCAGCCGAATCGGGAATCGCCGTGTTGCCCTTTGAAAGTCTGAGCCCTGACAAAGAAAACGCGCTTTTCGCTAACGGTGTTTACGATGGTATTTCCACCAAACTGGCGAAACTGGCCGATCTAAAGGTGATCAGTCACAATAGCGTGGCTAAATATCGTGGCGTGGGTGACACACAGGAAATCGGTCGTGCGCTGAATGTGGCTTACGTGTTGAAGGGGAGCGTGCGCAGGGATGCCGGTAAGCTCCATCTTAATGTTCAGTTGATTGACACACGCAACGCTTCTCGGGTTTGGGCAAAGGAATACGATCAGGCGCTCGCGAGCGTGTTTGTCACCCAAAGCGAGATCGCGCAAAAAGTCGCAGATCGGCTTGGAGCCAAAACCTCATCTACAGAGAAAGCCGCCATCCAGGAGCCCCCAACTACGGATCTTGTTGCGTACGATCTGTACCTGCGAGCCAAAGACCTCATCAATGGCGCTTCGTTTAGCACGCGGGCAAAAGAAGATTTGCTCCAAGCCGCGCAACTGCTCGACCAAGCTGTTGGGCGCGACCCTTCGTTCTCTGATGCCTATGGTCAGCTTGCGGCAGCGCATGACCGGACTTATTTCCTTGGGTTCGATCACACCGATGCGCGGCTTAAATTGGCGGAAACAGCCGTTGAATCAGTTCGCCGTCTGCACCCCGATTCTGGAGAGACACACCTCACCCTCGCTCAACATCTGTATTGGGCCTATCAGAACTACGACCGCGCCCGCGAGGAGCTGGCTGTTGCGCGGCGCACGCTCCCTAACGAATCGCGAATTCCTCTCATGGCTGGCTACATCGACCGACGGCAGGGCCAGTGGGAGAAAGCCCTCGAGGAACTTAAAAAGGCGCTGGAATTGGATCCGCGCAATTTTGTCATACGCCAGCAAATCTCCCTTACTTGCCAAGCTTTGCGCCGCTACAAAGAAACGGCCGCGATCCTTGATGACCTTCTGACCACAGCTCCAAAAGATGTTCCGACAAAAGTGCAGCGGGCCTGGGTTGATCTTCAATGGCGCGCAGATCCAAAACCGTTACATGCGACAATCGAGACGGTGCTGGCCCAAGATCCCAACGCAGTGCCTGGTATCGTTATCCAATGGCTCGAGCTCGCCTTAAGTGAGCGGGATCCAGCTGCCGCCGAGCACGCGCTGGCAGCCATGCCGACAGGCGGGTGCCGCGACGAAAACATCGCGTTCCCTAACGGTTGGTGCCAGGGTCTTGTGGCCCGGCTTCGCGGCGACGAGCCGGCAGCTCGGGCCGCGTTCACTAGCGCGCGGAAAGAACTCAGCCAAATAGTGCGCGACCAACCCGATTACGCAGCGGCTCTTTGCGCACTGGGTGTGGTTGATGCTGCTCTTGGAAACAAGGAGGACGCCATCCGCGAAGGCGAGCGCGCCGTTCAACTGATGCCGGCCACGAAAAGTGCCATCGATGGCGCGATGTTGATTCAATACCTGGCTGTCATTTATGCCTGGTCGGGCGAGAAGGATCGCGCGATCGAACAATTGGCTGCTGCAGCGAATCTGCCGGGCAGCCACATTACTTACGGCCATTTGCGTCTCAGTCCGCTTTGGGACCCGCTGCGGGGAGACCCGCGGTTTGATAAGATCGTGGCTTCGGTTACGCCGCACTAGGCGACGCTACGAAAGGGCGCCGCCCCAGCCGTTAATTTCGGGAACAGCGCGTTGGGCCAACGCGTTCCACCTACTCATCCGGCGGCCGATCTGAACACTACCCCATAAGTTGTTTGTCGTTGACACAAGCGGCAAAGCGCCGGAGCATCGCAGCCTATGAATAAATACTTAGTTAGTACCACCAAACGTTTGTTCGCGGCAGGGCTCGTAATTACAGCAATTGTTGGGCTTAGCACCCTCACGATGCATGCGCCCACTCAGAACCAAAACTCAGTGGCTCGTTCCCTGAAGGGCATTCAAACTGATAAAGCCACGTTGTTTTGCGTCGCCACTCCCGGGACCGCTGGAGGTTGGTTTGTGGAGCAAGTCATGCCCGGAACTATTGAGAGTAAGGCCGCGACTGAGAATTTGAAATCGATCGTAGCGGCACTTTAAGCCTGCTGCTCGCTAACGAAAAACGGGGCCAGTTCCGACGGTGTTCGGGGCTGGCCGTGTTGTGTACCGGGGGCGATCGGTGTACTGGAGCCTGGCTCAAAGTTTCTCGTTTTTTCGTGAGGTTAAGAATCTGTTTTGCGCGGTGAAAACAGCGCGATCTGCTCGCGCGCTTGGTTGGATCGGCTCGAACAGCTTTCAGAATCGTATCTCAGCAAAGCACTGAAGGTACCTCTTTAGTCTTTTGCAGCGCGGCAAAGCGTTGCCACACTTCAAAGCACGGAATTATTGCTGACGGGCATTCGTCGTTTGCGTTTGGAGTGCGACGGTGCTGATAGGCTTTTCAAGACCACGCTAAAACGCCTATCGTTAATTTGGCCCAACGTTTTCGAGTGGCAGACTGAAAACAGTCGCTGAAGACGCAATGTGCGTTAGCATCCTGGCAGATGAATTCTAAGCGCATTTATGCGGCCTGGTTTGGAATACATTTTCTTCTCATAACGGCGGTTTGCTTTGCCGGATTAATGTCGCTTATCGCGGAAGGCGCCACGATTTTGCCGTCAGCGCTCAACAAGTACGCGGGCAAGGCGGAGCTGGTGGCAGCATGGCTACTGGGGAAGCAGGCGGATGCGGCCAGTCCGGTTCGGTACGGGGTGGCGACCTATCTGCATGCCGCCGGTATCCAGGCGGGATACACTTTCTTTGCCCCAAACGTTCCCGGCTATCACAGGTTGATCCTGGAACTGTATTACGAAGACGGACGAGTAGAATATGACTCGCCGCATGTCAGAGGTCGAGCAGCCGCTCTCCATCTGAACAGTTTGTTAAACAGACTGGCGGATGCCCGTTACGAGCCGCTCCGGGAGGTCGTGTTAAAAATGCTCGCGTTGTTTGTGTGGCAGGAGCACCCGGATGTGAAAAAGATTCGGGCCATTTTCGGATCGGTGAACATGCCGGGCATCAGTGACTTTAAACACGGGAAAAAAGAATCGTTCCAACCTCTTTTCAGTTACGACTTCACCCTTCGTGATGAAGAAAAGCAGTCAACGGCGCCATGACATGGCTACGAACATGGTGGAGGCAGATGATGGACTTTCTGTTTCCGCCACAAACCGACAACTGGCTTACCGTTTTGCGCGTCGGCCTCGGCTTACAGGTGGTCATTTATGCCGTGTTTCTACGGAGCGACTGGCATTACTTGTTCGCTAGCACCGGCAAGGGTCTTGTAAGCCGCGAGTTGGGCGAGGCCATTGCCACCTTCGACAGTCCTTTCATTCCGAAACTTGGCTGGCTCGTCACGTTGGGCCGCAACATTAACATCAGCGAAGAGACGGTTCTTTCTGTTACCTGGGCTTGCTTGCTTTGCATGGGATTTCTTTTGTTACTAGGACTTTTCTGCCGCCCGGCAGCGATCGTTGCCTGGTTTCTTCACCTGTGCGCCGCTGAAAGTGGCGGGTTATTCGCGTACGGAGCGGATAACTTCATGACCACTGGACTCTTTTATTTGATGTTGTCGCCCCTGCCAGATCGGTACTCTGCCGATCAGTGGATGGTCAAAACACAAGCAAAGGATCCGCAACTCTTAGGCTTTTGGCGACGCGTTTTACAGGTGCACCTGTGTTTTGTTTATTTTATCGGCGGTTTGGCAAAATGCCTTGGCAGCGGGTGGTGGGACGGAACAAATCTCTGGCGCGCGCTGACGCGACCCCCCTTTAACACCATCTCACCGGACATGCTTGTTCGATTCAAATACGTTCTGATCGTCCTTGGGATTTCAATCTGTCTAATCGAAGTTGGCTATCCATTTTTTATTTGGATGAAAAAGACTCGGTTTTTCTGGCTGATTTGCATTCTGGCAATGCATGTCGCCATTGGATTGACAATGGGCTTGTATCTCTTTGCGCTTATCATGGTCGTATTGAATCTCGCCGCATTCGGCCCTGATTTCGGATCTGGCAAAAGAACAATGAATCAGGAAGACAGGAATCCAGTAAAGAATCAGAGGAGAGTTGGAATCCAGGAAACCAGGAACGAGGGCGGGATTGCCCCTCTTGCTCGCTTTATGGGTTTCCTACTTCTTAATCGACTTCGTAAACCTGTAAGCCGACCTGACCGACGATTTTCGACCACGTGTCGATCCATCGGCAGTCCCTTCTAAAAATTCCAAATTTTTTTCGGAACTTCGGCCCGCCGTTCCCGGAGAAGAAAGTGGAGATCGACTCCCCGATCGAGACCAAACCACCCCGATCGAACCAAAATTGCTGACTACGTTGAAGTGCCAAAGAATGACAGTGAACGGCTTAATCACACCGGCATCGACCGACCGCCAATGGACGGGAACACGCTTTCTGGGAATCCGACCCACATAGTGCCCAATAACGCTGAGTAACCCCAAGAACACTACCTACACACCGGCGCGTCCGGAATTACAGAAACATAAGAAATTTCCCCAAACAGCGCGAGGTGGCGCGCGAGGGCTCCGCGGGAAACTGCGGAGCCCTGTTTGCTTTCTTTTTTTTCTGATGAGAACGAACAATCAAAGGCAAGTGCATGACTGATATTGGCGGACAACACGCGAAAATCCGAATCCTGGTGCTAGACGAGCAACCGCTGCTCCGGTGTGGGATCAGCACTTATCTGAATTCTCAGCCGGACATGGTGGTGTGCGGCGAAGCAGACAACATAGCGGACGCGCAGAGCAAAATCGCCGAATGCCAGCCGCAATTGGTGCTGACGGAGTTGCGGCTAGGGGTCGGCGACAGCCTGAAATTGGTCAAGCAGCTAAAAGCCGAAAACCCAGCGCTGCGAATCCTGGTGTACTCCGCGCTTGATGAAGCGATTTTTGCCGAGCGCGTGATGCGCGCGGGCGCGAATGGTTATGTGATGAAAAGAGCTCCCAAAGAAAAGCTGGTGGCCGCCATCCGCGATATTGTGAAGGGGGGCATTTATGTCAGCCGCGAGGTAGCCTTGAGCGGGTTCAGGAAATCGCTCCAGCGGCGGTCGAAAAATAACCACTCGCGCTTTGCCAACGCTCTTGAAAACCTGTCCAATCGCGAGATTCACATTTTCCAATTGCTGGGCTCAGGTCTTGGGACCAGGGCAATCGCGCAGTCGTTGGATTTGAGCGTGAAAACGGTTGAGAGCCATCGCGAAAATATCAAACATAAGCTTCGCCTGAGTTCGGGCGCGGAGCTGCGCGATCGCGCCGCCAGGTGGGTGGCGGCAGCCGACGGGGTTCGTGAGTCCGGCAAACTACCGGTCGATGTTTTCCCGGAACGCAAACTGTCTCATCCAGCAGAGTCTGATGGGTCTGTGACTAGCGTGCAGCCTTCACAGCCATATCTGTAGCCGCTTATTTTGTCGCTTGTTGCAGGGACGCCGGATCATCGAGCAAAAGCCATTCGACTACCGAAACTGGCAGACTGCCATTTTTGATTAAGTCATTATGAAATTGACCAAGCTGGAAATTTGCGCCTTGCCGATCTTTGTAGCGGCCAAGCAGATTCATGATCTGCCATTTGCCGATGATGTAGCTGATTTTTTGCGTTGGACTCGAGGCCGCGCCAGCCGCTTCGCCTTCGGCTGCTTCGCGATCTAATCCGCCGGCCTCCATGAAATATTTAACGGCTTGTTCGAAACTCCATCGGCCGGTGTGCAGATTTACGTCCACGCCAATCCGCGCGGCACGATAACGCGACAGGCGCAGGATTTGTCCCTGTGCCGGCGAATTGTTTGGATAAAGGCCGGTGCGCATGAGCATCTCTTCGCCATAAAGCGCCCAGCCTTCCACGAAAACGCTGTCCTCGTGCTGCCGGCGGATTTCGTCGTTCAAATGATTTGCGATTGAGAGCTGGAGAAAATGCCCGGGAATTCCTTCGTGTCCGAGGATTGGCCGGGGATCTTCAATTGCCGCGCGAATGTAAAAATTCTTCGATTCTGGATTGTAGGTCGGAATGAAAAAGAACCCGGTTGGATCTTTATCGTAAACTCCGGGAGGATTCATGAAGCCGCCCGGGCTCGTCGGCTTGAACGCCTCGGGCAACTGTCGAATTTGAAACGGCCCAAGATAATCCGGCAGAGTGATAAGATTGTGCTCCTTCAAAAAGCTAATCATTTCTGCCTCGCGACTTTCATACGCTTTTAGAAATGATTCCTGATCAGGTGGAACATGTGCGGCGCGTTTTGGATCGGGATCAGCCAGTTTCGGATCGGGAAGAAGAGCCTCCAGCGCGCGGTAACGCGCGAGCTCGGCGCGTCCGATCGTCTCCACTTCCCCGCCATTAAGCGGCAGAAGCAAAACATGTTTGAGATAATAATTGTAGTTGCCTTCGCCCATCGGCGAGAAATCGACCATTTGCGGTAGACGTTTCTCCAGCTCGTCAGCGTAGCCATGCAAAGCAGCCAACGCTGCATCGCGAGCTTTGATCAGGTCATTGTGCTCTTCAGGCGAAAGGTCCACGTCGAGCGCCATCAAGCTCTTGTTCAAAAGCGGATCGATTGATCGCGCCGATTGGATCGCGAGCTGCGCGTAGAGTTTTACCGGCCTTTGCAAATTACTCAGGCCTTGCTTCAACAGTGCCGGCATTTGCTTGAGCCGCGCGGTGGCAGCGACCGCGCGTTTTCTCGGCGTATCGTATTCTTTCTTCAGCAGCGAAAAGATCGCGCTCGTGCATTCGCCCGTGTAAGTCTGTGGATTTGTCTGCTCAAACTTCAGAATGCGATCACCAAAATCGACGCTCTCAAGTTGCGCTCGAAAAAGAATCCAGTCGATGCGCGCGTCCTTCGGCCAGTTGTCAGTCTTCATGGCGCGCACCTTGTCTAGTAGGGAACGGACATGCTGTGCGCGCTCCGCGATCTTAGCCGGCGAATAATCGGTCAGCCGATCGTCCCACGTGTGCAGTGCTGCGTCGCTGCTGCGGACAGGATAATTTTCATTCCGCCACGCATAATACTCGTCTGCCATTTTGTGCAGGGCGGCTGCTGCCCCCTCCGCACTCTGACTCTTGAACGCGTTTTCGTTTATGCTGGGCGTTGATTTTGTGATCAGCGCCTTGTTCGACACATCGGGATTTCGCGGCACGGGCGACTGCGCTGCTGCGCTGCGGATAGCGACTACTGCCAACGCGCAACAAGACACAGACAAATTGATCAGACGCATGAGACCAATTGTAATGCCCAGGACCGGATCGCAAAGGGCAAAGAAAAAACATAGCCCGCGTCGGTGACACCCATTAACCATTTTCTCCCAATTCTTCTAGCAGTTGCTGTTTCAAATGCCGGCGCGCGGCTTTTTTGATCGCGCGCCGCTCTGCTGCTACCACTTCCTTCTCCGCCTGGCGTTCTCGCCGTGTTCGTGGCTCGGTTGCCTGCGGCAGGTGTCTGATCTTCGGCCGATGAGCGCCCACGTTTCGCTCGTTTGGTTTTGCGTAGGGATCCATGGATAAGTTAACTAAGACATGAAAACTCTTGGAATCATCGGTGGCCTCGGCCCGGAAAGCACGATCGATTATTATCAACGAATCATCGCGATGTACCGGGAACGGACAGGCGACGGGAGTTATCCGCAGTTCATCATCAACAGTGTGAACCTAAGGAAAGGTCTCGATTTCATGGACGCAAACGACCTCGACGGCATGGCCGATTATTTGCTCGAAGCAATTGGCAAGCTTACGCGTGCGGGTGCAGAGTTCGGGCTGATCTCAGCGAACACCCCTCACATCGTGTTTGATGAAATCGCGCCGAAGTCGCCGATTCCGCTCATCAGCATTGTCGAGGCGACATGCGCGGCGGCCAAAGCGCACAAACTAGAACGGCTGGCTTTGTTTGGAACCCGCTACACCATGCAGGCGCCATTTTATCAGAAAGTGTTTTCACGAGAGGGAATCGGCGTTCTCGTGCCTGAGCCGAACGATCAGGATTACATTCACGACAAATATTTTAGCGAACTGGTTCCCGGGAAATTTCTGCCTGAGACGCGTGCCGGCCTTCTTGCCATCGTCGATCGGATGAAAGCGAATCGCGACATCGACGGTGTAATTCTCGCCGGAACGGAACTGCCGCTGATTTTGCGCGACCCCGACCATAACGGCGTCCCGTTTCTTGATACAACAAAGATCCACTGTAAGGCTGCCGTCGTCGAGATGTTATCGTGACTGGTTCCCTTCGAAAACGGCCTACCAGTCACTGGTCAATTATCATTCGTCACTGAAGAAATGGGCGGTGAGGGTTTCGAACCCCCGACCCTCTCGGTGTAAACGAGATGCTCTACCACTGAGCTAACCGCCCTTTGCAAGAAACTAATAAGTGATTAGTGAGAAGTGATCAGTCAAGGCAAAGCATTTCACCCAATCGAAGACAACGACGGATATTACTTCGTGCGTGCCGATGAAGACTTGACTGCGTTTGTGCCGGCCGGGCAGTGAATCAGCTTGACCGGTAGGCTCAGCCACGAGCTAACGGTATTCGTGTGGATGGGCAGCGCTTCGACTCAAGAGATTTTGTCGTGCGGTCGGACGAAAGGCTCACTGCCTTCGTAGAAACTCGAATCGGTGATCGGCGATGCTCCGGTACGGCGACCTTAGGGCACCTTGGCCAGGATTTTATCCATCTCGGAGGTCGTGAAAGCACGCATGGTCTG
>WNGC01002890.1_pt1 | contig 10444 bp, 6 predicted proteins | sample 5400051 | NCBI WGS metagenome assembly WNGC01 (sample SAMN13153368, study PRJNA577476) | soil metagenome | isolation source: 20 cm soil or saprolite under grassland replicate 2 | place: USA:California | collected 2016-06-15 | reverse complement strand
ACGACCACCGCTGTGGCCCAACTGTTGGGCCGGTTCTTCATGATCATTCCGGTGCTCGCCATAGCCGGAAGTCTAGCGAAAAAGAAGACTGTTCCCAAATCGGCCGGCACCTTCCCTGTCACCGGAGGTCTCTTCGCCGGTTTGCTGGTCTCCACGATAGTAATCGTTGGCGCTCTTACATTTTTCCCGGCTCTGAGTCTCGGGCCGATTCTCGAGCATCTGTTAGTGAACGCACGAAAGGGTTTCTGAGGTGTCCATGGACCCAGTCGCTCAAATCGGTCAAATCAGAAAAAAATCGCTCGCCGATAGTGCCATTCTGTCGCGGGCCGTGGTGGACTCGTTTCGCAAGTTGAAACCACGGGCGATGGTCAAGAACCCGGTAATGTTCGTTGTCGAGGTCGGTGCGGTTCTCACGACGATTCAACTTGGTTGGAACGTCTTTCGCCATGCCGGAGAGTTTGGGTTTGGACTGCAAATCACGCTTTGGCTATGGTTCACAGTTCTCTTTGCCAATTTTGCGGAAGCTATGGCCGAAGGCCGCGGTAAGGCTCAGGCTGACACGTTGCGCAAAGCACGCGCGGAAACGCAAGCCCATCGCTTGCGTAGCGACGCCAACACAGAATGCGTGCCCAGTTCGAAGCTTCGCTCCGGAGACATCGTCGTTGTCACCGCTGGGGATTTCATCCCCGGAGATGGAGAGGTCATCGAAGGCGTGGCGTCGGTAGACGAATCGGCGATCACGGGCGAGTCCGCTCCGGTCATCAGAGAATCCGGCGGAGACCGCTCAGCGGTCACCGGTGGAACACGGGTTCTCTCCGACGAGATCAAGGTGCGCATCACCTCGAATCCCGGCGAGACGTTTCTTGACCGCATGATCAAGCTCGTAGAGGGCGCCTCGCGGCAGAAGACGCCCAACGAGATTGCGCTGAATATTCTCCTGGCAGGTCTAACGATCACATTTTTTCTGGCGGTCGTGACGCTTCAGCCGTTCGCGATTTATTCGGGCGCTCCGCAGAACATTTTCGTGTTGGTCTCCCTACTCGTGTGTCTCATCCCTACAACCATTGGCGGATTGCTCTCCGCGATCGGCATCGCTGGGATGGACCGCTTGATTCAGCGAAACGTCATCGCGATGTCCGGACGTGCTGTCGAGGCCTCAGGGGACGTCGATGTGCTGCTGCTCGACAAAACGGGAACGATCACGCTGGGCAACCGAGCGGCGACCCAATTCTTTCCTGCACCGGGCGTTGAAGAGGCTTATCTCGCCGATGCTGCGCAACTCTCCTCCCTGGCCGACGAGACTCCCGAAGGTCGGTCGATCGTGGTGCTGGCAAAGGAGCGCTACCACCTCCGCGGACGCGATCTTTCGACTCGCGCGGCCAATTTCATCCCATTCTCGGCACAAACGAGAATGTCCGGCGTGGACCTCGACGGTCGAGAAATCCGTAAAGGCGCTTTAGAGGCTATCAGCCGCTTGACCAGCAATCACGGCAATGACATTCCCGCCGAGTTGCAGGTGTGTGTCCGAGAAATCTCGAATGCGGGTGGAACACCGCTGCTGGTTGCAGAGAGCGGCCGCGTTCTGGGCGCGATAGCCCTTACAGACATTGTGAAGGGGGGCATGAAGGAACGCTTCGATCATCTGCGCGCTATGGGGATTCGCACGATGATGATCACGGGCGACAACCCGCTGACCGCGGCTGCGATCGCCCGCCAAGCGGGAGTCGACGATTTCCTCGCGGAAGCTACACCGGAAGACAAGATGGCCCTCATCAAGAGAGAACAGGCAAAGGGAAAACTCGTAGCTATGACTGGCGACGGCACAAATGACGCTCCCGCCCTTGCTCAGGCGGATGTCGGCGTGGCCATGAACACCGGCACGCAAGCCGCGAAAGAAGCCGGAAACATGGTCGACCTCGATTCCAACCCCACCAAGCTGATCGAAATCGTGGAAATCGGTAAGCAACTCCTGATTACTCGTGGTGCGTTGACTACGTTTTCCGTCGCCAATGATGTGGCCAAGTATTTCGCGATCATCCCCGCGATGTTTGCCGGAGCATTTCCGGTATTAAATGTCCTGAACGTAATGCATCTTCGCACGCCAGAGTCTGCTATTCTTTCCGCCGTAATTTTTAACGCGCTGATCATCGTCGCCTTGATCCCCCTGGCTCTCCGCGGCGTTCGCTATCGCCCGGCGGGTGCCGCCGCTCTGCTACAGCGCAACCTGTTGATCTATGGCGTTGGCGGAATAATTGCGCCGTTTATCGGAATCAAGTTTATCGACGTACTGCTGACCTATCTCCGGGTTGTTTGAGGACGCCATGAAAAGGAATTTTCTGATCGCGCTGTGGTTCACTCTGGTTACGACGGTGATGTTCGGAGTGGTGTACCCCCTGTCAATTACAGGTCTGGCTCAGGTGTTGTTTCCCAGCCAAGCCAACGGACAATTGATCACAAAAAATGGCAAGATTGTCGGCTCGCGGATTATCGGCCAATCTTTCACGGAACCGGGTTATTTCCATTCGCGGCCGTCCAGCGCCGGAACCGGGTACGATCCTACTTCCAGTAGCGGCTCCAATCTCGGCCCCACAAACAAGCTTCTGATCGAACGAGTAAGGAGTGATGTTCAAAAGCTACACGCAGAGAATCCCCGTGTCCCAATCCCGGTTGACTTAGTGACTGCCTCGGGATCTGGCCTGGACCCAGATATCTCCCTTGCCGCTGCGGAATTCCAGATTCCTCGTGTTGCTCATTCGCGTGGCATGAAAGAAGACGAGGTTCGCATCGTTGTGCGGAAGCACACAAAGGATCGCGACCTGGAATTTCTAGGTGAACCGCGTGTCCATGTTTTGGAACTGAATCTGGAACTCGACGCCCTTCATCCGTTGCGATGAGGCTTCACGATTTGTGGCGTGACCATTTTTCGGAGTCCCCGTCTAGCGCTGAACTACTGGTTGGTGAATGGCACGAATCAAGCCGAAGCAACGAATGGTTTTAAAGATGAGCTTTTCGGATTCGTTGTGAAACCCAGGACCTCAATCACATGGACTTTCAACTGCTATTTGGGGCAAGAACATCCTGACCGAATCGTCGTCAGTCCCGTCAATCCGATTCCTGTGCTGCCGGGCCTAAGTTTTCAGGCTATTCGTCCCGCGTAGCCGCGCGGGCCGAGTATCTCTCGGATCGTGGTGGCCTTTTCAGTGGCCTAACCCAAGCTCTGAAGGAGACCACGGCCACATTGGACTACAAGCTGGACGATGGTTTCTTGATGCGTTATGAATGGCGCCGGGACTTTTCGAATCAACGAAGCTTCTTGACGGATGCGCAGGGCGTATTGAGCAAACAGCAGAATACTGCAAGCGTCGGGCTGGTATGGTGGTGGGGACGGAAGGAAGGAACATGGTAAGTGCCTCAGCCGCTTGTAAGCGGCGTTCCGTACCGTAACGGATGGCTCATCCCCTCTGTGGCCGATGGGGTCTTGCGCGCTTCCTCAGGCCGGCATGGTGACTCTGAGACGCGTCGGGGTCAACGGGGTTATAGAATTGCATTATTTTGTGTCCGAGCAGCGTCCCTGACACGACTGTGATTGTGGTTTCGGTAGTCTAGTTTGTTTATCTGGCGGGACGATGCTTCTGATTCCCGACCTTCTTTACCTGTGCGCTAAACTTGACAAGAGAAATGTTGGGAACAAGGGGGTGGAACAATGCCGGAGTCCATTGACTGGCCGAGCATGCGTGCGCCGCGGCGGCGTCGCCGCTTCTTGCTACTCGTGATCGCGGCCCTTGCCGTCATCGTTCTCGGCGGTCGGGCCGCCTTGTCGTATTACGTGGACCTGCTCTGGTTCGATTCGCTCGGCTACCGCGACGTGTTCTGGAAAACGCTAGGCCTCCAATGGGGAATCTTCACTGCCTTTGCAGCAGCCACGTTTCTCATTCTGTACGGATCGTTTCTGGTTCTGAAGCGAACGCATCTGCCTGACCTGCCGAGCGGTCACACAATCTTCATAGGCGGACAGCCGCTGAAGCTGCCAGTTGAGCCCGTCCTGCGCCTCATCGCACTTGGCCTTTCGCTCGTCATTGCCGTCGCCACCGGCGCCGGCGTGATGCTGGAGTGGCCGACGATCGCGCTCTTCTGGTACGCAGCGCCCGCCGCGGGTGGCTTCCTAGACCCGGTCTTTGGCAAGCCGCTGAACTTCTTCCTCTTCAGCCTGCCTGGCTGGCAACTCATCGTCGGCTGGCTACTTACGCTGGCCTTGATGACCTGTGTGCTCGCAGTTTTTTTCATCCTCATTACGGGCGGCATTCGTGCGTTCCTCGGTCGTAGCGGGACCTACGTCACGCTGCCTTGGCGTGGGCTCACCGTCACGTTTGCGTTCCTATTGCTGATCCTTGCGGTGCGTGTGTACCTCGGTCGATTCGAGCAGTTGTTCGACGGTCATACGATCTTCGCAGGCGTCACTTACTCTGACGCGCACATTATGCTTCCAGGAATGCTAGCCGTCTGCGCAGCGCTCATTCTCGGCGCGGTGATCGCCTCCGCAAACGCCGTGAGGGTGCCACGCGGGCGCTGGATTGCGGCGGCGATTCTCCCGGCGGCCTTGTGTTATGTCTCCCTTCTAGTAGTCGCCTGGTACGTCAGCAGCTTTATCGTGAAACCAAACGAGCTCGTTCGCGAGCAGCCCTATATTACTCACAACATCGAACTGACGCGGCAAGCCTACGGACTGGACCGAGTTTCGCAACGCGAGTTTCCCGCTGAGACAGACGTCGCAGCGGCCGACCCGGCGAATAATCAGGCTACTCTTCAGAACATTCGTCTGTGGGACTGGCACGCTCTCCAGGATACCCTGCGTCAGATTCAGGAAATCCGCACCTACTACGACTTTCCCGACATCGACATTGATCGCTATCAAATCGATGGCGTGACTCGTCAGGTGATGCTCGCCACGCGCGAGCTGAACGTCGATAGGCTCCCGGAGAGCAGTCGCAACTGGATCAACGAGAAGCTGATCTACACCCATGGTTATGGAATAACGATGAACCCAGTAAATGGGTTCACGCCAGAAGGGCTGCCCACGCTGATTCTGAGCAACATGCCTGTCCAGAGCACGGTGCGTGGTCTAACTGTGATTCGCCCCGAGGTCTATTTCGGCGAGCTGACCAACACCGATGTCTACGTGAAGACACGGCAGAAGGAATTCAACTACCCGCAAGGCCAAACCAACAGCCTAACGTCTTACGAAGGCAACGGAGGCATCGTGCTCGGCAGTTTTCTGCGCCGCATCATCATCGCGCTCGACCGCGGCGACCTCGCAAAGCTGCCGTTCAGCGATGACGTGAACAACGATAGCCAACTGTTAATGAATCGCAACGTGCGCGATCGGGTATCGGCGATAGCGCCGTTTCTTACCTGCGATCCGGATCCTTATATCGTTCTCGGCGACGACGGCCGGCTGTCATGGGTCATGGACGCGTTTACGGTCTCGGACAGCTATCCGTACGCGAGCCATTACCGTCTCGGGCGAGATCCCATTAACTATATGCGGAACAGTGTCAAGGTCGTGATCGACGCCTACAACGGTGCGACCACGTTTTACGTGTTTGACGCAGAGGACCCAATCATCGCGACGTACCGCCGCATCTTTCCGAGTTTGTTTAAGGATGCGGCCATGATGCCGGCCGGGCTGCGCAAGCACATGCGCTACCCGGAGTTGTTGCTCAAACTGCAAGCGGAAGTGTACGGCCTGTATCACATGACAGATCCGGGAGCGTTTTACAACCGTGAGGATCTGTGGACAGTTGCTACCGAAGTAGGCATGAGCGAAGGGGGGCAGCAGGTGACACAGACGATGGAGCCGAACTTCGTGCTGATGAAACTGCCGGGCGAAACGGGCATGGAGTTCGTTGAGATTCTGCCATTCACGCCGGCCAACCGGAATAATCTGATTGGCTGGATTGCCGGGCGCAGTGACGGCGCTCAATACGGTACTTCGGCGGTCTACAATTTCCCCAAAACGAAACTAGTCGACGGACCCCTGCAAATTGAGGCGCGCATTGATCAGAACGCGCAGCTTTCCGGACAATTGACGCTCTGGAATCAGCAAGGCTCGCACGTGCGGCGCGGAGCTCTGCTGGTGATTCCGACTGGGCGCGCGCTGTTGTACGCGGAACCGATTTACCTGCAGGCCGAGCGGAGTCCCATGCCGGAATTGCGTCTGGTTGTGCTTGCACTCCAAGATCGGCTTGCGTACGGACCAACCTTCGAATCGGCGATGGCTGCCCTTTTTGGCGGAGCGGTCTCGTCACTGAGCGCGGCCCCAGTCTCCGCGGAGGTGGCGCGTAACGCACCAGCATCCGCCGGGTCGCCCCAACCCCCATCGGACTTCAATACGCTTATCTCGGAAGCCGCCAAAGATCTCGCCGACTACGAGCGCCTGACGGCAGAAGGCAAGCTCGGTCAGGCGGGGCAGAAGCTTGAAGAGCTGAAGCGCGCAATTGAAAGGCTGAACGCGCGTCACAGATAATCTCGCTGCACTGGGGCGCTCAGTTTCGGCGCCTTTATAACAACGGTATTACGGAATAACCTGGAACATAAGCCACTCTTCTGGACTCCAAATCGAAATGCCGAGTACGGCCACCTCGGTGTGGCCGTAACCAAGTCAACGTTCGCTGTGCGATGGTCTTAGTGGCTCATGATTCACTGTCAATCCGTTCGGCTGAGCGATTTGCTGACCTGGTCGCCGCTTCCATACCCCAATTCAAATTGTCTGCGTAGGCCCCGGCGAAATGGATACGACCGTGAGGCTCAACGAGCGCGGGCCAAAGGCGGGTGAGGTCGCCGGGAGGATAGTGAAGAGTCTCGCAGGCCATGACCCACGGTTCGCGCGACCAGTCGAACACCAGCGCTTGCTCGATGTCCTCGGATTTTCCGGGATAGTACCGGCGAAACGTCTTCAGGGCGACATCGCCGGTGGTCAAGGCGTCCGCCGTGCCTACGAGAAGCCCCCGATGTGTGTCTACATCATCGGCCATTGGCCAAATATGGTTCAGCGCCGGTTCGTTGAACTCGATGTTCGGACTGACGCCGTCCTTTTCCCAAAAACGGCTGCGCGACTGAAAGAAGGGCCGCGAAGCTGTGTAGTAAGGGACGCTAGCGAGCGCATAGCGCTTGCTCTCCGGCCAAGAGGGAATCACGGGAATCTGCCGTAGCATAATCGCAGACATGCAGCACACTAGGAACTCAGCCTCGAGGGTCTTTCCCTCGCCGGATTCGCGGTAGTGGACACGCACGCCGCTCGAGCCGTGTTCGATGCTTGTGACCGGTGTTTCGAGGCGGACACGCTCGCCGAGACGCAAGGCGAACGTGTCGGTCATCACCTGATTACCGCCCTTCAGTCGGAAGACTTTGGGAGGGAATAGGGGCACTTTGCGAAGGTTGAGGATTGCGGCGTGCCACAAGACGTGCAGCGCCGATGCACCCGTGCTTCCAATGTATCTAATCGCTGACGGAGAGGCGCCCTGCTGCTTCAGCCATTCGTCTATCTTGACGGAATCGAGCTTGTTCAGGCCGGCGTCGAACGGCCGGTATTCATCGGTGAATCTATCGAGATACGGCGCGAAATAGAGGGAAGGCAGCTCCCACCATGCGTGGCGCGTGAGAAAGTGGATCTCTTGCCGATTGAAACCCATCGCCTTGAGCACGTTCGGACTTTGCAGGTCGTCCTCTGAGTACATCTTCCCTTGAAGCACGCGCATTATGCGGTTGCGGCGTGGATAGGGGAGTGCCGTCAGATTGAATTCCTGAACGTATTGCCAGTAGCGGTCGTAGCCGGGCTGGGTGAAATGCTCGGCCCCGGCGTCCACATAAAGCCCCTCGGCGAGGCCTTCGCGGACGGTACGGACGTGACCTCCGGTGCGGTTGGAAGCTTCGAGGACGGTGACGTCGTGCCCTCGTTTCATAAGCTCGTATGCACACGAGAGCCCGGCAATGCCAGCCCCCGCGACTACGATTTTTTTGGCGCGTTGCGGTTGGCGGACGAAGGGTAGAGAGGGCAAGCCGGCAAACAGAAGCACGCCCGTAATTTTGAGCGCTTCGCGTCGCGGGATGCGACTTGCAATAACCGGAGGTTTCTTTGCCTGTTCAGCAGATTCGAATGGCATGAACACCTACCTCGGAGATGAATTGTATCAGGCTGCTCCTTTTCATGAGACGCCTAAGGGGAGTGATCCATTTGCAGAGCAGGCTTAGGTGTACTGAAATTCGCAAGCCAAAGAGGAGTCGCACGCGCCCCTTACCATGTAGACCAAGCAGTCCATTTAGCGATCCCGATGCAAGAACTAAGTGATTGCGGCACCGCACGATTCTTCGACGCACTATAATAAGGTCTTGAGAGTTGCCTCATCGCCAACCGAAGGAGCACGCTCATCTCACCAGATCGTACGAAGCACTTTGGACCGAGGGATTTGACGGTCCGCAGTGAGCAGACGTAGCCCTTCGACCAGTGCGGTGGCTCCGATAATGCGGTCCGCTGGATCTTTGGGATAAGCTGGCGCAAGTGCAATGGCGCGCGCGCACGCGCGGCGCGAGTAAATCGATCGGAAAGACTCGAGGGCTCAGAATGACGCGGAGAGGAACTCTTGCATTGTTGAGGTTGGAGCAAAACTTTCCCAAACACATGTGGCCCCCGGTCAGTGGAGGATTAGGAGTTGGCTATCGGCTTTCTGCCTGCGCCACAAATCCATCCTTTGGCGAGTTCCTCAATTACCTGCACATCCGAGTAACCGGCGTTTGTAAAGAGTTCGCGATGCTCATTAACACTCAGGAGTGACATGCCCGTTCGTGAGGCGTATTTTTCGGCGAACCTTGCAGCCATGGTGTTCGCTCCTTTATAGATTTCCGCAATGAGGACGAGCGTACCGCCGGGTTTCATGACTCTGAAAACTTCGCGCATGTCACCGGGCAAGTTGGGCCACTAGAAGTGTGTTTCCACGGCCGTGACGAGATCGAACATGCCGTCAGGAAACGGCAACTGAGAAACAGAGCCGTGCCGGATCTCGACGCGGCCGAGATCTATCCATCGTACGTTGGTTCTCTTTGTTGTGGCTACGCTCTCGTCGGAATAATCGACGCCGTAGACTTTTCCCTGCGTAGCAATCGCCGCTAACTTACTCACCGTCCTGCCGCCACCGCAACCTACATCGAGGATTGCGTGGTGGTTCTCCATCGAGATGTGCCCTAGGCCCCAGTCTGTCAGCTTGGAATGGCTGGAATTCAGTCGCCACAAAGTGAATCGGCCAAACCATCCTGTTGGCCTGCTGCATTGATTTACTGGTGTGTTCCTGCTGCCCACGATTGTGCACCCTGTCACATAGTCTAACCGTTGAGACCAGCCGGACGCAGTTGGCATCGAGGCAATCTCACTTACTGGAAATGCGGGCGAATCGGAAAATGGCCGCTGGCACTCACATCGGTAACGGCGCTAGCCATTTTGTGGGCAAAACGCCTCCAAGCAATTGCTGCGTTCAACTGGGACGGCCCCTAAACACTGAGCCTCGGTCTGTTGCCCACTCAGTGCTGCTTTTGATGTGAGCAGAGCACAAAACGATTTCTCGAAACCCCCATACGCGTGCGATTATGGACCGCATCCATCGCACCGCTAGGGGCGGTTGCCATGCGACTCTTCCATGCCTGGCCACGAGTAATGATCTTAACCAACGGCTGAGTTCTCGTTCGATTTGCCGCCTTCTGTGGGGCCTCTGTTCAGTGGGACGGCAGAGGCGGGGGCAGCGCGAAGGCGTAGAGAATGTCCTGGACAGCGAGGATGAGGTATTGCCGTCCGTCGAGTTCGTAGGTCATCGGCGACGCATCCATGCGGCCGCCGGCGTTCAGGTGCCACAGGGTTTTGCCCGTGGCCGGATCGAGAGCCAGTAGATTGCCGGAATTATCGGCGCTAAACAGGAGATGTCCGCCGGTGGTAAGAATTCCTGAGATACCTTCGCCGTTTCCGATTTCGTGATTCCACACTACTTTGCCGGTGCGGTAGTCAAGCGCACGCAGCGTCGAATTAGCCCATAGGATGCGGTCTCGGCCTGCCCAACCTTCCGGCTTCCCCGTGGCCGTGAGATAGAAGATGCTAAAGATTCGGCGGGCATTCACATAAAAAAGGCCCGTCTGGGGATCAAAGCTTGGCGCCATCCAATTGCTGCCTCCGTCCGAGCCAGGCTCGACGAGCGCCCCGTCCGGGCTCGGAGCGGCTTCCGGCTTAGCGATCGGGCGGCCGCGGGAGTCGACGCCGGAAGCCCACGTCTGGTCGATGAACGGAGCTGTGACCAGATGCTGTCCATTCGTTCGATCGAGCAGAAAGAAAAAACCATTGCGGCTGGCCTGCGCAAGAAGCTTACGCTGCTTGCCCTTTAACTCGGCGTCGAAGAGAACTGGAGTCTCG
>WNGC01016797.1_pt1 | contig 10445 bp, 10 predicted proteins | sample 5400051 | NCBI WGS metagenome assembly WNGC01 (sample SAMN13153368, study PRJNA577476) | soil metagenome | isolation source: 20 cm soil or saprolite under grassland replicate 2 | place: USA:California | collected 2016-06-15 | reverse complement strand
GCCATCGCCGCAGCGCGCTCGTCCGCCGTCGCCTTGCCGGACTCCAGTCGCGTGTTGAAGGCCTTAATGAACTCGAAGAGATGTCCGACCGCGGCCGGGAGATTGAGGTCATCACGCAGCGCGTCGTCCCAGCGCTGCTGGACCTCGAGCCCCCCACCCTGACCCTCCCCCGCAAGGGGGGAGGGAATCGGGCCGAGGCGAACGGCAAACTCGTCGAGCCGCTTGACCGAACTTGCGGCGGCCTTGAGGAGCTCGGGAGAAAACGCCAGTGGACTCCGGTAATGCGCGCCGGTCATGAGCGCATAGCGGATGGCGCGCGGCTGATAGCCCTCGGCCAGGACGTCGCGCAGTGTCGAAAAATTCTTGAGCCGCTTTGACATCTTCTCGCCCACGGCATCTTGCAGGAACTGGGCGTGCAGCCAGTAGCGGGCGAAGGTCTTTCCGGTCGCTGCCTCGCTCTGCGCGATCTCGTTCTCGTGGTGGGGAAAGATATTGTCGACGCCGCCCGTATGGATGTCGAAGCTCTGACCCAGGTACTTCATGCTCATCGCGGAGCACTCGATGTGCCAGCCGGGGCGCCCCGCCCCCAGCGGCGTTTCCCACGACTGCTCGCCTGGTTTGCGTGCCTTCCAGAGGACGAAATCACGGGGGTCGTCTTTGCCGTAGTCGTCGACGTCGACCCGCGCCCCGGCCTTGAGGCCGCTGACATCAAGGTGCGCCAGCCGCCCGTAGCGAGGAAAGGTCGCAATCCGGAAGTAGGTCGAGCCGTCGCTGACGTACGTGTGGCCCTTTTCACTCAAGACTTCGATCAACGAGACCATCTCGAAGATGTGCTGAGTGGCACGCGGATAATGCTCCGCCCTCTCGATCCGCAAGATATCGAGGTGCTCGAAGAATGCCTCGATGTATGGCTCCGTGAATTCGTCAATCGTGATGGCTTTGTCCGCCGCTTTCTTGATGATCCGGTCCTCGACGTCGGTGAGGTTCATCACCTGTGTGACCTGGTAGCCCTGCTGAATCAGAACGCGACGCAGGAGGTCCTCAAAAAGAAAGGTCCGGAAGTTCCCGATGTGGGCGTAGTCGTGCACCGTTGGGCCGCAGGTGTACATCCGCACCTGGCCAGCAACCAGGGGCATGAACTCCTCGGTCTTGCCGGACATCGTGTTGTGGAGCCGAAGCGGCGTCACGGGATCTCTCGAAGCAGGGCCACAGCCTGGGCGGCCAGGGCCTCGCCGCGGCCGATCGCGCCGATGTGGTCGGTGGTCGTCGCCTTTAGCCCGACCGCTGCCGGATCGACGCGGAGCGCATCCGCCAGGCTGTTCCGAATCTGCTCGCGATACGGCGCCAGCCGCGGTACCTGGGCGAGCAGCGTCACGTCGACGTTCTCGACCGCCCACTTCGCCCGCCGGCAGTGATCGGTCACCTCGTGGAGCAAATCGAGGCTACGGGCGTCTTTGTATTTCGGGTCGTCATCGGGAAAGAGCGTTCCGATGTCACCAATTCCGGCGGCACCGCAGAGCGCGTCAATCAGCGCGTGGCAGATGACATCCGCGTCGCTGTGACCTTGCAGCCCCATGTCCCAGGGAAGTTCGATGCCACCGAGCACGAGCCGGCGGCCTACGACCAACCGGTGAAGGTCGAACCCGGTTCCTACGCGCACCGCCGCCCACCCCCGCCGTCCAGTCGCATCTACTGCATTCTGCTATACAGCGGCCGTCGATCTCGGCGATTGTTAGGGCTGTTCAGGCGGCCTTCTGCAAAGACGCTCTGATGGCTTCCGGGCCGACCTCGACCACGTTGCCATCCTCGGACTGAAATAGCATGAGCAAACGCAGCTCCGACCACGGGCTCCACGGATTGCCTGTGAGCACAGCGGCGATTTGATGCGGGTCGAGCTGTTTCATATTGGCTGTTCGTCCTGGCCGGCGCCGGGCTGCCCCTACTGAATAAAACGTCGGAACCGTTACGGCCCGCGTAGCGGCTACACGGACACGGGGTGGGCGGCGAGCAGGGCTTCCACCATCAGCGCATCCTCACGGGTTGCAACTTTGAGGTTGCTGTAGGAGCCTGTGAAGACCTTGACGGGCTTGCCCAACTTTTCGATCAACTCCGCATCATCCTCCACGACGATCCGCTCACGTACCGCCTTATCGTGCGCCGCAACAATCCAGTCGTAACGGAACACCTGCGGAGTTTGGACCTGCATCAGGTCGGAGCGCTCGACGGTGCCGTGAACGAAGCCGGCGCGGTCAACATGCTTGTATGTATGGCGGACCGGGATGGCCGCGGTGGCCGCCCCATGCTGGCGAGCTGCCTCGAGCCCGGCATGGATCAGCTCGTCGCTGATCAGCGGCCTCGCGCCGTCATGGACGATCACAAAATCCGGCGGATCCTTTGCGAGGCTCTGCAGTCCGAGGCGAACCGAGTCCTGCCGTCGTTCACCGCCGAGGCGAATGTCAATCGCCTTCCGCCAGCCATCACCTTCCAATTCGCGCGCGACTTCGAGCAAATTGCGCTGCGAGATCAGCAACGTGATGCCCGTGATCTCGGCGCAGCGGTCGAACGCCTCGAGGGTTCGCCGAATCAGTGACCGGCCTCCAACCGGCATCAAGACCCTTGCGCTGGACTCCCCCTGATGAAGCCCGGCCCCGGCTGCCGGGATGATGGCCTGTACCTGCACGCTTCACCCCTTTGTCTGGCGGTTTGGTGGGTTGAGTATACGGGCGGCGGCCGGCGAATTGAGAAGTGGGCGCGTGATCGACCACGGACACCGCCTGGGCCAGAGGGGTTGAAAGTGACGGTTCGATGGCTGCGGAGAGGCTAGAAACCGTTATTCGCACAAAACTTAGTGATCGCGGCCAAAACGATTGCGGAGCACTGAGCGACTGATTCCAAGTCGACCCATTCTCGCGCCCCGTGAAGTCCTTCGCCTGCCGGACCGAAAACGACGCTGGGGATGCCAGCTGCGGTGAGCAGCGCCGCATCAGTCCATCCGCTTAGTCCGCTGATCACCGGATCCCGCCCAAGCTCTGTTAGAACTTGCATGCCGAGAATCTTGACGATATCCGACTGCGCACTGACGTCGAGAGGCTCACGGCTGAAGATCGGTCGACACGTGGCGCGAAAGTGCGGATCAGCTGCGCTTAGACGATCAATTATGGCCTGGATTTCGGCGCGTACCATCTCAGGTGTCTCTCCCGGCAAGGTCCTCCTTTCTAGGCTCAGCTTGCACAATGCTGGGTAACTCGACAACTCCTGTCCGCCCTCAATAACTGAGGCATGCATGGAGGCCCGGCCGAGAAGGGGATGCCGCGGCCCGGCCTCCAGGTGGCGGCTCATGGCCTCAAGGGCGCCCAGGAACTTGCCCATCTTGACGATCGCGTCCACTCCCTCTTCGAATCTCGAGCCATGGGCGGCGACCCCGCTGGTCTCAATATCGAGCCAAACGAATCCCTTATGACAGGTTGCGATCTCAAGCGCGGTTGGCTCGGCGACGATGGCAGCGTCAGCCTGAAATCGGGCCGCGAGCGATTCCGTTCCGAGGCTCGCGAATTCCTCGTCGATGACACCGGCGAAGATCACCGTACCTTCAAGTTGGCGTTCTGCTGCTGCCGAAGTCGCGAGCATGAATGCGGCAAGGCCACCTTTCGTGTCCATGGCACCCCGGCCAAAGAGTCGGCCGCTCTCGATAGCGGCCGAGAAGGGCTGGTTCATAGCGGCTACGCCGACCGTGTCCAGGTGTGCATTGAGGATGATCGTGCGACCAGGTCTGCGTCCGCCCGCGACAGCGATGACATTGGGCCGTCCGGTTGCCACGTCTTCAAGGGTCGCCTCAATCCCGTGTCTCTTGAACCAGTTCGCGACGAACCGCGCCAACTCGGCCTCACCCGCACCACCAGGGACCAAGGAAGGATTGACTGAGTCGATGACGACCAGTTGGGTGAGCAGCGAAACAAGCTCGTCGGCGAAAGCGTCGGTCACGCGATCATCCGCCCATCGGGGTCCATGAAGAGGATGAATGATAATCCTCGACGTGCGCGTGAGCGACATCCAGCCACGGCCACGCGCCGGTCAGTGGATCAGAAGCAGCATCCCGCTTCTGACCTTTGTGACGCTTGGGCTCCCGGCGGGAGCACTCGGCGTCGCCTGGCCGTACATGCGCGCCTCGTTCGGGGCGCCGCTGGCGGGTCCACCGGCCGGCTCGGCACCTCGGGCCTCCTCGTGGGCGGCTGCACCCTCAGCGCCGTGGCCTGGCTTGGCCTGGCCCTCGCGCCTGAGTGGTGGATCGTCATCGTGGTCAGCTTCCTGGCGGGCGCCGGCTCGGGCCTCATTGACGCCAGCGTGAACGCGCACATCTCTTTGAACCGCGGGGTCAGATATATGGGTTGGCTGCATGCGTCGTGGGCGGTGGGCGCGGCCCTGGGTCCGCCGGTTGTAGTGGTGTCGCTGGCCGGCACCAGTTCGTGGCGGGCGGGGTTCGCGGCGATGGGCGGCGCGTTCCTGGCGGTCGGACTTCTGGTCAGTGCCAGGCGTCAGGACTGGGCAGAGGCAGCCGTGCCCCCGGCCGGTAACCCGTCGCAGAACGCGCCGGGTCGGCCCGCCTACCGTCGGGCCATGGTGGTCCTCGCCGGGCTGTTTCTGGTCGCCGCCGGGCTCGAGGCGACGGCCGGCGACTGGTCATACACGCAGCTCACGGTCGGCCGGGCGCTGTCGGCCGGGCTGGCTAGCTGGGGCGCCACCCTGTTCTGGGCCGGATTGGCCGCCGGCCGGGTCGCACTCGGCGTGCTGGGCAACCGCTTCCCACCCATTCGGTTGCTCGACGCCGGCATCGGCATCTCCGTGCTCGCGACGCTTATGTTCTGGCTCGCGCCGCCGCTGGTGTCCGCTCTGATCGCGCTTCCCCTACTGGGCGCCGCCGTCAGCGTGATCTTTCCGGTGCTGCTCTCACTCACCCCGGGTCGGGTTGGCACCAGGATGACCGCCCATGCGGTCGGATACGGCCTTGCGGCCGGCACCATCGGCGGCGGCGGAGTACCAGCCGGCATCGGCGTCGTACTCCAGTCGGTCGGGTTGTTCACGTTAGGACCACTGCTGAGTGTCCTGGCAATGGTGCTGGCGCTACTCCATGCCATCAGCCGAGGCGCTCGGCGATACGCTCAGCTCGGGCAAGATCGTCCTGGGTCGTGATCTTAATGTTGTCGGGCTCGCCGTCGATCACGGCGACGTCGCCGCCCGCCCATTCGATGACCGAGGCGGTATCGGTGCCGACGAATCCCTGACGGGCCGCCTTGTTGTGCGCCTCCAGCAACCAGGTCGCCTGGAAGGCCTGCGGCGTCTGCACAGCCCAAAGGTTCTTGGGATAACCGGCTATCCAACCATCGGCGACGTGCACGACGCTCCCGGCAAGAGGCAGGCCCGGAACACAGCCAATCGTGCGATCGGTTTGGGCCAGCAGCCGCTCGATCAGGCGATGGCTCGCAAACGGGCGTACCGCGTCGTGCACCAGGACCTTTTCGATTTGTTGGGCGTCGATCCGGGCAGCGAGCGCCTTGAGACCGGCAAATTCGGAACGATGCCGCACGTCGCCGCCGGCGACGACCATGCGGAGCTTGGGGAATCGTTCCTTCAGGCTTTCGCACGCGCGAAGGTCTGAAGCCCGGGCGACGAGCACGACGTCGGCGACGTGCCGGCTCGACTCGAGCAGAGCCAGCGAATATTCGACAATCGATCGACCACGGATCTCGAGGAAAACCTTGGTTTTCTTTGCCTGCATGCGGGTGCCCTCACCGCCGGCGACGACGATCGCGGCCGTGCTCATTTCCTCGGCAGGATGCTGACGCGCACTCCCGCGGCTTCGCAGAGCGAGAGCATGTCGGTAATCTCGCCCTCCCGCGCGATCGCCCGAGCCAACGTATCGACCAGCCCCTCGCGGGTGATCAGCCACGGACCGCGCGCCTCGACGAGCGTTTCTCGGGGCACGGTCCGGCGAACCAGACCGTCTACGACCTCTTTGCACGTATCGGTGATAGGAACGGTGGCGACGCTGATGGGGAATGCCCCCACCCTGCCCTTCCCCGAAGGGGGAGGGACATATTGCTCCAGGGGAGAGGGAATTACTTCATGGATTACGAAGCGGTTCGCGCCGGGGGATGCGGCGGCCAGCGCCTGACGAAGCCGCTCGACAATGGCTGGCCCGGGGGCGATGGTGAGGACGGCGAGATCAGGGTCCGGTGCCGCCGCCCTGGATCCTCCGCAGTGGTTTCGGCCGCCCCATCGTCGACTCGCTGGCCGGCGTGGCGAAGATCATCCGCCCGGCCGCCGTCTGCAGCACCGACGTGACGATGACTCCGATGGTCTGGTTCATGTACCGCCGGCCGTTCTCCACCACGATCATGGTGCCGTCATCCAGGTAGGCGACCCCCTGGTTCTGCTCCTTCCCTTCCTTGATCACCTGGATGTTCATCTCCTCACCGGGGATGACAACCGGCTTGAGCGCGTTGGCGAGGTTGTTGAGGTTGAGGATGCGAACCCCTTCCAGCTGCGCCACCCGGTTGAGGTTGTAATCATTCGTCATGATGGCGGCGGTTCGCGTCTTTGCCAATTTGATGAGCTTCATGTCGACTTCAGTGACATCGGGCACGTCCTCGTCGATAAATTCAATGTCGACTAATGGCTCTTTCTGCAGCAGGTTGAGGACCTCGAGGCCGCGACGTCCGCGGTTGCGGCGCAACGCGTCACTGGAGTCGGCGATGTATTGCAGCTCAGCCAGCACGAAATGCGGGACAAGGATCTTTTCGCGAAGAAATCCAGTCTGGGCGATGTCCATGATGCGACCGTCGATGATGACGCTCGTGTCGAGCAGTACACCCGTCTCTATCGCGCGGCCCTCGATCAGACCGGCCCCCGCGCGGGCCGGGCCGAGCACAAGAGCCATCATCTCGTGTCGCCGGTTCAGTCCGAGCGTCACCCCCCAATAGGCGAAGACGAGGGCCACAATCAACGAGATGACGAAGCCGAGATACCAGGGCAGCTTGGCCAGGAACAGACCAACGAGCGCCGCCAACAGCAGCCCAACCAGGAGTCCTACGGTCGCCGCCACCAGATCTGGCAGCGGCGTGACATTCAGCTTATTTTCGAGCCAGAAGAATGGCTTGGTCGTAACGTAAGGGAGCCCGAAGAAGCCGAAGAGAGCGCCCGCCAATGCCGTCAGCATCAGCACCACCGCTCTCAGCGTGTAGCCGTCGATTTTGGCTTCCTGGATTATGAATGAGGCGTACTCGACGCCCGCTATGAGTCCAAGCAACAGGCCCAGCAGCCGGAAGACGCGTTCCACGCGCATCGCTATCACCTCCTTCTCTCAGGATGGGCAACGCAATTTCGCGCAGGCGCGCAAACAAGACCGCCATCGTGCCCTAATTAAAGCATGAACACGGTGAGTCCACGGGCAGTTTGGCCGCTCCGTCCAATATCAGCCGCGCGCGGCCTCGAAGGAACCTGCTGGCTGGCCGCGGCGATCCTGGCCGTGGCGCTGATCACCGGGAACCGGGGCGCCGGTGCTTCGGCACCATCGGTTCGCGCGACCGCGGCGCCACCCCCTCAGCTCTCCCTTCGCCAGTCCCGTTGCATCGAGCGGATCCTTAGCCGGGCCGCTGACCGGACGGAGGAGGAGCTCGCCGCCCGGATCACGGCCGATTGCTTCGCCGGGGGCCGTGCCACATTTATCGCGTCGGGCTCCGAGCCGCTCAGCTGCGCACGACCCTTTACCGTGCGGGTAACCCCGGCGGCGAATCGGAGCGCGGACTGCCTCGGCGGTTAGCCGAAGCAGAGATCGATTGCTTCGGAGATCGTTTCCGCGCGCTGGATGGTCATCGCCGACAGCTCGGGATCCCGCAGCTCGGCGGCCGCCGGAATCACCGCGCGCTTGAAGCCAAGCCGGTGCGCCTCGAGCAGGCGGCGCTCCAGCTGGCTCACTCGCCGGACCTCACCGCTCAAGCCCAGCTCGCCGATCGCCACCATGTCCGCGCCCGCAGCCCGGTTTCGCTTGTTCGAGGCAATGGCCAGGACGGCGAGATCCGAGGCGGGCTCACTCAGCCGGACGCCGCCAGCAGCGTTGACGAACACGTCGTCCTGGCCGAGGTCGAGCCGCGCTCGGCGCTCCAACACCGCCACCAGCATGTGGAGTCGATTGAGGTCGATACCATTGACGGACCGGCGTGGCGCACCGAATCGGCTCGGCGTGGTCAGGCTCTGCAATTCGACGAGCAGGGGGCGGGTTCCCTCGAGCGCGACGTGGACCACATTGCCAACCTCGCTGAGCGAACGATCTTGAAGGAACGCTCGGCTCGGGTCCGTGACTTCGTGCATGCCGCTGTCACGCATCTCGAAGACGCCGATCTCGTCGGTCGAGCCGAAACGGTTCTTCTGGCTGCGCAGGATGCGGAAGGTGTGGTGCCGTTCGCCCTCGAGGTACAGCACCGTATCAACGATATGCTCGAGCACTCGCGGGCCGGCGATCGCGCCTTCTTTATTGACATGGCCGACGAGAAAGATCGGGATCTGGCTGCTCTTGGCCAGCAGCATGAGCTGACCCGCGCACTCGCGCACCTGGCTGACGCTCCCCGGGGCGGAGGTCACGCCGCCCAAGAACACAGTCTGGATGGAATCGATCACCGCCATCATCGGCCGGGACGATTCCAGCTGCCCGATGATGCTGTCGAGGTCGTTTTCCGCCAGCACCATCAGGCGGTCACCGTCGATCCCCAGGCGCTGGGCCCGCAATTTGAGCTGCTGCACCGATTCCTCACCGCTCACGTAGAGCACCGGGCCGTAGATCCCGGCCACCTCGCTGGCCAGCTGCAGCAGCAGGGTCGATTTGCCGATTCCCGGGTCGCCACCCACCAGCACGAGCGAGCCGGGCACGATGCCGCCCCCCAGCACCTCGTTGAGCTCGCGCATCGCCAGCCTGAGCCGGTTGCTCTGGGCGAAACGGACCGAGGCCAGCGGCATCGGCTGGGCACTCGAGACGGCAACTCGGCGGCCACCGGTTGGCCTGGTCGTGGGTTCGGCCCGGACCTGCTCCTCGACGTAGGAGTTCCAGTTGCCGCACTCGGGGCAGCGCCCCAGCCACTTCGACGATTGGTTGCCGCATTCCTGGCAGGCAAAAATCGTCCGGGGCGCCTTTGTCGTCTTCACGTCCGCCCGTAACTATAGGGTGGGCCTGTGACAGCTCCCTGTCGCAGTGACGACCATTGGTTCAGCGAACCAGGCGCAGGAACACTGGTGCCTGACTGGCGGCTGACAAGAGAGCGCCGGCCGCAGCCACCAGGGCGATGGTAGCGATGGGCGCGAGACCAAAGAGCTGAGCCGACAGTGCGGTGGTCAGGGCACCGGCCAGGGCGCCCCCGACGATGGTGGCGGGAATCCAAGCCCAGGCGATGTTGCCGCCTGATTCCCGCAGGACGGAAGCCTGCGCCGTCCCGACGACCAACCCGGCGGCTGCGAGCGCCGCTGCGCCGCTGATCACTGCCGTGGCCAGGGCGATGGGACCGGCTCCCGCCGGAGGAACGAACAAGCCAAGGACGCTCGGGATCACGACCATGACCGCAGCCAGCCTGGCCGCAACCGACGCGGGGATCCACCAGTAGACCTCGAGGCGGTAACGTCGGAGGACAAACCACTGCGCTCCGGCGGCTACGACGCCGTCGAGGACCGTCGCGACGTAGCGGAAGGCATCGGCGAGCGAAGGCGGACCAGCAACGGCGAGCTCGCGAACCTGCCAGGCTGCGAGGGCGCCGACAACAGCCCCAATCACTGTGACGGCGATCCACAGCGCCCACGCCAGCCGCTGACTTTTCCGGCCGATCGTGATTGGCGGCCCGCTCACTGACGGTTCCGGTAGGGCCATCGAGGTCATCGTAAGCCCGGCCGACCGGGAATTCGTCACGAACCGGTAACGACAAAAAGAGAGGCCGGCAAACGCCGGCCTCCCGACGTACGGTTGAGCTCGCTTAGCCCGCGGCCAGCGCGCTCGCCCGGTCGAGCAGCGACTGCGCCTGCGCGATCCAGGCCTTGGCTTGCTGCTCGTTGATGGGCTGGTTGTCGAACGCCGCCGCGTTGAGCGCCGCTCTGATCTGGCTTGCCAGGGCATCACGCTCCGATGTCAGATTCTGGATTGAGCTCTCAATCGAGTTGTAGACGCTCTCATCCGTACTGTTAAGCGCCCGGGTCGACGCCGTCAGGAGGTCCGTCCCGAACTGTCCAAAGGCCGCGTTCACCTGCTCGTAAGCATCGCCCAGCCTAAGGAGGGTGGCACGATGCGCGATCAGCGATTGCGGAAGCGCCTTCGTCTCGATGGCCTCGATCAGCGCGCGGCCGTCGTTGATGTAATCGTCCCTCAGGCCCGCCAGCACCAGAGTCGTCGACCGGACGTTGGTGTGGTCGGTCCA